>Ga0066652_100002545_pt1 | contig 10060 bp, 7 predicted proteins | sample GraSoiAngelo_101_FD_71413 | JGI IMG/M metagenome (GOLD analysis project Ga0066652, IMG submission 71413) | Grasslands soil microbial communities from the Angelo Coastal Reserve, California, USA - 14_0903_02_30cm | ecosystem: Environmental > Terrestrial > Soil > Grasslands | place: USA... | reverse complement strand
CTCGGGCTCGTGCACTCGCGCTTCTCGACCAACACGTTTCCTAGCTGGCCGCTCGCGCATCCGTACCGGTTCATCGCCCACAACGGCGAGATCAACGCGCTCATGGGCAACAAGAACTGGATGCGCGCGCGCGAGTCGTCGCTGCGCTCGGACCTGTTCGGCAACGACCTCGAGAAGCTTGCGCCGATCGTGCAGGCGGGCAACTCGGACTCGGCCACGTTCGACAACGTGCTCGAGCTGCTGCACCTCGCCGGCCGCTCGGTCCCGCACGCGCTGATGATGATGATCCCGGAGGCATGGGACGGCCGCGAGGCGTTCATGTCCGACGAGGTCCGCGGCTTCTACCAGTTCCACTCGTGCCTGATGGAGCCGTGGGACGGTCCCGCCGTCATCGCCGCCACGGACGGCCACGTGATCGGCGCCACCCTCGACCGCAACGGCCTGCGGCCGGGACGTTGGATGGAGACGCGCGACGGCCATGTCGTGCTCGCATCCGAGACCGGCGCCATGCCGACGCCGGAGTCCGAGATCGTGCGCAAGGGCCGGCTGCAGCCAGGCAAGCTCTTCCTCGTCGACCTCGACCGTCACCGCATCGTCGACGACGAGGAGATCAAGCACGAGGTGGCAACGCAAAAGCCCTACGCCGAATGGTTCCGCAGCCGCTCGGTGCGCTTCGAGGACCTCCCCGAAAAGGCGCCGCGCGTTCCCCGCACCGAGCCGCTGCGCACGCGCCAGCTCGCATTCGGCTACAGCCAGGAGGACCTGCGCGTCTTGCTCGCCCCGATGGCGGCCGAAGGGGCGGAGCCGACCGGGTCGATGGGAAACGACCTCGCCCTCGCCGTGCTGTCGGACCGGGCGCCGTCGCTCTTTCACTACTTCAAGCAGCTCTTCGCGCAGGTGACCAATCCCGCGATCGACCCGATCCGCGAGAACGTCGTCATGTCGCTGTCGACCGGGATCGGCTCCGAGCTCAACGTGCTCGAGGAGAGCCCCGAGCACGCGCACCAGCTGGTGATGCACCAGCCGATCCTGCGCAACGCCGAGCTCGAGAAGCTGCGCCAGGTCTCGCACGACATCTTCCGCGCCGAGACGATCGACATCACGTGGCCGATCGACGACGGCCCGCGCGGGATGGCGCATGCGGTCGACCGCATCTGCGCCGAGGCCTCCTACGCGATCGACCGCGGCGCGAACATCGTCATCCTCTCGGACCGCAACGTCAGCGCGGAGCGCGTGCCGATCCCGTCGCTGCTGGCGGTCTCGTCCGTGCACAACGACCTCGTGCGCGCCGGTACGCGCCTGCGCGGGGGGCTCGTCATCGAGTCCGGCGAGCCGCGCGAGGTCCATCACATGGCGTGCCTGATCGGCTACGGCGCCAGCGCGATCAATCCGTACCTGATGTTCGAATCGCTGTGGGAGCTGCGCGGGCGACGCAAGCTCCCCGAGGGCATGACCGCGGCCCAGGCCGAGCGCCAGGTGGTCAAGGCGATCGGCAAGGGACTGCTCAAGGTCCTCTCGAAGATGGGCATCTCGACCATCCAGTCCTACTGCGGCGCACAGATCTTCGAGGCGGTCGGGCTGCACCCCGACCTCGTCGACCAGCACTTCACCGGCACGCCGTCGCGCATCGGCGGCGTGGGGATGCACGAGCTCGCACGCGAGGCGCTCGACCGCCACGCGCGCGGCTATCCGCGCGCCAAGGCGGCGCCTCCGCCCGAGGAGGAGGCGGCCGAGGGACCGATCCTGCCGGTCGGCGGCGTGTACGCCTGGCGGCGCGGCGGCGAGCGCCACATGTGGGACCCCGAGACCGTCGCCCGCCTCCAGCAGGTCGCCCGTGCCACCGACGATCGCGACGAGGCATGGCGGCGCTACCAGCAGTTCGCCGAGCTGGTCAACGAGGAGAACGCGACCAAGGCCATGCTGCGCGGGCTGCTCAAGCTGCGCACCGATTTCGCGCCGATCTCGGTGGACGACGTCGAGCCGGCCAAGGAGATCGTCAAGCGCTTCTCGACCGGCGGCATGTCGCTCGGCGCGCTGTCCCCGGAGTCGCACGAGGGGCTCGCGCAGGCGATGAACCGCCTCGGCGGCATGTCGAACACCGGCGAGGGCGGGGAGGACCCGCGACGCTACGACGACGACCGGCGCTCGAAGATCAAGCAGGTGGCCTCGGGCCGGTTCGGGGTGACGATCGACTACCTCGTCAACGCCGACGAGCTGCAGATCAAGGTCGCCCAGGGCGCGAAGCCGGGCGAGGGCGGCCAGCTGCCGGGCCACAAGGTCGACCGCTACATCGCCAGCCTGCGCCACTCGACCCCGGGCGTCGGCCTGATCTCGCCGCCGCCACATCACGACATCTACTCGATCGAGGACCTCAAGCAGCTGATCTACGACCTGCGCTGCGCCAACCCGCGCGCGCGCATCTCGGTCAAGCTCGTCTCCGAGATCGGCGTGGGCACGGTCGCCGCGGGCGTGGCCAAGGCCAACGCCGACCACGTGGTCATCGCCGGCCACGATGGCGGCACCGGCGCGTCGCCCAAGTCGTCGATCCAGCACGCGGGCGTCCCGTGGGAGATCGGCCTGGCCGAGACGCAGCAGACGCTGATGCGCAACGACCTGCGCTCGCGAATCATCGTCCAGGCCGACGGGCAGATGCGCACCGGGCGCGACGTGATCGTCGCGGCCCTGCTCGGCGCCGACGAGTACGGGTTCTCGACCGCGCCGCTGATCGCCCAGGGCTGCATCATGATGCGGGTCTGCCACCTCAACACCTGCCCGGTCGGGGTGGCCACCCAGGACCCGGAGCTGCGCGCGCGCTTCCGCGGCCAGCCCGAGCACGTCGTCAACTACCTGTTCATGGTTGCCGAGGAGGTGCGCCACCTGCTCGCCGCGCTCGGCCTGCGCCGGCTCGAGGACGCGATCGGGCGCGCGGATCTGCTCATCGCCGACGACAACGTCTCGCATTGGAAGGCGAAGGGCCTCGATCTCTCTGAGCTGCTCGTCGTGCCCGACGTGCCGCCCGGCGTCGCGCGACGGCGCACGCGCGGGCCCGACCCGGTGCTGGGGGACCACCTGGACCACGAGCTCATCGAGGCCTGCGCCCCCGCGCTGGCCCGCGCCGAGCCGGTCGAGCTGCGACGCTCGATCCGAAACGTCCACCGCACTGTGGGCGGCCTGCTCTCGAGCGCGGTCGTGCGCGAGCGGGGCGCGGCCGGGCTTCCGCCCGACACGATCCGCGTCGACTTCCACGGCTCGGCCGGCCAGTCGTTCGCGGCCTGGCTTGCCTCGGGCGTGTCGTTCACCTTGTGGGGCGACGCCAACGACTACACCGGCAAGGGCATGAGCGGCGGCACGCTCGTGCTGCGCCCGGCCCCCGACGCGGGGTTCGTCGCCGCTGAGAACGTGGTGGTCGGCAACACCGTCCTGTACGGCGCCATCAGCGGCAAGGCGTTCTTCCGGGGGCTGGCGGGCGAGCGTTTTGCGGTGCGCAACTCGGGCGTCAGCGCCGTCGTCGAGGGCGTCGGCGACCACGGCTGCGAATACATGACCGGCGGCCGCGTCGTGGTGCTTGGCCCCACCGGCATCAACTTCGCAGCCGGCATGAGCGGCGGTATCGCCTACGTCCTCGACCCCGACGGCGCCTTCCCCGAGCGCTGCAACACCGAGCTGGTCGATCTCGAGTCGGTGGACGGCGCCGACGCGATCGAGCTGCGCGAGCTCATCGCCGAGCATGCCGAGCGCACCGGCTCCGCCGTCGCCGCGCGGGTGCTCGAGAGCTTCGAGGAGCTGCTGCCGGCCTTTGTCAAGGTCTTCCCGCGCGACTACAAGCGTGCCCTTGTCGAGCTGTCTCAAGCCGACGGGAAGGGCGACGAGGGCATCGACGTGGTCCTGCCGATCGCGCCCGCACCGGCCCGGTAGGAGCGAGAGAACATGGGCGAGCTCGGCGGCTTTTTGAAGATCCACCGTGTCGGCTTCGACAAGCGCGATCCCCACGCGCGCGTGCACGACTACAAGCAGTACTTCCGCGTCCAGCCGGAGGAGGTCCTGCGCGAGCAGGGCGCGCGCTGTATGGACTGCGGCATTCCGTTCTGCCACGAGGGCTGCCCGCTCGGCAACCTCATTCCCGACTGGAACGATCTCGTCTACCACGGGCGCTGGCGCGAGGCGATCGACCAGCTCCACGCCACGAACAACTTTCCCGAGTTCACGGGCCTGATCTGCCCAGCGCCGTGCGAGTCGGCGTGCGTGCTCGACATCAACGACGACCCGGTGACGATCGAGCAGATCGAGCTCGGGATCATCAACCGCGCCTTCGCCGAGGGCTGGGTCGTGCCCGACCCGCCCGAGGTCCGCACCGGCCGCTTCGTGGCCGTGGTCGGCTCCGGCCCGGCGGGCCTGGCGGCGGCGGCCGAGCTCAACAAGCGCGGGCACGCCGTGACCGTCTACGAGCGCGACGAGGGCGCCGGCGGCCTCATGCGCTTCGGCGTGCCCGACGCCAAGCTCGAGAAGTGGATCATCGACCGCCGCGTGCGCCAGCTCGAGGCCGAAGGCGTCCGCTTCGAGTGCGGGGTGGACGTGGGGCGCGACATCACGCCCGAGCAGCTGCGCGCACGCCACGACGCCGTCGTGATCGCGACGGGCTCGCGCATCCACCGCGACCTCGACGTCCCAGGGCGCGAGCTCGACGGCGTCCACTTCGCGATGGACTACCTCTACCAGCGCAACCGTTGGGTGGCCAAGCAGGAAGGCCGGCCCTACAAGCCCGCCGAGGCGCCGATCGTCGCGGGCGGCAAGCGCGTGGTCGTGATCGGCGGCGGCGACACCGGTATGGACTGCGTCTCCAACGCGCTGCGCGAGGGCGCGCGCGACGCGATCATCCTCGACGTCTATCCGGAGCTGCCGCCGGGCGGCCGCGACGACCGCACGCCGTGGCCGGAGGCGCCCAAGCGCACCCCGACCACGTACGCGCTCGACGAGGGCGGCGAGCGCCGCTGGTCCAAGGAGGTCACGGCGCTCGACGGCGCCGATGGGCGGGTGGTCCGCGTCCACGGCCGCTCGGTCACGGGCACGTCCTCGCGCGACCTGCGCCCGGTCCCCGGCAGCGAGTTCTCCGAGGAGGCCGACCTCGTGCTGATCGCGATCGGCTTCACCGGGCCCGAGCGGCCGCTGCTCGACCAGCTCGGCGTCGAGGTCGACCGGCGCGGCAACGTCAAGGACCACGCCTATGCGACTTCGGTCGACGGAGTCTTCGCCGCCGGGGACGCCCGCATGGGGCAGTCGCTCGTGGTCTGGGCGATCGCCGAGGGGCGCAAGTGCGCCCGCGTGGTCGACCGCTACCTCATCGGCCTGCGCGAGGTCGAGCCGCCGCTCGAGCCCGAGGAGGCGGCCGAGCCCGAGACCGGCGTGCTCGAGATGCCCACCGACGTCGTCTATGGCGACGGCACCGGCAACGGCGCGCGCTGAGCCTGCCGGATCACCGCTTCGGGTGGACCCGCTTGCCCTTCGGCCTTGACTTCGTGCACACGCGATAGGTGCGCTTGCTGACCAGCTTCGTGCCGTTGGCGCTGGTCGCGACGATCTTCACCCTGAACCGGCCGCGGTTGGGGAGCTTGGCGATCGTCAAGCGGGTGATGTTCTCCCCGGCAACGTGCTTCGTGCGCTTGCCATTGATGAACACGACCACGTCGACCACGCGGCCCTGCGGCCGGCGTACCTCGAGTGCCGGCGGGCGCTCGTCGAAGAGCTCGGCGTCGAGCCCGCGGCCGAGACCGCCGACCTGCAGCGCCGCATCCTCGTTGGTGAAGCGGTCTGACCAAACGCGGTCGCCCGGTCGGCCGCCTCCGGGTCGACCAGCGACCCACCTCCATGCGGGCGGGACCGTACCATCTGCCCGCATGCGCCCTACCGGCACGGACGAGCCGCGCCGCTATCTGCCGCGGTTCCACTGGGAGCTTCTGGCGTGCGGCGTCGGCGGCCATGAGCTCGTCGGCACGCGCTCGGCGCACCTGCGTCCCGAGGACGAGCTGATCGCGCGCGAGATGGACGGCGTGCGCTGGCACCGCTGCCTGCGCTGCGACTCGTGGCTGCCGCTCGAGCCGCCCGCCGACCCGGCGTTCGAGCACCTGCCCGAGCGCGACGAGATCGAGTTGCCGTTGCGCGGCCGGCCCCTGCGGGACAGGATCGTGCTGCGCGCGATCGCCATCGACCGCGGGTTTCACTTCCTCGTGCTCGGGCTGCTGTGCCTGGCGATCTTCCTCTTCGCCGCCAACCAGCGGGCGCTGCGCGACACCTTCTACCACGTCGTCGCCGACGTGCAGGAGGGGTTGGGCGGCGGGCCGGTGCGCAACGGGAAGACCGGCTTCATCCACGAGCTCGACAAGGTCTTCTCACTGCGTGGCGCCGACCTTCACCTGCTCGGCGCGGCAGTCGGCGCCTATGCGGCGCTCGAGCTGGTCGAGGCCATCGGCCTGTGGTTTGCGAAGCGGTGGGCGGAGTACCTGACCCTGATCGCGACGGCGGTGTTCCTGCCGCTCGAGGTCTACGAGCTCGTCAAGAGCCTCTCGCCGCTGAAGTTCATCGCGTTCGGCGTCAACCTCGCCATCGTCGCCTACCTGCTCTACGCCAAGCGCCTGTTCGGGATTCGCGGCGGTGGCGCGGCCGAGGAGGCGCTGCGGGAGCGCGACGTCGGCTGGGAGGCGCTCGAGCGCACGGCACCTACCGGGGACAAGATGGCGCCCGCCGCGAGCTCGTAGCGACGGCTGTCGATTTCGGGGGTCGCCGTTCGTGTAGGGGTGAAAGCGACCCACGGGAGTCCCCCTATGCGCAGCGTCCGCATCTACGACCTGATCACCCTCGACGGTGTCATCGAGGCCCCCCATCCCAACGAGGAGTTCGAGCACGCCGGCTGGGCCGTCCCGTATCAGGATGAGGTGATGCTCGAGAACGCCACCCGAGGAATGAGCGGCGAGGGCGCGCTGTTGCTCGGCCGGCGCACGTACGAGTCGATGGCCGCCGCATGGCCCAACGCGCCGAAGGACAACCCGTTCACCGACGTGATGAACAGCTACAAGAAGTACGTGGCTTCGCGCACGCTCTCCGAGCCGCTCGAGTGGAACAACTCCGAGCTGCTGTCCGGCGACGCCGCCGATGCCGTCGCCACGCTCAAGCAGCAGGACGGACCGGACCTGGTCGTCCTGGGCAGCGGCGACCTCATCCGGTCGCTCATGCGCGACGAGCTCGTCGACGAGTTCGTACTGCCGATCCACCCCCTCGTTCTCGGCCGCGGACAGCGTCTGTTTCCCGACCCCGGGACGTTCGCGAAGCTGCGGCTCGTCGACGCCAAGCCGACGACGACGGGTGTGATCATCGCGAGGTACCAGCCGGCATGAAGCGTTACCTGCTCAGCGTCTACCAGCCCGACGGCGCGCCGCCGCCGTCCGTGGACCTCGAGCGCATCGCGCGCGATCTCGCCGTCATCAACGAGGAGATGCGCGCCGACGGCGCCTGGGTGTTTGCGGGCGGCCTGACGGCGGCCGACTCGGCGACGGTGGTGCGCGCTTCGGCGGAGGAACTGCTGATCACCGACGGCCCGTTCGTCGAGGGCAAGGAGCACCTTGGCGGCCTGACCATCCTGTCCGCGCCCGACCTCGACGCCGCGCTGCAGTGGGCGGGCCGGATCGCGGGGGCGACCGGGCTGCCGATCGAGGTTCGGGCGTTCGCGGACCACTGAGGCGGGACGTGCCGAGCATCGATGTCGAGCGCGTCTTCCGCAACGAGCACGGTCGTGCGGTCGCGGTTCTCGCCCGCGTCTTCGGGGACATCGGGATCGCCGAGGACGCGGTCCAGGACGCGTTCGCGACGGCGCTGCGACGCTGGCCTGCGGACGGCGTCCCGCCAAGCCCGGCGGGCTGGATCATCACGACCGCGCGCAACCGCGCGATCGACCGTCTGCGGAAGGAGGCCTCACGGGCGGACCGTCACGCCCAGGCCGCGCTGGTGCATGCGCGCGACGAGCCGGTGGACGAGGGCCCGGTGCAGGACGACCGGCTGCGCCTGATCTTCACCTGCTGCCATCCGGCGCTCGCTCCGGCGGCGCGGGTGGCGCTCACGCTGCGACTGCTCGGCGGCCTGACCACGCCGGAGATCGCGCGGGCGTTCCTCGTCAGCGAGCCCACGATGGCGCAGCGGCTCGTGCGGGCGAAGGCCAAGATCCGCGACGCGGGCATCCCGTATCGGGTCCCGGACGACGCCGACCTGCCCGAGCGGCTGCGCTCCGTGCTCGCGGTCGTCTATCTCGTCTTCAACGAGGGCTACGCCGCGAGCGCCGGCGACCGGCTCGTCCGCGACGACCTGATCGGAGAAGCGATCCGGCTCGGGCGCCTGCTGGCCGGGCTGATGCCGGACGAGCCCGAGGTGCTCGGCCTGCTCGCGCTGATGCTCCTGACCGAGTCGCGTCGGGCGGCGCGGGTCTCGGCGGAGGGGGAGCTCGTCCTGCTGGCCGACCAGGACCGGACGCGCTGGGACCGCGAGCTGGTCGCCGAGGGCCAGGCGCTCGTGCGACGGTGCCTGCGGCGCGGCGAGCCGGGGCCGTACCAGCTGCAGGCGGCGATAGCCGCCGTTCACAGCGACGCGGCGATGACCGAGGACACCGACTGGGAGCGGATCGTGGCCCTGTACGACCAGCTGCTGGCCGTTGCGCCGACCCCGGTGGTGGCGCTGAACCGGGCGGTGGCGGTGGGCGAGGTCGACGGGCCGGAGGCCGCGCTGGCCCTCGTCGACGGCCTCGACCTCGACGGCTACCACGTCTTCCACGCCGTCCGAGCCGACCTGCTGCGGCGGCTGGGGCGATCGGCGGAGGCGGCCCGGGCCTATGAGGCCGCGCTGGCCCGGTGCGAGAACGCGAGCGCGCGGAGGTTCCTCGCCGGCCGGCTCGCGTCGGTCAGGTGAGGATCGCGTCGACGACCGCCTGTGGCGCTTCGAGCGGGACGAAATGGCCGACCCGGTCGAGGATGTGCAGCGTTGCGGCGGCGAAGTGGTCGTCGAGGCGATCGGCCCAGGCGGTCGGAAACAGCGGGTCGTGGGTGCCCCACAGGACGGTGGTCGGCGTGTCGAGCCTCGCTTCGGGCGGTCGCTTGGCCATCGCCTGGGCGACGGTGCCGGCCCCGGCGCGGTACCAGGAGATGCTCGCAGTGAACGCTCCCGGCTCGGCGTACCGGGCGATCAGCCGCTCGAACGCGTCCGCCGGGACGGTCCAGTCGGGTCCGCTCCAGTGGTGCCAGAAGTGGCCGAGGTAGGCCCGCACCGCCGGCTCGTTGCCGTCGATGAGTGCGTCGGCGAGCGCGAGCTGGTGGAAGGGCTGGTACCAGAACTCGGCCTGGGCGTGGGGGGAGAGGACCCGCTCGCCGACGCCGGGCAGGGGAGGCGAGAGGACAAGGCGCTCGACGGCCTGTGGTCGCTTGCGCGCGAGGGCCTGCGCGACGCGGCTGCCGACGTCGTAGCCGACGACGATTGCCCGCTCGAATCCGCGCTCGGCCATCTGGCCGAAGACGCGATCGGCACGGTCGGTCGCGCCACCTTCCTCCCGGAGCAGGTCCGGGACGAGGAGGTCGGCGTGCTCGCGCAGGCTGTCGGCGACCTCGTCGTAGTCGTGCGTGCTCCCAGGCCACCCGTGCAGGAGGACGGCGGGGCGACGCGCGGGCATGGCGCGTTCTTACCAGTTCCGGGGGCGCCTAGACTGGCCGCCGACGTCGTGCCTCGCTTCTGCCGCCACAACCGCTTCATCGAGCGCTGCCCGATCTGCTCGCAGGAGGAAGGGCAGATTCCCCCGCCTGCTGCCCGGCCTCGCGCGGGCACCCGAACCGCGACGCGCCGCTCGGCCTCGCGCCGAGGGCCGACCGGGGTGCGCGTGCGCCGTGCCGACCGCCCCGTCGCCGATGGCTACGCCAACGGCCTGGTCCCGGGTCTTCGCGCCACCCCCGACGCCCGCCGCCTCGCCGACGAGATCGCTTTCGCCGCCGGGCGGCTGGCCGAGCTCGAGGTCGATCCCCCCGGCCTGTACGGGGAG
>Ga0066652_100002543_pt1 | contig 10063 bp, 15 predicted proteins | sample GraSoiAngelo_101_FD_71413 | JGI IMG/M metagenome (GOLD analysis project Ga0066652, IMG submission 71413) | Grasslands soil microbial communities from the Angelo Coastal Reserve, California, USA - 14_0903_02_30cm | ecosystem: Environmental > Terrestrial > Soil > Grasslands | place: USA... | reverse complement strand
TTACACCTTTCGGGAACACCTGCGAAAAATAAGCGGCGCAATCGAGGAATAATCCATCATCCTTTAATTTTTCGCCCGCTTTTCAGTGTGTTCGTTTTTCCTTCTTTTGTTCTTTCTACTTCTTTGCCCTGTGACAGGTTCATCGCCAACAAGGCAGGCATGACTTCACGTCTTAATTCTTCCTTCAAGCCTTGGCTACTTCTTCCTTCTTCCTTCCTAATTTCTCTCTCCGGCTGCCTACTTCCTAATTCTTCCTTTTTACTTCTGGCTTCCCCTGCTCCCGAATCGCCTTCCTTGGTTTTGTTTTAGCGCAACACTGGAACAGAAAAGCCGCCAAGGCATTAGTGCACCCCGACGGCTTCTCGAATCGAACGTTCTAATTTCTTATTAGCTCATCCCGAGGGAATCGAGCGTCGGCTCGTCGATCGCCGCTGTCGTGGTGAGCCCCTGGTCAGCCTGGTAGGCGGCCAGCGCGTCGCGGGTCAACGGCCCGAGCAATCCATCCACTTCACCCGTGTAATAGCCCATCTGTTGCAGCACGGCCTGCACGTCGGCGATCACCTTATCCGGCGGTTCAGCACGTTGACCGACATAGATCGGTCCGTCGTAGGCATAATATTGGGCCGAAGGATTGTAACCCCATGCCGGATACCAGTAACCGTTGTTCCAGAAGTAGTAACCGCCACCGATCAGCTCCACGCGGTTGTAATGCGAGTGATACCATCCCTGATCGTGCCATTCCGGATGATACGAGCGGAATACCTGGTATTGCGGACCCTGCCACTGTTCGCTTCCTTGAATCCGATAATTCTGATTGTACGTAACCGCCGGAACCTGCTGCGGTTTTGGCTGGGCACGGAAGTTCGCGTGTTGCGATTTAATCTGCTGCAGCTGCTGCGGATCCGGCTTCTTCGCCTTGGCCCCCGCGTTAGCCTGCGCATTTTGCTGGCCGGCTGCCGGACCTGACGGAGCTCCACCTCCCGCAGCCGCCGGTGGCGTTGCCGGATTAGTAGATGTCTTTGCCGCCGCGGCGGGACCCTTCATTCCTTTTCTCCGCTGCTCAATCCGCTCCCTCGCACTGGGCGTCTGCCCGCCGACCTGTTGACCAGAAACATTGGTTCCCGGAGCGGTCGCAGATTCCTGGTGCACTGGAGCTTTTTGGCCCTTTCCTGAGCCGGGCTGATTCGTAGCTCCGTGCTGAGTCGTAGCCCCTTGTTCCTTCATTGCACCGGGCTCATGCGTAGCTCCGTGTTCCTTCATCGCGCCGTGCTGCTGCGTCGCAGCTGGCGCTTGAGGCTTCGCGGCATTCGGCTTGGGCTGTGCTTGAGCGGGATGCACTTTTTCCGGGGCGTGTTTGGTCTTTGATGGTGATTGCTGTTCAACTGGCTGTTGCGCCAATGCGGCTCCAGCCAGCGCCAGCGAACAGCCTATCAATAAACTGGTAAGTTTTTTCATAATAATAATGTTTAGTCGTTGGACGTTCGCGATCTATTCAGAGTCCTTCCTGTAATTTCCCTCATCCGCGCGCTCGTGAACCCTTTCGGAGTTACGCGCCATCGATCGCCTAACTATACTTCGTGCCACCGCCCCCATCCGGTTCCCCGCGATCGGGTCAACGCCAAAAAAAAGCGCCCCGCATCTTCAGCGGAGCGCTTTTGTTTCGCGCAGAGGCTGTACTAATCAACTTCAACAAAGTCCGGATCGCCCGCGCAGATTAGCCGCTCCGAATACACAAAGCCGTCCACGTCAACCGCGACCCAACAGCCGTCGACAAACACGAAGTACGTATTGCCGATCAACCGGAAATGGCTCGCCCCGAATCGTTGGACGAAGAACTCTTTCGGATGCCGCCCAAGACTGAACACTTCGCTATGACGCGACTTGAACTCTTGCACGCTTACCTTCGGCTGATTCGTGCCACTCAAGTTCGTCTGGCTCGTGCTCGAACGTGCCCCGGGTTCATTCTTGTTTACGTCCGGAGCGCGACCCTTAACGTTCGTCTGTCCAGGCATGTTTGTGCCCGTCTCAGGTTTTGCCTGCTCCTGCGCGGGACGCATCTTCTTCCCTTTCGCCGGCGCAGTAGTCTGCGTTTCATTCGTCTGCCCCTGTGTCTGTTGTGGCTCCGTTGTCTGGCTTAATGCCATCAGCGGTAACCCCAATATCACTGTCATTGTCAGTATCCTCATGATTCCCCTTTCTCCCTATTAATTCGTATCTCCCAAAACTTTTGGACCCCCGCATGTTCCAGCTTCTCAGCTCCGGTGTAAGTTTGACATCCGCCTGCCGTAAAACATAGTATTACGGCATGACGAAGACCATCACCAAAGTCGGAAACTCTCAGGGGATCATCTTCGATACCGCTTTGATGGATCTCGCGCGCATTAAAGTCGGAGACAAAGTGAATGTCACCGTTCACGCCGGCGGCTCAATCGTTTTGACGCCAATCCAGCCCATGATCGACTCGCATACAGCGGCTAAAACGGCGAGGCGTTTGATCAGAAAGAACGCCGCGCTTTTTAAGCGTTTGTCTTGAGCAAGTCGCTCAAGCATCTGACGGTCGAGGCCCTCAAAGCGATTCACGGTGAGGTGCTCGCCGCCCATGACGGCGCGGCTGGAATTCGCGATGAGACATTGCTCGAGTCAGCCGTGGCCGCGCCGCAAGCATCGATGTTGGGCCAACCCCTCATTTCCGATCCGCTCGAGATTGCAGCGGCATATTTGTTTTATATTTCGCGCAATCATCCGTTCCTCGATGGCAACAAACGCACCGCGCTCGCTGCGTGTCTTGTCTTCTTGGAGAACAACGGTCTTTTACCCGACAGGAAATTGCCGATCAACGATTGGGAAAAGTTCGTTGTCGACGTGGCGTCGAGTAAAATTAATCGTGATGAGACTACTCGCCGACTTCGCAAACTGCTCAAGAAATCCCGAAGAAGCTCAGCTTTACTTCTGTCGTCCTCTACATGCCGAAATGTGAACGTAGGCGCCTGATCCCTTCGCGCTTCCCTCCTCGCTCTTGGCTCACCGATCTCCGCTCTCACGAACTGCTTGCCATGCCGTAGTCGAACGAAGGCAGGTCCCGCCGACTCATCATGTCGTAGTCAGACGAAGACGGAAGCCTCACGCGAAGGCGGATCAACTGTTCACAGATTGTTCGCGTCTCTGCTCGTTGGAAAGGGTTGACTACAATCCTATCGCTTCGCTACACTTACATCTATGAGTACGAAATTTCTTGCGCTGATTGCTGTAATCGGACTTGCCACCATTTGCGTTGCGCAAGGTCAATCACCCACCGCGGCCGAGTCGCCCGCTGAGTCGCCTTCACCGGCTGAGAAAGCTGCTTCGCCTTCTCCCGCCGAGTCGCCAACGGCCTCGCCGAAAGCAAAACCCACTCCTAAGAAAGCGAAGGCTGAGAGGAAAGCGCGGCCGGCCGCAACTGCAGCGCCTGCAGCGCGCAGTGCCGAGGAAGCGACTAACCCGCCCGCGCCGGGCGGCGGCCATCACCAGGTGTGGGTGAACACCGAGACAGGTGTTTACCACAGAGAAGGCTCGCGATTTTACGGCACGACGAGGAAGGGCAAATACATGACCGAGCAGGACGCAATTCAAGCGAGATACAAACCCGCGCCCAAGGGACCATAGGAAGACAACGGCTAAGTAAGAGTCGCTAGCGTTGGGTGTGAAGCATCCGCACCGCTAGCGCCGGACGGCCATTCATGTTGGCGCACGTTGCCTCAGCCTCGCCATCGCCGCGTCTGCGGCCTTATTCTTCCTTCATCTCCGCCAGCGGACGGACTGGCTGTGGCGAGGCGAACATCAGCGCTCCAGCGCGTTCTGCTTCTTCTTAATTTTTCCTTCTTACTTTTAATTTTTCGCCTTGGCATCCATCCGCGCGCTGAAATTCGAAACGATCAAAAAAAGGAAAAATTCAAAAACGGGGGGTCATCGGGGTGGCCGCCATAATTGAAGGGAAAATTATGAATTTATCCGTCGAAGCGAAAGTGGCGATCGCGGTGGCGACAGGCTTCGTCGTGTTGATCGTGGGCGCCATGGCCCAGGGGTAGCGAACGCGGCGGCTGTCCGAAATCCGCTTTCCGCATTCCGCTATCGGGTTTTGTTTTCCCGTCGTCTTTAGCGAACCGATTAAGAAGTCGATCTTGGTGGGCTGTGTGATATGATTTGAGCTATGAGCGTTCCAATTCTCCCACTGAACGAAATGAGCGTTGAAGAGAAGCTGCAAACCATGGAGGCGCTTTGGCAAAGTCTTTCAGCAGACCCCGCCGGCATCGAGTCGCCTCCGTGGCATGAGGAGGAGTTAGCTGAACGCGAACGGAAGATCGAATCTGGAGAGGCAAAGTTCGTCGAGTGGGAAAAAGCGAAAGCTGAGATTCGGCGGCGTACTTCGTGAGGATCGAGATCCTGCCGGAAGCGCAGGAGGATTTGATCGCCGGATTTCGCTTCTATGAACACCAAGCGCCCGGTCTTGGAAGCTATTTTCGCGAATCGATCCTGACCGATGTTGACGCATTGGCTGTCGTAGGCGGCGTTCACGCCAAAGTTTTTGGATATCATCGCGCACTGAGTAAGCGCTTTCCCTTTGCGATCTATTACGGTGTAGAAGCGGAGGTAGTTCGTGTCCGCGCGATTCTGGACTGCCGCAGAAATCCTTCGTGGATTAGACGACGAGTTCGCGGCCGATAAGTTGTTCTCATTGCGTCTTCCGCTTCCGGTTTTGCTTGTCGCGCAGTAGCATGGTGCATAGGCGGAAACCTCTGGCATCAAACATCCCTCTTCACGTCGACCTTGACCTGCTCAGGTCTGATTACACGGTCACCGCCGATAGGTTTATGCGTGAGTCATCTCACAGCCGCCTATGATCAATGATCTTTGGTACAAGAACGCAGTCATCTACTGCCTGTCGGTAGACGCCTACATGGACGCTAATGGCGATGGGATCGGTGATTTCGAGGGACTGATGCGCCGACTCGATTATCTGCACGGACTGGGCGTGACGGCGATCTGGCTGATGCCGTTTCAAACGTCGCCTTGCAAGGACGGCGGTTACGACATCGCGGACTATTACAATGTCGATCCGCGATACGGCACACTGGGCGATTTCATCGAGTTTACTCACGGCGCAAAACAACGCGGCATCCGTGTCTTGATCGACCTGGTAGTGAACCACACCTCCGATCAGCACCTGTGGTTCAAGCAGGCGCGCTCCGATTCAAATTCGAAATATCGGGAGTGGTACGTCTGGTCGAAGAAAAAGCCGCCGCGCTCGAATCAAGGAATGGTGTTTCCGGGCGTACAAAAAACAACGTGGAGCTACGATCGCGAAGCTAAAGCGTGGTACTTCCACCGGTTTTACGATTTCCAGCCCGACCTCAACACCTCAAATCCCGAAGTGCAGGCTGAGATACTCAAGATCATGGGCTTTTGGATCCAGGCAGGCGTCTCTGGATTTCGCATGGACGCCGTGCCTTTCATCATCGCGACCAAGGGACCAACTGTGCGAGAACCAAAGGAGCAGTTCGATATGCTGCGCGTCTTCCGCGAATTCCTCCAGTGGCGACAGGGCGATTGCATTGTGTTGGCGGAAGCCAATGTCCTGCCCGAGACCGATATGGATTACTTCGGCGAAGACGGCGACCGGATGCACATGATGTTTAATTTTCAGGTGAACCAAAACCTGTTCTACGCGTTGGCCGCCGCCGATACGCGTCCGCTGATCAAAGCATTGAAAGCAACAAAGCCACGGCCGGCGACAGCCCAGTGGGGCCTGTTCCTGCGAAATCACGACGAACTCGATCTTGGACGCCTGCAAGAGAAGCAACGGCAAACCGTGTTTGAAGCGTTTGGTCCGCACAAAAACATGCAGCTTTACGATCGTGGGATCAGACGCCGCCTTGCGCCGATGCTCGGAGGCGATCAGCGCCGGCTAGAGCTGGCTTACAGTTTGATGTTCACATTACCGGGAACACCGGTTGTTCGATACGGCGACGAGCTCGGCATGGGCGACGATCTCACATTGCCGGAACGCGGTTGCGCGCGAACTGCGATGCAATGGTCGAACGAACCGCACGGTGGCTTTACCAAAAGCGAAAAACCGCGCACTCCTGTGATCGACAAGGGACCGTACGGTTTTCAACACGTTAATGCTGCGATCCAGCGACGCGATCCTGAATCGATGCTCAACTGGACCGAGCGCATTATTCGAATGCGCAAAGAAGTTCCCGAGATTGGCTGGGGCGATTTTACGGTGTTAAATGTACGCGATCGCGCGGTTCTCGCTCTCCGGTATGACTGGCGCAATAATTCGGTGCTGTTTTTACACAATCTCCACGAGCAACCGCGAGAAATTGTGGTGGACCCGGGCGTGCCTGGCGAACATGGCAAACTGCTCGTTAATCTCCTTGCTGAGGACCACAGTCGGGCTAACGAATCCGGCAAACACCGCATTATGCTGGAAGGTTACGGTTACAGATGGTACCGCGTTGGCGGACTCGATTATCTGCTGCGCCGAACCGACATCGACCACGCCGACAAACACGCAGTTTAAAAGATAGTATTCGCGGCTAAATTGCTCGCGTGGCTCGGCATTTGGCATGGCCACGTTGAACGCCAACGAAAAGAGGGGCGCGCCTCATCTCCGCTTTTTGGTCTTCCAAATTACCCAGCGGGAATTAAGACTTAAGAAGGTTGAATTAAGAAGGATGCAGCCGGCAGAAAAAGATCTCAGGTAACGCACGAAGGAATTCGCGTTGCAGATTATTCGCCTGTTTTCCGAGTTGCCGAAAACAACAGAAGCTCAAGTACTGGGCAAACAGGTTTTGCGATCTGGCACATCGGTCGGGGCGAACTACCGGGAAGTGTATCGTGCTCGCAGTCGAGCTGAATGGAGCGAGTGGGACGAGCGACATGCACGGCAACGCCGCGAGGGTAGCGGGAGTTAGTCGGGAGGCGAACGAATGAATTCATCGCGAAATGCGGCGATTCACTGCGTGAACTCGAGGAAACGACCTACTGGCTCGAACTGCTCGTCGATGGAAAGATCGTTCCGGCAGATAAGCTTTCAATTGTCCGGCAAGAATGGAGCGACCGGGATGAGCGACATGCACGGCAACGCCGCGAGGGTAGCGGAGAGTGAGGCGGGAGCCGAACGAATGAATGCGACGAACTAATCGCCATTTTTGTTACGATTCTGAAGAGCTCGAAGGACTCGTAATCCCTGGTTATTAATTCTTAATTCTTAGTTCTTAAATTCCTTGCTCAGGCAGCTTTTTTAACTTTTTTGCTCGACGTGACTTCTGGGAACAGCACGACCCGGGCGGGAGCCTCAGGGGTTCCATCCTGACCGAGGGTCGACTCGAACGTCAGTTTTCCGTTAGCGATCTCGGTTAACGCGATATCGGCTTCACGCAGTCCCGGAGCATATTCTACAAGGGGACGATGACCGAGCGAAAGCTGTCGCACACGGCGTGAGACCATGTTCACCAGGATTTGCTGATTAGTGATTACTTCGGAGGCGGCTTTAACAAGATCGGCTTTCATAATTGTGATTCTTACTTCTACACTGCACCAACGTCGCACCGGCTTTGGCACGCACCGGAGGCTGACTTTCCTCCTTCGTACTTCGGGCTTCGAAGACCTCCCACTATCGCCCAAAAAACCAATTCCGCAACACGGCGTGGGAGGAACGCCTCGCGTAACGCCGACCTCCCGCCGTAACCAGTGAAGGCGGCGCGACTTTCAACTCTCAACAATCAACCCTCAACTCTTCTCACTGTTCACCGATCCGGCTGCGCGTAGCGCGGATTCGCCGTGGCGAATCACAAATCACTGATCACGACACCCGTCCGCTTTTTAGCTTCTTTTGTCCTTTCTACTTCTTTGCTCTATGACAGGTTCATCGCTAACAAGGCAGTCATGACTTCGCGTCTCAATTGTTCGGTCTTCCCTCTTACTTTTTTCTCGGTTCTCCTAACGATATCGCTGACGTGGCTGCATGCCGCTGCTGCCGCTGACAAGGCAATTTCCATTCCGGTGCAGATCACTCATGCCCAGAATTTCGATCCATTCCCTTCGCCGGACGGCAAAAAGCTTTTCTTCATCTCAATGATTTCCGGGAAGGAACAATTGTTCACCATGGACGTTGACGGTTCCAATATCGTCCAGCTTACCCGTGACGATGCCGATCACGAAGATCCCGCGTGGTCACCGGATGGGACCAGGATCGCGTTCGTCCTCATCACCAGGGACCGTCACAGCATCGCGGTCATGGGAACTGATGGCAGCAACATCGAAGTGCTTACCCCACCGGAGCAGAATACGATCCATCCAAACTGGTCCGCGGACAGCAAACGCGTGATCTATTGCACGAATGACGACCTGCAGCCGCCAAAGAAAAATTCCGCCGACATCAACGCGGTCGATCTGGCCACGAAGAAAATCACGCGCCTTATCACAGGCGGGATCAATACTTACGGTTCGTGGTCGCCCGATATGAAACATATCGCATTCCGCAAAATAATTGGCGACGAGAACTCCGAGGTCTTCGTTGCCGATGGCGACGGCTCGAATCCGCGCAACCTTACGAAGAACCCTTTCTTCGATGGCTGGCCGGCGTGGTCGCCCGATGGTAGGAAGATCGCGTTCGCATCGAACCGCCGTGGCCACGGTTACCAGATTTTCGTCATGGACGCGGATGGCGCCAACCCGCGTCTGGTCGCGAACACTGAAGGTCGTGGAACAGCGCCGCGATGGTCTCCTGACGGCAAAGCGATCTATTTTACAAATTGCATTGCGAAAGATTACGGCGCGGACTGCGAGGTTCTGATGGCGCGTTTAGAACTGTAAACGCCCCGCAGTCCAAGATCCGCGATTCTATTTCCGTTCCGGTTCCTGCTTTTTGGCTTCTTCATTAGTCTTTCCGCATTCTGGAATGCTTCCCCCTTGTTCTCCGCCAACGGACAGCCTGCCCGCCTGTGTGCGGGGACTGACTTACTTGCTCCTGCTCCTTTGACACTCGCTCCTTCCCCAACTCGCTCGCTGCTACCCTTGCAGTTTTAGCTTCTATGTCGCTTTTGCCAAAAGCTCCATTCGGCCTCTCGGCTTGACCCATCTATGCCGCCTCGCCGTAGCCTTGGCGTAGGTGGGTCGCTCAGTTTACCCGCCATGGTGGGCATCCCTGCGGCTCCATTGAAACTCGCTCGTTGCCCGCACTCACTCGCTGCTCCCCCTCGCAGCTTTACCTTCTATGTCGCTGATCCCATCAGCTCCATTCGCCGTGTCCGGTCGCTGCGGCGACACGGACTGGCCGTGGCGAGGCGAACATCGCTGCGTCCGCGGCATTTAGATTCTCCTCGCTTTACTTTTAACTGTCGTCTTTGTCCTTTGTTCTCCCTTCTCATGGGAAAGAGTTTCGACTAGCGTTTGCCCATTAAGACGAAGCCTCTCGATCTTGCGGTCCTGCGTGAGGCCGTTGCAGAAGAAAGAATTCAATGGCGCAGGCACGTTCTTGAGAAGTTGGCCGAACGCGGGATTCAGCAACAAGCCGTCCGCGAAGTGCTGCTCAAAGGCGAGAAGATTCGGGATTACACGCAAGATCGCCCCTTTCCGAGCGCGTTGTTCTTGGGTTATATTGGCGGCAAACCGCTTCACGTGGTGGCCGCATGCGATGAAATCAACCGGGAAGCATTTGTGATCACCGCTTACGAGCCATCACTGGAAGTGTTTGAGTCGGACTATCGAACAAAGAAAAAGTTATGAGCAAAACCAATCAGATTTGCCCGCTCTGCGGGGGCAAAAAGATCAAAGGCAAAACCACCTTCAGCGCCGACGTCGGCAGCGGAGTCGTCGTGGTGCGTGAAGTGGAAGCGATGATTTGCTCGCAATGCGGCGAGGAATGGATCGACGACGCCACGGCGCGGCAACTGGAGCGGATCGTCAACGACGCCCGGGCGCGCCGATCACAAGTGGAAGTGGCGGCCATGAAATGAAGCTTTCCCGTGTGCATCTGGCCTTTGGCCTCCTTGGCACGCCGTAGTTTCAACGTAGGCGG
>Ga0066652_100002541_pt1 | contig 10064 bp, 9 predicted proteins | sample GraSoiAngelo_101_FD_71413 | JGI IMG/M metagenome (GOLD analysis project Ga0066652, IMG submission 71413) | Grasslands soil microbial communities from the Angelo Coastal Reserve, California, USA - 14_0903_02_30cm | ecosystem: Environmental > Terrestrial > Soil > Grasslands | place: USA... | reverse complement strand
CACTCGCCCTGGCGGCGGTTCGAGACGGCGCTGTCGTTCTCCTACATTGGTGGCTCCGGCTTCCCCTACACGTACGTCGCGGGCGGCGCACAGGGCCGCGGGGATCTCAACGCCGACGGCGCGACGGGCAACGACCCGATCTACATCCCGCGCACCGCCTTCGACACCGCGGAGATCCGGTTCGCCGGCACGCCGGCGGAAGTGGCGACGCAGCAGACCGCCCTCGAGCAGTTCGTCGATGGCGCGTCGTGTCTGCGCGAACAGCGCGGCGCGATCATGTCGCGCAACAGCTGTCGCACGCCCTGGATGCACCTCACGAATCTGGCCATTCGACAGACCTTTCCCAGCGTACGCGATCACTCGTGGGCGGTGGAGGCGCAGGTGTTCAACCTGCTCAACCTGCTCAACCCGCGATGGGGGCGAGTGGAGATGCCCACGGGGACCGTGCTGGCGACCACCAGTCAGATTCCGCTGCTGTCACAGGTCGGGGAGACGACCGGCCGCGACCCGCAGCCGATCTATCGCTTCGATTCGACATTGCGCCGGTACGACGACCGGAACCTCGACACGTACTACCAGATGCAGCTGGCAGTACGATACAACTTCTAGGGAGCTGACTCGTGTCGGGTCGACCTGTCGCTCGCGACTTCTTCCTCGCGTTCATCACGCTCCTGCTGTGCGCGCCGGCATCGATTGCGACCGCGACGCGATTGCCGCGTCGGGCGCGCGTGCTCGTGATCTACCAGCAGCAGGCCGAGACCCGGCCGATGCTCGAGTTCACGCACGAGCTGCGTCTCGCGATCGAGAGAGATCTCGGTGCACAGGTCGACTTCTACCAGGAGGCGCTGGATTTCGATCGCTTCACCGGTCGCGAGAGCTCGTCACGGCTGGCGAGCTACTTCGACGAGAAGTATCGCCGGTTCGGCATCGACGTCGTCGTGCCGGTTGGCGGCCGCGCCCTGCACTTCGCCGTCGAACAGTTGGATCACGTGCTGCCCAACGTGCCCATCGTGTTCGCACTGTGTGCGGCGCCCCAGACCGACCCGGAGTCGCTCCCGGCGCATGTCACCGGGCGCATCGCGTCGGCATCGCGCTTCGAGCCCACGCTCTGGATGGCGCGGCGACTCCAGCCGAATGCCCACGAGGTCGTCGTGATCGGCGGCGCAGGGGCATCCGACTCGGCCTCGGTCGCCGCCGCGGTGCGGGCAGTGACGGATTCCCACGACTCTCTCGCGCTGACCGTGCTTCAGGGACTTCCGCTGGATGCGCTGCTCCCGCGGCTTCGCCAGCTCTCTCCTCGCTCGATCGCCATCTTTGCGAACTACCGACAGGACGGACGAGGTCGCGTCTTCGAGCCCCTGGACATCGTCGGGAGCATCGCCCGTGCAGCGACGGCACCGATGTACGCGCAGTTGATGAGCTACGTCGGCGAAGGGGTAGTCGGTGGTTCCGTGATTCGATTCGACGACGAAGGCAAGAGCACCGGGCGGCTGGTCGTCCGCGTCCTTCGCCGTCGCCCCGGCGAACGAATGCCCTCGATTGAAGCGATCACCAACTCGTTCGTTGCCGACTGGCGCCAACTTCGACGGTTCGGACTGTCCGAGACACGACTGCCGCCGGGCACCCGCCTTCTCTATCGGGAGCCGACGGCGTGGGAGCGCCACCGCACGGTCGTCCTTCCGACGTCTGGTGTCATCGTCGCGGAGCTGTTGCTCATCGGGAGCCTTCTGGTCGAACGACGTCGACGCCAACGGGCGCAGAAGGCGGCCGAGGAGCAGCAGCATCGCGTCGAGGAGGCGAGACGTCAGGTCGCGCATATGGGACGGGTGGCGCTGCTCGGCGAGCTGGCGACGACCATCTCGCACGAGCTTCGGCAGCCGCTGGCCGCGATCCGCACGAACGCCGACGCCGGCAGCATCGTGGTGAGGCGTAACCGTGGCGTGATGGTGGACGAGGACAGGGAGCTGTGTGACGAGATCTTTCGTGCGATCGCCGACGACGATGCGCGCGCCGCGGACATCATCACGCGGGTGCGTGCGCTCGTGCGAAAGGAGGAGCTGCCGCAGCAGCCCGTCGACCTCAATGAAGTGTGTCGCACATCGGCGCGGCTGCTGCAGTACGACGCGTTGCATCGCGGCGGGGATATCATCCTGTCGCTCGCTCCGCAACTTCCTGCCGTTACCGGCGATCCGGTTCAGTTCCAGCAGGTCGTCTTGAATCTGATCTTGAACGCTCTCGAGGCGTGCGGGTCGTCGATCGCTCCGCGCGTGGAGATTCGCACGATCGCTCGCGAGGACGAAGTCGAAGTCGAGGTGCGCGACAACGGGCCCGGCCTATCCGAGGGCGCTCGACTTCATCTCTTCGAGTCGTTCTTCACGACGAAGGCACATGGCTTGGGCGTTGGGCTCACGATCGTCCATTCGATCGTCGAGCGACACCACGGGCGGATTCTGGCCGAGAATGGCGTGACGGGCGGCGCGATCGTTCGCTTCGCATTGCCGTGCACGCGGAGCTCTCGAGGTAGGTCGAGCGAGGCGCGGTTGATGCATTTCGAGACGGAGTCGTCGGTGTCGCAGTAGGATCGGCGTGTCACTGGCATTCGGCGGTCTCGTGAAGGCTTCGAACACTCAACTCATTCTCCGCGGTGAAACCCCGGGCCGCGGGGGCGAGGTCGCGCCTTGCCGCCACGAAGTGATGGCGCCCTCTCATCGGGGGCAGCGAAGGTCAGATGGGTGGCGATCGTCGACGACCACGCGTCGATGCGGTCGTCGCTCGCGCGCGCGTTCCGGCTCGAGTGCATCCGCACGGTCACGTTCGCCTCGGCCGAAGAATTTCTCGAGCACTCGGTCCCGTGCGAGCCGTGCTGCCTCCTGCTCGACATGCAACTGCCCGGCATGAGAGGATTGGAGCTGGCGCAGTTCCTCGACCGCGAGCGGCCGCCATTGCCGCCCACCATCTTCCTCAGCGCGCACGAGGACTTGCTGGCATCGCTCGACGGCAACGGTCTCGCCCACGGCTGTCTGCGCAAGCCGTTCGACCTGGAAGAGCTCATGACGCTCGTGAGACCGTTCGTCTGAGCAGCGGCCGGAGCGAAGAGCCCTGACATGCAGATCGACACGCCCGAGTGTGTGCTGTTCAGTGGACCCGGCGTCGCATCCGACGGCGAGTCGCCGCACCAACCGGCGGACCAGCTCCTCACGGCCGGCAACGGTAGCACGACGGCGTCCGTGCTCCTCGTCGACGCGCTCCTCGTCGATCGCGTCGGCGATGCGAGCGCCCTGCCCGAGCACGTGGTGATCGTGGCGACCGACGAGCGCGCGACCGCGGCACTCGGCCGTCGCGCCGAGCTGTCGCTCGCGGGAATCGCCGACCGCGCGGCCCGGCGCGCGATGATCCACGCCGCATGTCAGCTGGCGATCGCGCGATTCGCCGTCACGACATCCGAGGCGGAGTTTCAGGAGTTGAGCGGCATCGGCATTGGACTGATGCGCGAGCACGATCGCATTGCGCTGCTCCGCCTGATCGTCGCCCGGTGCAAGCGGCTCACGAAGAGCGACGGAGCCGGTCTGCTGCTGGCGAGCCAGGACGAGGATGGTCGCCAGTGGCTGCGTCCGGCGGTGTACGACTTCGATTCGATCAAGGGTGAGCTGTTCGATCCGTCGGTTCGCCATCTGGTGGACGACACGAGCATCGTCGGGCACGCGACGCTCATCAAACAGCCAGTCATCGTGGCCGATGCCTACGACCTGCCGCCGCACGCGCTCTTCGAGATGAACGTCGAGTTCGACCTCCGATTCGGCTATCGGCGCCGCTCGATGCTCGTCGTCCCGATGGTCGACCAGCTCGATCGCGTGCTGGGCTTGCTCCTCTGCGTCAATCGCAAGACGGATCCGGACGCGAAGATCAGGACCAAGGAGGACGCCGACCGGTATGTGATCGAGTATACGAAGCGCGAGGTTCGCCTCACCCGGATGCTGGCCAGTCTGGCCGCGGTCGCGATCGAGAACGCACGGCTCTACGCGCAGATCGAACGCGCCCTCGATGGATTCGTCGAAGCGTCCGTGAGCGCGATCGATCTGCGCGACCCGGCCACGGCGGGTCATTCACTTCGTGTCGCCGCCCTCGCGACCCGGCTCGCCCAGGACATCGATCGCAAGGCAGACGGTCCGTACGGCGACGTTCACTTCACGCCAGCTCAGATGCGTGAGCTGCACGTCGCCGCGCTGTTGCACGACTTCGGCAAGGTCGCCGTGCGCGAAGACGTGTTGCTCAAGTCGAAGAAGCTGCCCCCGGCGCTGTGGGAGCGCATCGACGCGCGATTCGATCTGATCGGTCGGACGATCGAGCTCGAATGCTGCCGGACTCGGTCCCGCGCGGGCGCCGCGAATGTCGACGCGGAGCTCGCCGCCAGGCTGAATGAGCTCGAGCGCTTTCGTGGCATCGTGCGCGCCGCGAACGAGCCGAGCGTTCTGGACGCACCGACCGCCTCCGAGCTGCTCGTCATCGCCGCGCGCACCTATGAGCGACCCGACGGCACCGTCGCGCCCTACCTCACCTCCGACGAGCTGCACTACCTCCGTCTTCCGAAAGGCACGCTGGACGATCGCGAGCGCGCCGAAGTCGAATCGCACGTCACCGCGACGCGAGAATACCTCTCGAACATCCCGTGGCCGGATGACCTGCGGCACATGGTGGAGTATGCGTACGGCCACCACGAGCTGCTGAACGGCGACGGCTATCCCGAACACCTCACGGCCGACGAGATCCCGATTCAGACGCGGATCATCACCGTGGCCGACATCTTCGACGCGCTCACCGCCGCCGATCGTCCGTACAAGCCGTCGGTCTCGGTGGAGAGGGCGCTCGAGATGCTGCGCGCCGAAGCCGCGACGGGACGGCTGGATCCGGAGCTCGTGAAGATCATGCAGGAGTCGTCTCCGTCGGTCCGTTGACCGCGCTCGGCGCTCGATGCGCGAGGCTGGCGCGGTCCGACGTCGAGCGCGACTCCATCGCGTGGAACTCGGAGATCGCGATCCAGACGTCGAGCCCGATGCCGCGTGCCATCTGCGAGACCTCCAGAGCGTTGTGCGCAAGGAAGATCATGATCGACTGTTCGGCCGGGTCGGCCTGCCACCATCCGCCGAAGGCCCCGGGCCAGCCCACGGTGCCGACCGCACCCTTGCACAGCGTTGGCGCTGCTTTCTGTGGGTCCATCACCACGGCGACCCCCAGGCCGAAGCCATGCGCGGAGAAGACGGACATGCCGAACATTCTCGCTGACGCGCGCTGACGTTCGCTGAGCCGATTCGTGGTCATGAGCGCCATCGTCTCGGGCGTCAGGATGCGAACTCCGTCGACCGCTCCGGCGCCTGTGAACAGGCGCGCGAAGGCCAGGAAGTCGTCCGCCGTCGACCAGAGACCTTGGCCACCGGATTCGAACGTCATGTGCTCTGGCCGTTCGGCCATGAACGCACCGCCTGGACCGGTCGTTCGCTCGGCCAGACGGTCGCTCTCGTCGAAGCCGTACACCTTGGAGCGCCGATGGCGCTGCGCGACAGGAACGGTAAAGCCCGTGTCTCGCATGCCGAGCGGGTCGAACAGGCGCCGTCGCATCACTTCTCCGAGCGGAGCGTCTTCCATCCGGGCGAGCAGCAATCCGAGCAGGTCGGTGGAATGACCATAATGAAAGCCCGCCCCCGGTCGGTCGATCAGGGGTAGACTGGCCAGGCCAGCGATCCATGCGTCGGGAGACACGTCGCTGTCGATCGTGCCGCCCAGCGACTCGGCGAATGCGCGAGCCAGCGGACCGCGATGGAAGTCACCGTAGGTGAGTCCCGCGCGGTGGGTCAGCAGGTCCTCGAAGGTGATCGGCCTGGCGGCCGGATCCGTCGCACCCAGCGGACCATCGACCGCACGTAGCACCTTCATGTCCGCGAACTCGGGCGCCCATCGCGTGATCGGCTCGTCGAGGGCGAAGCGTCCTTCCTCGAGCAGCGTCAGCGCGACCACCGACGTGATCGGCTTCGAGAGCGACGCGATCCGGAAGATCGTATCTCGCTCGACAGGAAGTCCGGCGGCGACGTCACGCCAGCCGACGGCGGCGAACTGCACGACGCGTCCGTCTCGCCAGGTGAGCGCGGTCGCACCGGCGAGCTGGCCGGCACCGACGATCTTGTTCAGCATGGCTGCCACGTGGTCGACCTGCGACATCAAGACGCTCCGCATGATTAGATATTGCGATTATAAAATAACTTGCATATAATTTTGTCAAGGGACATTGCGAGGGAGAATGAGTTCCGCTGTCACGTCGACCGGCACGAGATCAGGTTCGCCACGCCGCCGGCCCAAGGGAGATAAACGGGAGCGGACGCGCGCCGCACTGCTCGATGCGGCGCTGGCCGTGACGCGGGAGAAGGGCTTCGAGCAGACGACGCTTCAGGATGTCGCCGAGCGGGCCGGTATGACCACGGGCGCCATCTACGGCAACTTCAAGAACCGCGACGAGCTCTTCATGGCGCTGGCCGTGCGACAGTGGGCGAAGATCCTTCCCCGGTTCACGCCCGGTGCGAGCTTCGCCGAGCTGATGCGCGCCATGGCCGAGGCGGTGCTGGCCGTCGTTCCGGATCGGCAGCCCGCCGCCGTGGGCGCGCTGACGTTTCGCGCGTACGCGCTGCGTCACGAGAACGTGCGCGCGGCGTTCAGCGAAGAGATGGCACGGGGCTTCGCGTCTGGCGCAGCGTGGCTCGAGGCCGTCTTCGCGGCCGATGACCTTCCGATGCCTGCGGTGATCATGGTCCGCGTCATCAACGCCCTCATCGAGGGGCTCTTGTTCCAGCGCTTCCTCACCCCCGAGCTGATGCCGGACGAGGTGTTCTACGCCGCGTTCGCGGCGCTGGCGACGAAGCCGCTGCGTGGCGCCAACGCGTCGCCCATCACTCCAGTGTGAACCGCGGCACCGTCGGGAGAGCGCAATCAGTCGTGTGGGGAAAACTCCTCGGCCCGCGACTCGATCACCGCCGTCAGGGCGTGGGCGTGTAATCCACCACGAACGCCGCATCGAACACGCCGAGGCTGCCCAGCAGCGATCCGAACGCCTTGTGTGCGGGGTGCACGAGATACGCATCGCGTGCGGCGGCGTCGGTGAACGTCAGCTGATACACGTGCGTGAAGCCCTGGTTGAGCTTCTCGGGACTGTTGTTGACCCCGTGCTCGAACGTCAGCACTCCCGGAATCTGATCCTTGAGCGCCGCGAATGCCTGCGTGATCTGGCGGATCCGCTCCGGGCTCGCATCCGGCTTGAACCGGAAGACGACCACGTGGCGTACGGCGGCGGTGGGAAGCGGGGACGTGACGGTCCGCGCTGCCGGGGCGGTGCTGCAGGCGACGGCGGCGAAGGAGACGAGGCCGATGATCAGGGTTGTGCGCATGGTCATGGTTGCAGGAGACCCGAGCTCGGTGGCCCGACGCTCGGAGAAGGGATCGGGTCGGGGTCCAAGGTAGCCCAAAACGGAGCCACGAGTCGGACGATCAATCTGCCGCGCGCCAGCCGCCGCTCGCCGCAGGCACCCACCGCCGCCCCTCGCCGTCGAGCCAGTCTCCGAGAGGCTCGCCCACCCGCAAGTCGGATCCGAAGCGCAGCACGTGGCCGTCCGGATCGGTGACTTGGCATTCGCGCGAGCCCCACGGGTAGTTCGCCGGAGCGTGCCGCAGCTTGGCGCCGCGTGCTTCGAGCTCGGCGTAGAGTGCGTCGACGTCACTCGCGGCGATCCAAAGCCACGTCCCCGCATGCCCCTGATCGTTTTCGCACAGCATCAGCGCGGTGCCGTCGCGCCTGACCGACGCGACAGGATCGCTGCGCCAGACGCATTCGAAGCCCAGCCGCTCGACGTAATACGCGACGCTGACATCGAGACTGGCGACGCGAAGGATGGGAGTCACGCCGCCCAGCGACGCGTGAGCGGACGAGCGCGAGACCGCCGAAGAATCCGACATGGCAGAGATACCGTTGCGGGCTGGCGCTCATCGTACGACGCGGCCGGCATTCGCTCAAGCCGGAGATGCCTCGGGACTCCGCGTGAAGACGCGATGCTGGAATGCGATACTATTGCGTCTCATAATGGAAGACGCTAGCGTTCCTTTATGAAACGCAAGCGTACCGTAATCGAGGCGCCAGGACGTGGCCCCGGGCGGCCGCGCGACGCGAAGGCGCACGCCGCCATCCTCGGCGCCGCGATCAGCCTTACGCGCGAGGTAGGCTACGACGCGCTGGCGATGGACGCCATTGCCGCGCGCGCAGGCGTCGGGAAGGCGACGATCTACCGCTATTGGTCGAGCAAAGAGCTGCTGATGGCCGAGGCGGTGGAAGCCATCGTGCGGAGAGTGCCGCTCCCTGACACGGGCACGACGGCGGGGGATCTCCTCGTGTTGATGCGCGCCACGATGACGATGTACCAGGATCCGGCCACGCCTCCGTTACTCACGGGTTTGATCGCGGCGATGGCCCGCAGCCCTCTGATCGCCGAGCGACTTCGAAATGGCTTCATCGGAGTGCGCCGTGCAGCCATCTGCGAAGCACTGCGACGAGGGGTGCGCCGCGGCGACCTCGCGCGCGGCACCGACGTCGAGCTCGCGTGCGACCTCCTGACCGGCCCGATGCTCTGGCGCTCCCTGATGAGCGGCGAAGTGATACACGAGACATACACCGTCGAACTGGTCCGCCGGGTCCTGCGCGCCTTCGCCCCACCAACACCAACACCCACAGCCGCGTCACGGGGGCGCCGGACATGATGCACTTCTTCTTTTCCGAGGATGTCCGCCGCGCACCATTCGCGTGGTACGACCAGGTGCGCTCGGCGTCGCCGGTGCTGCAGGATGCTCGGTCCGGCGCGTGGATGCTCTTCGACTACGCGAGCGTGAAACGGGCGATGGACGACCATGTGACCTTCAGCTCACGCGTGACACATCCCGGTGGACGGGCCCCAGAGTGGCTGGTCTTCATGGATCCCCCGCAGCACACGACGCTGCGCGCGCTGGTGAGCCGTGCGTTCACACCGCGAGCGATCGCCGCGCTGGTGCCGCGCATCGAGGCGCTGTCGGCCGAGTTGCTGGACGGACTGCGCGACCGCGAGGAGATCGACCTCGTGGCGGAGTACGCGACCCCGCTGCCCGTGCGGGTCATCGCCGAGTTGATGGGGATTCCGCCCGATGACCATCCGATGTTCGCGGGCTGGAGTCACGCGATCGTCAACCTGAGCTACGCGATCACCGGCGGCGATTCCGGCGCGCGCGCCCTCCGGGAATACATGGCGGCCAAGGGCGACATCACCGCGTACCTGAGTCGGCTGATCGACACACGGCGCCGCGCGCCCGAGGATGATGTCCTGACGCGCCTCGTGACGGGCGATGTGGATGGGGAGCGACTCACCGTCGACGAGATCGTGGGCTTCTTCCAGCTGCTCCTCTCTGCGGCCACGGAGACGACGACGAACCTGATCGACAACGCGATGCTCTGCTTCCTGGAGGAGCCCCGTCAGCTCGACATCCTGCGTGCGAGCCCCGACCTCATCGGATCCGCGATCGAGGAGGTCGTGCGCTTTCGCTCTCCCGGACAGGTGATGTTCCGCCAGACGACGCGGCACGTCGAGCTACACGGGCGATCCATTCCCGCCGACCAGTTCGTGCTGCTCATGATCGGGTCGGCGAACCGTGATCCTGCGTTCTTCCCCGACCCGAACCGGTTCGACGTGAGGCGAACACCGAACCCCCACATCGGGTTCGGTCACGGCATTCATGCCTGCCTGGGTGCGGCGCTCGCACGCACCGAGGCGCGCGTGGCCCTACCACATCTGCTGTCCCGATTCCGGCGGTTCGAGCTCGCCACGCCCGAGCCATGGGAGCCGCGCGAGGCGCTGCATGTGCATGGGCCATTGGCGCTGCCGCTACGCGTCGAGTGGGCGACTGTCCGAGCGAGCTAGACGCGGCACTTTGGGTGCGACGCTCCCAGACGAGCTGCTCGTCGGCGTCCCGGCCGCGCGCAAAAGGCCCGCTAAGCCGTTGGCCTAGCG
>Ga0066652_100002540_pt1 | contig 10066 bp, 7 predicted proteins | sample GraSoiAngelo_101_FD_71413 | JGI IMG/M metagenome (GOLD analysis project Ga0066652, IMG submission 71413) | Grasslands soil microbial communities from the Angelo Coastal Reserve, California, USA - 14_0903_02_30cm | ecosystem: Environmental > Terrestrial > Soil > Grasslands | place: USA... | reverse complement strand
GCATTCGGGACGAAAGCGGCATCACGCCGGTGAGTTGCAGCAGGCGCGCGTATTCCTCCATCGGCGCGCCGACCCACGAGCCTGGCACGCGCGTCACGTGCACCTGCGCGAGGAGTGGGCTGGACCCGCCGATCAGCAGCGCGATGGCGCATGATGCCGCGTACGCGAGGTGACGCATGTTCCGGGTGGACTTTACAGGTGGATGGACGCTGGTGCCACCGCCATCTGGACGAGGGCTGGCAAATCGTCGATGATAAGTCAGCGTTGCTGGCAACGAACGACTGTCTCCGACCAACTGGTGCCCCATGACGGACCGGCGAGCGTTTCTCTCATCCATGGCCGCGGCTGCGGCGACGTTCACGCTGCCGACGTTCAACCCGCGCGCGATCCGGCGTCTGAGCGACGCCCACGCCGTCGCCGCGAATCGAGGCGCTGCCAGCCTCGCGGACGACGAGAACTACTGGGGCGAGATCCAGCGTGCGTTCGACCTCGATCGCACGATGATCAATCTCAACAACGGCGGCTGCAGCCCGGCGCCGACGCACGTGCTGGAGCAGATGCTCCGCGACCTGCGCTTCTCCAACGAGCTGCCCGTCGAGCACATGTGGGGCGTGCTGGAGCCGAGGATCGAGAGCGTCCGCCGCGAGCTGGCGCGCGACTTCGGTTGCGATCCCGAGGAGATGGCGATCGTCCGCAACGCGTCCGAGGCCAACGAGACGATGATTTTCGGGCTCGATCTGCAGCGCGGCGACGAGGTCATCCTCACGACGCAGAACTATCCGCGCATGCAGAACGCGTGGCGCCAGCGCGAGCGGCGCGACGGCATCGTCATCAAATGGGTCAAGCTCGAGACGCCGCCACGGTCTGCGGGCTATTACGTGGACCAGATCGCCTCCGCGATCACGCCGCGCACGAAGGTCATCGAGACGATGCACATCAGCTTCATGACGGGCTACATCGCGCCGGTGAAGCAGATCGTGGATCTCGCCCGGCCCAGGGGAATCCAGGTGTTCGTGGACGGAGCCCATGCGTACGCGCACTTCCCCTTCACGCGCGACGAGCTGGGCGCCGACTACTACGGCACGTCGCTGCACAAATGGCTCATGGCGCCGATCGGCACCGGTTTCCTCTACGTGCGGCGGGACCGGATCAAGTCGCTCTGGCCGCTCATGGCGGGCGCGATCGAGCAGGAGGACAACATCCGGAAGTACGAGGAGATCGGGACGCACCCCGCGGCCAACCACAACGCCATCGCCGTGGCGCTCGCGTTCCATCGGTCGATCGGCGCGGAGCGGAAGATCGCCCGGCTGCGCTATCTGCGGGATCGCTGGGCGAAGCGCGTCGTCGCCGAGAGCGGCGGCCGCGCACGGATGCTGACGGCGATCGGGCCGAACGAGAGTGGCGCCATCGGCGTCGTCGCGATCGACGGCGTGGACATCGGCAAGCTGCAATCGTGGCTGCTCACGAAGCACCACATCGTGGCCACGCCGCTCATCCACGCGGAGTTCAGCGGCCTGCGGGTGACGCCGAACGTGTACAACACCCCGGAAGAGATCGATCGCTTCGCTGAGACCTTGCTCGCGGGGATCAAGAACGGCCTGACGGCCTAAGCACGGCGCTCGGGGCAGGTGCGCGGCGGGACGACGGCGCGGGACGGCAGCGCGGTCACGGCGTGACCGTATCTCGGTGAGCCGTGGCCGAAACTGCCACGAAACGCACGTGGCAGTTTCGCCACGGCCTTCACCTCGCTCCGGCCACGCCCTTCCTGCGCTGCCTTCCCGACGTGCCCACCCTCCCTGCGCTGCCTTCCCGCCCCGCTCAGACTCGCGCCGCTTCTCGCGCCGTCAGCCGCTCGTGACCCGCGACGCCGTCTTGCTTCGCTCCCGCGCTGCACGTAGTGCAGGCGCAGTTCGACGTCGTAGCCGAGTCGGTGCGCGTAGCGGACCAGTGCGTCGAGTGTGAATCGATCGACGCTGGCTGTGCGCAGCCGCGACACGCTCGACAAGGCGGCCCCGAGACCGACGGCGATGTCGGCGCGACGCCAGCCCGCGATGCGTTGTGCGATCACCGCGGCGAGCTCCGACTTCAGACGCGACACGACATCGCTCATGGCACAACGTTCTGCGTGGGGCCGCAGGACGCCGCACCGTTCTGCCGCGCGCCGTCCCAGCTTCGCGCCGTGGGTTCGGGCGGACGCGGCAGGTGGCGCGCGGTGTAGGGCGGAAAACCAGCGCCGTGGCCATGGCGACACGTGCTCTTCGTCGCAGCGTGGACGAGTCTGCAGGGTGGCGCGCGGTGTGGTGGGGACGGGTCTCGGCGAAGGCAGGGCCGTGGCCATGCAGACACGTGCTCTTCGTGGCAGCATGGACCACGGTCCTGCCGAAGCCCCGAGACCCGTCCCCACACACACCGCGCGCCACCCTGCCGCCGCTGTCTTGCGCCAGAGTCACCGCATGTGCTTGTGCATCAGCTCCACGAGCTCGTCGTACATCGCATCCGCGCTGTCGTCGCCGGCACGGATCGCGGCCGTCGCGCAGTGCTTGAGGTGGTTCCGCATCAGCTCCTTCGCCACCGAGCGCAGCGCCTCGTGAACCGACGAGATCTGCGTGAGCACGTCGGCACAGTAGCGATCCTCCTCCACCATCTTGTGCAGCCCGCGCACCTGCCCCTCGATCCGCCGCAGACGCGTCAGGTTCCGCGCCTTGATGTCCGGATCGACCGCGACGGCTTTCCGCTCCGCGCCGACGGCGCAGGCACATGCCGCGACCTGTGAGTCACTCATCGTTCAGTTCCTGGCGAGGTAGTGGAGGTGACGATTCGCGATGGGTCGCGTGCACCGGCAGCCGAGCCGAGGCGCGAGCAAGCCGCGCGTCGCGGGGAACGCCGCGGAAGCGAGGGGCGAAGGAGCGAGGCTGGTGGGTGGATCGTCGAGGCGAAGGCCGTGGCGAAGCTGCCACGCGCTCTTCGTGGCAGTTCCGAACACGGCTCGCCGAAGACGATCTGCCCACCACCGGGCCCTTCGCCCCTCGCCCTCAGAGCCCGAGCCCGAGCCGCCCAGGCCAAGCGCGGCTGTCATCGCCGCAGCCTCAGCGAATTCCCGACGACACTGACCGAGCTGAAAGCCATGGCGGCGCTCGCGATGATGGGACTCAGCAGACCCAGCGCCGCCAATGGAATTCCGATCACGTTGTAGATGAACGCCCAGAAAAGATTCTGCCGCATCGTACGCATGGCGCGCCGGGCCAGCGCGATCGCGTCCACCGCGGCGGTGAGATCGGCGCGCATGAGCGTGATGTCGGCGGCCTCGATCGCGATGTCCGTCCCGGTGCCGATCGCGATGCCCACGTCCGCCTGCGCGAGCGCGGGCGCGTCATTGATACCGTCGCCGACCATGGCGATCACGTGCCGGCCGCCGTGCTTCAGGTTTCGCACCGCCTCTGCCTTGCCTTCCGGCAGCACCTCGGCGTGCACCTCGTCGATGCCCACACTCTGCGCTATCGCCTGTGCGGTCGCGCGCGCGTCGCCCGTGAGCATGATGACGCGTATGCCCATGCCTTTGAGCGCGGCCACCGCGTCGCGCGACGTGGGTTTCACCGGGTCGGCGACGCCGAGCACCGCGACGACACGGTCGTCGACGGCCACGAACACCGGCGTGCGGGCCGCCGCGGCCAGGCGCGTCGCGTGATTCACGCTGTCACCCGGCGCGACGCCCAGCCGCTCCATCAGTCGTACGTTGCCGACGCCGACACGCCGCCCGTCCGACGATCGTGCCATCGCACCGCGTCCCGTGACCGACTCGAAGTCGCGCACGCGTGCCCGCTCGATGCCGCGTTCACTCGTCGCGCGCACGATTGCGTCCGCGAGCGGATGCTCCGACAGCGCTTCCACGCCCGCGGCGAGTGAGAGCACGGTTTGTTCGTCGACGCCAGCGCACAGGACGACGTCCGTCACCGTGGGCTTGCCCTCGGTGATCGTGCCCGTCTTGTCCAGCACCACGACGTCGATCTCGTGCGCCCGCTGCAGCGCTTCTCCACCCTTGATCAGAACGCCGAGCGCGGCGCCCTTGCCCGTCGCGACCATGAGCGCCGTCGGCACCGCGAGGCCCATCGCGCAGGGACAGGCGATGATCAGCACGGAGATCGCCGCCACCAGTGCCTTGAGCGGCGAGTCGCTGGCCAGCGCCCAGGCAACGCCGGTGGCGATCGCGATCGAGATCACCGTCGGGACGAAGATGGCGCTCACGCGATCGGCGAGAGTCTGGATCGGCGCGCGCGAGCCCTGGGCATCGCGCATCAGCTTCACGATGCGAGCGAGCGCGCTCTGTTCGCCCAGCGTCGTCGCCCGCGCCTTCAGCGCGCCGGTACGGTTGATGGTGCCACCCACCACGCGATCGCCCTTCGTCTTCGCGACGGGCATCGACTCGCCGGTGAGCATCGACTCGTCCACCGCGCTCGATCCGGACACCACTTCGCCATCCGCGGGGACGCGCTCGCCGGGGCGCACCACGAAGACGTCGCCAGGCTCGAGCGCCTCGATGGGGATGTCCTCTTCCCTGAGGTTGCGCAGCACGCGGACCCGTTTGGGCTGCAGGTCCGCCAGGGCACGCAGCGCCGCCGTCGTCTGCCGCTTGGCGCGCGCCTCGAACGTGTTGCCGAGCAGAATGAGTCCGATGATGAACGCGACCGCTTCGTAATACAGCGCCGGCGCCACACCGCGCTCGGCGAAGAATCGCGGCGCCGCCGTCGCCGCGACCGAGTACAGATACGCGGCGCCGGTGCCCACCGCGATCAGCGTGTTCATGTCCGCGGAGTGGTGCCGGAACGCGCGCCAGGCGCGCACATAGAAGTGGCGTCCGGTCCAGAAGACCAATGCGCTCGTGAGCACGAGCAGCAGCCATGGCATCCAGGCGGCATGCATCGCCACCATCGGGAGCACCATCGTCAGCACCGCCACGGAGAGCGACACCGCCGTCCGGCGAGTGAGCTCATGGACCTCACGCGCGCGTTCGGCGTCCTGCCGCTCCTGCTCCTGGAAGGTGTCGGTGTCGGCCGCCGGCAACGCAGCGTCGTACCCCGTGCGCTTGATCGCCTCGACGAGCGCGTCTGGTCGCACTTCGTTCTCGTCGTACGTCACGGTGGCGTTGTTCAACATCAGATTCACCGTCGCGTCGCTGACGCCCGGCGTCTGCGCCAGTGCGCCCTGCACTCGGCTCTGGCACGCCGCGCAGTGCATGCCGGATACGGGAATCGTGATTCTCGAGGTCGCGGCCATCGTCAGCTCTCGACGACCAGCTTGCCATGCAGCATGGACATGCCGCACGTGATCTCGAACTGACCCGTCTTGTCCGGTGTGAGGTCTACCGGGGTGCGCTCACCGGCAGGCAGAAATCGCTTGATCCCGAAATCGGTCAACACGACTTCTTCGGAGCAGCTCGACGTGTCCTGGCGATTGAACACCAGGCGCACCGGCACGCCGCGTTTGACTCGCACGATCCCGGGATCGTAGCCGCCGCGGACGACGATCTCGATCTCCTGCCTGCCCTCGGCGAGCGCGGCCGTCGCGGCTGGTCGTGTGGCGAAGAAGAAGTACCAGTTCACCCACACAATCGCGGCAATACCTGCGAGGACCAGAATCCAGTCGTTGCTGCTCATGTAGCGCTCCGTTCCCCGAGAGCTACATACCCCCACCCCCTATGTCAACAACCCGACATAGCTGCATGGGCGGGCTATCGCACTAGTCCGCCGACCGCCGCTGCCATTATTGCGACGCGGCCGAACCAGCTAACCGCCGCATTACGTTTTTGCTGGCGCGCAACGCCTGTCAGGTGCTGAATAATGTCGCCCGCGGCGGCGAATCTGCGGCTGGGGTCCTTTTCGAGGCACCTGTCGATCACGTTCGCCAGGTCCCGGGGAACGCCGCTAGCGCGCTCGCGGACAGGAACGGGCATCTCGCTGATGTGTTTGGACGCGAGCGCCGCAAAATGTGACGCCGCAAATGGCAGTTCACCGGTTACCATGAGGTAGCCGAGCACACCGAGCGAGTAGACGTCGCTCCTGCCGTCGAGATCGAGCTCGCCAGCCGCCTGCTCCGGGGACATGAACTGCGGTGTCCCGAATGCGCGCGCATGCTCGGAGGGCAATGGATCGGCCGAGCGCGACAGGGCGACGCCGAAGTCCGTGAGCAGCGGCCTGCCGCTGTCGGATGCCAGCAACACGTTTTCCGGCTTGAGATCGCGATGCACGACGCCGCACCGATGCGCGTGTTCCAGCGTCCGGGCGAGTGCGGCGAGGATGTGGCGCGTTTCGTCGTACGGCAGCGGTCGGGTTCTGCCGCCGTGGAGCAGCCGCTTGCTGAGCGGTTCGCCGCGCACGTACTCCATGACGATGTAGACGAGATCGTCCTGCTCGCCGAATCCGTGAACCGCGACGATCCCGTCGTCATTGAGACGCGCTGTGAGCCGCGCCTCCTGGCGAAAGCGCTCACGCTGGTCGTCGCTCGACAGCAGCTCGTGGCGCAGCACCTTGATCGCGACCATGCGGTGCAGCGCGACGTCGCGAGCCAGGAACACGACGCCCATGCCGCCGCGTCCGATCTCGCGCACCACCTGGTAGCCGCGCACGCGCTCCTCGAGCATGCGTCGTTCTGCCTGGGACAGTGTGCCTGGTGCGCTTCGCATCGTGCCCCTCATAAGGAAGCGCCGTGCCGGTCCCGCCGAACCACTGTATCTCGTTACCGCGTCTGGGGTTCGGTCGACTTGCTGCCGCGACTCGTGGAGTGGGATTTGTCCGATTTCGGGACGGCCCGGTCGCTGTCGGACACGCTTTGGTGGTGAGAGCGTCCTCCCACGAGATGAACGGTGAATGTGGAGCCGCGACCCGGCGTGCTCTCGAGTGTGAGGTCGAAATCCAGCGCCTCGCAGATCGCCTGTGCGATCGAGAGACCCAGTCCGGTGCCGCCGTACTTCCGATGCGTCTCCTCGGTCGCCTGCTCGAACGGGTCGAAGATCGCCTGCTGGCGCTCCGGATCGACACCGATGCCCGTATCCCGGACGCGGATGCGCACTGGCCGACCGCTGGCCTCGTCCTCCACCGCGATCACCACGCTGCCCGCGTGCGTGAACCGCAGCGCATTGCTCACGAGGTTGATCAGCACCTGCTTGAGCAGCACGCCGTCCGTCTCGATGGGCACCAGGTCGTCGGGCACCTCCACGCGTAATTCGACGCCGGACTCACGCGGCTGTCCTTCCAGCTGTTCCGCGACGCTCCGCACCAACTCGTCTATCGCGACGATTCCACTCGTGACCGTGAGACGTCCCGCCTCCACCTTCGAGATGTCGAGCACGTTGTTCACGAGCTGCAGCAGGTGGCGTCCGTTCGCGGTGATGCGGTCGAGGAAGGCGACGTCCTCGGGCGCCAGCCTCCCGGATTTGTTCTTTCGCAGCACGTTCGCGAACCCGATCACCGAGTTCAGTGGCGTGCGCAGCTCGTGGCTCATGCGCGACAGGAAGTCGCTCTTCGCGTGGCTGGCCGCCTCCGCCTCGTCGCGCGCGCGCAGGATCGCCGCCTCGTATTGCGTCTGGGTCCGGCGCCGCTCGATGACCGCGCCCACCTGGTTGGCGACGACGAAGATCATCTGGGTGTGACGCTCGTCGATCGCGCGCTGCCGGTCCATGAAGAACCCGAGCACCGCGACGACCTCCTCACCGGAGAGGACCGGCACCGCGACGGCGGACTTGAACCCGCATTCGGCGGCGAGCGCCAGCCGGGCGTACCGCTCGGCGTTCACGGACGTGAGGTCCTGGATCCACTCGATGGCCTTCGACGTCCACGCGCGACCGGGCAGTCCTTCGCCCGGCCCGAGGTCGCGAGCGCCGCTCTCCAGGAACGGACCGCATTGCACGTGCTCATCGAGGTGATAGGTGGTGCGGCGGAGACGAGTGCCGTCCTCTGTCGGGAGCCATGCTTCGCCGTAGCTCCAGCCGCTGGCGTGGCAGAGCGAGTCGAGCGTGCGCTGCAGCGCTTCGTTCAGGTCGTGTGACGCGCTGATGGAGAGGCTGATGGCGTGTAGCAGCTTGAGCGCGGCCTCCTCGCGGCGCGTCTCCGTGACGTCCGCGCCGAGCGACGCGGTGCCGAGCACGTCGCCGAGCGGCGTGCGCAGGACCGTGTGATCCCACGAGATCATCCGGCGCGTGTGATCGCGGCAGAGGATCTCGCTCTCGTCCTTCAGCGGCAGGTCGCCGCGAGGCATGTGTTCGGCGAACAGCGCTCGCGAGTGGTCGCCGTTCGGCACGGCCTTGTCGAACCAGCTCTCGCCGAGGAGCTCGGCGCGCGTCCACCCGGTGAGACTGCAGAGCGCATCGTTGCAGAACGTCACGACGCCCTGCGTATCGAGGCCGACGGCGACGAGGCGGACCGTCTCGACCGTGGTTCGGAACCGCTGCTCCGACTCGCGCAGCGCGTCCTCGATCTGCTTGCGCTCCGTGACGTCACGCGAGGCGCAGACGATGGCGCCCATCTCGCGGGTGCCTTCGCCGGTGGCGCGTGCGATGGTCTCCAGCCAGGCGTAGTCGCCGTCGTGCCGCCGGCATCGCCAGGTCGTAGTGGCCGGAGCTCCCGTCCAGACCAGCGCGCGCTTCCACAGCGCGGCCAGCGCGTTGACGTCATCCGGATGCGCGTACGAGGACGGCTGCTTGCCGATGAGTGTTCCCGGATACTCACCCAGAATCCCCGCGAAGACGGGGGAGATGTAGCGGAAGGTGCCGTCGTCCGCGTGGGTGGACACCAGGTCGATCACGTGCTCGGCGAGGATGCGCCGTCTTTCGGGAGGTGTACTCGCCGCCGACGTCCGCGCGCGCCTGATCAGGAATACGATCAGAACCGCCGTGATGAGGGCGGCGACGATCATGGCCAGCGGGGCGAGCCAGGCAGTCACAACCTTAAAGACAGGGAAGAGGGAAAAGGGAAACGGGAAAAGGCTAACAAAAAGGGCGGGATTGGGACTTGGGACAGGGGAACGGGGAAAAGGGACCAAAAAAGGAAGCGGCGACCCATACGGGCCGCCGCCTGCCGAAATCCTACACCTGGTCCCTGTTCCCTATCCCTTTCCCGCCGTCTTCGTTCGCCCTTTCCCTTTTTCCGGTTCCCAATTCCCTGTCAGTTCAGTGGCCAGGGGCAGAATCGAACTGCCGACACGCGGATTTTCAGTCCGCTGCTCTACCAACTGAGCTACCTGGCCGACGCGACCGAAGTCGAGCCGCGAAATTTAGTCGAGCGGTGAAGTTAAACTCAACCCGAAGTGCTTGAGCGCCGCACACTTCCGACCGCAGTGGTGACAAAGCGCTCGTGCAGAAAGTTGACTGATCAGACGCGTTCCCGACGCGATCCGATCGTGGCAGGATGGCGACAAAACGTCGACTTTTTCCGCTCGCGGCGACTCTCTCACACCTCTACATTTGATGCGCAAACCGTTCGGCGTCGCACGCTCGCCCTCCGCGACGCCAAACCTCCCACCCGGGAACCCAGCCACATGATGATTTCACGTTTGATGCGGCCGATCGTGGCCGCGATGCTGCCGTTGGCAGTGGCCGCCGTCAGCGCTTCCGCGCAGGGCATCACCACGGGCGCCATCAGCGGTACGGTCCTCAGCGAATCCGGGAATCCGATCCCTGACGTCGTCGTTTCCATCTCCAATCCATCCACTGGCGCCCGCGCGACCGTGAACACGCGCGCGAACGGCCAGTATTTCGTCCAGGGACTCGAGGTCGGTGGTCCCTATACGGTGAGCGCGCGCCGGATCGGCATGGCGCAGCAGACGCACAATGACGTGATCGTCCGTCTGAGCCAGACCACGCGCGTCGACTTCACCATGAAGACCACGGCCGTGCAGCTCGGCGGCGTTGTCGTCGAGGCGACGCGCACGGAGGTGTTCGCGCCGTCGAACACCGGCCCGAAGAGCGTCGTCAGCGACACCGCGATCCAACGTCTGCCGACGTCGTCGCGCAACCTCACGGACTTCATCAAGCTCACGCCGCAGGCGTCGGCCACCGGCGCCGGCTTCTCGGGCGGCG
>Ga0066652_100002538_pt1 | contig 10066 bp, 9 predicted proteins | sample GraSoiAngelo_101_FD_71413 | JGI IMG/M metagenome (GOLD analysis project Ga0066652, IMG submission 71413) | Grasslands soil microbial communities from the Angelo Coastal Reserve, California, USA - 14_0903_02_30cm | ecosystem: Environmental > Terrestrial > Soil > Grasslands | place: USA... | reverse complement strand
TCATCGTGACGAACTGCCACGTCGTGGAGGGTGGATCGAAGATCACGGTCTCGACGTCCGCGCAGACGCCGAAGCAGTACGACGCCCGGGTGATCGGTGGAGACTGCCAGCACGACCTGGCGGTCCTGAAGATCGACGCGACCGGGTTGCCGACCGTGCCCCTCGGCGACTCCGGGGCGCTCGTCCTCGGGCAGCGCGTCATCGCGATCGGCTACGCGCTCGCCCTCGAAGGTGGCCCGACGGTCACGGCCGGGATCGTCTCGTCGCTCGACCGAACGATCACGGTCCAAGATCCGAGTTGCAGGGTCTGCAGGAACGGCGGGCGGGTCTACTCCAACGTGATCCAGACCGACGCCGCGATCAACCACGGCAACTCCGGTGGCCCGCTGCTCAACATGGCCGGGCAGGTCGTGGGGATCAACTCGGCCGGCTCCGACACCGCCGAGAACATCGGGTTCGCGATCGCGATCGATTCCGCGAAGGAGACGATCCAGCAGGCGATCGCCAACCCGCTCGCCCCCGCGGCCTACCTCGGCATCTCATCCCAGAGCGTGACCCCTGCGCTCGCGGTCCAGCTGGGACTCGCGGTCCAGAGCGGGGCCTACGTGATCGTGACCACGGCCGGCGGGCCCGCGCAACACGCTGGGATCAAGAGCGGTGACGTGGTCGTAGCGGTCGACGGGAAGGCCGTCACCAGCGCGGACGATCTGAGCACGATCCTGGCGGGGCTGCGCCCGGGTCAGAGCATCAGCGTCGACCTCGTGTCCTCGTCGGGTGCTCGCCGATCCGTGCACGTGACGCTGGGCGCACGCCCGCTGCCGACGCAGTTCCCGTAAGGCGCCGACACCGGTGCGCTAGCCTTCGCGGGATGGGTGCACCGTTCGAACCAGGGGAGCGAGCCTTGCTGATCGACCAACGCGGGCGTTCCTACGTGGTGATCCTCCAGCCGGGCGGCACGTACCACACCCATTCCGGCGCGCTCCGGCACGATCTGCTGTTGGGTCAGCCGGAGGGTGTCCGGTTGGAGACCGCCAGCGGCATGGTGCTCACGGCGTTCCGCCCACGGTTCGCCGACTATGCCCTCAAGATGAAGCGCGGCGCCCAGGTCGTCTACCCGAAGGACCTCGGACCGATCGTGACCTATGCCGACATCTACCCCGGGGCGAGGGTCCTCGAGGCGGGGACGGGCTCGGGTGCGCTCACGATCGCGTTGTGTCGTGCGGTCGGGATGGACGGCAGCATCGTCTCCTACGAGCTGCGGGATGAACACCACGCCCAGGCCGTACTCAACATCGAGGGGATGTTCGGCAAGATCCCCGATCAGCTCGATCTGCGCGTCGGTGACCTCGCCGACGTCGGCCGAACGGGTGAGCGGTTCGACCGATGTGTTCTCGACCTCCCGGAACCGTGGGGGCCGCTCGAGACGCTCCGCGGCACCCTCGAGCCGGGAGCGGTCCTCTGCGCGTACCTCCCCACGACGGTTCAGGTCCAACAGCTGGTGCTTGCTCTTCCGTCGCACGGGTTCCTGCATATCGAGACCTTCGAGGTGCTTCGGCGGGCTTGGCACGTCACCGAGCGGAGCATCCGGCCGGAGCACCGGATGATCGGTCACACCGGGTTCCTCACGATCGCACGCCGGACATCCTGACCCGCACGGGTCATTTCCCCTCCCGGTCCTAAGCCGTTCGACGACTCGTGCCGTAGATACTGGACAGGACGGATCCGAACGCGACGTCCCCGATCGCGTCGGTCCGCGGGTGTAGATTCCAGACGCGCGGAGGAGGCGCAGATGCCAGGACACGGTGAGCAGGTCGACGAGCTGCGATCCCAGGTCAAGTTCCTGGAGGAAGAGGTCGGGCTCCTTCGTCGCCGGCTGACCAACGCGCCTCGCCAAGTCTCCATCCTCGAGGAGAAGCTCGTCGAGACTCGCGAGCAACTCGCCAAGGCGATGGGTCAGAACCAGAAGCTCGCCGACGCGCTGCGCGATGAGCGCGACAAGATCGAGGCGCTGGCCGAGGAGGTCGAGAAACTCAGCCAGCCGCCCGCGTCGTTCGGCATCTTCCTCCGGGCCAACGACGACGGCTCCCTCGACGTCGTGACCGCAGGTCGCAAGATGCGGGTGATGCCCTCGCCGGACATCGAGGTCGTGAAGATCGTTCCGGGTTCGCAGGTCGTCCTCAACGAGTCGCTGAACGCGGTTGAGGTCCTGGATCCGGATCGAGCCGGCGAGGTCGTCAAGGTGAAGGATCGTCTGGGCGAGGACCGAGCGCTGGTCTTCGGTCGCGGCGACGAGGTGCACGTCGCGTACCTTGCTGGAGACCTCCTCCAGAGCTCGGTGCGCGCCGGCGACAACGTGCTGTTCGACCCGCGGTCGGTGGTCGTCACCGAGCTCCTTCCGAAGGAAGAGGTCGAGGAGCTCGTGCTCGAGGAGATCCCCGATGTCGGTTACGAGGACATCGGGGGCCTCGAGGGCCAGATCGAGGCGATCCGTGACGCGGTCGAGCTGCCGTTCCTCTATGCGGAACTGTTCAACGAGCATGAGCTCGAGCCTCCGAAGGGCGTCCTGCTCTACGGGCCGCCTGGGTGCGGCAAGACCCTGATCGCCAAGGCGGTCGCCAAGTCGCTGGCGGAGAAGGTCGCCGAGCGGACCGGCCGGGAGGATGCTCGGAGCTACTTCCTCAACGTCAAGGGTCCGGAGCTCCTGAACAAGTACGTGGGTGAGACGGAGCGGCAGATCCGTGAGATCTTCCAGCGGGCCAAGGAGCGCAGCGAAGAAGGTCTCCCCGTGATCGTCTTCTTCGACGAGATGGACTCCATCTTCCGGACCCGGGGCACGGGCATCTCCTCGGATGTCGAGTCCACGATCGTGCCGCAACTGCTTTCCGAGCTCGACGGCGTGGAGACCCTGAAGAACGTGATCGTGATCGGAGCGTCCAACCGCGAGGACCTGATCGACCCCGCGATCCTGCGTCCCGGGCGCCTCGACGTGAAGATCAAGATCGAACGTCCGGACGCCGCCCAGGCGATGGATGTGATGGCGAAGTATCTCCACCCCTCGGTGCCGATCCATCCAGACGAGGTCGACAAGCAGGGCGGTGACGTCCAGCTCGCGTGCCACCGGATGATCGAGAAGACGATCGAACGGATGTACGCGGCGTCGGACGAGAACCGGTTCCTCGAGGTTACCTACGCGTCGGGCGACAAGGAGATCCTGTACTTCAAGGACTTCAACTCCGGCGCCATGATCGAGAACATCGTCCGCCGGGCCAAGAAGGATGCCATCAAGCGGTTCCTCTCCAAAGGGGAGAAGGGCGTCAAGGGCGAGGATCTGTTCCACGCCATCCGCGACGAGTTCAAGGAGAACGAGGACCTCCCCAACACGACGAATCCGGACGACTGGGCCCGGATCTCGGGAAAGAAGGGCGAGCGGATCGTCTACGTCCGGACCCTGCTCGGTCTCGAGGGGGACGGCCGGCAGGTCGAGCGCGTCAGCGCCGGGCAGTACCTGTAACCCGCGGACGCGGGTAAGGTTGCCCCGTGGCTATCCCGAAGGTCATCGGCACCGAGACGGAGTACGGGATCGCGGCCGTCGGCCAGCCCGACTTCAACCCGGTGTTGTCGTCATCCATGCTCATCTCCTCGTACGCGGGCAGCTTGCGCAGGATCCGGTGGACTACGAGGATGAGTCTCCGCTCCGCGACGCGCGGGGGTTCGAGCCGGTCAGCGGTCGGGAGCTCTCCGACGAAGACCTTGGTCTCGCGAACGTGATCCTTCCGAACGGGGCTCGCTACTACGTCGATCACGCGCACCCGGAGTACTCGACGCCCGAATGCCTCTCGCCCCGGTCGCTCGTGATCCACGACAAGGCCGGAGAACGGATCCTCGAACGCTCGCTCGCGGTCGTGGCGGCGGAGATCCCGTCGTCGCCTGCCCTCGCGATCTACAAGAACAACTCTGATGGGAAGGGCAACTCCTACGGCACCCACGAGAACTACCTGATGGACCGCGCGACCCCGTTCGGCGACATCGTTCGCGACCTCACCCCTTTCTTCGTGAGCCGACAGATCTTCACCGGTGCCGGCAAGCTCGGGCTGGAGGCGCAGTGGGACGAGCGAGGCAAGCATGTGTTCCAGCTCACGCAGCGCGCCGACTTCTTCGAGACCGAGGTCGGGCTGGAGACGACCCTGAAGCGGCCGATCATCAATACGCGCGACGAACCTCACGCGGACCCGGAGCGGTACCGGCGGCTCCATGTGATCGTGGGGGACGCCAACCTCTGCGAGGTAGCGACGTTCCTGAAACTGGGAACCACATCGATCGTGCTCAAGATGATCGAAGACGGGTTCCTTCCGGACTTCTCTCTGGTGAACCCGGTGGCCGCCATCCACGACGTGTCCCGCGACGTGTCGCTCACCATCCAGGTGTCGCTCGTGGACGGACGCAAGATGACCGCGCTCCAACTGCAGTGGGAATACCTCGAGCTGGCCCGCAAGTACGTCGACCGCGAGGACGACACTCCCGAGAACCGAGAGGTCGTCGAACGGTGGGAGACCGTGCTGCGCGGACTCGAGAGCGATCCCCGGACGCTCAGCGCCCAACTGGATTGGGTCGCCAAACTACGGCTGCTCGAGGGGTATCGGGAGCGGGACGGTCTGGCGTGGAGCGATGCGAAGCTCCGAGCGATCGACCTCCAGTACCACGATGTCCGGCGCGACCGAGGGCTCTATCACCGGCTGGCGCACGCCGGGAAGGTCGAGCGCATCACGACCGATGAAGAGGTCCAGCGCGCGATCATGGAGCCGCCGGACGATACCCGCGCATTCTTCCGCGGCCGCTGCATCGCGAAATATCCGGACGCCATCGCGGCCGCCTCCTGGGACTCGCTGATCCTGGACACCGGCCGGGACGCATTGCAGCGCATACCGATGCGTGAGCCGCTTCGCGGGACGCGGGCACACGTGGAGGAACTGCTCGACGCCTGCGAGGATGCGGCCGCGCTCGTCGACCGCCTGACCGGCTAACCCTCCGCACGTCCGCACCCGAAGCTAGGATGTGACTCCGGGAAAGGAGAGCATGCCGTGCCCGAACAGGAACAGAAGCGGATCCAGAAGAAGGGCGGCGGGGAAGCAGACGACGATGCCGGTCAGGTGACGTCGTCGTCCAAGGCCAACGAGCTCAAGGAAGAGATGGACGACATCCTCGACGAGATCGACTCCGTGCTGGAAGAGAATGCTGAGGAGTTCGTCAAGTCGTACGTCCAGAAGGGCGGCGAGTGAGCGACCGGCCCGAGCCGTCGCTCGCCGGCAGCCCGTTCGGTTCGAGCCCGAGCTTCCTCGATCTGGTGCGTCGTGAGCGCCCGGAGGCCGTGCCCCGTTCGTTGACGGATGCGCCGGTCCTGGCGGTCCCGCACGGGACGACGGTGCTCGGTCTGAAGTTCGCGGACGGCATCGTCATGGCCGGCGACCGCCGCGCGACCTCCGGCAACCTGATCGCGGACGCCAAGATGCGCAAGGTCTTCGGCGCCGACGACTACAGCGCGATCGCGATCGCCGGCGTGGCAGGACAGGCGCTCGAGCTGGTCAAACTCTTCCAGCTGGAACTCGAGCACTACGAGAAGATCACCGGCGATCGACTGTCCCTCGAAGGCAAGGCCAACCGCCTCGCACAGATGATCCGCTCGAACTTCCCTATGGCGCTCCAAGGGCTCATCGTCGTCCCACTGTTCGGGGGCTTCGATGAACGCATGAACGAAGGCCGGATCTTCTACTACGACGCTACCGGCGGTAGCTGGGAGGAAGACGACTACCAGACGACCGGTTCCGGTGGGCAATCAGCGAAGAACTCGCTCAAGAAGCGGTGGCGGCCCGGGCTGACCCTGGATGAGGGGCTCGAGGTTGCCGTGGAGGCATTGATCGACGCGGCGGAGGACGACGCGGCGACCGGGGGGCCCGACTCCATGCGGCGGATCTGGCCGATCGCGATGACCGTGACCGCGGACGGATCGCAGGACGTGCCGGAGGACCGCGTGGTCGCGGCCGTGGACGCCGTGCTGCGGGAGCGGGGCACATCATGAGCTTCATGCCGTACGTCGCTCCCGAGCAACTCATGAAGGACCGGTCCGAGTACGCGCACAAGGGCATCGCGCGAGGACGCTCGGTGATCGGGCTCGAGTTCGCGGACGGGTTGCTGTTCATCGCCGAGAACCCCAGTGCCACGTTGCACAAGATCAGCGAGATCTACGACCGGATCGCCTTCGCCGGGGTCGGGAAATACTCGGAGTTCGAGGAGCTCCGCATCGCAGGTATCCGCCTCGCGGACCTGCGTGGCTATCAGTACGGGCGCGAGGACGTCAAGGCTCGCGACCTGGCCAACGCGTACTCCCAGGCGCTCTCCACCATCTTCACCCAGCAGATGAAGCCCTATGAGGTCGAGATCGTGGTCGGCGAAGTCGACGGGGAAGCGGGGACCTCGGGGATCTACCACATCCTGTTCGACGGATCCGTCTCCGACGAACAGGGCTTCTTCGCGATCGGCGGCCACGCCGAAGAGCTGACCGACACGCTCCGTGATCGGTTCCAGGAAGGGTGGGATCTCGCGACGGCGGTCCGGACCGCGGTGCAGGCGTTGAGCACCATGCCGGAGCAGCGCCAGATCCCGAACGAACAGATCGAGGCCGGGGTGCTCGACCGGACGCGACCCCAGCGTCGCAAGTTCCGCCGGCTCGCGGACGATCAGCTCGCCGGGATCCTTTCCGGGTAGCTGACGGGCGTTCGCCCGCAGGCATACCCTTGCTGGAGATGGATCGGCGCATCTTCGGGCTGGAGAACGAGTACGGGGTCACGTGCACCTTCCGAGGGCAGCGGAGGCTGAGTCCTGACGAGGTCGCGCGGTACCTCTTCCGGCGGGTCGTCCATTGGGGCCGGTCGTCCAACGTGTTCCTGGAGAACGGCGCACGCCTGTACCTCGACGTCGGCTCCCACCCCGAATACGCGACGCCCGAATGCGACTCCATCACGGAGCTCGTCGCGCACGACAAGGCGGGGGAGCGGATCTTGGAGCACCTTTTGTCGGCCGCGGAGATGCGGCTGCACGAGGAGGGGATCAGCGGCGAGGTCTACCTCTTCAAGAACAACACGGACTCCGCCGGGAACTCCTACGGGTGCCATGAGAACTACCTGGTCGCCCGCCACGGCGAGTTCGCGCGGATGGCCGACGTCCTGATCCCGTTCTTCGTGACGCGCCAGATCTGGTGTGGCGCAGGGAAGGTGTTGCACGGCCCCCGTGGCGCCCAGTTCTGCATCGCCCAGCGAGCCGAGCACATCTGGGAGGGCGTCTCGAGCGCGACCACCCGCAGCCGCCCGATCATCAATACGCGCGATGAACCGCATGCCGACGCCGAACGCTACCGGCGTCTGCACGTGATCGTCGGTGACTCGAACATGAGCGAATGGACGACCTTCATGAAGGTGGGCATCACCGACCTCGTCCTGCGGATGGTGGAGGGGAACACGGTGATGCGCGACTTGACGCTCGAGAATCCGATCCGAGCGATCCGCGAGATCAGCCACGACACAACGTGCACCCGCAAGGTGAAGCTCGCGAACGGCCGTGAGTTGTCGGCGTTGGAGGTGCAGACCGAGTACCTGGAGAAGACGACGCGGTTCGTGGAGCGGCGCGGCGCCGACGAGGCATCGACGAAGCTGCTGGATGAGTGGCGCCTGGCGCTCGACGCCCTCCGGGACGGGGACCCCGAACGGCTGGCCCGGAAGGTCGATTGGGTGACGAAACGGCTGCTGATCGAGCGCTACATGCAGAAGCACAACCTGCCGCTCGGCTCGCCCAAGGTCGCCCTGCTCGATCTTTCCTACCACGACGTCAACCGGTCCAGGGGGCTGTACTACCTGCTGGAGCGCACGGGCAAGATCGAGCGGGTCGTGACCGAGGACGACGTGGGCTTGGCGATGCGCGAGCCGCCCCAGACGACACGAGCCAAGCTCCGCGGCGATTTCATCCGGCAAGCGAAGGCGAAGCGCCGCGACTACACGGTCGATTGGGTCCATCTGAAGCTGAACGACCAGGCGCAGCGAACGGTGCTCTGCAAGGACCCGTTCCGCAGCGCCGACGATCGCGTCGAGCAACTGATCGCGCACATGTGAAGGGCGCGCTAGCGGGTTCGCCAGCGGCGGCCGCCGGCGGCGAGCCGCCCGGCGAGCACGCCGGCAGCCGCCGCACCCAGCACGTCGAGGTCGGGAGCGACGTTCGTCTGGGGATCGCGGTCGAAGCCCGGGCGCGGATCGACCTCGAGGACGTGGTGGAGAGCGTCAAGGTGCAGCGCGGCGACCGCCGCACGCAGCTCTGCCCGCTCCGTCTCCGCCAGCTGCGGGACCGCTACGTCGACGTCGACGAGGCATCCCTCGAAGAGCTCGGTGATGGCGGCACGGCTCGACCAGGGGAGCGCGGGGAGGGGGCGACCTCCGAGCGCCCTGATCGCGTTCATCGTTCGCCCGCTCCCGGACGTCACGATCATGACCTCGGCGCCCTCCTGCGCGGTGCGCAGCAGGCCGCCGCCGTCGGGCTCGACCAGGGATGGCTCGACCCCACCTGCTCGGGTCACGGCGAGCCGCACGACCGCGAGCCGGTCGTTGTCCGGCAGGACCACGACCGGCACCTCCCGCAGTCCGCGGGCCGGAGGGTCCCCGCCAGGCCAGATCCCGAGCGGCACCCGGAACGTCGACCGTTTGACACCGACGGCCACCTCGCAGACCGCCGTCAGCTCACCCGAGGCGTCGCGTTCGTACCGGATCATATGGCGCCCCGGACCGTTCGCATGTCGCCGCTATGATGCGCGACGATGCCGGAGGACGAGGGGATGGAGCCGCTCGAACGGCTCCTCAACCTGGTGGGTCTGCTCCTCGAGACGGAGCACCCCATGACGTTCGAGGAGATCCGCAGGACGCTTCCGGCCTACGGCGGCGACAACCTCGATTCGTCCAAGCGCAAGTTCGAACGGGACAAGGACATCCTCCGGGAGTACGGGGTGCCCCTGGAGATGGCCGCGACCGACGTCTGGGACGTGGAACAGGGCTACACGATCCCGAAGGATCGGTACTACCTCCCCGAGATCGCGTTCACGCCCGAGGAGGTCACGGCCCTGTTCGTGGCGGCGCAGAGCGCATCGGAGGAAACCGTCGCGGCCCGGGGGGTCCGTAAGCTCGTGTACGGAGCCGAGGGCGGGGTCCTGGCCGGTGCCGAGAGCGGCCCACTGGTGGCCGGCTCGGACACGAGGAGCGCCCGTGTGCTCGCCGCCGCGGACGCGGCCAGCGCGCGTCGTCGCGTGCGGTTCGGCTACCGGACCTCCCAGGGGGCGGTCTCCGACCGCGTCGTTGACGCGTACGGCGTGGTCTTCCGTGGCGGCCACTGGTACTTGGTCGGACACGACGAGGAACGAGATGCCGTCCGCGCGTTCCGGCTCTCCCGGTACACGACCGAGCTCGAGGATGCCGGCGAGGGATCGGCGCCTCCCGAGGGGTTTCGCGCGATCGATCACGTCGAGGCGGGTCCGTGGCAGCTCTCGGCCGACGACCGGGCCCTCGTTGCGTCGGCTCCCGGGACGGTCGTGCTGGTGGAGAGCACGTTCCCGGGCGTCGTTCGCGAGTGGACGCGCGACGACGGCTGGATCGTCCTGGCCATCCCCGCGGCCGACGAGCAAGCGCTGGCCGCGATGCTCTTGCAGTTCGGTGCGGACGTCGAGGCGCTGGAACCTCCGACGCTCCGCGACGAGGTGATCCGCCGGCTGAAGGCGTCCGTGGATGCCTGAGCGGAGGCGATCGGCAACCACAGCGGAGCGACTCGGTCGGATGCTGGTCATCGTGCCGTACCTGGTCCAGCACCCCGGCACGAGCCTTGCCTCCGCGGCCGAGATCTTCGGCGTGCCACGGGAGCAGCTGCGCCGAGATCTGGATCTCCTCTTCATGTCGGGACTGCCCCCGTACGGGCCGGGCGATCTGATCGACGTGGACGTCGACGAGGACGGCGGGGTGTGGATCTCGATGGCGGATCACTTCGC
>Ga0066652_100002536_pt1 | contig 10067 bp, 9 predicted proteins | sample GraSoiAngelo_101_FD_71413 | JGI IMG/M metagenome (GOLD analysis project Ga0066652, IMG submission 71413) | Grasslands soil microbial communities from the Angelo Coastal Reserve, California, USA - 14_0903_02_30cm | ecosystem: Environmental > Terrestrial > Soil > Grasslands | place: USA... | reverse complement strand
CAACCGCTCCGCCCGGCTTGCGGAGCTGGCGCTCCAGGAGCAGCGGCGACCGGTGCTCGTGCAATCGCGTACCGACGACCGCGACCAGGCGATCGGCTTCGCCGACGGGCGCTGGGTGAGCATCCCAGGCGGCGGCGCGGTCGTCGAGGCGACGACCGAGGCTGTGTACCTGGCGGTCAGTCTCCGCAACGTCGGCGCCGGCCTCGCCGTCCTGCAGGGATGGCGCGCTCACTCGGTTGGGGCGACCGAGCCCCAGTCCGAGGCGGAGTGGCGTGGACTCATCGCAAGCGCGGACGTGCCGCCCGACGTCGAGGACTTTCGCTCCCTGACCCGAGATCAATACATCGCGAGCGGGGACATCGGGTTCTGGCAGGGCGCCGTGCGGGAGCCGGATGATCCGCTCCACGTGACGCTCACTTCCGCCGCGTCAGCGCGGCACCGGGTGCTGCTGGATCTGCTGTACACCGACCAGGTCGGGGGCCAGCGCACGATCAGCCGCTTCGGCCTGCTGCCCGGCGACGAGGGAGGGCACACGGCCGCCGCCGCCCGGCACTGGTACTTGGACGCCCCTGCCCCTCGTTGAGGGGCTAGCGGGCAGCTTCGGCCTCGACCGCCCGCACCGGTGCGGGGGTGAGCGCCGCGGCGCAGACGACCAGCGCGAAGGCGAGCATCCGGACGATGACGCCGAGCGAGGTGTCCGGTAGGGGCTCGCCGAACACGAGCGGGCCCGCGGCGATCGTGAACACGTTCGCCGCGACGCTGGTCACGGCGATCACGGGCACGGCCTTGCCGATCTGGAGGCTGCGCGCCGAGACCACCAGGCCGGCGAAGGAGGCGATCGCGATCACCGCGGCCAGAGGGTTGGCGAGCACCGCCCCGACGCCGTCGCCGAGGTGGTGGCTGAGGGCCTTGATCGAGGTGTCCGAGGCCGCCCAGAACAGTCCGGCCGAGGCGCCCAGGAGGACGCCTGCGCGGGCGCCGTCGCCGCTCCTCGCCGCGATCACCAATGCGAGCGCCGACAGTCCCGCGATCCACGGGACGAGGCGCGAAGCGTCGTAGTCGGAGTGGGCGCTCGACCCCGTGCCGCTGAGCGTGGCGGCGAGGAACGCCAGCCCGAGCGCGGCGAGGCCGACGCCCACCCACTCGCGCCGCGTCACCTGGTGCGCGAAGAGGCGGTCCGCGGTGACCGTGAGGAGCACGAGCCCACCGGCGATCACCGACTGCACGAGCGAGATCGGCGCCAGCGACAACGCCGCGACGTGCAGGCCCCACGAGGCGGTGGCCACGAGGAGGCCGATCACGTACCAGCGCGACCAAAGAAGGGCCAGCGAGCTCCGCACCGGGGCGCGAAGCTCGACCGCCGGCGACTCGACCGCGCCCCGGTGCTTGTAGAGGAACCCGAGCACCGAGCTGAACGCGGTGGCGAGCGCCAGGCCCAGCCCGAGCTCGACCGAGAGGCTCATCGCGTTGAGGCTAGCGTGGGAGCGGAGCTAGGCGGCGGCGGGAGGCGGCTCGTCCCCGCTGCCGTCGCCGGAGGCGAGTTGGCGCTCGATCTCCCGGTCGAGTTGGATCGCCCGGATCGCGTGCTGGTCGGGGAGCTTGTCGAGGACCTCGTGGATCACCCTCAGCACCTCGGGCTCGTCGTGGCCGAAGTCGTCGAGCAGCGACCGCAGAGCGGTGTGGGTGATCTTGAGCTGGGCCGGGGTGAGCTCCACGTGATAGTGGAACTGGGTCGTCTGCAGGTCGTCAGGGCCCTCGTCGCTCACGGGCGGCTCCCTCACCTTTCGATCGCGGCGTCTGCACGGAAATGGTACGACCGGGCGGGCGTCTTCTCTCGAATCTCTCACCGGCGCCGGACGGCATCGCGGTCCCTAGAGTTCCCTCCGTGCGCAGGGCATCGACGGGCATGACGCTCGGAGCCGCGATCGGGACCGCTCTCCTCGTGACCTGCGGGTCGGGAGGGCTGACCCCGACCGCGGCGGCCAGGCCGATCGTGAGCGCCGCCTCCCAGTCACCGGGCGCCGTGCGGGCCTACTGGACGTCCGCCCGGATGCGAAGCGCCGAGCCGGCCGGCGTGCTGGCCCGGGGCCCCCTTGACCTGGGCCCCTCCTCCGGCAGGCTCGACGGGGCGGCGGCGAAGCGAGCCACGGGACAGGCGGTGGCGATCCCCAACGCGCGACGGTACCCGTACCGCACGCACGGAAAGGTCTTCTTCACGCTCGGGCTCGGTCCCGACGCCGGCGATTACACGTGCTCGGGAACGGCGGTGCGCGGGGCCACCCGGGACCTGGTCTGGACCGCCGGGCACTGCGTCTACGACCCCGGCCCCCTCGGCTCCGGCGAGGCGACCAACTGGGAGTTCGTGCCCGGGTTCCAGGACGGCCGCAAGCCCTACGGCGAGTGGCCGGCCGACCGGCTGTCGACCACCTCGCAGTGGATGAACTCAGGGGGGGTGTCGGGCGAGGACTTCGCCCACGACTTCGGCGCCGCGAACGTCGCGCGCCGGAACGGCAGGCGGCTCGAGGACGTGATCGGCGCTCGCCGGATCGCGTTCGGCCAGTCGCGAGACTTCCTCTACCGCGCGTTCGGATATCCGGCCGATCCTCCGTTCAACGGCCGCCGCCTGTACCGCTGCAACTCGCCGTACGAGGGCGAGGACGACGGCGAGGGCCCCCCGCCCCCGATGCGGATCGCCTGCGACATGACCGCGGGAGCGAGCGGCGGAGGCTGGGAGATCAGCCGCCACCACCGCGGCCGCAAGCGCCGTTACGTCGCGTCGGTGACGAGCTACAGCATCGTCGGCGACTCGAATCACCTCTACGGCCCGTACCAGGGCGGCGTCGCCCGCCAGCTCTATCGATCGGCGGGCGGCTAGCTCTTCGCCGGCTGGGAGGCGGGCTCGCGCTCGGACGCGGCGCGCGTGGCCTCCGCGACGTCGACGAGCTCCAGGATCGACCCCTCGATCCCGCCCGCGATCAGGTCGACGTCGTCCATCGAGTCGTAGTCGGCGAGGAGGCCGAAGTTGACGCCGCCGTTGTAGCTCATGATCGCCACGAAGAGGGCCTGGCTCGGCGGCAGGAAGCCGACGGGGAACACGTCCTCGAGCTCGCGGCCGAGCATGTAGAGCGGCACCTGGGGGCCCGGGACGTTGGTGACGACCAGGTTGAACAGCCGGGTCGAGAAGTTGATCCTCGCGGCCTGGGCGAGCAGGGTGGGCGGGGCGAAGTCGTTGAAGCGAGAGATCACCTCGGCGCCGAGCGCCTGCTTGGACTGCTTCAGGCCCTGCATCGCCCTGCTGACGACCTCCAGTCGGCGCACCGGGTCCTCGATGTAGACCGGGAGCGGCGCCCGCATCACCACCAGCCGGTTGCCGAGCTGCCCGCGCTCGTCGCCGCCCCGGATGCTCACCGGGACCTGGGCGCGAAGCTCGAGGCCCTCGGTGCGGATGCCGCGAGCGCGAAGCCAGCCGCGCAGGGCACCGGCGACGACGGCCAGCACGACGTCGTTGACGGTGCCGCCGAGGACGTCCTTGACCCCCTTGAACTTGGCGAGATCGCTCCGCACCCAGATGTAGCGCCGGTGCGAGCCGATCTCGACGTTGAGCGGGACCTTCGGCGCCGGGTTGGCGAAGTTCCACGTCACCTCCCCGAGCCCCTCGACGGCCTCGGAGGCCTGCCGGATCGTCGCCTCGGGGTGCGCGATCGTCCGCTCGAGGCGGCGGGCGGCGCGGAGCGGCGTCTCGAGCAGGTCCTCGACGCCCTTCGCCACCAGGGTGGCGCGGGAGGGCTCCGGGCTCGGCACCCACTCGTCGTCGCTCGCCGCCGGCTCGGGCACCGGCTTCAGGTCGAAGAGCACGGTGGCGATGTCGACCCCCGAAACGCCGTCGACGAGCGCGTGGTGCGTCTTCGTGACCAGGGCGAACCGCTTGCGGGTCAGGCCCTGGACCAGCCACAGCTCCCACAGCGGCTTGGTGCGGTCGAGCTGCTGCGAGAAGACGCGTGCCGCCGTGTTGCGCAGCTGCTCCTCCGACCCGGGCGCGGGGAGCGCGGAGTGGCGAACGTGGTATTCGAGGTTGAAGCTCGGGTCGTCCACCCAGAAGGGCCTGCCGGTCTGAACCGGGGGGTGCGCCAGCTTCTGTCGAAACCGCGGCACCAGGTGGAGGCGGGAGCGGACGTGGTCGAGCAGGTCGTCATAGCTCGGGGGCGGCCCCTCGAAGATCAGGATCCCGCCGACGTGCATGTGGCTGGTGGCGCTCTCGTTGGTGAGGAACGAGACGTCCAACGAGCTCAGCCGGTCCAGGTGCTGCTGAGGCATGGGCAACTGACTACCCTAGCGCCGCCATCGAGCCAGTCGCAACGAGAGGCCGCGGAGCACTCGACCCAGTCGCGGGGAGAGGCCGCGCCGCCCGCCGTGCCGTCGCTGGTCGACTTGCGTTGACATTGTCGTCGGTACTCGACCAGCGACGGGGAGCCGCCCTCGCGCGGGGCATCGCGGCACCGGTCGTGGCCGTAGCGCTCGCGGCGACGCTCCTCGCCGGGTGCGGCGGCTCCGCCGGCGGGAGCGGGGAGCTCTCGGGCGCGCGCTTCGACGCCCGCCGCGCCTTCGCCGACCTGCGTGCCCAGGTTCGGATCGGCCCCCGGTCGGCGGGGTCACGCGGGGCGGCTCGGGAGGTCCGGTTCATCGAGCGGCGCCTGCGGGGCGCCGGCGTGGACGAGATCCGGCTCCAGCGGCCGTATCGAAACCTCGTCGCCCGGATCCCCGGCGCCGAGGCCGGCAGCGTGGTGGTGGGCGCCCACTACGACACCAAGGACATCCCGGGCTTCGTCGGCGCCAACGACGGCGCCTCCGGCGTGGCGGTTCTGCTGGAGCTGGCGCGGGCGCTTCCGCGTCACCTCGACGGGCCCTCGATCTACTTCGCCTTCTTCGACGCCGAGGAGTCGCCGCGCGGCGAGTCCTTCGACCGCGGCGGCGACCGCGGGAGCAGGCAGTTCGTTCGCCTCGCGCGGCGGGGCGGAGGTCAGGGCTCGCCTCCGCTCCATCGAATCCGGGCGATGGTCCTATTCGACATGGTCGGCGACTGCGCCCTCGGCGTTCCCCGGGAGGCGAACTCGAGCCCGGGCCTCTACGGCACCTTCGCTCGCGCGGGCGCCGAGGCCGGCTCCTCGAGCCCGTTCGTCGGCCAGGGGCCCGGGGTGCTCGACGACCACACCCCCTTCATCGAGGCGGGCGTCCCGGCCGTGGACCTGATCGACTTCGACTACGGACCGGGCCCGACTCCGGGCGCGTGGTGGCATACCCGCCAGGATGACCTCCGGCACGTCTGCGCGAGCAGCCTGGACGCGGTGGGCGCGCCCGCGCTCGCCGCGCTGCCGGCGGTCCGCTGAGCCCGCCCAGGCGCTCGTGGCGGAGCGCACTTGGGGCCGCCGGGACGCCGGTACCCTGTAGGCAATGGCCCCGGTCGCAGAAGCCCCTGCCCGCAGCGCGCCGGAGCGCGTGCTGCTGGCGTCTCCGCGCGGCTACTGCGCGGGAGTGGATCGCGCCGTGCAGGCGGTGGAGCAGGCCCTCGACCTTCACGGCGCGCCGGTCTACGTGCGCAAGGAGATCGTCCACAACAAGCACGTCGTGGAGCAGCTTTCGAGGCGCGGGGCGATCTTCGTCGACCAGGAGACCGAGGTGCCGGAGGGGAAGGTCGTGGTCTTCTCGGCGCACGGGGTGGCGCCCGCAGTCCACGCGAACGCGCGCGATCTCCGCCTGCGGACGATCGACGCGACCTGCCCCCTGGTGACCAAGGTGCACGTCGAGGCGCGCCGGTTCGCGGAGCGGGGCTACACGATCATCCTCGTCGGGCACGAGGGCCACGAGGAGGTCGAGGGGACGACCGGCGAGGCCCCGGACAACATCGTGCTCGTCCAGAGCGCCGACGACGTCGACGCGATCGAGATCGACGACCCCGATCGAGTCGCCTTCATCACTCAGACGACGCTCTCGGTCGACGAGACGTCGTCGATCATCCAGCGACTTCGGCAGCGATTCCCGAACATCGTCGGTCCCAAGTCCGACGACATCTGTTACGCGACAACCAACCGCCAGATCGCGGTCAAGCAGCTCGCCCGCGAGTGCGACCTCGTGCTCGTGATCGGATCCGCCAACTCGTCCAACTCCAACCGGCTGGTCGAGGTCGCGCGCGAGTGCGGCACGGACTCCCACCTCATCGACAACTCGCTCCAGGTCCGCGAGGAATGGCTCCAGGGCGTCCGGACCGTGGGGATCACGTCCGGCGCCAGCGCGCCCGAGGAGCTGGTGGTCCAGCTCGTGGACTTCTTCCGCGACCGCGGAGCGGCGGAGGTCTCCGAGCTTCACACGGTCGACGAGGACGTGCGCTTCATGCTGCCGAAGGAGATCAGGGCCGCGCTCGCCGGCCGAAGCTGATTCAGCCGACACCGCCGTCGGGAGCGAAGAGGGCGCGTGGGAGGGGGGGGCCCCTCCGGCGAGTCGCCGCGGTCAGGTCTCGGCTCGCACCTGGCCGTAGACGAGCGGTTCCACGTCATCACCCACGCGGTTGACGCGCGGCCCGGGTCGCCTCAGGGAATCCCCGCCGCGAAGCCGACCGAGTAGATCGCGAGCCCGGGAGAGGCTGCGAGCGAGAGATGGTGGCTCCCGTGGCGGCGGTGGTCAGCCAGCTCGTACGCGCCCGGCGCGACGACCTCGATCGGCTCCTTCGGGCGGCCATCGAGGCGAACGCGAAGCTGGCCGACGCCGTCTACGCTCGACCAGACGCCGCCCGCCTCATACTCGAGCTCGAGCGGAGCGGTCCCCCGGCCGGCGATCATGGGCTCCGAGGGCGCGCCGCCGGGGAAGACCTCCTCGCTCGGCGGCGCAACGAGGGCGCCCGGCTCGTCCGACGGCCGAAGCGGCTCCAGCGGCTCCGGCACGTCCAACATCGGGTCGGCGGCCCGGAGCTCCGCCTGGATCGCTTGCTCGGTGGCCCGGTACTCGCCCTCGCCGAAGTGAAACCAGCGCAGGGCCCCGCCGACTCCCCACAGGAACAGCGAAGGCCATCCCTCACACCCGTAGTCGTGCCACAGCGCGTAGCGGGCGTCGGCGGCGACCGGGTATTCGATCCCGAGCCGCGAGAGCGCCGCGGCGAGCTTCCCCGGCTCGCCGGTGAACGGGAAGCGCGGCGAGTTGACGCCGATCGTCGAAAGGCCGCGCCCGCGGTAGCGCTGCGCCCAGGCGCGCACGTAGGGGAGCGTGCGAACGCTCGAGAAGTGCGCGGCGTCAATGAAGTGGACGAGGAGCGGCCCGCGGGCGCAGAGCCGCTCCACGGATGAGGGCTCGGCACCGATCCAGGCCGTCCCGGCCGGAAACGGCGGGACCGCGATGTCGCCTGCTTCGGGGCGCACGACGCCGCATTCTGCTGCGCGCGCGCCCGCGACGAGCGATGGGGAGCGTCGTCCGCCCACCTTGTCGCGGATTCCGGGGCGCCGGCGAAGGGAACCAGTGACTCGATGCCCGCCGTCACGGAAGCGCCGGCCCGGGTCTCGGACGCTGTTCGCAGCGTCCGCGAGGGCGTCCTCCGCTTGAGCCTTCGGGAGCTGGCGACCGGGATCGTCGAGGGGTTCCGGGAGCACAACCTGCTGGTCGAGGCGAACGCGATCGCCTTTCGCGTTCTCCTCGCCTCGATCCCGTGCGCACTGTTCGTCCTCGGGCTCGTGGGCTTCCTCGGCCTGGACTCGGCGTGGCGCGCGGACGTCGCCCCCGACCTCCGCTCGAGCGTCTCGCCGGCGGCGTACAGGCTGATCGACGACACCGTTACCCAGGTCCTGAACCAAAGGCAGGTCTTCTGGATCACTGGCGGGGCTGCGATCGCCGTCTGGCAGATGTCGAGCATCGTCAGGGTCGTGCGGAAGATCCTCAACCGGATCTACGGCGCCGAGGAGGACCGCTCGACGGCCGAGGTCTTCCTTACGTCGGTGGGCGTCGGCGCCGCGGTTGGAGCGCTGATCCTCGGCTCACTCGTCGTGGTGCGCATCGGCCCGCTCGCGATCGACCCGGTGCTGGGGCACGGCGTCCTCGCCGAAATCGGGAGCGTGCTCCTGCGGTGGAGCGTGGCGATCGGCCTGCTGCTCCTGGCCGTCGGCCTTCTGGTGCGAGCCGGCCCGGACGTCGAGCGACCGATCCGCTGGGTCTCGTTCGGCGCCGTGCTCGTGGTCTCGAGCTGGGCGGTGATGACTCTCGCGTTCGGCTTCTATCTGACCGAGATCGCCGACTACGGGTCGGTGTTCGGGAACCTGGCGACCTTCTTCGTCTTGATCGAGTACCTGTTCCTCTCCTCGACGGTCTTCGTCGGCGGCCTCTTGGCGGATTGGCTGGTCCAGAGTCGCTCGAGCGGCCGTCGGGCCGGTTAGCGGCCCGCTCAGACCTCGGCGACGATCTCGCCGAGCCGCCGATCGAGCGCGTCGGAGAGCCGTTCCCGCATCCCGCCCTCGCCGGTCCGCTCGGCCAGCTCCTGGAGGAACCCATCGACGATCAATCGCTTCGCGCGAGGCTCGGGGAGGCCCCGGGCGCGCAGGTAGTAGAGCTGCTCGCGGTCGACCTGGGCGACGGCCGCGGCGTGAGTGCAGCGAACGTCGTTCGCCTCGATCTCGAGGCCCGGGATCGCGTCGGCGTGGGCCTTCGTGGAGAGCAGCAGGTTGCGGCTCTCCTGGAAGGCGTCGGTCTGCTGTGCGCCCGGATCGACCCTGATCATCCCGCGCCATACGGCGGTTGCCCGGTCGGTCAGGACGCCGCGGAACGCGAGATCCGAGGTCGTGTGCGGGGCGGCGTGCTCCTGCGTCGTGTCGAAGTCGAGATGCTGCGCTCCGGCGCCCGCGTATGCCCCCGTCACCTTCGCCGTCGACCCCGGTCCGCTGAGCCTCGTCTCCATCCGCACCTTGCCGCGGGCCGACCCGAAGCCGAGCGCCACCCATTCGAGTGACGCGTCTCGCGCGAGCTCGGCCCGCTGGGTCGCGAAGACCCAGCTCCGCTCCGAGAGCTCCTGCTCGCACACGTAGCGGAGCCTCGCCCCGGGACCTACGGAGAGCTCGACGACGCCGTTGAACAGGCCCTCGGAGTCGTCCCCGTCCGATCCGTAGCGCTCCCAGACCTCCGCCTCCGCCTCCTCCTCGAGGATGATCAGCGCCCGCCAGTCGACGCCACGGTCGCCGTCGGTGAAGACCGACAGCCGCAGCGGGTCGGAGAGACGCTCGCCCCGGGGGACGTACACGACCACCCCGTCGCGCCACCGATCCTCGTTGCGGGCCACGAACGGGTCCTCGACCGGGACCAGCGATCCGAACCGCTCACGGACCACGTGCGGGAGTCGCTCGGCGGCGTCGCGGAGCGGGAGCACCACTGCCTCGCCGGCGGGCGAGCCGCGATCGTCGAGGCCCTCGACCCGCGCCTCGCCGGCCTCGTAGGCATCCGGGTCGAACCCGGCCAGGTCCGTGAACTCCCACCCCCTGTCCCTCTGGGTGGGAAGTGAGAGCCGAGAAGCGAGCGCGGCGCCCTTCAGGCGCCGCTCGGTGAGCCACTCCGGCTCGCTGGTGGCGGGCGGCGCCGCCGAGCCGCTACCCAATCGATCCCTCCATCTGCAGCTCGATCAGGCGGTTCATCTCGACCGCGTACTCCATCGGCAGCTCCTTGGTGATCGGCTCGATGAATCCGTTGACGATCATCTTCGACGCCTCCTCCTCGTCGAGCCCATGGGCCTGGAGGTAGAAGAGCTGCTCCTCGCCGATCTTCGAGACCGAGGCCTCGTGCCCGACGTTGGCGTCGCTCTCGTCGATCCGGATCGTCGGATAGGTGTCGGAGCGCGACTCCTCGTCGAGGAGCAGCGCGTCGCAGACCACCTTCGAACGCGCCTCCGTGGCGCCCTTGGCGACCTCGAGCAGGCCGCGGTAGGTGCCGCGACCGCCGTCCTTGGAGATCGACTTGGCGAAGATCGACGAGGTCGTCTTCGGGGCCCCGTGGATGATCTTGCCGCCGGCGTCCTGGTGCTGGCCGTTGCCGGCGAACGCGATCGAGAG
>Ga0066652_100002535_pt1 | contig 10069 bp, 13 predicted proteins | sample GraSoiAngelo_101_FD_71413 | JGI IMG/M metagenome (GOLD analysis project Ga0066652, IMG submission 71413) | Grasslands soil microbial communities from the Angelo Coastal Reserve, California, USA - 14_0903_02_30cm | ecosystem: Environmental > Terrestrial > Soil > Grasslands | place: USA... | reverse complement strand
GCCAGTGCTACTACGGGATCGACTTCGCCGATCCCGAGGAGTTGATCGCGGCCGGACGGACTGTCGAGGAAGTGCGCGAGCATGTCGGCGCGACCTCCCTTGCATACCTGTCGCTCGAAGGGCTCCAGGCGTCGACACGCCGCCCCGAGTCGCAGTTCTGCCGCGCGTGCCTCACGCGGGACTACCCGACGGCAGTCCCGCGTGAACACACGAAGTTGCAGTTCGAAAAGGTCTAGCGCTACTGCTCGAAGACGCGCGACGCCTTCGCGATGCCGCGCGAGATCAGATACGCAAACGTGATCGCGGTGAAGGCCGTCACGAAGACGCCGGAGTTCACGGCGTCGCTCGCGAGCGCGATGATGGCAATGAGAATCGTCGCCAAGATGTAGACGACGGCCTCGGCGTTGCCAGGAATCGGCATCGTCCCCTGGATGTTCATCCCCTTGCCGTACATCGGCCGCGGGGCTCCCTCGCGCTGGGGTTGCTCGGGAGGGGTTGTAGACATACTCGCTCCTTTCGGTCAGGCCGCAACGAGACCCGGAACGTAAACGATCTCCAGCTTGATGCCGTCGGGATCGTAAAAGAACACGGCGTAATACCCGGGCTCGTAGGTGTATTCCTGCGGTTCGCTCTCCATGTCGACCGGCTGCGTGCGGACCCAGTCCGCCACCTGGTCGACCTGTGCGCGGGACTCCGCCTCGAACGCTAGGTGGTGGAGCCCGATGCTGTACCGGTCGTGGGGCTGATCGCTCTGCGACTTCCGTAGTCCGATCGCGGTGCCCGGGCCGGAGAGGTACCAGATCGTCTCGCCCCGCTCGCCCTCGACCTCGCCCACCCGCGTGTAGCCGAGCGGGCCCAGAAGGTCCGTGTAGAACGGCAGGCTGCGCGTGATCGACGAGACGACGAGGTCGACGTGATGGACACCGGTGGAGCGCACGCTCAACCGTCCCGTTTCGCCGCCTCTGGGCTCTAACCTCCCGAGGTGCATCTTTTCCACTACCACCTGGTGACGAGCAAGGTCCGGGAGGTGGAGGCCCGCTACCTCGGCAAGCTCGGCTTCGGCTTGATCGGGCGTCACGGGCGGATCGGCGAAGAGGTGACGTCCTTCGAGGCCGGCCAAGGCTGGCACGACCTCGACCGGATGGGCTTCAAGCTCCGGCTGACGGAGCTCGAGCGCGGCGCCGTCAACGTCGTCGTCCAGCCCGGCCAGTGGGAGCTCCCGCGCGTGGATCACCTCGGGTTCGCGCTCGACGAGGACGAGTTCGTCGAGACGCTCGCGCGCGCGGAGGTGCGCGAGCTTCGCATCCAGGAGCACGGCGGCCGACGCACGTTCGTGTCCACGAACGCCGGCTACCGGCTCGAGCTCCATCCGCCGCGCGAGTGGCTGGACGAGATGCTGGAGAAGGACCGGGAGCTTCGGCTCGCCGAGCTGCAGCTGCGCGCAGACGATCCGGAGCTGAAGGCCGCCGCGCTCGGTGAGCTGCTCGCAGTTCCGTACGAGAAGGACTCGGTGGAGATCGGGGAGGCGGTCGTCCGATTCGTTCCGGAAGGACCGCAAGGTCGGCCGCAGCTCCATGCCGAGCTCTTCGTCTGAAGCGAGGGACAGTCCCTGGGACCTGTCCGTACGGGGCCATGGCGCGCGGAGGCTCGACCGGACGGCCGACTGCAGTCGGGCCCGGGTCGTAGACTCGTCTCCGTTGAGTGGGGAGAGCAGGACCTATGACGCCGCCGGGGTCTCGCTCGCAAAGGCCGAGGCGATCGTCGCGCGGCTGCGGGGCGCCGCCGAGTCCACGGGCGCCGTCGGCTTCGGCGCATTCGCCGGCCTCTACCCGCTCGACGACCGGCGCCTGCTCGCAGCCTCGACGGACGGCGTCGGCTCGAAGCTGATCCTCTCGCGACGCGCCGGACAGCTCCACTGGGCCGGAATGGATCTCGCCGCGCACTGCATCAACGACGTGATCACGACCGGCGCGCAACCCCTTTTCCTCCTCGACTACGTCGCCGCAGCGAGCATCGACCTCGACCAGGTCGCGGAGCTCGTCGAGGGAGCGGCGGAGGTCTGCCGCGCGGCAGGCTGCGCGCTCATCGGCGGCGAGACCGCGGAGCTTCCCGGCATCTACCGAGAGGACGAGCTGGACTTCGCCGGTACCTGCATCGGAATTGTCGACCGCGACGAGCTGATCGACGGATCGCGTTGCCGACCCGGCGATCCGATCGTCGGCCTCCCCTCCTCCGGCCTGCACACGAACGGGTTCACGCTCGTCCGCGAGCTCGTCGGCGATGACGAGTTCGATGACGGGCTCCTGCTTGCACCGCACCGCCTCTACCTTGACGAGGTGCGCGCGCTGCGCGCGCAGGTAGACGTGAAAGCGCTTGCACACGTCACAGGCGGCGGCATCCTCGGGAACCTGACGCGCGTCCTTCCCGAAGGAATCGAGCCGCACGTCGACTGGGAGGCGTGGGAACGTCCGCCGGTCTACGACTGGCTTGGCGAACGAGGCGTGGAAGAAGAGGAGCTGCGGCGCGTGTTCAACGCCGGCATCGGCATGTGCGCAGTCGTCGACGAGGCGCCGACGGAGTCGCTCGTGATCGGCGAGCTTTCGTGATCGGCGTCCTCGTCAGCGGCGAGGGAACGAATCTCCAGGCCCTCATCGACTCGGGACTCCCGATCGCATGCGTCGCGTCGAACAAGCCCGGCGTCCGCGCGCTCCAGCGCGCGCGCGACGCAGGCGTTGACGCAGGCGTCTTCGCGGCGGCCGACTACGCGAGCCGTGAAGAACGTGATGCGGGCCTTGCCGAGTGGCTCACGGCGCACGATGTCGACCTCGTCGTGCTCGCCGGCTACATGCAGATTTTGACCGCCCCGTTCCTGGAACGGTTCCGCGACCGCATCGTCAACGTCCATCCCTCATTGCTGCCGCAGTTCCCCGGCGCACACGCGATCGACGACGCGCTCGCCGCCGGTGTGGAGACGACGGGCGTGACCGTGCATTTCGTGGACGAGGGGCTGGACACGGGCGCAGTGATCCGTCAGGAGCCCGTGCCGATCGAACCGCGCACAACGCTGCTGGATCGCATTCACTCGGTCGAGCACCGGATCCTCCCGGAGGTCGTGAGGGAGCTGTGCGCCGCGCGCTGATCTCCTGCTACGACAAGACCGGCCTGCAGGAATTTGCACGCGGGCTGGCCGATCTCGGCTTCGACCTGGTCGCGAGCGGGGGCACGGCCGACTTCCTCGAGCGGGAGGTCGGTCTCGACGTCGAGCGCGTCGAGGAGCTGACCGGCGTCGCCGAGATGCTAGGCGGGCGCGTGAAGACGCTGCACCCGAACATCCACGCGGCAATCCTCGCGCGCCGCGACCGCGACGACGACCTCGCGACGCTCGACGAGCACGAGATCCGCCCGTTCGACCTCGTGTGCGTGAACCTCTATCCGTTCAGCGAGGTCGCCGGCCGGTACGGCGTCCGGGAGGAAGAGGCCGTGGAGATGATCGACGTCGGCGGGCCCTCGATGCTGCGCGGCGCGGCGAAGAACTTCGCGCACTGCGCCCCGGTCTGTCGTCCCGATCGTTACTCGTCCGTGCTCGACGAGCTTCGGGAATCCGGCGAGCTGTCGCTCGACACGCGCCGCGCGCTCGCCGCCGAAGCATTCGCCACGACGGCTGCGTATGAGACGGCAATTGCGCGCTGGTTCGACATCGAATCGCTGCCGGAGACCCTGACGCTCGCGTTCACCAAGGTGGCCGATCTGCGTTACGGCGAGAATCCGCACCAGCGCGCGGCCTACTACGCCGAGCAGGGAGCGCGCGTCCACCTTCTCTCCCGCGTGGAGCAGCTCCACGGCAAAGAGCTGTCGCTGATCAACCTGCTCGACCTCTCCGCCGCGCGGCTGCTCGTCCGCGAGTTCACGTTGCCCACGTGCGTCATCGTCAAGCACGCGAATCCGTGCGGGGTCGCTGTCGCCGCCACGATCGAGGAAGCGTACGGCCGGGCGCTTGCATCCGATCCTGTTTCGGCCTTCGGGATGGTCTGCGCGGTCAACCGCCCGATCGGCGCGGGCCTCGGCGACGCGCTCGCGCAAAGGTTCATCGACGTCCTCTTCGCGCCCGACTACGACGATCAAGCCCTTGCGGCTCTGCAGAAGAAGGCCGACCTCCGGATCCTGCGCGACCGCGAGCGGCGCGGTCTCCCTCGTACCGAGCGCGATTACAAGCGTGTGCTCGGTGGCCTGCTCGTGCAGGATCGCGACGCCGACATCGACGACCGCGAGGGGATGGAGGTGGCGTGCGGCGAGCCGGACGAAAGGACCTGGGGCGACCTCGTCTTCGCATGGCGCGTGTGCAAGCACGTCGGCTCGAACGCGATCGTGATCGCGAAAGATCTCGCGACGATCGGGATCGGCGCCGGACAGACGTCCCGCGTCGACGCCGTCAAGCTCGCGCTCGACAAGGCGCGCGAGCACGGACACGACGTGCGCGGTGCGGCTCTTGCGTCAGATGCGTTCTTCCCGTTCCCGGACGGCCCGCAGGCTGCGCTCGACGCCGGCGTGACGGCGATCATCCAGCCGGGCGGGTCGAAACGCGACGACGAAGTGACGGCTGCGGTGCGTGACGCCGGCGCAACCATGGTGCTGACCGGTCGGCGCCACTTCCGACACTAGCGCCGCCCACTCACCGGGCGGTAACCTCCCGCCGTGGAACCGAACGTCGGCTGGACGCTCGAAGCGTTGGTCGCCGACACACGCGCGACGGCTAAACATACGGCCGAAGATCTGGCCGAACTACGCCACGACGTTCGGAGACTCGGCGATCGGATCTTCCAGCTCATGGTTCTGACGCTGGCAACGCTCGCGACCGCCCTGGCTTCGCTCGTTACCGCACTCGTCTCCTAGAGCTCGTCCGGCGGCGCGATCCGGTAGAAGACCGCGCCGGCCCCGGCCTGGTTGATCGAGAACAAGAGCGAGAGCGAATCCTCCTGCATGCGCGCGTTCTCGAGCCCTCCGGCGTACACGGGGTCGTAGCCGGCGTCGCGGATCAGCTGCTCGACGACGTCGCGCGCATCCTCGTCGCCGGTCCAGACGTTGCTCGGCTGCGTCTTCGTTTGTCCCAGCCGGTCGTAGACACGGGCGAAGTTCAGGTTGAACGACTTCGCCGTCGGGCCGCCGGTCTTCGACTTGACGTACTCGGCGTTCGAATTGAAGCCGGACGGACGCTCCGCGCCGATCAAGTTCGTCGCGTCGATGACGGTCTTGCCGTCGAGCCCCTGGGCCTTCTCCAGCGCATCGGCGATCGCTCCGCCCGGCACTGCAACGAGCACGGCGTCCGCATCCGAGACGTCTCCGCCGTCCTTGCCGATCCGCGTCACCTCGTGCCCCGCCTGCTCCCAGAGGTCGGCGAGCCCTCCGCCGACGTTTCCCCTTCCGATGCATGCGATCTTCATTCCGGCTCCTCTCGTTGACGCGATTTCCCGAGATTAAGCTTCCCCCAGTGCCTCGCGAGTACCCCTCCGTGCTCGAGCTCGTCGGCAACACGCCGATCGTCCCGCTCGACAAGATCGGCCGCGACATCGCGCCACGGCTCCTCGCCAAGCTGGACTACCTCAATCCGGGCGGGTCGGTGAAGGACCGCATCGGGCTCGCGATGATCGAGCAGGCCGAGCGTGAAGGGAAGCTGAGGCCCGGCGGGACGATCGTCGAGCCGACCTCGGGCAACACCGGCGTCGGGCTCGCGATCGCGGCCGCCCAGAAGGGCTACCGCTGCATCTTCGTCATGCCCGACAAGATGAGCCAGGAGAAGATCTCGATGCTCCGCGCGTACGGGGCGGAGGTCGTGATCACCCCCACCGCCGTCGAGCACGACTCGCCCGAGTCCTACTACTCCGTCTCCTCGCGGCTCGCGGAGGAGATTCCCGGCGGCTTCAAGCCCGACCAGTACTCGAACATGGCGAACCCGGAGGCGCACTACGAGCGCACCGGCCCCGAGATCTGGGAGCAGACCGGCGGCGAGATCGACGCGCTCGTCATCTCCGTCGGAACGGGCGGGACGATCTCCGGCGTCGGCCGCTACTTCAAGGAGCACAAACTGGACGTGCTGATCGTCGGAGCGGACCCCGAAGGGTCGGTCTTCACCGCGAAGGACGACAGGGACGTGCATCCGTACCTTGTCGAGGGAATCGGCAAGGACACGTGGCCGAAGACCATGGATCGCGACGCCGTCGATGAGTGGGTGCGCGTCTCGGACCGCGACTCGTTCCTGACGGCGCGCCGGCTCGCACGCGAGGAGGGCCTGCTCGTCGGTGGGTCGGGCGGGACGACCGTCTGGGCCGCGCTCCAGATCGCCGAGCGCTTCGGCCGCAAGGCGACGATCCTGACGATGATCCCCGACTCCGGCCGCTCGTACATGTCGAAGTTCTACGACGACAAGTGGATGCTCGAGCACGGCTTCATCGAGCGGCGCGCGCCGATTCCCACGGTGGAGCAACTGCTGCGGTCGAAGCGAATCGAGGAGACGGAGGTGCCAGCGCTCGTCACGATCGAGGCGCACCAGAAGGTCGGCGAGGCGATCGACGTCATGCAGCGGTATTCGATCTCGCAGCTTCCCGTCGTCCGCGACGGACAGGTCGACTCGCTCGCACAGGTGATCGGCTCGCTGCAGGACCGCGACCTGCTCGACCGCGTGTTCAAGGATCCCGACGCGCTCTACGAGGACGTCGCCGCGGCGATGCAGCCCCCGCTCGCCGCCGTCGACACGAGCCAGTCGCTCGACGAGGTCTTCTCCACGCTCACCGGTCGCACGAACGCGGTCGTCGTCGCGGAAGCGGGCAGGCCCATCGGTGTATTGACGCGGTCCGATCTGCTCGAGTTTCTCGCGCACCAGCGGAACGCTTGAAGCTTCGGTCGGCGGCCCTCGCGGTCGCGCTTGCGTGCTCGGCCTGCGGCGGGACACATATGGCCAAGCCGCAGAAGGCCCGCGGGCACCCGGGCTTCTTCGTCGAAGTACACGGCCACCGGATGTACTACCAGTGCGCCGGCCACGGCTCTCCGACCGTCGTGCTGGAGGCCGGACTGGGTGGAGACCATCTGTCGTGGTCGGCGGTTGCTCCCGCGCTCGCCCGCACGACCCGCACGTGCAGCTACGACCGCGCAGGCGTCGGCCTCAGCCCGCGGGACAGCGGGCACCGGACCAGCGGAGAGCAGGTGACCGACCTGCACGACCTGCTCGTGGTCGCGGGCGAAGAGCCGCCGTATGTCGTCGTGGGTCATTCCTATGGCGGCCTGCTCGCCCACGAGTTTGCGACGGCGTATGGCAAGGACGTCGCCGGGGTCGTTCTCATCGACTCCTCGCACCCGGCGATGATCCGACGGTTCCTCGCGGCACTCGGACCGCCGCGACGCGGGGAGAGCCGCATCCGGCGCGAGCTGCGCAGCTTCCTCCGGCAGGAGCCGCGGAATACGGAGGGACTCGATCTGCCGGCGTCGCTCGCTGAGGCTCGACGAGCCGGTTCGATCGGCGACAAGCCGCTCGCCGTGATCACCGCCGGTGTGGAGAACGACCCGTCGCTGCCGCCGGCGCTCCGGCGTCTGCTCGACCGGACGTGGATGTCGCTGCAGGACGATCTCGCGCGCCTGTCGACGGACAGCGTGCACGTGATCGCCGTCTACAGCCGCCACGACGTGATCGCGTTCAGCGGCCAGCCCGACCTCGTCGCCGAGGCGATCGGCGCCGTTGTCCACGCGGCGCGCGCGAAACGTCCGTTGCCGAGCTGCCGCGAGCTCTTCGCCGGGCCCGGCGCGCGCTGCGTGTCCGGCTAGTGCCGCTGGAGCCCGCGCCCGTTCTGGGAGGCGGACTCGGCCAGCGCACGCTCGAGCGTGATCGCCTCGGCCGCACGCTCGAGCAGCTCCGACACGACCCGCAGCCGTTCGGGCTCCGAGCGCAGCTCGAGCAGCTCTTGCTTGCGCTCGGGGCCGAAGTCGACGCGCGCCGCGAGCTCGAAGGAGAGCACACCGGAGTCCTCGTCCGGCTCGTCGACGTCCGTCTCCACGACACGACCGAGCTTTCGAAAGTGCTCGAGCGCGACCTCGCGCGCCGAAGGGTCGGACACCACTTCGTCGTCGGCGATCGGCTCGACCTCGGCGGTGAGAAACGAACGGCCCTCTTTCTCCGCGACGATGCGGAAGCGCTCCCGGCCCTCGACCGCGATGTTGAGACGGCCGTCGTCGAAGCGGTCGAGCACGTCCACGACGGACGCACGTGTGCCGATGTCCCGCATGCCGTCGTCGTCGGCGAAGACGAGACCGAACTCGCCGTCGTGCGCGAGGCACTCGCCGATCAGCTCCTGGTAGCGGAGCTCGAAGATGTGGAGCGGGACCCGCTCGGTGGGCACGAGCACGATCCCGAGCGGGAACAACCCGAGCTCGTCCATCAGCCCCCCCAGCCTTGCGGCGGCTCGCGGCGCCCGTCGACCGCGGTCCAGTAGTCGCGGTGGTCCGTGACGCGCCCTTCGGCGTCGAAATGGAGGAACGCCGTGCCTGCGATCGTCAGCTCCTCCTCTCCGCGCAGGACCGCCCAGTACTCGATCGCAGCCCGATCGCCCGACACGATCGGCTCGCCGAACCACGCCTGCACGAGGTCCTCTTCACCGAACGCGCGCTCGGCGTAACCTCGCGCGGTGTCAGGCGGACGGAACGGATGCGACGAGTACACCGTGTCGTCGGTGTACATCGACGCGATCCCCTCCACGTCGCGGGTCGGCCACGCGCGGAGCCAGCCGTCGATCCAGTTGCGCGCCGCGATCGCCGCGTCCATCCGCAGATCGTACGCACGCGGCTACCATGGCGCGGTGGCCACCGAACCGCTTCACGCCTTGCTCGAACGCGCATTCCCCGACGCCGCCGAGTTGCGCGTCGAGGATCGCACGGGCGGTGGCGACCACTTCCAGGTGACCGTCCGCAGCCCGCAGTTCAACGGCCTGCCGCTGCTCGAGCAGCATCGGCTCGTGAACAACGCGCTTGCAGAGCCGCTGCGGGAGGGGACGATCCACGAGCTTCGTATCACGACGAGAGGAACGGAATGAGCGAGCTTCGCGAGCAGATTCAGGACGTGATCGAGACCGAGCCTGTGGCCCTGTTCATGAAAGGCACGCCGCAGTTCGTCATGTGCGGTAATTCGGAGCGGGCGCTGCGTGCGTTGCGCGAGGCGGGCGCGCCGGTGACTGCGGTCGACATCCTTCCGAATCCCGCGATCCGACAAGAGCTGACCGCAATCTCAGGGTGGCCGACGATCCCGCAGGTCTTCGTCAAAGGCGAGCTGATCGGCGGAGCGGACATCGTCGAGGAGCTCGCTGCCACGGGAGAGCTCGAACGGAAGCTCGGGGCTGCGCTCGGGCCCGACTATCGCGGTTTGCGCTCCGAGCAGGTCGTCGGCGTCACCTAGTCGCTTGGTCTAATCGTCACGGGACGCCACTATGCTTCGTCGGTGGGCCCGCCCAGGTCCGAGGGATCGTCCTCGACGCCCGCAGACGTGCTGCGGAAGCTGCAGGCAGTCACGGAAGCGGCGCTCGCATACATGTCGCTCGACGAGCTGCTCGACGAGCTGCTGACCCGCGTCCGGGACGCGCTCGACGCCGATACGTGTGCCGTGCTCTTGCTCGACGACACGGGCACGGAGCTCGTGGCGCGCGCCGCGAAAGGCCTCGAGGAGGAAGTCGAGCGCGGCGTCCGCATTCCCGTCGGCAAAGGCTTCGCAGGACGGATCGCCGCAATGGGCGTACCGGTTCAGATCGAGGACGTCGACCACGCCGACGTCGTGAACCCGCTGTTGCGGGAGAAGGGCGTCAAGTCGATGCTCGGCGCGCCGCTCGTCGCGGCCGGACGGTTGATCGGAATCATCCATGTCGGAACCCTGACTCCACGGCAGTTCACCGTCGACGACGTCACGCTGCTCCAGATCTTCGCGGAACGCGTCGCGCTCGGAATCGACCGAGCGCTCGCGCACGACGAGCTCGTCCGCATGGGCCAGGTTCAGCGCGATTTCGTCGCGCTCGCCGCCCATGAGCTGCGCTCGCCGGCTGCA
>Ga0066652_100002533_pt1 | contig 10072 bp, 5 predicted proteins | sample GraSoiAngelo_101_FD_71413 | JGI IMG/M metagenome (GOLD analysis project Ga0066652, IMG submission 71413) | Grasslands soil microbial communities from the Angelo Coastal Reserve, California, USA - 14_0903_02_30cm | ecosystem: Environmental > Terrestrial > Soil > Grasslands | place: USA... | reverse complement strand
GATCCACATCGCGCCCGAGGACGGCGACCCGCGGTTCTACGGGGTCGCCGGCCAGGCGGTCCTGACCGGTCGCCCGTTCTGGACGGGCGATTACGTGGGGGACACGCGCTTCCCGCGCCTGCGAAGCGTTGACCGCCACCTGGCGACGATCGGCATCCGGTCGGTGATGGCTGCACCCCTGGTGGACGACAACGGTCCATTCGGCGCCCTCATCGTGTCCACGGCGCGACCCGAAGCCTGGGACGATTCTGACGCGGGACTGCTCGAGACCATCGCCGGCCAGGCGGCCATCAGCATCCGGACGACCCGCCTGATCGAGGAGCTCGACCGGTCGCGCGACCTCCTCGGGCGGCGCGCGCAGGCCGAGCAGGGCCTCCGCGAGATCGCGGCACGGATCACTGTCCTGCGCGAGCCGGGAGACATCCTGCGCGACGTCGTCACCCAGGCAGCACGTCTCGTACGGGCAGACGGCGTCATCCTCGACCTGCTCGATCCCAGCACGGGCAACCTTCACTGGGCGATGGACGACGGCCTGTCGGATCTCTTCACGGAGCAGGAGCGAGCCGCCTTGTGGATCGGGGTCGGGGTCGGTGCGACGGGCATCGCGGTCGCCGAGGGCCGGGTCATCCGGGCCGACGACGACCTGCCATCCCGGTTCCCGCCGTCGCCCGAATCGACCGAGTTCTACGAGCGGACCGGGTTCCACTCGATGATCGCGGCCCCGATCACCGGCGAGAGGGGCCCGCTCGGAGTCATCGAGGTCTACTCGCACGAGGTCGCCGCGTTCACCGAGACCGATGCCGGGCTCGTCGGCGCTCTTGCCAGCCAGGCCGCCATCGCGATCACCAACGCCCGGCTCATCGAGGAGCTCGACCGCTCGCGGGGCGAGCTGGCACGGACGGCCGACGCGGAGCGGACGCTGCGCGAGATCGCCGGTCGGGTCAGCGCCACGCACGACCAGGACGAGATCCTCCAGGCGGTCATCGACGCCTCGGTCCGGCTCCTCGGCGCCACAGGCGCGATGATCGACCTCATCGACGACGGCGGGACGGCGGATGCATGGACGAGCCGTGAGGCGGGCATGCGCGCCAGCGCGAGCATGGAGCTCCTGAGCGAGATCACCCTCGATCTCGACGCGGGCGTGTCCGGCCGGGCCGTCCGGACCGGGAAGGTCGAATGGACCGGCGCGTATCTCGACGACGACCGGTTCGAGCACACCCCGGAGCGCGATGCGTTCGTCCGTCAGGCGGGCATTCGCTCGGTCATCTCGGCGCCGCTCGTTCACCGCGAGGTTCCGGTCGGCGCGATCACGGTCTATGGCGACCGCCCCGATGCGTTCGGTGCCGCGGACGCGGCGTTGCTCGGCGCCATGGCCGACCATGCCGCGATCGCCATCGTCAACGCTCGTCTGGTCGAGGCTCTCGAGAAGTCGCGAGCGGAGATCGCCCGGCAGGCCGATTCGGAGCGCACGCTGCGAGAGATCGCGGCCCGCGTGTCGGCCATCCTCGAGCCCGACGAGGTCCTCCAGCAGATCGTCGAGGAGGCGACCCGCCTGCTCGAATCAGACGGCGCGCGCATCGACCTGTACGACCCCGAGATCGATGCGCTCCGGTGGTCGTACGCGGCCGGAGATGCGATGCAGGTCGTTCCCGAGTGGGCCGTGACGGTCGGGCTCAAGGCCGGTCAGGCGGTCGCCGGGACCGCGTTCGCCGACCAGCGTCCGGCTCGCACCGACGATTACCTCGCCGACGAGCGCTTCATGCGCGACGACCTCGCCCGCGACTTCGTCGAGAGTTCGGGGCTCCGGTCGGTGGTCGCGGTGCCACTGGCCGGCGACGGCGCACCGCTCGGCACGTTGTCGGTCGTCTCGCGCGCGGTCGGGGCGTTCGACGACGCCGACGCCGAGACCCTGACCGCGCTCGCGACGCAGGCCTCGATCGCCATCCGCAACGCGCGGCTCATCGAGGAGCTCGCCCGTTCGCGCGCGGTCATCGAACGACGCGCCGAGGCGGAGCAGGCGTTGCGCGAGATCGCCACCCGGATCACCGCCATCCGCGAGCCGGGTGATCTCCTCCAGCGGATCGTCGACGAGGCGCGCCGACTGCTGCGCGCCGATGGGGCTGTCATCGACGAGTACGACCGTGACGCCGATGCCCTGACACCCGCCTACGACGCGGGGCTGACCGACGAACAACGGACCGCCGTCCGCGCGTCGCGATTGCGCCTCGGCGAGGGCCTGTCGGGGAAGGCGATGGCCGAGGGCCGCGTCATCTCTGCCGGCGACTACCTCGAAGGCGAGTTCCAGCACCTCGAGCATACCGACGAGATGGCCCGGGCGACCGGCATCGGCGACCTCATCGTCGCCCCGGTGATCGGCGACGACGGGCCGCTCGGAGCGATCGAGGTCTACCGGCGGGATCGTCATGCGTTCGACGAGATCGATGCCGCGGTCCTCGGCGGGCTTGCCGATCAGGCGGCCATCGCGATCACGAACGCCCGGCTGATCGAGGCGCTGGAGCGATCGCAGGCGGCGGTCGCCAGACGGGCCGACACCGAACGCGCGCTGCGCGATATCACCGCGCGCATCGCAGCCCTGCGCGAGCCGGACGTCATCCTCGACCGCGTCGTCGAGGAGGCTCGCCGGTTGCTCGGGACTGACGGCGCGCATCTCACCCGCCTCGACGAGGATGGGACATTCCTCGTTCCCGTCGTCGTCGCCGGGTCGACCGATCCGGAGACGCAACGCTGGTTGCTCGGCATGCGCTTTCCGCTCGGCGGTGGGATCAACGGCCTGGCCGCCCAGACCGGGGAGGCGATCTGGACGGAGGACTACACGGCCGACCCGCGCATCCCGCACGAGGGAAATGACGACGAGGTGGCGGGCCGGCTCGGCCTATGCGGGATGGCTGCCGCGCCGCTCCGGGCACCCGGTGGTGAAGTCATCGGCACGCTCGCCATCTCGACCGCGCAGCCACGCCGGTTCGCGCCCGAGGAGCTCGACCTGCTCCAGGGCCTTGCCGACCAGGCCGCGATCGCGATCACGAACTCGACGCTGCTGGAGCGTCTGACGGAGTCCGAGGACCGCTATCGGTTCCTCGTCGAGAACTCGCCCGACGTCGTGTTCTCCACCGATGCCGAGGGGAACTTCACGTTCATGTCGGACGCGATGGAGCGGGTCTCGGGCTGGAAGCCCGACGAGATCACCGGCGGGCACTTCTCGCGCGTCGTTGACCCAGCGAGTCACGGCGAGGCGATGGCGCGCTGGTCGGCGCTGGTCGCGGATCCGACCACCGAACAGGTCCTGAATCTCGATCTGATCGGCCCGGATGGTCGGCTGGTCCCGGTCGAGGTCAGCTCGATCGGCATCATCGACGCGGACGGCACGTTCATGGGCATCCATGGCGCCACGCGCGATGTGAGCGAGCGGGCGCGGCTGGAACGGGAGCTCCGCGCCTCGGAAGAGCGCTATCGGTACCTCGTCGACTCCTCGCCCGACCTCGTCTGGCTGACCGACGCCGAGGGCACGCTGACGTTCCTGAGCGACGCGACCCGGACGATGCTCGGCGTCGAGCCCGACGAGCTGATCGGGCGGCCATATGCGGACATCTTCGCGCCCGAGGCGCGCCGCGACGCCTCGGTCCGCTACCGCTGGCTGGCGCGCCATCCGAGCGCGGTCCACCGGATGCGGCTGCCGTTCCGACACGCCGACGGCCGCGACGTCATGGTCGAGATCAACGGGACCGGGATGACCAGCGACGGCCGGTTCGTCGGTGCGCACGGCGCCGCGCGGGACGTCAGCGACCGCGACCGTCTCGAGCGCGACCTGCGTCGTCAGGCCGGCGAGCTCGCGGCAGGGGAAGAGCGGGCGCATCTCGCGCGGGAGCTGCACGACTCGGTGACGCAGGCTCTGTTCTCGATGACGCTCGTGTCGCGCTCTGTCGAGTTGCTCCTCGATCGCGATGTCGACGCCGCCCGCGGCCAGCTCGCCCAGCTTCGCGACCTCCAACGCGAGGCGCTCGCCGAGATGCGCGCGCTCATCTTCGAGCTCCGCCCCGGCAACCTCGAGCAAGACGGCCTCGCCCGCGCCCTGCGGACCCACACCGCCGCCCTTCAGGGCCGGATCGGGCTGCCGATCGTGGTCGAAAGCGCGCTGGACGAGCGACTGCCGCTGGCGATCGAGGAGGTGCTGTACCGGATCGCCCAGGAGGCGCTGCACAACGTCGTCAAACACGCCTCGGCCCGGCAGGTCCGCCTCGAGGTGGCGCGCACTGCGAGCGGGGTCCGGCTCAACGTCCAGGACGACGGCAAGGGCTTCGACCCGGCGCGTGTCCCCGACGGCCACCTCGGCCTGGCCGGGATGCGTGCCCGGGCGGACAAGATCGGTGCGAAGTTCACCGTCTGGAGCGTCGCGGGCGAGGGCACGCGGATCGAGGTGCTCGTGCCCGGATCGGCGATCGCGGCCGGTGGCGCGGCGCCTGCCTCGACGGGACCGTCTCCCATCCGCGACGGATGACGTAGTGGATCGTTGACATTCAGCCGATCCGACCATCGGCGATGGTCCGTTCCGGTTCGGAGGCGCTCGCCGCCACGATACGGCGATGCAGCCGGTCCCCAGCGTTTCCCGCTCCCCGCGGGTCGTCGTCATCGACGCCGACGACCGGGTCAGGGAGAGCCTCGTCGGGCTGTTGTGCATCGGGGACCGGCTCGTGGTCGTCGGTGACGCCGGGCAGCCCGCGGCGGGACTCGATGTGGTCCTCGCGACCAAGCCCGACATCCTCGTGATCGATCCACGGCTCCCCGAGCTCGATGGCGGCCTGTCCCTGATCGAGGGCGTCCGGAGTGCAGCACCGCGGGTCCGCATCGTGGTCATGGGTGCCGCATCGCTGGAAGGATCGGAGCTGCAGCTGGCGGCCGATGGCTTCGTGCGCAAGACGTTCCGGCCGAACGATCTGGTGGCCGCCGTCGTCGCCGCTGCGATCCCGCTCGCCGGCTGATACCCGGGAGACCTGCTTTGCTAGACTCGACCGCGTCCGTCCCAGCCGCCGCGCGCCGCGATGGTGCATCCGCCGAGGGAGCCGATGTGACCGAGCCCTCAAAGATCCGTGTGCTCATCGTCGACGACCATTCCGTCGTCCGGATGGGACTCCGCATGTTCTTCGACCACCAGCCCGACATCGAGGTCGTCGGCGAGGCGACCGACGGTTCCGAGGGCGTGGCCATGGCCCGCCGGCTCGAGCCCGACGTGGTGCTGATGGACCTGCTGATGCCGAACATGGACGGCGTGACCGCCATCGGTCGGATCAAGGCGGAGCGCCCGGTCACCGAGATCGTGACCATGACTTCGTTCATCGAGGAGGAGCAGGTCACCGCCGCCCTCGAAGCCGGCGCGTCGGGCTACGTCCTCAAGGACGCCGAGGCCGAGGAGGTCGCCGCCGCCGTGCGAGCCGCCTACAACGGCGAGGTCCATCTCGACCCGGCCGTGGCGCGCCTGCTCGCCCAACGGATGCGCAACAAGAAGTCCCCGGACGACGCGCTCGTCGAGCCGCTGACCGACCGCGAGAAGGACGTCCTCAGCCTGCTTGGGCAGGGGATGAGCAATAAGGAGATCGGGACCGCGCTGTTCATCACCGAGCGGACCGCCCGCACCTACGTGTCGAACATTCTCGGCAAGCTCGGGCTGGCGTCACGGACGCAGGCGGCTCTGTATGCCGTCGAGCACAAGTTGGTCGAGCCACCGAACAAGAAGTAGGCCGCGTGACCCTCCGGCCGCTCTACCCGATCTCCAGGATCCGGTAGCGTCGTTCGCCGGCCGGGGTCGCCACGATGACGTCATCTCCGGTGTTGCGGCCCACCAGAGCCCGCCCGACGGGCGACGAGGACGAGATCCGGCCGCGTGCAGGGTCGGACTCGTCGGCGCCGACGATCGTGTAGGCGACCGTCTCGCCGTCGTCGTCCACGGTCACGACCGAGCCGAGGCCGACATGCGAGCCGGCCGCGGGTGCGTCCACGATGACCGCCGAGCGGAGCCGCGCCTCGATCGCCTGGACCCGCCCCTCGAGGAACGACTGCTCCTCGCGGGCCGCGTGGTACTCGGCGTTCTCCTTAAGGTCGCCGTGCTCCTTCGCGGTCCGGATCCGGGCGATGACCTGCGGCCGCTTGACCAGGGTCAGCTCGTCCAGCTCGGCCCGAAGGCGCGCCTCGCCCTCGGCCGTGAGCGCCACGGCACCGACGGTCGCCGTCGAGCTGCCCGTCGACGCCGTCGCCGTCCGTGGCGACACGAGGGGTGGTGCTTTCGGTACGGTCCGCGATCCGGCTGGTGCGGCCGGAACGCGTCGCTTCGGCGCCGGCGGTGCACCCCGTGCGCCGTCGGCGTCGCCGTCCGGCACCGTCACGATCCGGGTCGGCGGCAACGGCTGCGCCGTCGGTTCGACGATCAGCGATCCGGTCAATCCGGTCGCGCGCCGGTCGCCCGTCGGGGACCGCAGGTTGGCCCACGGCAGGATGACCGTTGCATCGGGCAGCCTCGCAACGTCCGCCGCCGGCACTCCCTCGGCGAACGCCGCGAGCAGCGCGTCCTCATATTCCTCGGTCGCGGAGCTCGCGGCCCACCAGACCTTGATGCCGTCCAGCGAGCGCAGCGTCTTGAGCCAGTGCCCGCCCGATGCTGGCCGGCGATCGCCAAGCTCGGTCCGCCCGATCGCCGTGACACGTCGCCCGATCGAGTTCTCGGTCGCCCCGATGTAGACGACGGTCTGCGAGGGCAGCCAGAAGGACGCGAGCCGGGTTGCCAGCGCCTTCGCGGTCGGCCGCTCGCCGTCCAGCCGCAGCGTCTCGACTCGTTCGATCCACTTGCCGACCCGGGTCATCTCGATCGGTGCAGAGGCGAGTGGCGCCGGCAGCTCCAACACGACCACGCCCGGTCCCTGGGCCGGGACGGGTCGTCCCCAGACGGTCGGACCGTCCGCCATGAGACCGACCGAGCGGAGCAGCGAGGCGGCGCCGGCGTCGGTGGGCATCGGCCGATGGTACAGGTCCCCGGGTCGCGGTATGGTGCGGCCATCATGTCGCGCCCGGTCCACCTGTGATGCGTGGCGGTCGTCGCCCCGCCATCGCCCTCGCGCTGGCGGCCGTGGCGGTGGCCGGCTGGCTCGCGCTGCCGTCTTCGGCCGCCCCGGTCGAAACACCGGCGACGACCACGAGCGCGATCGGCTCTGGCGCGACGGAGACCGCACCGACCGGGAGTCCGGCCCAGCCGGTCACGCAGGCGACGCCGACGCCGGCCGACCCATCCCCGACGGCATCGAGCGAGCCGCAGCACGACCCCGGGCAGCTGACCCCGTCCTCGATCCCGTATCGACAGCTGACGGCCACGCCGGTGCTCGTCGCCGCGCTCGACGCCAGGCTCGAGAAGCTCCGCGCCAAGTCAGGCATCCCGGGGATCTCGGTCGCCATCGTCTTCCCCGATGGGACCACCTGGCGCGGCGTGGCGGGGATGGCCGATGTCGCGGCCGCGCGGAAGGTGACCGCGGACACGGCCTTCCCCGTCGCGAGCGTGTCCAAGACCTTCACGGCGGGCCTGATCCTGGGAATGGTCCAGGACGGCAGGCTCGGGCTCGACGTGTCCGCCCGCTCCTATCTGCCGACCCTCCCGATCGATCCCGCCATCACGATCCGCGAGCTGCTCGACCACACGAGCGGGCTGCGCGATTTCTTCTTCGGCGCCGGTGTGGACCACGCGCTGCTGAGCAAGCCGGCCCGCGTCTGGGATCCGGCGCGCTCCTTCAAGTACGTCGGCAAGCCGTTCTCGAAGCCGGGTCTCTCGTGGCACTACTCGAACACGAACTACATGGTCCTGGGGATGATCGCCGAAGCCGTCGGCCACGACAGCGTCGCCCATCAGCTCCGCGCCAGGTTCCTCGGCCCGCTCGGTCTCGATCACACGTACTACCAGGCGGTCGAGGCACCGCGCGGGCCTGTCGTCCACGACTACCGGTTCGTCGGCTCCTCGCCGACTCTCCCGGCGATCGACCTATCCGACGGGACGGGGGTCGTGCCGTTCAGGTCGGTCGTGACCGCCGCGGGCGCCGCCGGCTCGATCGCGACGACCCCTACGGATCTCGCGCTTTGGGCGAAGGCGCTCTACGCCGGTCCGGCCCTCGACGCCCCGACGCGCGACGCGATGCTTCGCGACGTCCTCCGAACGGCCGCGCTCAAGCCGAAGATCGGCTACGGGCTCGGCGTCCAGTCGGTGACCGTCGATGGATTCCCGACTCTCGGCCATTCCGGTCGTTACCTGGGCGCCCGAGCCGTCTTCCGCTGGCTACCCGTGCAGCGCCTCTCGATCGCGGTGCTGACCAACCAGAGCCGAACCGACGTCAACCCCATCGTCGCCAGCCTGCTCAGGCTGGCGCTCACGCCCCAGGCCGACTGCTCGACCTGCGCAAACCTCCCCTGACTCCATCGCCGGCGTCCCAAGGGGCTACTGGCGTTCGGTACGGACGGGTCTTCCATCGGCCGCGTGCCGCGCGGATACTCAGGCCACGCCCAGAAGGGACGAGCATGGCGATCCGTGTCGATGCCTACACGAACGGGGGCATGGCAACCGGCACCCTCGCGCGCGCGGGAGCGCTTCGGGATGCGCTCGAGGACGGTGGCGCGTTGCGCCTGGATGGCGCCGCGTGGCAGGGTCTCGACGATGGCGCGGCAGCCCCTGCCGGCTCGCTGTCCATCCCGAGTGACGACGTCCTCATCGCGGTCGGCGACGACGACCCTGGCATTCCCGTCCACGCGGCGTGGCATCGCATCCACCTCGAAGCCGGTCCGTACGTGGTCGAGGGCGAGCTGCCGACACTGCCAGGCTTCGACCCCGGCCGCGCGCTCACCCGGCCGTCGGGCGAGTTCCTCCTCCTGCGCGACATCCGGCTGTCGGTCCGGGCACGTCCCGAGGCTGGCGTCGCGCTCGGCGACCATGCGCTTGTCAATCGCTACACGGTGGACCGGATCCGGGCCGACCTTCAGCTCGGCTTCTTCTTCCCGGGTGCCGTCGTCGACCCGATCGGGACCGCCGGCGGCCTCGCCTGACCGGCCGGGTTCCGCCCGCGCGGCTCTCCGACCCCAGTGACGACGATCAGCCGCCGCTCCCGGCGCCCGCACGTCGCCGGACAGGCTTGCGGTGCGCGTGGTGCTCGGTGCCGACCCGGGCATGACCCATCCGCGCGCCGAGCGGCCGCGGTTCGACCTCGCGGTCGGGGATGAACCCCTCCTCGACCGTCCACGGGATGGCTTGCTTGAGCATCCGCTGGACGGCGCGGAGGAGGTCGGTCTCGTCGATGCAGACCAACGAGATCGCCTCGCCGGTGGCGCCGGCACGGCCCGTGCGACCGATGCGATGGATGTAGTCCTGCGGGTTCCACGGCAGCTCGAAGTTGACCACGACGGGCAGGTCCTCGATATCGAGCCCGCGGGCGGCCACATCGGTCGCGACGAGCACGCGGATATCGCCCGACTTGAAGCCCTCGAGCGCACGCGTCCGGTCGGGCTGTGATCGGTCGGAGTGGATGGCGACCGCGTCGAGGCCCTCGCGATCGAGCCGGTTCGCGAGCCGCGTGGCGGCCAGCTTGGTCCGCGTGAAGACGAGCACCTGGCGCAGGTCGCCCTTGCGGATCAGATGTGCGAGAAGGGCTTCCTTGCGGTCGCGATCGACGGGATAGACGAGCTGGTGGATCGCCTCGAGTGTCGTGTTGCGGGCCGCGACCTCGACCGTCGCCGGGTCCTTCAGGATCCCGCCCGATAGCCGCCGGATGTCGTCGGAGAACGTGGCCGAGAACATCAGGTTCTGCCGCTTCGAGGGAAGCAGAGCGATGATCCGCTGGATGTCCGGCAGGAAACCCATGTCGAGCATCCGGTCGGCCTCGTCGAGGACGAGGATCTCGACCTGGCCGAGGTTCGCGACCCGCTGGCCGACGAGATCGAGCAACCGGCCCGGCGTCGCCACCAGGATCTCGACGCCCTCGCGCAAGGCCTTGATCTGCGGGTCCATCGGGATGCCGCCGTAGACGACCGTCGATCGCAG
>Ga0066652_100002532_pt1 | contig 10073 bp, 9 predicted proteins | sample GraSoiAngelo_101_FD_71413 | JGI IMG/M metagenome (GOLD analysis project Ga0066652, IMG submission 71413) | Grasslands soil microbial communities from the Angelo Coastal Reserve, California, USA - 14_0903_02_30cm | ecosystem: Environmental > Terrestrial > Soil > Grasslands | place: USA... | reverse complement strand
GATCTGTTCGGCTCGACCGGCTCCCTGCGCGAGCGGCTGGCGCTTGCGGCCGGCGATCGGTCGCGGGTCGCCCTGCTCGAACGGTGGCTCGGCGCCATCGTCCGCGGCTTGCCCTCCCTTGAGATCGACGCCGCCGTCGAGGCCATCGCGGCCGCTTCGGGCGCGATCGATCTGCGGGCGCTCGCCCCGCGCACGGGCCTCAGCCTGCGTCAGCTCGAACGGCGCTTCCAGATGGACGTCGGCGTCGCGCCCAAGGCGTTCGCGCGCACCGTCCGCCTCCAGGCGGCGCTGCGCCGGATCACCGGCGGAGAGCCACTGGCAGACGTCGCGATCGCGTGCGGGTATTACGACCAGCCGCACATGACGCGCGACTTCGGCCGGCTCGCCGAGACCTCGCCCGCCGCGTGGCAGCACTACTGCGGCAGCCTGACCCCGCTCTTCGTCGGCCGCTGACGCGCAGACGCCGCTACGAGCCGCAGGCCGCCTTCGTGTAGGGAAAGTCGATCTTGCGCGTCTGTCCGTTCATCGGCCCTTCGATGGATGCGACGAGCGCGTCGCCGTCGCGCTTGTAGATGATCTTCTTGGGAAAGTCGTGCGCGGGGTTCTCGAACACCACGCCGGTCCCCGACACGTGGGTGGACGTGAAGACGGTCTCCGGCTGTTTCGACGGCTTCGCCACGTACTCCAATCCACTCGCGCCTTCGCGGATGATCAGGAACTCCCATTCGGTCGTCTTGCCGTTGCTGACCGTGCGCGACACGCCCATCATCGTGCCGCCCTCGGGTGGCATCCAGTTCTCTGCGACATGCCGCGTGTTTCGCGAAAACTCCCAGCAGCCACCGATCCAGGCGACGTCTTTGACGGATGGCGCCGGCGTCTGAAACATCGCCGCCGCCAGGGTGAACAACCTCAGGCTCATCGACAACATGGCGTGCAGCCTAACGCGGATGCCTGCGCGCGTCTTGGAAAAATGCGACGCCGGTGCAGCGTCGACGCCTCGCGGCTCCTGCGGGTCAGTCCGCGCGCATCGCGTCGATGGCGTTGAGCGACGCGGCGCGGTGCGCCGGCACGATCACCGCGGCGAGGGCGGTGACGGCCAGCGCCAGGAGCGCGGCGGCGAGGGCGCCGGGATCGTACGGGGTGATGCCGAAGAGCAGCGCGCGTAGAAGGTAGCCGGCGATCAGCGTCAGCACCAGCCCGGTCGCGATGCCGGCGCCGACGAGCCGCCCGGCCCCGGCCGCCACGACCCGCACCAGGTCGCGCGGCGACGCGCCGAGCGCCATCCGTACACCGAGCTCGCGCCGGCGCTGAGCGACGACCAGCATCAGCAGGCTGTAGAGCCCGAGCGCCGCCAGGGCGAGCGCGGCGGCGGCGAAGGCACCGAGCAGCGTCGCGTTCAGCCGCGGTTGCTCCAGCGCCGAGTCCGTCACATCCCGCAGCGACTTGAGCGCAAAGATTGGGCGCGACGGGTCGATCGACTTCACGAGTTGATGGATTGCGCGGGCCGCGGCGCGCGGGTCACCGTCGGCGCGGACGACGTATTCCGGGTCGGGCCAGGAACCGGCGGCGAGGCACGCGTAAACGTACGGCACCGCGGGAGACGCGGGGCGATCCTCGCGGACGTCCCCCACCACACCGACAATCCGGAAGGACGCGCTCCCCTGCTGGCTGAAGCCAAGCCGCCGCCCGAGCACGCGCCCGGCGTCGGCTCCCGGAACGAACTGCTCGACGAACCGCCGGTTGACCATCACCTCACCCACGCCCGGCGTCATGATGTTGGCGCGCGGCGGCGCACACCACGCGCCGGCGGCAAGCGGCACCGACAGCGCCCGCAGATAACCGGCCGTGACGGTGCGCTGCCCGACGGTGAACGTGCCGCCCGGTTCCGGACTGGCGATCCCGTCGACCATCACCTGCGAGCGCAGCGTCGCACCGGTGCCGGGAAGGAAACTCGCGTAGCCGGCCGCGCGCACGCCGGGCAGTCGCGCGAGTTCGTCGAGCAGCCGGACCTGCAGTTCGCCGATCCGCACGCGATCCTCGTCCCACGCCGCGCCGACGTGGAACGTCAGCACGCCCGATGTGTCGACGCCGGCGTCGACGGCGGTCATCGCGCCGTAACTGCGAAGCAGCAGGCCGGCTGTGCCTGCCAGCGCCACGCCGAGCGCGAGCTGCGCGACGACGATCCCCGACTGCAGCCTGTTCCTGCCGCCGGCGTTGCCACGCCCTGGCGCCGACATCACGGCAGCAAGCCGCGTGCGCGTCGCGAGTACGGCGGGAATGAGGCCGAAGAGGACGGCGGCGGCGGCCGTGATCAGCGCCACGAAGGCGAGCGCGCGCGCATCCACGCCGATCTCGGTCATCCGCGGAATCGTCCCGAACGCCGCCGCCGCCATGCGCGACAGCCAGAGCGATGCGGCCGCCCCGGCGGCGGCCGCGCCAACCGTCAGCAGCAGCACTTCGCGCATGACCGCGGCCACAACCTGCGCGCGCGACGCGCCGATCGCGGCGCGAACGGCAAACTCCGGCGCGCGCCGGTGCAGTTGCGCCAGCAACAATCCCGCGGCATTGGCTACCGCGATCGCAAACAGCGCCACCACAGCGGCGAACACCAGCAGCAGCGGACGGCGGTAGTCACCGACGCGGACCTCTTTCAGGTCGCGGACGTCGGCCGACCAGCCTTTGTCGGATGCCGGATACTGCTCCCCGAGCGTGGCCTGCACCCGCGCGAGGTCGGCTCTCGCCTCGGCGACCGTGACGCCTGGCTTCATGCGCGCTACGCCGCCGATGAACCGGGCCCCGCGCACGCGCATCAACCCCGGGGCGAGCTGCGCCGGGACCCAGACGTCGGTCGCCGCCGGGGTGAACGCGCGCGGCATCACGCCGACGACGGTATGGCCGCGGCCGCCGATCGTCAGCCGCGCCCCGATCGCCGCGGGACTCCGCGCGAAGCGGCGCGTCCAGAGTGCCTCGCTGATCAGGACGGCGGTGCTGCCGCCGAAGCGCTCCTCGTCGGCGGCGAACGTCCGTCCGAGCAGCGGCCGCATGCCGAACACGTCGAAGAAGCGCGGCAGCACGCGCCGGCCCTCGAGACGCTCCGGCTCGACGCCGCTCGTGTCGGTCACGTTTTCCGTGTAGCTGCCCGACACCGCGATGAAGGTGCGATTGAGGCGGTTCCAATCCTCCAATCGAACCGGCGCAATCAGGCTGACGCGCTCGCGCTGGCCCGGCGTGTATTCGGAGATCGAGACGACCTGCGCGCCATCGGGATACGGCAGCGGCCGGAGCAGCACGCCATTCACGATCGAGAACATCGTCGTCGTGATCGCGATACCGGCGGCGAGCGTGAAGATGGTGGTCAGCGTGAAGGCGCGCCGGCGGACGAGCGACCGCCAGGCCTGGGCGAATGAGGTCATGGAGAATTCGACGGTCCGGACGCCCTTTGGTTGGGCCAGAGGGCGTCCGGAGTCGAAGGGCTGGGGAGCCCGGAAACTAGTGGGTGATGGCGGCCGCGTCGGCCGCGTTGTGCGCGGAATTCAGCAGCCAGCCCGCCAGCGGATCCTGCGCATGGCGGTGCACATCGGAGTGCGCGCTGCAGATCTCGCGCAGCGCGCGATGGGTCGAGGCCGCAACGAAGTGCGCGGCGGAATAGCCGCAGAGGAGCAAGAAGGGCACGTGCTCGCCGAGGCGGTTCCACAGCGCTTCGAGCGCGATCGCCTCCGCGAGCTCACCCCGCTCGGCCAGCAGGTCGACCATCTCGCCGTATGCCCGCACGCGGCGGTTCGCGCGCTGCGCCATCGCGGCGACGGACTTGGCGATGGCGTCGAAGGCCGCGGCGTCGGGAGAGCCATTCCGGCTGATCCGCCGCAGCGTGTCGGCGGCATCCTTGACGACGATCCTGCCGTCGGCCACCGCGTCCTTCACAGGGATACCGCGGGCCGCGAGCTGCTCGAAGATGTTCGTCCAGTTCTGCGGCCGGGCCACGACGATAACCGGCTCACCGGCAAGGAATCCTTCGGCGAGGAACGCCGCCACGCACTCGGCCCGTGACTCGTCGCTATCGAAAAACTGGACGATATGTTCGGAGGCAATTCGCCCCCGTCCGACGCATTCGCGGACACTCATCAGTGCTCCCGTGTATTTTCTTGAGACACTAAGCCCCTGAAAGCTGGGGCTAGGACGGTGTTAAGCCAGAGGTATGCCAGACTTGCCTGACATGCATCCTTGTTTAGCAGCCGCGTGCCTGCTGCTCAGCGGCATCCCGTTTCAAGGCCACGACAAGGCGTACTGGCGAGGCATTGTCGAGGCCAGGTTCGAGGTCCCCGCGGGCGCCACGGCCCAGGCCCTGGCGCCGGAACTGGTCGCCAGCCTGGGTTCGACGGATCCCGAGATGCGCGACGATCTCGCCTTCTCGATCCTGACCGCGTGGACCTATCGCCAGAAGCGGCTGACCCCTGACGACCTCCGCCCGATCATCACCACGCTCGAGACGAACCTGCGCAAGGACATCGGCAGCCCCGGCGCCGATGCCGTTCTGCTGCGCTCGTTTTCCGCGCTGACCCTCTCGGTGATCGCCGCGCGCGACAACGACGCGCCGTTCCTCTCGGCTGGTGAATTCGACGGTCTGCTCGACGCGGCGCTGGCCTATCTGCGTGACGAGCGCGACACGCGCGGGTTCGATGCGGCGAAGGGGTGGATGCACAGCGCCGCGCACACATCGGACCTGCTGAAATTCCTGGCGCGGAATCCGCGCCTCACGCCCGCCGGCCAGGGGCGCATCCTTGCCGCGCTGCTCGCGAAGAACCGCGAGGCCGCCGCGCCATTCAGCCAGGGCGAAGACGAGCGGATGGCGCGGGTGCCGGCCTCGATCGTCCGGCGCGCCGATTTCGATCGCGACGGTTTCCGTGCGTGGCTGACGGCGGCCGCCGTGGCAGCGAAGTTCCCCGAGCCGGCCACGCCGGACGCGCTGCGCGCCGAACAGAACGTCCGCCACCTGCTGATGGCGCTGTGGACGGAGCTCTCGGTGGACGAGCGGCCGTCGGACGGGGCCGATGCCGCCCGGCAGGCGCTGCGCGACACGCTCAAGGCGCTGTTCTAAGTCGACGATCGCTTCCGCCTGAAGGCGGAAGCCACGGGAAGATGCGGTCGTTGCGACACGTTTGGCCGCGTGACGAACTGTTGACGAGCGGATCCGTAATGCAATCCAGCCCAAGGAGGGCCTGAATGATTGCCATGCCGATTGCCGCCGCGTTCCTGATGCTGCAGACCGCCGCCGCGCCCAAGGCCGCCACGCCGAAAGCCGCCGCGGCCGCCACCGTGACGAAGACTGATGTCGGCGTCACCGTCGCCTACAAGGGCAAGGGGGCCGTCGACGCCGGCCACAAGATCATCGTGTTTGCGTTCAGCGATCCGAACATCACCAGCGGCAGCCGGCCGATCGGCCCGGCGAAGTTCGTCGCGAAGAATGGCGACACGGTGACCTTCGAGAACGTGACCACGCCGATCTATATCTTCGCCGTGTATGACGAGAAGGGTACCTACGACGGCGTCAGCGGTCCGCCCCCGGCGGGGATTCCGGCGACGGCGTATCGCAAGACGCCGAAGGGCGCGCCCACCGCCGTTGCCGCCGGCTCACCGGCGGTGAAATTCACCTTCGACGACACCGAGCGCTGGAGCAAGTAGCGGGTCACTCCGCCCTCAGCGCCCGCATCGGATCGACGCGCGTCACGCGCCGCGCCGGCCACCACGAGGCGAACGTCGCCACCGCGAGCAGAACGATCGGCACACCGGCAAAGACCGCCGGGTCGACCGGCGCGGTAAAGACGTCGACCTGGACGGCGAAGACGAGCAGCCAGCCGGCAAGGGCGCCGACGCCGATGACCGCGAGATGCTCGCCGACGAACTGCGCGACCAGGCGCGACGCGGTCGCGCCAAGCGCGAGGCGCACGCCGATCTCGGTCGTCCGCAGCGTGACGGCGTAGGCGACCACCGCGTAGATCCCGATCGCCGCGAGCAGGAGCAGCAATGGAGCCAGCACCATGAACATGCGCGCCGGGATGCGGCGGAAGATCAGGTTCGCCTCGATATGGTCCGACAGCGTGCGGACGTCGTAGACGGGCAGTTCCGGATCGATGTCGCGGACGACCTGGCGCAAGTCCGCGGCGATCGCCGACTCGAAGCCCGGGCGCGCGCGCAGGTGGATCTCGGTCGAGGCCGACGGCCGGTCGCGCAGCGAGAAGTACAGGATCGGCGTCGGCGGCTCGCCGAACGCGTTGTAGAGCGAGTTGCGCACGACGCCGGCGATCGCGTACTTCCGGGCGCGAATCTCGACCCGGCGTCCGAGCGGATCGCGTCCGTCCAGGAAACGCCGGACGAACGCCTCGTTGACGATCACCTGCGGCGGCGCCGCGGGATCGCGCAGGTCGGCGAAATCTCGGCCGGCCAGGATCGGCAGCCCCATCACGGTGAAGTAGCCGGGCGAGACGCTGTTGGCGAGCGCCGAGTCCTGCGTGTCGTCGGCGCGCGGGCGGCCCTCGAGATCGAAGAACCGCATCGGCATGCCATGGATGTCGAGCGGGACCGACGTCGCCAGCGCCGCCGACTCGATGCCGGGCAGCGCGCGCACGCGCTCCAGCAGCGTCGCGGTGAAGGCGCGCGTCGCCGCCTCGCCAACGTTGCGGCCCGAGAAATCGTAGGCGGCGAGCAGCACGCCGTCGCGCCGGAAGCCGGTGTCTTCGTTGCGGGTCTGCATGAAGGCGCGCAGGAAGATGCCCGCCGCGAGCAGGACGACCACGGCGAGCGCGACCTCCACCGCCATCAGGGTGTTCCGCAGGCGGCTGCGCGGCGGGGTACTGGCCCCGGCGCGGAGCGTCATCTGCGGATCGAGACGCGCGAGCTGCAGGGCGGGGGCGAGCCCGAAGATCAGGCCGCAGCCGAGGCCGAGCGCGAGCGTGAAGAGGAACGAGGTGGCGTCGACGTGCGTCTCGAACGAGATCGGGATGCCGCGCACGCGCAGGGGCGGCATCGCGCTGAGCGTCGTCGTCCCCCAGAACGCGATCGCCCCGCCGAGCGCCGCACCGACCAGCGCGAGCAGCACGTTTTCCATCAGCAGCAGGCTGGCGACGCGCCACGGCCCGGCGCCGAGCGCCAGGCGCACCGCCATCTCGCGCTGGCGCGCGCTGGCGCGGGCGAGCACGAGGTTCGCCGTGTTGCCGCACACCGCGAGCAGGAGGAGCAGCATCAGGATCTGAAGGATCGCCAGCGACGTCGCCATCAGCCGCTGGGGACCGCGCGGGGATTGCCAGAAGGGCAGCACGTCGGCCTGCACGCTGCGGTTGGTCTGCGGGTACGCCTGCGCGATCTGGCGCATCGCCACGTCGACGTCACTCTGGGCCTGTTCGTGTCCCGCGCCGGCGGCGAGCGTGCCGGTGATGGTGTAGCCGCGCATCGCGCGATCGGCGAGCTCGTTCGACCCCGGCATCAGCACCGGCGCCATCGTCGCCGGCAGCCAGAAGTCGAAGGTGAGCTGCATCATCGTGCCCTTGAAGCCGCGCGGCGCGACGCCGATGACGGTCACGTCGGCGCCGTTGACGCGCATCACCTGCCCGAGCGCGCCCGGCGCGCCGGCGAAGCGCGTCTGCCAGTAGTCGTGCGAGATCACGACGACCGGCGCCGCGCCTGGCTGCTCTACCTCGTCGGCGCGGAGGAACCGGCCGAGGACCGGCGTCAGGCCGAGCGACGCGAAATAGTTGTCGGACACGAGCAGCGCGCTCGCGCGTTCGACGCGGCCGCGCTCGCCAACGTAGAGCGGAATCATGCGGAACGCGATCAGGCCGTCGATCGCGCGCAGCCGCTCGCGCAGGTCGCGGTACTCCGCCCACGACGAGCCGAGATACATGCCGGCGTCCGATTTCGGCTCGATCAGCTGGAATGCGGCGGCGTGCCGGACGCCGGCAATCGGGTTCAGCACGACCGCCTGGATCCACGAGAAGACGATCGTGTTGGCGCCGATGCCGACGCCGAGCGATCCGATGACGACCGCGGCCAGCGCCGGCATGCGGAGGATCATCCGCGCCGCGTGGCGGAGATCGCGGATGATCTGTCCGATCATTTCTTGTCCTTCGCGCGCGCCGCCGTCCACTTCATGTCGCCTATCGGGCCTGACACGTAGCCGGCCAGGGTGCCGTCCTCCTTCAACTTCGCGTTGAAGACGACCTTGTGATCCCCCTGGTCGGCGGACTCGAGCTTCAGCGTGCCGCCGGCGAATTCACCGGTGAGCGACAGGTCGGGGCCATGGCCGCTGACGAACGTGCCGGTCACCTGCTCTGCTTTCTGTTCGAGGACGAGCGACATGGCGGCGGCGCCGTGCGGGCCTTCCACCGCGAGCGACCAGGTGCCGGTCAGATCCGGCGCCGCGGCGCGGGCCACGGCCGTCAAGGCGAGAACCGCTATTGCCGCTGTAACGAGTGTCTTCATGTCATCTCCCGTGAAGCGCCGGCATCCATTTCGCCAGCATCTTGTGACCCTTGCCGTGCAGCGCGAACGTGCCGCCGAGGACCAACGCCGCCGCCACCACTACGATCGCCAGTGTCTTGAGACCCATCGCTACCCTCCAAGGTGCGGCCAGACTACCGAGGCGCGGCTGAACCGCCCGTGAACGGATCGTTCAGCCGTCGTTCAGGTTCAGGTGGGCTATAACCAGTGTGTGCGTGTGCTGGTCGTCGAAGACGAGGCGCGGATTTCGGAGCAGCTCGCCGCGGCGCTCGGGCAGGCGGGCTACGCGGTCGACTGCGCCGCCGACGGCGCGCGCGGTGATTTCCTCGCGCAGACCGAACGCTACGACGCCGTCGTGCTCGATCTCGGGCTGCCGAAGGTGGACGGGTTGACCATCCTGCGCCGCTGGCGCGACGCCGGGCTGGCAATGCCGGTCCTGGTCCTGACGGCGCGCGGCAGCTGGCACGAGAAGGTCCACGGCATCGACGGCGGCGCCGACGATTACGTGGCCAAGCCGTTTCGCATGGAGGAAGTGCTGGCGCGCCTGCGCGCGCTCATTCGCCGCGCCAGCGGCCAGGTGGCGGCCGACATCCGCTGCGGCCCGATCGTGCTCGATGCCCGCGCGGCCCGGGTCGCGCTCAACGGCCAGCCGGTGCGCCTCACCAGCCACGAGTTCCGGGTGCTCGCGTACCTGATGCACCATCGCGGCCGCGTCGTGTCGCAGGTGGAGCTGAGCGAACACATCTACGCCGAGAACGTCGACCGCGACTCCAACACCGTGGAGGTCTTCATCGCCCGGCTGCGGCGCAAGCTCGGGCCGGCGCTGATCGTCACCGTCCGGGGGCTCGGCTACCGGATGGATTGCGACGGCGCGGGCGCATGAGATCGCTGCGCGGCAACGTCATGCTGGGCGCGGCCCTGTGGACGTTGGGGCTGCTCGCGGTGTGGGCGACGGCGCTGACGCTCTACGGAGCGCTGCGCCATTCGATCCTCGTCGTGCACTCCTATCCGCACGCGATGATGGGCATCGCGATCATCGCCATGGTTGCCGGCTTCGCCATCGTCCGGAGCGGCCTGAAGCCGCTGAACGACCTGCGCGCCAGGCTCGGCGAAGTCCAGAGCGGCCGCGCCCGCCGCATCGAGGGCCGGTATCCGGCGGAGGTCCAGCCGGTCGTCAGCGATCTGAACGCGCTCCTCGCCCACCAGGAGCAGGCCGTGAGCCGCGCGATCGCCAAGGCGGGCGACCTCGCGCATGGACTGAAGACCCCGCTCGCCGTGTTGTCGAACGAGGCGGATCGCGCCGCCGCGGCCGGGCACGGCGAGCTGGCGGCGGCGATGTCGGAACAGATCGAGCGCATGCGGCGGCAGGTCGAGTACCACCTCGCCCACGCCCGGGCTGCGGCATCGGGCGCGACGACCGGCGCGCGCTGCGCCGTCGCCGACTCGGCCGTCGGCCTGGCCCGCACGCTGCTGCGGCTGCACGCCGACCGCGGGCTGGCGATCGACGTCCAGGTGTCCGCCGCGCACGTCGTCCGGTGCCAGCGCGAGGACCTCGACGAGATCCTCGGCAACCTGCTCGACAA
>Ga0066652_100002531_pt1 | contig 10074 bp, 10 predicted proteins | sample GraSoiAngelo_101_FD_71413 | JGI IMG/M metagenome (GOLD analysis project Ga0066652, IMG submission 71413) | Grasslands soil microbial communities from the Angelo Coastal Reserve, California, USA - 14_0903_02_30cm | ecosystem: Environmental > Terrestrial > Soil > Grasslands | place: USA... | reverse complement strand
TCGATCGGTCGAACATCATGTCGAATTCACTTTTCCATTTCTCGACCGGCAGTTTTTTGTCGCTGAGCAGGAGGATGACAGGCTTTCGCTCGTCCTTTTGATCGGTGAAAGCAGCCGCGTGGGTGAGCGCCACGGTGGCACCCTCGAAGGTGAGGGAACCTTTGGCCGATCCGCTGGGAAGATCTGACGCCGCGAACATAGCAGGCTGGCCAAGCGCGCAGAGTGCAATCGGCGCGACGAGAATCAAGGAGCGGAAAGATTTTGAAAACCGAGTCATGGCGCAAACTTAGGAAGCCGTCGGATTTGTCAAAGCCGAGGAGCAAGCGGGCGTTGTGATCTTTGTGGACTCCGGACGATGCCTTGTCTGTCTCACGCTGTGACCTGGCGAAAGGCCGCAACAAAGGCTTCCATCTCGGTCTTCTTGCCGATAGTGAGACGCATGTGATTCGGCAGAGCGGGGAATAATCGGCCCACCTGCACGTTACGCTGCTTCAACGCCTGAATCAGTGGAACAACTGGACGCTTCACGTTGAACATGATGAAATTGGCCTGCGAAGGGATTTGTTCGTAGCCCATCTTGTCGAGCTCGCCGATCACGAACGCCTTGGCTTCGCTGTTGAGACGCCGGCCGTTCTCGACCTGGTCGGGGTCGTTCAGGCTCGCGGTCGCGGCGGCCAATGCCATGAGGTTGACGCTGTCCCAGGATTGATGCGGGCGCATTCGCTCGATCACCTCGCGCTGCGCAACGCAGTAGCCACAACGTAAACCCGCCATGCCATAAATTTTTGAGAAGGTGCGCGCGACGATCAGATTTGGGTTGTCCTTGATCAGCGGGATCACGCTCTCGTAATCCGGGCTGTCGGCGTAGTGGTGGTACGCTTCGTCCACCAGGATCATCGTCTGGCGCGGGGCTTTGGCGATGAACGCGGCCAAATCAGCTTTTGGCGTGATACTGGCGGTGGGGTTGTTGGGATTACAGATGTAAACGAGCCCTTCTTTGGCCGCGCTCGTCATCTTGGGCAAATCATGGGCAAAAGTGAGGGTAAGCGGGACCCTCGTGATATCGGCGCCGTAGATTTTGGCGTGGGCGAGAATCGCTTCAAACGTCGGGTCGGCCACGACAAGTTTTCCGCGTCCGCCGGCCGCGTTTTTCCCGTTGTTGAGCGGGCCAGTGAATGTCTCCGCGCAAACCTTCAGAATTTCGCCGGAGCCGTCGCCCAGCAAAATCTGATCGCGATTGACGCCATTATGTTTTGCCAGCGCATCGATCAGCGGCTCGGCCGTATCATCCGGATAGCGGCACGAAAGGCCGAACGCATCGGTCATCGCCTTAAGCGCTGTGGCGGAAGGGCCATACGGATTCTCGTTCGAACTCAGGCGCACGATTCCCGTGGCCGCCGTTTCCGCGGCTGGCGGCGCCGCGAGTGAAAGTGTGGGCCTGGCCACGGCGCACGCAGCGCCGACGCCGAGAAGTTGGGCAAATTTACGTCGAGAAATAGAGATGGTGTTCATGAGATTCTTTTCGGAGCTTTCGATTGAGATTCTTAGTTGGGCCGACCAGCGATGGCGAGGCTGAAGTATGGAGAAATGACGAATGGAGAATTTCGAATGACGAGTGACGGAGAGAGGCGGCCTTGCTCAGCGGCTGGTTTTTATCCATCGTCGAAGGATGAAGCGATTTTTCCCCATACCATTCCTGATCGTGGCTGCCTTTTTGGTTTCCGCCCGGGCGGGCGAACCTGAGACGACGGGGAAGAAGGCCGCGACGTCCGAAGAATTATTCGAGACAATCGCGCGGCTGGATGGCGATGTCTTCGGTGCGTTCAATGCTCATGACGTCGATCGCCTGATGTCGCTCTTCACCGAAGACCTGGAATTTTACCACGATACCGGTGGCCTGGCGGATTACCGGCAAAACGCGGAAGGGTTCAGGAGGATGTTTGCTTCGACGCCCGATATCCGTCGCGATCTCGTGAAAGGGAGCCTGGAAGTTTACCCCGTGAAAGACTACGGCGCGATGGAGATCGGGGAGCATCGGTTCTGTCACAAGGAGAATGGGAAAGACGACTGCGGCACCTTCAAGTTCGCCATGGTCTGGCGAAAGACCGGCGAGTCGTGGAAAATTTCGCGCGTGCTCAGTTACGGACACTAATGAAGACCACGCCCATCTCCGCGAACCGGGCCGATGTCGAGTCGATCGATGCCATTATCACGGCGGCGTACGACGGGATTTCTGGTCCGGCGGGGAAGAAACGTGATTGGGACCGCGAACGATCGCTGTACTTTCCCGGTGCGCGCCTGATTCCTACGGCGAAGGCAGGGGAGAATGTCGATCCGGCGCCGCAGATTTTGGATATCGAGGGCTTCATCGCGCGGGTGGAACCGTATTTTGCGACGACCGGGTTCTACGAAAAGGAAATTGCGCGCCGAACGGAACAGTTTGGTTGCATGGCGCAAGCGTGGAGTACGTATGAATCGCGCCACGATCCGTCCGATCCCGAACCGTTCATGCGCGGGATCAACAGCATCCAGTTGTTCCACGACGGCAATCGTTGGTGGATCGTCAATATCTACTGGCAGCAGGAGAGCGTGGAGTATCCGATCCCGTCCCAATATCTCTGAGGATGGCGCCCGAGTGCAGCGCCAAGGGTAGGAGTTAGGCTGCCGAGGCCGTAACTGCTGTTGTGGGAGAGGGGGGAGCGCTGAGCAGATCCTTTAGCCGGACCAGATCGATCGGCTTCGCAAGCACGGCGGTCGCGCCGGAGTAGTTAAGATCTTCGGCGCCGGCCACACCTGAAACCAGGATGACATTGGCCGCGGGGTATCTCGATAATATGTTGCGGCATGCGGTCGCGCCGTTGAGCCGCGGCATGAAGTAATCCATCAGAACTACGTCCGGTCGGTGGCGGTGGTAGGCCTGGATGGCATCAAAGCCCGAGCCCACGACTTCGACGACCTCATGGTGGAATTTGGAAACCAGTTCCGCGAGGGTCGTGCCGACGCCTTTTTGGTCATCTGCTATCAGCACGCGCATAGACCCTTTTTGGAGAACATTTCATGCCATCTGCCGGATTATTCGTGGCCTTTCTTGCTGGGTCAGATGGGTGTTCGACCTGGTCGCTCCAGGTTCGGTAAAAGCCACGTCAACAGCCCGATAAGCGGCAGGTAGGAACAGACTTGGAAGACAAAACGGATGCTCGTCCGGTCCGCCAGGGCGCCCAAAGCGGCGGAGCCGATGCCGCCCAGGCCAAAGGCCAGACCGAAAAACAGGCCGGCGATCATCCCAACTCGGCCGGGCACCAGCTCCTGGGCGTAAACGAGGATGGCGGAAAAGGCTGACGCCAGGATCAATCCGATGATCGCCGTGAGGATGCCGGTCCAGAACAGGTTGGCGTAGGGTAGGGCGAGGGCGAAGGGCGCGACGCCCAGGATCGACGCCCAAATCACGCTTTTGCGGCCGATTCGGTCGCCCACCGGCCCGCCAAGCAACGTGCCGGCCGCCACCGCGAAAAGGAAACCGAAGAGATGGAGTTGCGCGCTCTTGACCGAGAGTCCGAACCTTTCGATCAGGAAAAACGTGTAGTAACTCGACATGCTCGCCAGGTAGAAATATTTCGAAAAGATGAGCGCGACCAGGATGGCGAGGGAGAAGATCACCCGGCCGCGCGTCAGCTGCAGCGTCTGGTGATGTCGAATGGCGGCGGACTTTGCGGCTTTGACCGCGGCAAGGTTGCTTCGGTACCAGCGTCCGATTCCAGTCAGGATGACGATGCCGGCCAAGGCCAGCAGGGAAAACCAGATGATGGATGACTGGCCTCGGGAGACCACGATGACGGCCGCCAGAAGAGGGCCAAACGCGGAGCCGGCGTTGCCTCCGACCTGAAAGAGCGACTGAGCGAAGCCGAGGCGCCCGCCGGAAGCGACGTGGGCGATCCGTGAAGCTTCCGGATGGAACACCGACGAACCGACGCCCACGAACGCCACAGCGGCGAGAACCAGCGCCAGGCTGTCGGCGAATGACAGCAGGACCAGGCCGGCCAAAGTGAAGCTCATTCCGACGGCGAGTGAAAATGGCTGGGGCCGCCGATCGGTGTAAAGGCCGACGAAAGGCTGGAGGACCGAGGCCGTCAGCTGATTGGTCAAACCGATGAGGCCAACGTGAACAAAATCCAGATGCAGCGCATTTTTCAAGATTGGATAGATCGAAGGAATCAACGACTGCATCGCGTCGTTGAGCAGATGTGAAAAACTCAACGCTGTCAGCACGCCGAGCACCGGCGCGGTGGCGCGGGGCCCGCCCGCGGGTCGGAGAGCGCCGCCCGCGATGTCGGGAGCGGCGATGGGGCTATCAGGCGCGGTGGACAAGAGAGATATTTCACCGCTCTTTTCTCGCGCGCAACGCTGATCGGGCGCAAGTCATGGCGAGCCTTGTTTCCGCGCGATCGCACTGATATCCAGCGTCGACGACGATGAACATCGATCCTGGCAATTACGACCGAACCGCGATGCTTGCCGGAATCGCTGGCCGGAAGAGTTGCGCGATGATTGCTGCGCTCCTGATTCTATTTTCGCGGGGGCTTGAGGGCGCGGAAGAGAACACCGGCTTTCACATTGTGAAGGAACGCGACGGCGATACGGTCACGTTGTCGATCAAGAGTGATTACGCCTGCGAATTCACGGTAACTTTCGAGGCGACCTTGAAAAACACGACAGCGTCGCGGCCGGTGCCGTTTACGGTGGACGCCGCGGGGCGCAGTTCGTTTGAGCTGATCCGGTTGTGGCCCACGAACAAAGGGCTCGCCTGGCGATATGATTATAAATATTACCGGCAGGTAGGGGGCCGCCGCTCCACCACCACCAACGAGGCAGATTACGCGATGCCGCTCACGCCGGGCCGCTATGTTGTGATGCAAGGACCCCGGGGCAGCTACAGCCATTTCGCGGGATCAGGGAGCGAAAACGCGGTGGACTGGACTTGCCCAATAGGCACTGTCGTTTGCGCGGCGCGCGAAGGCCGCGTCGTCGGCGTCAGGCAGGATTCCACGGTAGGCGGTCCGGATCGGAAGTTCAGGCCGTTCGCGAATTACGTCATCATCAAGCACGCGGATGGAACGTTCGCCGATTATGTCCATCTGAAACCCGAAGGGGCGTTGGTGAAAATCGGGGACGAGGTGAAAGTGGGCCAGCCGATTGGCCTGTCGGGCCAGACCGGGTTCACCAGCGCGCCGCATCTGCATTTTTCCGTGTTTCAGGCAATCGACGGCAAGACTAAGCTGACCTTGCCGTTTCGAGTGAAAACGGATCATGGAACGTTCACGGAGTTTATCCGCGGGCGGGCTTACTAAGCGGGGCAAGATTTCCGCCGCCCTTCCGGGGCTTGTCGCTTTCGCATGCAGCAGCCGCTGGTTGGCACCCCGGCTAAATTTCGAAACGCCTCCGGCGTTTGGCGGTGGGTTCGGCTGGGCTCAGGCAACCGCCTTCTGCAATGTCCGCTGGGTAATCGTGCTCGGATTCCAACATCGAGCACGAGCACGATGGCCGATCAGGAGCAGGATCTACTTGGTTTCGCGCATGACCTGGCCGGCTTCATCGTAGATGGCCCACAGTTCGCCTTCCTGGAAGAAGAACACCTTCATCAGAGGGGTGCTGTCGGCGTTCATGACTTGGACGGGATAGACCGTGGTGCCCTTCGGCGCGATCTTGCCGTCGGAGGTGGTGGTGGCCTCGCGCTTGAACGTTTGATCCGGCATCATGGCCCCAAGTTTTCGGACTACCGCTTCCGACGGACCGGCATCGCTCTTTTCTTCTTCTCCAAAAACGTGGGATGAAGCGAACAGCGAGAGCAAAACGGCGCAGACGGCGAAGGAGTATTTTTTCATTTCGGTGATGGGAAATTTGGTCTCCCGGAATAGAGCAAAGTTTTCGAGCGAAGGCGATTGCTTTTTCGGGCAGGTCGCGTCGCAATTCTTGCGCTCTTCTGTAGCCGTCGCCCTATGGGCGACGTGAACAAAAACTGCATGGTTCAAAACGCCGAGCCGACGCCGCCCACAGGTTGACGCCTAAGGGGGAATGGATGTGGATGGCGCCGCAGGCCAATCGCTTTGTCTTTACTATTGCGTGTCGCGTTGGCCCAACCGACTCTCGCGGCTATGAAGGAAGTCCCGATCAGCGGCATTCCTGCGGCGCCTGATCCGAAGGCTCCGATTCCCCGGCAGATTCGCTACATCATTGGCAACGAGGGTTGCGAGCGCTTCAGCTTCTACGGGATGCGCAACATCCTGACGGTCTATCTGTCGATGTCGCTCTTCGCCTATCTGCCGCCGGAGGCGCGTGGGCCGGCAGCGAAGGAGATTTTCCACACGTTCGTGATTGGCGTTTACTTTTTTCCGCTGTTGGGAGGCTGGCTGGCAGATCGGTTCTTCGGGAAATACAACACGATCTTTTGGCTGAGCCTGGTCTATTGCCTGGGGCAAGCGTGTCTGGCGTTTTTCGTGACGAACCAGCACGGGTTTTATATCGGGCTGTCGCTGATTGCGCTCGGGTCGGGCGGGATCAAGCCGTGCGTTGCGGCATTCGTAGGTGATCAATTCGACCAGACGAACAAACATCGCGCGAAGGTGGTGTTCGATGCGTTCTACTGGATCATTAACTTCGGCTCGCTTTTCGCGTCGGCCTTGATGCCGATCTTCCTGAAGGAACTGGGCCCTGCGATTGCGTTCGGGATCCCCGGCGTGCTGATGTTCGTTTCGACATTCGTTCTTTGGCTCGCGCGGAAGCAATACGTAATGGTCCCGCCATCACCGCGGAATCCGCATTCGTTCCTGAATGTGTGCCGGACTGCGCTCGCGTCAGGAGTGACCGGCTGGATGTTTTCGGGGATTGGGGTCATGGCGGCGATTGCGTCGTTCGTGTTTATCCCGAAGCTCGGATTCGTGATAGCGGCCTGTCTGGCGCTCGTGGCAGTGATAGGGTTCGGTGGGATCGGCGTCGCGCTTCAACTGGAGAGGGCGAGGGGCAAGCACCCGGATGACGCGATCGATGGCGTCCGCGCCGTGCTCCGCGTTCTGGTGCTCTTCGCGCTGGTAACACCATTCTGGTCGCTCTTCGATCAGAAGGCGTCCACGTGGGTGCTCCAGGCGGATGCGATGGCAAAGCCGAGCTGGTTTCAATCGTCGCAAATGCAGGCGCTCAATCCGGCTCTGGTGATGATTCTCATTCCGTTCAACAACCTCGTGCTTTACCCATTCCTGAAGCGGTTCGGTTTTGAAATGACCGCGCTGCGGCGAATGACGATCGGCATCGCGCTGGCCGGCGTCTCGTGGATCGCCGTCGGTGTGATGCAAGTGGTGCTCGACGGAGGCAACGCGTTCTCGATCACGTGGCAGGTGTTGCCGTATGCGTTCCTCACGCTGGGAGAAGTGCTCGTCTCGGCGACCGGTCTTGAATTCGCCTACAGCCAGGCGCCCATGGCGATGAAAGGTGCGCTCATGTCGTTTTGGAACCTCTCGGTAACGATTGGCAATCTTTGGGTGCTCGTCGTCAATGCCGGCGTGAAAAACGACGCGGTCATCGACTTCATTAAGTCGAGCGGGTTTGGCCTGACGGCGTTCCAGATGTTTTTCTTCGCGCTGTTTGCGTTCGCGGCGGCGCTGGCTTTCGGCCTGGTCGCCCGCAGTTATCCGGTGGCGGATCACTACCGGCAAGCGTGAGCCGGCGATACCCGAATCGCGGATACCGGAAAGACATTTCGGGCTTCGGCCTACCGCGGGTGCATCGTGAGTTCGCGCGTGTAAACGGAGCCGGCCGGCGTGAGCAGGCTGGAGTTGAGGCAAAACGATTCGACGTGAATCATTCCGGCGTCGAATGCAGCCTGCGTTTTCAGGAACGGGCGAATGGCTTCGGGCGAAACGTCACGACACCGCGCGATCGTGACGTGCGGATGGAACGAGCGCAGATCAGGTTCGAGCCCGGCGGCCAGGGCCGCTTCCTGGACGCGTTTGTGCAGCTGGAACAAATGCGGGTGACCACTGCCGACGCCGATCCAAACAACATTGGGCCGACCCTTCCCCGGAAAAACGCCGACGCCAATCAGAGGAAGGAAGAATGCTTTCCAAGCGATGACCGCGAGATTCTTCTTCAGGGCTTCTGCGATATCGTCCGGAACGTTGCCGAGAAAGCTGAGAGTCAGATGCATTTGCTCCGGCTCGAGCCAGCGAACGCCGCGCAGATGCGGATCCAATTCGGCGAGACGTTCTGTCACCGAACTCGGAAGGTCGATGCTAACAAAGAGCCGTTTCGTGTTCATCTCACCTTTGGTCGGGCGAGACTCCATCGACCTGAACGCGAACGTATACTTCCACGCGTTGCTCGACAGAGTCTCGCCCTCCCGATCGACTCGGGGTCACTGGCGCAACTCATGGCCGGAACGCGCCGCGTCTCCTTCGGGTCCGACCGGTGAGGGGAGCACCACCCTGTTGATCACTTTCATCACGTTCCCGGCAATGTTGGGAAAGAGCGCGTGACCGATAAGAGCGGCGCGCGCCGTGAGTGGAATCGTCAGGGAAGGCAGGCCGCGGCGGCTGGCGGAGATGATCTGGGCGGCGGCGCGTTCGGCGCTCACGGAGGAAAAAGGCAGCGCCGTGGACAAAAAGAACCAGGTTAATTCGCTGTCGTGATCGCCTTTGAATTTGGCATTCCCCTCCGAACCGGTCCGCATTAAACCGGGCGTAACAGTAGTGACGTGAATGCGATCGCGGGCCAGTTCAGCTCGGAGCGCATCGGAAAGCCCGACGAGCGCGAATTTGCTCGCGCAATAGGGAGCGAGGTGCGGCACCGCCATCCTACCGCCGATGGAAGCGATGTTGACGACGCGTCCTCCGCCGCGCTGACGAAGGTGCGGAAGCGCTGTCATGATCAGATCGAACGGCGCCCAAAAATGCAGATTCATCGCGCGCTCGAAATCAGCCCGTTGCATATGCTCGACCGGACCGACCTCGATGATGCCGGCATTATTGATTATGACGTCGAGGCCGCCGAAATGAGCCACGACCTTTTGCACAGCCGTCTCGATCTGCTCACGTTCGAGCAAGTCGCAGGAAATGGTGAGGACTTCGCCGCCCCGTTCGGCGAGCTCCGCGCGGGCCCGCGCCAACTCGTCCGGATCGCGAGCGAGCAACGCGACACGCGCGCCCTCCGCGCAAAGCTGGCGTGCGAGCACCAGTCCCAGCCCGCGCGATCCGCCTGTGATCAGGACGATCTTGCCGGCGAACGACCACGTCCGGCGAGTCGCTCGTGAGATCAGGCAACCGGCGAGGACAACTCCGCCAAGCGTGAGAATCAGGGAGCGTTTCATGGACGATTGGTGCTTTGGTAGGGCGGGGGACACGGACCCCACAGGTCATTGTGCGATCTCCAAGGGGCGGGGTCAACGACCCGGCCTTGCAGTTACGCGCTCGATACGGCGGCGATGTTTTCCGCGGATCGATCGTCAGTGCGTTTTTTTAAGCAGAGCGCCAGAAGAGCGCCGACGAAACAGAGAAGCGCGCCGACGAGAAACGGGGTGCGGCTGTATTCAGCGATGGGCTTGCCAAGATCGAACATCAATAACCATCCGCCGAGCAATGGGCCCAGAAGACGTCCGGTACTTCCGGCGGATTGCATGACGCCGAGGGCACGCCCTTGCCAGCTGCGATCGATCATTTGCGAAGCCAATCCACTCAAGGGCGGGCTCGCGAAGCCGCTGCCGAAGGAAAGACCGGCGCACGCAAGTAGGAGAAACGGCAGGTGGTTGCTGAACGGGAGGATTGCCAGTGAGGCCGCGGTCAGAAGCATGCCTACGCGGGCGAGAGTTACTTCACCGAAGATTTTAACCAGGCGCCCAATCAGCCCGCCCTGAACGACGACGGTGAGAATTCCGATAAAGCCAAAGAGATAGCCGTTGGCGCGCGCATCGTAACCGAACCGTTTTTCGGTAAAGAGGGCGAAGAGCGTGGTCATAATCGAAAAACCGGCGATCAGGAAAAAATAGGTCGCCACAACGATCGCAAACATCCCGCGTCCGTGGCGGAAGACCTC
>Ga0066652_100002528_pt1 | contig 10077 bp, 13 predicted proteins | sample GraSoiAngelo_101_FD_71413 | JGI IMG/M metagenome (GOLD analysis project Ga0066652, IMG submission 71413) | Grasslands soil microbial communities from the Angelo Coastal Reserve, California, USA - 14_0903_02_30cm | ecosystem: Environmental > Terrestrial > Soil > Grasslands | place: USA... | reverse complement strand
TCATCCGCCGGCGCGAGCACGAACCGGAGGGCACGCGGCTGCGCTGGGGCCTGGTTCCGCACTGGGCCAAGGACCCCAAGGTCGGCTATCGCACGATCAACGCCCGCGCCGAGTCGCTCGACGAGCGACCCGCGTTCAAGCGCGCCTTCGAGCGCCACCGCTGCCTGATCGTGGCCGACGGCTTCTACGAGTGGCGCAAGCTCGACGACTCGCCGCGGCCGCCCAAGCAGCCCTACTGGATCAGCCTCCCAGGGGGTGAGCCGTTCGCGTTCGCCGGCCTGTGGGCGGGGTGGCGCACGCCGGAGGACACCTGGCTGCGTTCGTGCACGATCGTCACGTCGGCCGCGAACGAGGTCCTGGAACCGATTCACGACCGCATGCCGGTGATCCTGCCCCCCGACGCCGAGGCAGCGTGGCTGGACCCCGCGAGCGACCCGGACGCGCTGCGCGGGCTGCTGCGGCCACTGCCCGACGAGCTGACCGCCGTGCGGGCCGTCGGCGGCGCCGTCAACGACGCGCACTACGACGGCCCGGCCTGCCTCGACCCGCCGACCGGCGACCGACCCGCCGATCCGGCGGCGCGGCTGTTCTGAGGCGCGACGTCAGCTCTACTTGACCTGGACCACGCGCATCGCGTCGATCACGACGGGTTGGGTCGGCCGGTCGGTGTTCGGGTCGGTAGGGAGCACCGCGATGCGGTCGACGGTGTCCATGCCCGACGTCACGCGGCCCACCAGCGCGTAATCCGGGTTGAGCTGGGCGTCCGGTCCCGTGACGATGAAGAACTGGCTGCCGGCCGTGCCCGGATCCTCGATCTCCTGCTTGGCCATCGCCACGACGCCGCGCGTGTAGTGCAGGTTGCCCGGTGGCGCCTCGACCGTCTTGTAGCCCGGCCCGCCGGTACCGTCCCCGCGCGGGTCCCCGCCCTGGATGAGGTCGCCGCGCACGACCCGATGGAAGGTGAGGCCGTCGTAGAAGGCCAGCCGCGCCAGCGATGCGAACGACGAGGTCGTCTTCGGAGCGCGCTTGACATCGAGCGTGATCGTGAGCGGGCCGCAGCTCGTCGTTACGTTGACCCGCCAGGTGGCGCCGGCGTCGAGTCGCGTGGTGGGCGCCGGCAGCCGCTCGCTGCGGCGGGCCCTGGGCGCGCGGACCCGCTTGCACGTCACGGGTCGGCGGGGCGGCTTGGCCGCCGCCGCCGTTTTCGCCGCCGCCGTTGTCGCGCCCGTCCTGACGGTCCCGGTCGTCTTGCCCTTGCTCAAGCCCTTGCCCTCCTTGTCGGCGCCGCATCCGGCGGTTCCGGCGAGGGTGATCACCACAGCGAGGGCCAGCGCTAGGGGTCGCGACACGGCGGCGAAGGATAATCCAGCCCAGGTGCCTCTTTCGCCGCTTCTCCGCCGCTACGACCACGCGCTGCTCGACCTCGACGGCTGCGTGTGGGTGGGCGATGAGCCAACCCCGCGGGCGGTGGAGGCCGTGACCGCGCTGCGCCGGGCCGGAAAGGGCATCGCGTTCGTCACCAACGACTCCCGCGTCAGCGGCGAGGATCTCGTCCGCAAGCTCTGGGGTCAGGGCTTCCAGGCGTCGCTCGAGGAGGTCGTCACCGTCGGTGGCGCCCTGCAGCATCTGCTCGCCGAGCGCGCCGACCGGCTGCGCAGCGCCTTCGTGATCGGCTCGGACACGATCGCCGAGCACGTCACCGATGCCGGCCTGCGGGTGACGAACGGGACTGAGTTCGCCACCCGCTCCGACGTCGTCGTCGTCGGCCTCGACGAACGGCTCGACTACCCCCAGCTGCGCACGGCGGTCCAGGCCCTCGACCGCGGCGCCGACCTCATCGCCACGGGCCGCGACCCCACCCTCCCGATGGCCGACGGCCCCTGGCCCGGAACGGGAGCGCTGCTCGCCGCGCTGGAGTACGCCACCGGCCGGCGCGGCGTGACCGTCGGCAAGCCGGACCCCCAGCTCTTCAACACCGCGCTGGACCGGCTCGGCGACGGCCGTGCGCTCGTCGTCGGCGATCGTCTGGACGCCGACCTCGCGGGCGCGGCCGCGGCCGGCCTGGACGCGGCGATCGTGCTGACCGGCGCGGCGGCGCGCGCCGAGGCCGAGGCGGCGAAGGATCCCACGCCGGTCGCGGTGGCGGACACGCTGGCCGCGCTCGTGCTCGACGGGGCCGGCCCGTGAGACGGCGCACCCACCACAAGCACTCCAGCCGCAAGGGATACCGGCGGCTGCTCGACCGCCTCGCCGACCACGAGGCCGTGCACAGCGTGGCCACGGGCCGGGTCAAGCCGCGCATGGGCTCGGGCCGGCCGGTCGCGCCGATCTCCAAGGTGCGCCGCGTGGACTCGGGGCTCTCCATCACGATCAACGCGGACGGCGCCGTGATCGACGCCTACGTGATCACCGACCGCCCCGACGAGGTGGAGGCGTTCCTGCGCGAGAGCGGCCTCGCGCGCTGACCATGGATCGCACGGTCGCGCTCATCGTCAACCCGAAAGCCGGCGGTGGCCGCGCCGCCGAGGCACTGCCCGTGGTCGAGGCCACGCTGACGCGCCTCGGCCTGCGCTTCCACACCGAGCGCACCGAGTCGCTCGAGCACGCCGAGCAGCTGGCGCGGGCCGCCGTGCAGGCCGGCGAGACGGTCGCGGCGCTCAGCGGCGACGGCCTGATCGGCAAGCTGGCCGGCGAGCTGTCCGGTCTCGACGGCGTGCTCGCCGTGCTTCCCGGCGGCCGGGGCAACGACCTCGCCCGAGCGCTGGACATCCCTCCCGACCCCGAGGCGGCGACCCAGCTGCTCGCCACGGGCCGGAGCCGGGAACTGGATCTGGGCGAGGTGGACGGGCGGCCGTACATCGGCATCGCCTCCTGCGGCCTCGACTCGGAGGCCAACCGGATCGCGAACGCGGCGCCGGCCGCCCTGGGCAACCTTGTCTACGCCTACGGCGCTCTGCGGGCGCTGGCGGCCTGGAAGCCGGCGCGCTTCGAGCTGGTGCTCGACGGCCGCCGCCTGGCGTTCAGCGGCTACACCGTGGCCGTGGCGAACTCGCCGCGCTACGGGGGTGGCATGTACATGGCCCCCAGCGCCGAGCTCGACGACGGGCTGCTCGAGGTCGTGATGTGCGGCCGGACATCCAAGCGACGCTCCCTCATGGCCCTTCCGAAGGTGTTCGAGGGCACCCACGTGAACCTGCCGTGGGTCCACGTCGAGCGGGCGCGAGAGGTGCGGATCGCCGCCGACCGGCGGTTTGCGGTCTACGCCGACGGCGACCCGATCGGGACCCTGCCGGTGACCGTGCGCGTGCGCCCGCGAGCCGTGCAGGTGCTGGTACCGGCATGACGGCGGACGCGGAGGTCGTGATCTGGCACGACCTCGAGTGCGGCGGCTACGACGCCGACTTGCCGCTATGGCGCGAGCTGGCGGCCGATGCCGACGGGCTCGTGCTCGACCTGGGCGCGGGTACGGGCCGCGTGGCGCTCGACCTGGCGCGGCGCGGCCACGACGTCGTCGCGCTCGACCGGGACGCCGAGCTGCTCGCCGCCCTCGACGCGCGCGCCCGAGCCGATGCCCTGGAGGTGGCGACGCTGTGTGCCGACGCCCGCGCGTTCGAGGCGGGGCAGAGCTTCGCGCTGTGCCTGGTGCCAATGCAGACGATCCAGCTCCTCAGCGGGCCCGAGGACCGCGGTCGCTGTCTGGATTGCGTCCGGTCGCACCTGATGGCGGGCGGACGGCTCGCCGCGGCCCTCGCCGACCCGCTCGAGGGCTTCTCGGGCGACGTCTCGCTGCCGCTGCCGGACATGGGCGAGCACGACGGCTGGGTGTACTCCTCGCAACCCGTGGCCCTGCACCGCGAGGACGGCGCCACCGTCATCGAGCGCACCCGTCACCGGGTGGCGCCTGACGGGGCGCGGGTCGAGGCCAGCGACCGCGTACGGCTCCAGGATCTCGACGCTGCGCAGCTCGAAGGCGAGGCCATCGCCCACGGGCTGGGCGCGCTCCCCCGCCGCCAGGTGGCGGCGACGGAGGAGCACGTCGGCAGCGATGTGGTCCTGCTCCAGGCCTGCTAGAGCAGGTTGTTGGCCTGCAGGAACTTCTGGGCCACCTCGGCCGGGTTGTTCTTGTCCAGGTCGACCGCAGCGTTCATCTGCTGCATGGCCGGGATCGTGAGCTTCGCGCTCACCGCGTTGAGGACCTGGCTGAACGCGGGTCCCTCGGCGGCGATCGTCTTCTGGGAGAAGATCGGCACCACGTTCTGGAACCCGAAGATGTTCTTCGGGTCCTTCAGGATCGTGTAGGAGCCGCGCTGGAGCTGCCCGTCGGTCGTGAACACGTCCGCCGCCTGGATCTGGCCGGCGTCGAGCGCCTTGTACTGCAGGCCGATCGCGAGCGGCTTGAAGCTCACGTTGGTGATGCCGTACACCTGCTTCATCCCCACCAGGCCGGTGAAACGCGTCTTGAACTCCGGCGGCGCCCCGAGGGCGAAGCGGCCGACCGCCTTCAGGTCGGGCACCTGCGCCAGGTTGTGCTGCTTCGCGTACGCCGGCTTGACCGCCAGGGCGTCGACGTCGTTGAACGGCGTCATGTTGAGCACGCCATAGCCGCGCCCGTTCTCGAATTTCTTGACGGCGTCGTATGTCGCCTGCGGGCTGGGGTAGGACTTGTTGTCGTGCGCGATCGCGGTCAGGACGATCCCGCTGTACTCGGGATAGCCGTTGATCTGGCCGCTGGTCAGCGCCTTGTCGATCAACTCGGAGGAGCCGATGTCGTTCTTGACGTTCACCGTGAAACCCTTGGCCCGCAGCGCCTGCGCGTAGAGCTGGCCGAGGATGAACTGCTCGGTGAAGTTCTTGTCGCCGATGGTCACCGCCGGCTTGCCGGCGCCCGGCTTCCCGCTCGGCGTGGACGCGCTCTTGTTGTTGCTGCTGCTGCTGCCGCAGGCGGCCACCACCACGGCGAGCGCGAAAGCCACTGCGACCGCGACGCCCTGCATTGCCTTGCTGTGCACGTATCCCCCTTCGTCTGATTTTCGAGTGACGGACATGTCGGAGAAGCTCAGTTGACCTCGGCCCCGGGCACCGGCCGGCCGGCCACGAGAGGGGCGGCCGCGCCCTCGTCGGGCGGCGGGGCGCCGGACATCGCGGCGGCGCGGCGCAGTCCCCGCGGCGTGACCGCGCGCTGGAGCAGGCCGAACGCCGCGTCGACGAGCAGGGCCAGCACGGCGACCCAGATCGCCGCCGCGATCACGCCCGCGAGCTTGTAGCTCGCCTGGTTGACGATGATGTCCCCCAGCCCGCCGCCCCCGGCGATCGCGGCCAGGGTGGCGGTCGCGACGACGTAGACCGCGGATGTCCGAATGCCCGCGAACACGAGCGGCAGGCTGATCGGCAGCTCGACCCGCGTGAACACCTGCGACGGTCGCATGCCCATGCCCTCGGCGGCCGAGACGGTGTCGCGGTCGACCTGGTCCACGCCGAGGTAGGCATTGGTGAGGATCGGCGGGACCGCGAGCACCACGAGCGCGAACATGACGTTGATGAACCCGATGCCGAGAATGCCGAGTCCGATCGCGATGATGGCCAGGCTCGGCAGGGCGCGGCCGACGTTGGCGGCGTTGATCGCCACGAACGAGCCCCGGTGCCGGTGGCCGAGCCACAGTCCGATGGGCAACGCGATGGCCAACGCGACGCCGATCGCCGCGCCGCTGAGCTCGAGATGCTCGACCGTCTTGTTGAGCAGCAGATCCAGGTTGTTGCCCATGAACTTGAACGCGTTGACGAAGTCGTTCACCGCGTGCCTCCCGCCCGCGTCCACGGCGTGACGACGCGCTGCACGCCGACCAGCAGCGCGTCGGCCAGCAGCGCGAGCAGCACTGCGAGCGCGCCCGCGGCGATGAACTCGGTGTTGAAGCTCGACTGCAGCGCGGCGAAGATCGGGGCGCCCAGGCCCTCGTCCACGACGAACGCCGCCACCGTGGCGAGGCTGATCACCGTGACCGTGGCGACGCGCACGCCGGCGATGATCGCGGGCACAGCCAGCGGCACCTCGACCCTCCACAGCATCTGGTGGGCCGTGAGCCCCATGCCCCGGGCCGCCTCGCGGGCGTCCTCGGGCACCTCGCGCAGCCCGGTGAGCGTGTTGCGGAAGAGGATCAGCAGGGTGTAGGAGACGAGCGCCACCTCGACGGTCAGCTCGGTCAGGCCGGTGATCGGCACGAGCAGCTGGAACAGCGCCAGACTCGGGATCGTGTACAGCACCCCCGCGAACACGCTGAACGGCCGTTCGAACCAGCCACGCTCGTAGGCGAAGATCGCGCAGACGATCGAGATCGCGAAGCCGATGACGACGGCGATCAGGGTGAGCTTGATGTGGTCGATCAGCGCGGGCTGGAAGACGTCGTCCCAGTGATCGGAGAACCAGCCCCAGCAGAAGGTGCGGTTCTGGCGCACGCAGTCGTCCGCGTGGCCGAATTTCGGGATCACCGTCTGCGCGGCGACCAGGCCGTGGGCGATCGAGGCGATCACGCGCTCGGCGCCGTGCGGCGCCCGCCTCCGTTGGACAGCGTGGCCGACACCATGTCGACGGTCACCGTTCCGGCCGGTCGCCCGTCGGCGCCGAGCACGATGAGCGGCCGGCCGCCGTTGGTCAGCATCAGCGAGAGTGCATCGCGCAGCGACGTGGAGTCCGTCGCCGTCGGCGCGCCGTCGCGGGCCCCGCCATCGGGCGGCGGCTCGAGCTCGAGATCGCCCAGGCGCGTGAGCGACAGGCGCTTGAGACCGCGGTCCGCGCCCACGAAAGATGCGACGAATTCGTCGGCGGGCGAGGCGAGGATCTCGTCGGGGGTGGCGTACTGCGCCAGGACGCCACCCTGCCGCAGGATCGCGATCCGATCGCCCATCTTGATCGCCTCGTCGATGTCGTGCGTCACGAAGATGACCGTCTTGCGGATTTCGCGGTGCAGGCGCAGGAACTCGTTCTGCAGCCGCTCGCGGGTGATCGGGTCGATCGCCCCGAAGGGCTCGTCCATCAGCATCAGCGGCGGGTCCGCGGCCATCGCCCGGGCCAGACCCACCCGCTGGCGCTGGCCACCGGACAGCTCGGCCGGGTAGCGCCCGCGGTCCTGCTGGGGATCGAGCCCGACGAGCTCGAGGAGCTCGTCGACCCGCCGTGAGATGCGTGCCTTGTCCCAGTCCAGCAGCCGCGGGACGACGGCGACGTTGTCGGCCACGTGCATGTGCGGGAACAGGCCGATCTGCTGGATCACGTAGCCGATCCCGCGCCGCAGCCTGGTCAGCTCCATGTCACGCACCGAGCTGCCGTCGATCGTGATGTCGCCCTCGCTGATGTCGATCAGGCGATTCACCATCTTCATCGCGGTGGTCTTCCCGCCGCCCGAGGGGCCCACGAGGACGCAGATCTCGCCCGCCGGCACGACGAGCGACAGCGAATTCACGGCCGGCTCGGAACGACCCGGGTAGCGCTTCGTGACCTCGTCGAAGACGAGCTCGGCGGCGCCGCCCTCGCTCCCGGCGGACTCGTCAACTGCGGGCATGGGGTGCCGGCCGGAGTGTCGTGATGACGGGCACGAGAGGGCTCTCCCTGCTCTCGGGCGCCACCCTAGCATCCGGGCCTACGTGAGTCCGGCCGCGTGTAGGAAGTCGTACGCCACATCGGCGGGATCGCGCTTGTCCACCTCGACCGCGGCGTTCATCCGACGCATCGCCTGCGTCGTGAGCTTCGCGCTGACCGCCGCCACCGTTCGCGTGAAGACGGGCCCCTCCGCCGCGATCACCGTGCGGGAGAACACCGGCACGACGTTCTGCACACCGAAGACGCGCTTCGGGTCGGCCAGCACCGCGTACCGTCCCGTCCGCAGGGGCGGATCGGTGGTCATGACGGCGGCAACCTGCACGCGCCCGCCGTCGAGCGCGGGGTACTGGAGGCCGCGGCTGAGCGGGACGAACCGCACCCCGGCGATCCGGTATGCGCGTTGCACAGCCGGCAGACCGGCGACGCGGGCATCGAAGTCCGGGAGGGCGCCGAGCGCGAAGGCGCCGACGCGCGCCAGCCCGCCGATCTGAGGCAGCTGGTGAGCGCGGGCGTAGGCCGCGGTCACGGCCAGCGCGGTGGCGCGCTCAAGCGGTGTGGGCGGCAGCGCCGTCAGTCCGCGGCGGGCCTCGAAGTCCCGCACCGCCCGATAGGCCGCACCGGCCCGGGTCGGGGGCCGCACGTCGTGCGCGATCGTCTCGAGGATCGCGCCGATGTACTCCGGGTAGCCGTCGATCTGGCCGTCGACCAGCGCCTGGTCGGCGGCCGCCCGGCTGGACAGGTCGGGCTTGAGCCGGACCGAAAAGCCCTTGGCCCGGAGCGCCTGGGCGTAGAGCTCACCGAGAATCCGCTGCTCGGTGAAGTCCTGGCTGCCGATGACCACGGGCGGCCGCCCCGAGCCGGGTCCGTGCCGCGAAGTCGTGCTCGTCGACGACCCACCGCCGCCGCAGCCCGCGGGCGCCGCGGCCAGCCCGGCCGCCAGCCCGGCGATCAGTCGGAGTATCCGCCTCGGCACGAGGCGGCACCCTAGTGGAGCGCGGGTGCCGCCGGACCCGCGTGCGCCCCATCGCGCTCGCGTAAAGGGATGAGGGTTGGACCGCTCCGCCCCGGGTACGACGATGTCACGGACCGCTGGTCATCCGCCGGCGGTTTTCTGTTTCTTCTGGGTTGCTCCGTGTTCGCCGGCGCTTACCAGTGAACATCAAAAGGAGGGCCCTGTGGCCAATTCTGAACTGACCCCCAACCGGGGTGCGACGCGTCGCGCCACCGAGACGAAGGCGGCGTACAGGACGACCGAGTTCTACGCCTTCATTGTCGCCATACTCGCTGTACTCATCGCCGCAGACAACATCGCGGGCAATCTCGGCGGCGACCACTTTCGCGCGGACCAAGCGTGGTTGTACGTCACGATCCTGACGGTCGGCTACATGATCAGCCGTGGTCTGGCCAAGTCCGGTAGCCGCGAGCCCTACACCGACCTACCGGCCCGCGACAGCGATGGCGCCCCGCTCTCCGAACGTGTCAAGACGGCGGCGGCCGTGCTCAAGGACGGCAGCGATCCCGCTCCGGACCCTGCGCCGCGCCCGCCCCAGTCGCGACCCGCCGGCCACTAGGCAAACCCGATTCAGCGGCGGCCGGGGCGCTCGGCGTCCCGGCTGCTCCGCTGCCTCTCCCGAACCGAAAGACAGGACCCAACCTTGAGCCTCATTCTCTATCTCCTACTCGTCGCGATCACCGGTCTCTTCGTCGGAGCGCTCGGGCGCCTGGCGATCCCGGGCCGGGACCCGATGACCCTGACGCAGACGATGCTGGTGGGCATCGCCGGATCCCTGGCCGCCGGCCTGCTCTCGCTGCTCATATTCCACGGCCGCCACGGCGGAGGAATTCTGCTGTCCGTGCTCTTCGCCGCGGGGATCGTCTACCTCATCCGCCGCTTCCGCGAGCGACCGGGCCTCGGCTCCTCGCCGGGCCGGCGGCCCGTCGGGCGATAGCGCTCCACCACTTACGAGAAAGGTGTGCAAATGACGGATCCCAACAACCCTGAACGAACCACGGGAGGCCTGGCCGGGAAGGTGGCCGGCCGAGCGAAGGAGGCCGCCGGATCGGTGCTCGGCGACGACGATCTGGCCCGAGAAGGCCGGCTCCAGCAGGAGCAGAGCAACGCCGAGCAGGAGGCCGCCGGCTATGCCGCCGAGGCCCGAGCCCGCGAAGCCGAGGCGGAGCTGGAGGAGCAGAAGGCCGAGACCGAGGTGGAGCACGAGCGCCTGCGCGCCGAGCTCGAAGCCAAGGAGCGTGAGGAAGCCGCGGAGCGCGACGAGCGTCAGATGGCGCAGCAGGCCGACGCGCAGGCCGGCCAAGAGGCCGCGGCTGCCGACGCGGAGCGACGGGCGCGGCAGGGGAGCGCCGATCGAACCGAGGAGCAGGCCGAGGCCGAGCGCGTGTCCGAGGCGCGCACCGCCGTGAAGCTGCAACAGGAGGCCCGCCGCGCCGAGGCGAAGGCCGATGCGATCGATCCCGAGGAGAACTGA
>Ga0066652_100002526_pt1 | contig 10079 bp, 7 predicted proteins | sample GraSoiAngelo_101_FD_71413 | JGI IMG/M metagenome (GOLD analysis project Ga0066652, IMG submission 71413) | Grasslands soil microbial communities from the Angelo Coastal Reserve, California, USA - 14_0903_02_30cm | ecosystem: Environmental > Terrestrial > Soil > Grasslands | place: USA... | reverse complement strand
ACTGTCGACTGCGAACTGTAAACTGCGAACTGTTCTTCAGATGCCGAGCAGTTCGCGGAGGCGCGGCTCGATGTCCTCGCCGATCGCTTCGCGCACGGAGTTGTCCGCCGTGCGCAGGCGCTTGGTCGCCTGCGGCAGGGTGAGTCCCGCCTTCTCCATCACGATCGCCGCCTTGACGTTCCACTTCGCGCGCTTCAGCAGCGCTTCGGCGGCCTCCGGCTCGAGGCCGGTGACGATGCCGAGGATGCGCTTGGCGCGGTCCTTCAGTTTCTCGGACCCGGTGCGCACGTCGACCATCAGGTTGCCGTAGGTCTTGCCCCACTTGATCATCGAAACCGTCGTCAGCATGTTGAGCACCATCTTGGTGGCGGTGCCGGCCTTGAGACGGGTGGAGCCGGCAATGATCTCCGGTCCGACCGAGGGCGCGATGATGAGGTCGACGAAGTTCTGGAGCTCCGATCCCGGCCAGCAGGTGACGAAGATGATCTTGGCGCCGGCCTTGCGGCCGCGGGTGAGACCGCCGCGGACGAAGGGGGTGATGCCGCTCGCCGAGACGCCGATCACGACGTCGCGGTTCGAGAGGCGGAGGCGGCCGATGCTGCGCCCGCCTTCCTCGTAGTTGTCCTCGACCCCCTCTTTGGCCTGGAACACTGCGGCCTGGCCGCCGGCCATGATCGCCTGGACCACGCGCGGCGGCGTGCCGAAGGTTGGCGGCATCTCGGCGGCTTCCACCACGCCCAGGCGGCCGCTCGTCCCCGCGCCGATGAAGATCACCCGGCCCCCCTTGCGGAGCGCCTGCAGGATGATCTCGACGCCGTGGGCGATCTTCTCCTTCTCTTTCTGGACCGCGGCGACGACCTTGCGGTCCTCGGTGATCACCAGCTCGATGATGTCGCGGACCGGCGCCTTGTCGACGGCGAGGCTGGCGGGATTGATCTGTTCGGTGGGAAGCGACTGCCACTTGGACTGGGTCGGCATCGGGCAACGCTAGTATAAACTCGTCCGAGATGGGCGTGGATGTTTCCGTGGATCGGGTCGCCGAGGTGGCCGGCCGGCTCGAGCGCGAGCTGGCCAAGTCCATCGTCGGCCAGCAGCGGGTCATCCGCGAGATCCTGATAGCGTTCCTCGCCGGCGGCCACGTGCTGCTCCGCGGCGTTCCCGGCCTGGCGAAGACCCTGCTCATCAAGAAGCTCGCCGAAGCCGTCCACCTGCGGTTCAACCGCATCCAATTTACGCCCGATCTGATGCCGTCGGACATTCTCGGCGCCGAGGTGATCGAAGAGGATCGCGCGACCGGCAAGCGGGTCATCCGCTTCATCCGGGGACCGATCTTCTCCAACATCATCCTGGCCGACGAGATCAACCGCACCCCGCCGAAAACGCAGGCGGCGCTGCTCGAGGCGATGCAGGAATACCAGGTCACCGTCACCGGCGTGCGCTACGATCTCGAGCGCCCGCTTTTCGTGCTGGCGACGCAGAACCCGATCGAGCAGGAGGGCACCTATCCGCTGCCCGAAGCGCAGCTCGATCGGTTCATGTTCAACGTGGTGATCGAGTATCCGACCGCCGACGAAGAGCGGCGCATCCTGTCGATGACAACCGGCACCGCCGACCCGAAGATGTCGGTGGTGGCGAGCGGCGACGAGATCGAGCGGCTGCACACGGTGGTCCGCGACGTGCCGGCGGCGGAGAACGTGATCGACTTCGCGGCGCGGCTCGTCCGCGCGACGCGCCCGGCAGGTGAAGAGGCGCCCGAGTTCGTGCGCAAGTGGGTGCGCTGGGGCGCCGGCCCTCGCGCCGGCCAGGCGCTGCTGCTTGGCGGCAAGGCGCGCGCGCTCCTCGAAGGACGCACGGTCGTCGGCTTCGAAGACATCGGCGCGGTGGCGCTGCCGGTGCTGCGCCATCGCGTCCTCGTGAACTTCCAGGCCGAGGCCGACGGCATCGATGCCGACGAGATCGTCAGGCAGCTCCTGGGGCATGTCCGTTCGGGGGCCTAGGGGCTGACGCACGTGAATCTCGCGCCGGAAGCGCTCGCGGCGATCGGCGATCTCGAGCTGGTCTCGAAGCGCGTCGTCGATGGCACCATCTCCGGGCTCCATCGCAGCCCGTTCCACGGCTACAGCGCCGAGTTCAGCCAGTACCGGCACTACCGTCCGGGTGACGACCTCAAGTACATCGACTGGAAGCTGTTCGCGCGCACCGACCGTCTCTACACCAAGCAGTTCCGCGAGACGACCAACCTGCAGTGCCAGATCGCGCTGGACGCGAGCGCGTCGATGGCGTACAGCGGGCGCGCGCGTGTGACCAAGTTTCAATATGCGCGGCTGCTCGCGGGCTCGCTGGCGCACCTGGTGTCGCGCCAGGCGGACGCGGTGGGGCTGGTCGCCTACGCCGACGCGATCAAGCAGTACCTCCCGAGCCGCGGCGGACAGGTGCATCTGCGCGCGCTGCTGCTCGCGCTCGGCCGGACCGAGCCGGCGGGCGAGACCGATGCCGCGGCGGCGCTGTCGCGCACGCTCGATCTGCTGAAGCGGCGCGGCCTGCTGTTCGTGATCTCCGATCTCTACGACGAGCGCGAGGCCGTGGAGCGCGCGCTGATGCGCGCCGCGCACATCGGCCACGACGTCGTGATCTTCCACGTCCTCAGCCGCGACGAAGTCGAGCTGCCGTTCCGCGACGAGGTGGAGCTCGAGGATCCGGAGACGGGACGCCTGGTGCTCTCGAACGGCGCCGCCGCGGGGCGCGCGTATCGCGCGGCGATCAGTGCGTTCCTCGAACGCTGGCGCACGCGCACGGCGACCTACGGCATCGACTACGTCCGCCTCTTCACCGACATGCCGCTCGAGACCGGGTTGCGCGCTTACCTGCGGCGCCGCGCCGCCGGAGTGGCGAGCTGATGGTGTGGCTCGCGCCCGGCGCCTTCGCCGCCCTCGCGCTGCTCGCCGGGCCGCTCATCGTGCACCTGCTGGCGCGGCGGAACACCCGGCGCCTGGTGTTTCCCGCGACGCATTTCGTGCCGCGATCGGAAGCGGCCGCCATCAGGCTGCGCCGCCCCACCGACATCGCGCTGCTCCTGCTCCGGATGGCCATCGTGACGACGGCGGTGCTGGCGGTGGCGCAGCCGCTGATCCTGGCGCAGTGGCGGATGGCGCGCTGGAACGCCCGCCTCGCGCGCGCGGTCGTGGTCGACACGAGCCGCAGCCTCGCCGAACCGGCGATCGCGGCGCGCCTCGCGGACGGGGAGCTGCGAAACGTTTTCGCCGGCCGGCGCATCGAGACGCCGGATCTCGCCGATGGGATCGCCCGCGCGGTGCGCTGGCTGGATTCGACGGCGCCGGCGCGCCGCGAGATCGTCCTCGTCTCCGACTTCCAGCGCGGCGCGCTCGGCGGGGACGCCTTGACCGCGATCCCGGACCACGTCGGCCTTCGCGTCATCCGCGCCGGCGTGCTTCCGGCGACGCGCGTGGCCACGTCACTGCCGGTGCAGGGTTGGCGCGGCGGCAGCTGGCAGGCGACGACGACGGTGGACGGCGTGGGCACCGCCGCCGCGTGGACGCGGCTGGGGGATGCGCGCCCTGCGGCATGGATCTCCGTGGCGGCAGCCCCGGCCGAGGCTGAGGCCGCGGCCGCCGCACTTCGTGCCGCGACAGCGCAGGGACTGCCGGCGGGCGACGAGACCCGCCGGGTCGTGGTGCGGTTTTCCGGCGCGACGCCTCTCATGCCGCCGGCGCGGTCCGTCGCATCCGCGTGGATCGCATTCGCCGCGCTCCGGCTGCGCGAGGCGCCGGACGGCCTCGGGGCGGATCCGGTGGTGGGCGAGCGCGAGGGGGTGATGGTCGTCGACTCGCCGATCCGCGCCAGCGGGCTCGAGGCGGCGAGCGTGATTCGCGCGGTGATGGTCGCCGTGCGTTCGGCGGCGATCGTCGATCCGGAGGCGGAAGTCGCCGCTGTCTCCGATGCCGATCTGGCGGCATGGCGGCGCGACCCGGCACCCGCGGCGGATCTCTCCGGCGTCCGGCGGGAAGACTCCGACGCGCGCTGGCTGTGGGGACTCGCGCTGCTCCTGCTCGGCGTCGAGTGGCGGCTCCGCCGCCCGCGCGCCGTCCCTGCGGTCACGGAGGTTCGAGCCGATGCGGCCTGAGACCACGGCCGCCGATTTCTCCTCGATTCTCGAACGCGCGGTCGCGCGTCTGCGCGCGCGGCACCTGCTGCGCGCGACGGAAGCGGGACTCTATGGCGCGGCCGCCGCGATCATCCTGGTCGATCTCTCCCGGATGTCGGCGCTTCGCACGGCGGTAGCGGCACTCGCGGCCGGCATCGTATGTGCGGCCGTCCGGTATCGCTGGGTTCGCGGCCAGCGCACGGCGCTGACGGCGGCGCGCGCCTATGAAGGCGCCGATCCGGCGCTCCACAATCTCGTCGTCACTGCGCACGAGCTCGTGGCGTTTCCCGATCGGGCGCCGGCCTACATGCGCGAGCGGGTCCTCATCGACGCCGCCGGCCGCGCGCGCGCGCTGGATCCCGCGCGGGTTGTCCCGCTCGGCCGCGATCGCGCCGCTGCCGCAATGGGAATGATGGTGCTGGCGGCCGTCCTGGTCGTCCGCGCGACGACCGTGCCGCTGCCGCGCCTCGGCGGCTCGCATACGCCGACCGCCGCCGCAGCGATCCCTCCTGGCGGATTCACCGTGGACCTCGCCCCGCCGTCGTATACCGGCCGGGCGGCGGTGCGCCTGGTCGACCCCGCGTCGATTGAGGCGTGGGCCGGGACCGAGGCGGTGATTCGCGTCCCGGCTGGTCCTGCCAGCCGGGTTCGGCTGAACGGGACGGCGCTGCCGGTCGGCGGCGATGGTGTCGCGCGAACCCGGTTGAGCGAGAGCGGCTACCTGGCGATCGAGGCCGGCGCCGTGCAACGGCTGCTGCCGCTGTCGGTCACGCCCGATCGCGCACCGGACGTGCGAATCGTGGCGCCGGGAAAGGACCTGCGAATCGCCACGACCGCGGTGTCGATCCCGATTGCGGCAGAGGCCGCCGACGACCTCGCGCTGCGCACGTTCGAGCTGCGCTACACGGTCGTCTCGGGGACCGGGGAACAGTTCTCGTTTACCGAGGGAACACTGCCGGCCACGCTGGCGCGCGGCTCCGATCGCGCCTGGCGCATCGAATCCAGCCTGTCACCGGCGCGGCTGAAGCTCGAGCCGGGCGACGCCCTGATCTATCGCGCCGTCGCCGCGGATCGCCGTCCCGGCGACGCCGGCGCCGCGTCCTCCGACACGTTCTTCGTCGAGATCGCCGGGCCCGGTGACGTGGCCCTCGCCGGCGTCGAGATGCCTCCCGACAAGGAGCGCTACGCGCTCAGCGAAGCGATGATCGTGCTCAAGATCGAGCGGCTGATGGCGCGCGAGCCGGGGATGGCCCGGCCGGCGCTCGAGGAAGCCGCGGCCAACATCGCGGCGGAGCAGCGCGCCGTCCGCGCCAACTTCATCTTTCTCCTGGGCGGCGAGATCGAAGACGAGGAGGTCGAAGCGGACACCTCCTCGGAGATCGCGGAAGGGCGGTTCGCGAACACGGCCCGCCAGGAGATCGTCGGCGCCACGGTGCTGATGGGGCGCGTCGAGCGGGCGCTGACCGCCGTCTCGACGAAGGAGGCGCTGCCGCCGGCGCGCGAGGCGGTGCGCGCGCTGCAGCGCGCCTTCGGGCACAGCCGCTACCTCCTGCGCGCGCTGCCGGCGCGCGCGCGCATCGACCCGGCGCGGCGTCTCACCGGCGACCTGGCGACGGCCGCCGACTGGAGCCGCGCGCTTGCGCCGGCCGCCGCCGATCCCGACACCGAGGCGGCGCGGTCGGCGCTCATGGACGTGATCGAGTCGGCGCGCGGCCTCGACGATGTGTCGGCGCGTGCCGATGCCGTGGCGCGCCTGTCACGCGTCGCCGAGCGCGTCCTTGCCGTCTCGGCGCGCGCGCCCGAACTGCAGGCGTCAGCCCGCGACCTTCTCGCGGCACGCGACGCCGCGGCGGCGGGGCAGGTGGCATCGGCGCGAAGCGCGCTCCAGCGTGCCGCGGGACCGCTGGTCGCGCGTGCCCAGCGCGGGCGCATCGACGCCGCGGCGCTCGTTCGCGACATCGCGCGGCTGGCCGGCGCGGCCGCGATTGGAGGCGGCCGTTGACGGCGATCGGCAGGATCGCGCGCGGGGCGGCGATCGCGATTGCCCTCGCGGCCGCGATCGATCCATCCATGTCGCTGCCGTCGCGCGCGCGGCCGGCGGTGCGCGTGGTTGCCGGCGCCGGCGCGCGCGAAGCGGCGTCGCTCGCGGACGCGCTGACGCAGGCAGGGTTTGCCCTGGACGCGGGCGCCGAGGCCGCGACCGTGGTGGTCGGCAACCGCGTACCCGCGAGACTGCATCGTACGGCCGCGACGGCGGCGACCGGCGTGCCGCCCGTCTGGGCGCTCGACACCACACCGGCCCCGCCGAACGTGCGCATCGTCAGCCGCGCGATCTCCACGGTCAGGTTCCCCGAGCAGGCCGTGGACGTGCGCGTGACGCTCGAAGGACAAGGTGTCGCGGGGAAGACATCCGTGATCACGCTCGAAGACGCGGGCATTGCGGTTGCCGCGGCGAGACATACGTGGACCGGTGAGACCGAACGCTGGCAGGGGAGGCTGCAGTACCTCCCTCCCGGCGCCGGCGGCGGACGGCTGCGGCTCACGGCCGGCGGCATCGCCGGCGAAACCACGCTCGACGACAACGTCGCGGACGTCGGCGTTCCGCCGCTGCGCGGACCGATCCGCGTGCTGGTCGTCGAGGCTGGCGTGACCTGGCCGGCGCTGTTCGTGCGCCGTGCCATCGAGGGGGAGTCCGCATTTGCCGTCGCGGCCGAGCAGCGGATCACCCCGCGGCTCGCCACGCGCGCCGGCGCGCCGCCGGCGCGCCTGACCCGCGGGGCGCTCGCCCCGTTCGACGCGGTGCTCGTCGGCGCGCCGGACCGACTGACCGCGCCGGCCCTCGAGGCGCTGCGGTGGTTCGTGGAGGAGCGCGGCGGTGTCGCCGTGATCGTCCCTGACACGCGCGCCGCCGGGCCCTACGTCGATCTGTTCGGCGCGGCGGCGCTCGAGCCGCGCGCGGTGGAAGCGGCCGTGCCGCTTGCCGCGGCATCCGGCGGCGCCGCGCTCATGGCCTCGGAGCTGCTCGTCGCCCCGCGGCTTCCTGGCGGCGCGCGGGTGCTCGCGGCCACCGCGGCGAACGAGCCCGTGGTCTTCGCGGCGCGGCGCGGCGCCGGCGCCGTGATCTTTTCCGGCGCGCTGGACGCCTGGCGCTACCGCGCGCGGGACGAAGACGCGTTCGCGCGCTTCTGGCGGCAGGCCATTGCCGAAGAAGTCACGGCCGTGCCGCCGGTACTCGACGTCGCGGTGGACGCGGTCGTCGCCGCGGGCACGACAACGCGGGTGCGCGTCCGGCTCCGCGCGACGGAGCTTCCAACCGCCGCGCCGTCGTTCGCGATCGATCGGATCACCGCGCGGGCGGTCGGGGTCGTCCTTCCGCCTGCCTTCGACTCCGCTCAGGCCAGGGAAGGCGGAAGCCGCGAGGCATCGCGCGACACCGCGCGCCCGGCGGTGGACGCGCCGATCCGCCTGTGGCCGGCCGCCCAGCCCGGCGTGTACGAAGGGGAGTGGGCCACTCCGGCGCCCGGTGCATACATCGTCAGCGTGACGGTTGGATCGCGTCGCGCCGATGCGGCGGTCACTGTGGTCGCGTCGCTCGCCGGCGGGCCAGTGGCGGATCCCTCGGGCCTGGCGCTCGTAGCGGGCGCGACCGGAGGGCAGGTGTTTACGGCGGATCGATCCGCCGCCTTCGTCGAGGCATTGAAGAAGGCCTATCCAGCGACACCAGGAGTCCGGCCGGTGCATCCGATGCGCTCGCCGTGGTGGGTGTTGCCGTTCGCGGGCCTCCTTTGCGTCGAGTGGATGTTCCGCCGCCGCCAGGGACTCCCGTGATCGATACCTATCTCGATTACCTGCGCGACGTCCGGCGGATGTCGCCGAACACGATCAGCAGCTACGCCCGCGATCTGCACGCGCTCGCCGCGTTCGCGAGGTCCGAAGGGCGCGCGGTCGAGGCGCTCGAGCGGCGCGATCTCGAAGCGTTCGCGCGGCAGCTCATGTCGGGCGGCCTGGCGCCGCGCTCGGTCGCGCGGACCATCGCCTGCATCCGCGGCTATTACCGCTTCCTGCTGCTCGAGAAGCGCATCACCCGCGATCCCGCGGAGGATCTGCGCTCGCCGCGCGCCTGGCCGGCGCTGCCCAAGTACCTCGACATGGCGCAGGTCGACCGCCTGCTGGCGCAGCCGGACACGGCGACACCGCGAGGGCTGCGCGACAAGGCCCTCATCGAACTGCTCTACGCGACCGGGCTCCGCGTCACCGAGTTGCTGTCGCTGAAACCGCCGGACGTCAACCTCGACGCCGGCTATCTCACCTGCATCGGCAAGGGGGACAAGCAGCGGATCGTCCCGCTCGGCCACGACGCCGCCGACTGGGTCCGCCGCTACCTCGCCGAGGGACGTCCGGCGCTGCTCAAGACGCGCAAGACGCCGTGGCTCTTCGTCAACGTGAATGGCGGGACCCGGCTGTCGCGGGTCGGCTTCTGGAAAGTGCTGAAGGCTTACGGGACGCAGGCCGGCGTCCCGCCGGGACTGAGCCCCCACGTGCTGCGGCACTCGTTCGCGACGCACCTGCTCGATCGCGGCGCCGACTTGCGCGCGATCCAGATGATGCTCGGCCACGCGGACCTCTCGACGACGCAGATTTACACGCACGTTCTCGAGGCGCGGCTGCGCAGCGTCTACGACAAATTCCACCCGCGCAAGTAAGTTCGTATGTTACAGTTGTAAGGTTTTACCATCTGAAATCACGGCAAGCCGAAGGAGCTCGATTCGCACATGAGCGGTAAAGGTCGTTATCTGTTTACGTCGGAGTCGGTGACCGAGGGTCACCCGGACAAGATCGCCGACCAGATCTCCGATTCCATTCTGGACGCGATCCTGGCGCAGGATCCGGTGGGCCGCGTGGCCTGCGAAACTCTCGTCACTACCGGCCTCGCCATCGTCGCGGGTGAGATCACCACGAGCTGCTACGTCGACTTCCCGAGCATCGTCCGCGAGACGATTCGCGAGGTCGGCTACACCCGCGGCAAGTACGGCTTCGACTCCGAGACGTGCGCGGTCCTGTCCTCGATCCACGGCCAGTCGCCCGACATCGCGCAGGGCGTCGATCCCGGCGGCGCCGGCGACCAGGGGCTGATGTTCGGCTACGCCTGCACCGAGACCCCCGAGCTCATGCCGATGCCGATCATGCTCGCCCACAAGCTGGTGCGCGGCCTGTCGGAGCGGCGCCGCGACAACTCGATGGACTACCTCCGGCCGGACGGCAAGTCGCAGGTCTCCATCGAATACGACAACGGCCGCCCCGTCCGCGTCGACACGATCGTCGTCTCCACGCAGCACAGCCCCACCGTCACCAACGAAACCCTCCGCGAAGACATCACCGAGAAGATCGTCAACAAGGTGATCCCGAAAGAGATGATGGACGGCAAGACGCGCGTCCTCATCAACCCGACGGGGCGCTTCGTGGTCGGCGGCCCGCACGGCGACGCCGGCGTGACCGGCCGCAAGATCATCGTCGATACCTACGGCGGCGCGGCGCCGCACGGCGGCGGCGCGTTCTCGGGGAAGGACCCGACGAAGGTGGACCGGTCGGCGTGCTACATGGCGCGCTACGTCGCCAAGAACGTCGTCGCGGCCGGACTCGCCGAGCGCTGCATGGTGCAGCTCGCCTACGCGATCGGCGTCGCCGAGCCGGTGTCGGTGCTCATCGACACCTACAACACCGGCACGGTGCCCGACGAGAAGATCAGCGAGCTCGTGCGCGCCCACTTCAAGCTGACGCCGCGCGGCATCATCGAATCGCTCGATCTGCGCCGGCCGATCTACAAGAAGACGGCGGCGTTCGGCCACTTCGGCCGCACCGAGCCGGAGTTCACCTGGGAGAAGACGGACAAGGCTGCCGCGCTGCGGGCTGACGCCGG
>Ga0066652_100002523_pt1 | contig 10083 bp, 9 predicted proteins | sample GraSoiAngelo_101_FD_71413 | JGI IMG/M metagenome (GOLD analysis project Ga0066652, IMG submission 71413) | Grasslands soil microbial communities from the Angelo Coastal Reserve, California, USA - 14_0903_02_30cm | ecosystem: Environmental > Terrestrial > Soil > Grasslands | place: USA... | reverse complement strand
GATCGGCACGGTCGGGACCTCGGACCCGGACCTTCGACCGCACCTGCACTTCGAGATCCGGCCCCAGGGTCGCGCGGTGGATCCGGAGAGCTGGCTGCGGGGGGCGCGCTGACGATGTCGGCGACGAAGCGCTGTCCGGTGTGCGGACGGTTCCGCTCGTACGATGCGGACGACGACTTCTGCATCGGCTGCGGGCACGAGGGCCTCGAAGCGGAGTGCACGTGCGGACGCTCGTTCGAGTATGCGCTGGCGGAGACGGGCGACCTGCACTGCCCGCGATGCGGTCGGGTGCTGCGCGGTCGCGCGCCGGAGTTCGGCGCATGAGGGAATGAGCACCGCGTCGCTGCTGCTCGGTGCGCACGTCAGCACGGCGGGTGGCGTGCCGGAAGCGCCGCCGCGCGCCGCGGCGATCGAGGCGACCGCAATGCAGCTGTTCACCAAGATGGCGAACCGCTGGGCCGAGCGAGACTGCGAGAACGAGGAGTGCCGCCTCTTCCGGGAGCGTCTGGCCGAAACGCGCGTGACCGCGACGATGGCGCACGACTCGTACCTCATCAACCTCGCGAGTCCGGATCCGACGTTGCGCGCCAGGTCGATCGCGTCGTTCGTCGCCGAGCTGCGACGCTGCAGCGTGCTCGGTCTCGACTACCTCGTGTCCCATCCTGGCAACTACATGGACGAGCGCGAGGCGGGAATCCTGCGCAACGCGGACGCGATCAGCGAGGCGCTCGCCGCCGTCGAGGGGCGCACGATCCTCTGCCTGGAGACGACCGCCGGCTCCGGAACGGCGCTCGGCGCCACGTTCGAGGAGCTGGCGGCGATCATCGACCGCATCGATCCATCACAGCGCGACCGCGTGGGCGTCTGCGTCGACACCTGCCACATCTACTCGGCCGGCTACGATCTCGTGAACGACTACGACGGCGTGATGGCGCGTCTCGAGGATACGCTGGGGCTGGCACGCGTGTACGTGATGCACCTGAACGACTCGAAGGTACCGTTCGCGTCGAAGCGCGATCGACACGAGCTGATCGCCGAGGGCTCGCTGGGCGAAGGGCCGTTTCGGCGGATCATGACCGACGAGCGGCTGGCGCGCGTGCCGAAGGTGATCGAGACGCCGAAGCTGGACGACGCGACGGCCACGGACGCACGGATGTTGACGCGGCTGCGGGGGTACGCTGTGTGAAGCCGGAGGTACCTCGTGCGCCCGGATCACCGCATGATTCTGTCCACGCGTCCTTCCAGCGTCTCGCCGTCAATCGTCACGTACAGGTGGCCTTCGGTCACGGTGAGCTCGAACTTCGTGCGTCGCTCGCGGCGGGACACGAGCTCGCCGATGAGCTCACGGTCGAGGGCGTAGAGCTCTAGGGCCTCGGCGCGGTGGATGCGTTCGCCAGCGAGCGCGCGGAGTAGCTGTGCCGGTTCCTTGTGGGTGTAGACGACGACCCGCGGGGCGGCTTTGCTGGCCTTGTGCAGACGGGACGCGTCGGGAGAGCCGATGTCGATCCACACGCGCAACGCACCGGTGAGATCGCGCACGAACAGCGCGGGCTCCTCCGGCTCGGCGATTCCCTTGGAAAAGCCGATGCCCTCGGTGTACTCGAGGCAGTAGGCGAGCACGCGCGCCATCATGTGCTCGTCGGACTCGGAGGGCTGCTGCGCGACCCTGAAGGGCAGCGTCTCGTAGACGCCGCGGTCGGTGTCCGCCAGCTGGACGTCGAGGTTGTAGATCGTCGCGGTGAGTGCCACCGCGCTACTGCGGCTCGACGATCACGGCGGTGCCGTAGCAGAGCACCTCGGTGACACCGCTCATCAGCTCCGTAGCGTCGTAGCGCACCGCGACGATGCCCGTAGCCCCAACGTCGGTGGCGTGTCGGATCATGATCTCGTACGCTTCCTCTCGCGACGTCTCACAGAGCTCGGTGAGGAGCGTGATGTTTCCGCCACGCAGCGTCTGCAGCGTAGCGCCAATGGTGCCGAGGACGGATCGCGAGCGCACGGTGATGCCGCGCACGACGCCGAGTGTTCGCGTGATGCGGTGGTTGGGCAACTCGAAGGCGGTGGTGATCAGCTCGCGGTTCATGAGGGTGGTGAAAGAGGACGTGCGACGGAAGCTACGACGAGCGGCGCGATCTGGCTGGCGGTGGGGCGTCGAGCTGCGCGAGGATCTTCTTCGGCGCGGTGAGCCGGTAGGCGTCGCGCAACAGGTCCGCGACGATCTCCCAGTCGGGGCGTTTGTCGAGAAACGCACCGACCCAGCCGCTCTTGCCGACATACGGAGGCACGAAGTAGCGCGAGGGCTCGGCGCGCACGAGCATGTCCTGGGTGACGGCGGCCGACTTGATCCACACGGCGGGCCGACCCGCGCCGTGATGCGTCTCCGACGTGGCGTACATGGCGAAGAGCTTGTTCTTCACACGGAAGGTGGGCTCGCCCCACGCCTCCACCTCGTGCGCTTCGGGAAGCGAGAGGCAGAGCGCCCGCAGTCGCTCGAGCGGAGTGCGCGCCGCCACGCTCAGCGCAGTCCGACCGCGGCGGCGATGGAGTCGCCGACCTGGTCGAGTGCGTCGAGCGTACGTTCGACGGCGCGCGCAATGAGCCCGCGCGTTTCGATCGCGTCGTCGGCCCAGCGACGTGGCGGCACTGGCGCAGCCGTCGCGAGTGCCGTCGGCGGATGCGTGGGCGGTGGCACGAGTGCGCCGCTCGGCTCGGTCTCGGGAACGCGCGCGTCTTCCATACGGCGGCCTCGGTGTCAGGAGATGGGGTAGTCGCGCTCGGGATCAGGCTCGACCAAGGGAGCGCGACGGCTCGCGAGCCAGACCAGAAAGAGCAGCAGCGGCGGTCCAGCGAACCAGAGCACCATCGACGTGATCGACGTCGTGCCGGTCCACGTCTGGCCGTTGGCCGCAGCCTTCAGAATGAAGTTGCCGTTGTCCACGCTTGCCGAGATCGATCCCTGCCCCTGCGGCGCATTCAACGCGCGCGCGGCAACGTCCAGCGCGGAATGCAGCGCGACGGCGAGAAGCGCCACCCAGTACACGACCCACGCGAGGAGGAGGTGCTTGGCCCGCCAACGACGGAGCATGCTCACGTTCCCAGTGTTCGCACCCGGAGACCCAGCCGGAACGACGCCGCTCCGGCACTGCGATCGACCCAAGTGTGCGGGCCGGCCGCCACGATCACAATACGTGGCGGCTCGACTCGCGTTTCAGGACGCGTGCAACGTCAGCTCCAGCTCAGGTCGTGCTTCGAGAGCGGGAGGGAGCGGATGCGCTTGCCCGTCGCGGCATAGATCGCATTGCACAGTGCCGGCACGACGGGCGGCAGCGCGGGCTCGCCGAGTCCGGTGGGCGGATACTCCGTGAGGCTCCAGTGCAGCTCCACCGGCGGCGACTGCGCCATGCGGATGAGCGGGAAGTCGGTGAAGTTGCTCTGCACCGCCCGTCCCTTGTCGATCGTGATCTCCTGGGCGAGCGCTTCGGAGATCCCGTCGAGCACGGAGCCGTGCACCTGGTTCTCGGCGCCGCTGGGGTTGATGATCTGGCTTCCGACGTCGGCGGCGACCCAGACCTTGTCGACCTTGAGTGCACCCACACGGCTCACCGTAGCCTGCACGACCTCGGCGAAGTAGCCGCGATGGCTGAAGTGAAAGGCGACGCCCATGCCCGTGCCGCGCGGCAGCTTCTGCGTGCCCCACCCCGACTTCTCGCGCACGAGCTCCAGCACGCCGCGCACGCGCGACGCGACGAGCCCACCCTGCTGCGGCGACGGCGCGGGCACCTCGCCCGCGAGCAGGTCGAGGCGGAACTGCAGCGGATCCTTCCCCGCCGCGTGCGCGAGCTCGTCGATGAAGCTCTGGGTGGCGTATGCAATGCCGTTGCTCCCCGGCGCGCGCAGAAAGCCCGTCGGGACGAACTGCTGCATCACCGACGCGTCGAGTGCGAAGTTCGGGACGAAGCGCGCGGGGAACTCTCCTGCGCCGATGCCGGCACCTGCGGCGAAGGGCGGATTGCCCGTTGCGATCGGGAACTTCTCCGCATCGCCGAACGAGACGAAGTGGTTCCGCCACGCGACGACCTTGCCGCTCGCATCCACCGCGCCGGTGAAGTTGTGGAAGCCCGCGGAGCGATAGAAGTCGTGGTGCATGTCGTCCTCGCGCGTCCACAGCAGCTTCACGGGCGTTCCCGTTTCCTTCGCGATGCGCGCTGCCTCGACGACGTAATCGTTCATCAGCCGGCGTCCGAAGCCGCCGCCGCCGCGCGTGAGATGGATCGTGATGGCGGCTTCGTCGATGCCGAGCGCCCGCGCGACCAGCCCGCGCGCCGCCTGCGGATTCTGCGTCGGCGCCCAGATCTCGAGCTTGCCGTCGGCGAAGCGCGCGGTGCAGTTCTGGGGCTCGAGCGGCGCGTGGGCGATGAAGGGATAGAAGTATTCCGCCCGGACCACCTTCGCCGCGCCGGCGAGCGCCGCATCGATGTCGCCATCGCGACGGAGCGAGCGCTGAGGCGCCTGCTTGGCCAGCGCCGCGGCGTTCGATGCGATCGACGTGCTGCTCAATGCCGCACCGGCGCCCTCGTCCCACTCCACCTGCAGCTTCTTCCGCGCCGAGCGTGCGAGCCACCAGCTATCGGCGACGATGGCGACGCCACCGAGGAGACCAGTGAGGTCCGTGCCGGCCGGCTCGACGACGAACGCACCGCGCACACCGGGCTCTCGCTTCACGACGTCGAGGTTGGCGCTCTTCACTCGGCCGCCGAAGACGGGGCTCTTCTCGTACACGGCGTAGAGCATCCCAGGCACCGCGACGTCGATGCCGTAGAGCGGCTTGCCGGTCACGATCGCGTGGTTGTCGACGCCGCGCACGCGCGTCCCGATGATGCGGAAGCTCTTCGGATCCTTGAGCGTCACCTTGTCGAGCTCCGGTGCCGGGATCGTCGCGGCACGCTCGAGGAGATCGACGTACCTGAGCGTGCGGCCGGTCGGGCGATGCGTGACCGTCGCGGAGCTGGTCTCGCACTCGGCGGTCGGCACGCTCCACGTCTGCGCCGCCGCGCCGACGAGCATCGCGCGCGCGGCGGCACCGACGCGGCGCAGCGGAATCCAGTGATTCGGCGTGGCACTGCTGCCGCCGGCGACCTGGTTCGTGTACTTCACGGTATCGAGGCCGGCCTGCTCGATCTTTACCGTCGTCCAGTCGACGTCGAGCTCCTCGGCGAGGAGCATCGGGAGCATCGTCTTGATCCCCTGCCCGACCTCGGGATTCTTCGCGATGATCGTGACGGAGCCATCGCGCGAGAGGCGAATGAACGCGTTGGGTGAGAATTCGCCTCCGGGCACCTTCGGCGCATCGGCCGCGAACAGCTCCGTGCCGGCTCCGAAGTCGAGGATGGTGCCGAGCAGCAGGCCGCCGCCGGCGAGCGCGGAGACGCGGAGGAACTGGCGTCGGTCGACGCGCGCATCGAGTGTCATGATCGATTCCTCAGTTGCGCGGGGTACCGGCCTGCCGCGGCCGGGCAGTGGTGGCAGCAGGAGCACTCGGGGTCACGGCCGACGTGGCCGCGGCCGCGTGGATCGCGTCGCGGATCCGATGGTACGTGGCGCAGCGGCACAGATTGCCGTTCATCGCGGCGGTGATCTGCGCGTCCGTCGGCGAAGGATTCCTCGCGAGGAGCGCCGCGGCGCTCATGATCTGTCCCGCCTGGCAGTAGCCACACTGCGGCACGTCGATCTCGTCCCAGGCGCGTTGCACTGGATGCGAACCGTCGGGGGAGAGACCCTCGATCGTGGTCACCTCGGCGCCCTGGAGAGCGGAGACGGGGAGCTGGCAGGAGCGCACCGGCGAGCCCTTGAGATGCACCGTACAGGCGCCGCACTGGCCGACACCGCATCCGTACTTGGCGCCCTTGAGGTCGAGCACGTCACGCAGCACCCACAGCAGCGGCATGTCGGGTGGTGCGTCGATGGACGTCGGCTTGCCGTTGACCGTGAGGGAGACCTTCATCTGGGTCGATGGTCGAAGTGGGACTGCTGGCTGACGCTATTTGCCCTTCCAACGACGGAACGCGGAAACGACGGATGACGGGGAAAACGCCGGATCGACCGCTCTCCGGATCGAGATGCCGGGAGCGGTGCCCCACTCCTCTCGATCCACGACCCCAAGGTCTTTTTTCAGGCTGCGGCGCATGAATCTGTGCGCCTGGGATCCGGCCGACTCCGCGTCATCGCCGTTCCAGATCCGCGTTCCGTCGTTGGACAGGCGCTAGATGTCTACGGCCGAAGCCTGCCCGACGTTCGCGGCGATCTCGTCCGGAATATTACCGGTGAACGCAACGAGCGCGACACCGGCCGATCACCGCGGGTGTCGCGCTCGTCGGACGGGATCAGGAGTCGAGGGAGACCAGCTCGCGGGGGGCCGACGGGAGCCTGGCGACGTCCACCTTGATCTCGGGAAGCGGGGGCTGCAGCTCGATGCCCTCGAGGTGGAATCGTGCGACCCGCTGCTGCAGGTCCTCGATCATGGTGCTGAGCTCCTGCACCGAGGTCGCCACCGACTGATTGCCTCGCACGGCCGAGTGCGTCACGCGCGAGATCGTCTCGACGTTCTCGCTGATGTGCGCGGTGGTGGACGACTGCTCCTCGCTCGACGCACGGACTTGCTGGATGCAGGCGAGCATCCGCTCGGCGTTGTCGATGATCGCGTCGAGGGCGCTGCCCGCCTTGTCGACGAGCTCCTTGCCCTTCTCCACCTGTCCGCCGACGCGCGACATCGCCTCGACGGCGGTCTCCACTTCGCGCTGGTTGTGCTCGATGACCTTGGCGATCTCGCTCGTCGCCTGAGCCGTGCGCTCGGCCAGGCGCTGCACTTCCTGCGCGACGACGGCGAAGGTGCGGCCGTGGCGACCGGCGCGCGCCGCCTCGATCGCCGCGTTGAGCGAGAGGAGCTCGGTCTGGTCGGCGATCTGCTCGATCACGCGTGTGATCGCGCCGATCTGCTCGCTGCTTCGGCCGAGGGACTGCACGGTCCGCGCGGAGATGCCGACGGTCGTCACGATCTCGTCCATCCCGGCGAAGGTGTCGCGGACGATGCGGCCGCCTTCGTGTGCCTCCGTCCCTGATCGCTGCGCGATGTCGGACGCCTCGGCGATGCTGGTGTTGCTCGCCGAGACCGTCTGGGCCATCTGTTGAGCGGCACCGGCGACGAGCAGCGTCTGATTGATCTGCTCCTCCGCGCCGCGCGCCAGCTCGTTCGTCTCCATCTGGATCTCACGGCTCGTCACCACCGTGGAGTCGAGCACCTCGCGAACCTGCTGCACCATCGACCGGATGTTGAGCACCGCCTTGTTCACACCGAGTCGGAGTCGCCCGATGGCGTCGTCGCGCTCGACGACCAGGCCGACGGAGAGATCGCCCTCCGAGAAGCGCTCCATCGCATCGAGCACCTCGAGCACGTTGCGCTCGAGGTACTGCTGCGCCTTGCGATCGCGGTCCGCCGCCTCGGCGAGCGTCGCGTTCATGCGCTCGAGGCTCTCGCGGCGCTCGCGCTGGATGCGCAGCGCGTAGCGGATGCCCCACGCCGCCGCGAGGAGGACGATGGCGCGGAACCACCACGATGCCCAGAAGGGCGGCACGATCCTGATCGCCAACGAGGCGCCTTCCTGGTTCCAGCGTCCGTCGTTGTTCGTGCCCTTCACACGGAAGACGTAGTTGCCGGCGGGGAGGTTCGTGTAGGAGGCGACCCGCTTCGTGCCAACGGCGTTCCAGTCGTCGTCGAGCCCTTCGAGCTTGTAGGCGTACTGATTCTTCTCGGGCGCCACGAAGTCGAGCGCCGCGAACTCGATCGTGAAGACGCTCTGATCGTGGTGCAGCACGAGCTTCCTCGCGACGGTGATGCTCTGCTCGAGGGGCGAGCCGTCGACGCCGATGCCGACCGGCTTGTTGTACAGCTGGAAGCCCGTCAGCGCGATCGGCGGCGCGTGCGTGTTCTCGGCGATTCGCTCGGGCTCGATCATGTTGAAGCCCTTGGCGCCTCCGAAGAAGATCGCGCCGTCACGCGCTCTGTAGTACGAGCCGGAGTTGAACTCACTGCCCTGCAGTCCGTCGGCAACGGTGTACGTCTTCGCCCGCTTGGTCGCGGGGTTGAAGCGGGCGACGCCGCGATCGCCACTGAGCCAGAGCTGGCCGGAGCCGTCGGGGGCGATCCCGTTCACCGCCGTGCCGGGCAGCCCGTCGGCCTCGGTGTAGTGCTCGATCTTGTCGGTGCCGCGATCGAGCCGATCGAGCCCGTTCGAGGTGCCGATCCACACGATGCCGGGTTCGGTCTCGACGATCGCCTGAACGGCGTTGCCACTGATGCCGTCCTTGCCGATGGGGTACGCGCGCTGTCGCCCGGTGCTCGGATCGTACAGGTACATGCCTCCACCGATCGTGCCGAGCAGGAGTCTCCCGTCGGCGACCTCGGTGATGACGCGGATCTGGCTCTGCTTGCCCTTGCCGAGGGGGATCGGCGCGGCGAATGTGCCCGTCGCAGGATCGACGCGCTGCAAGCCTTTCTGGTAGGTACCGATCCAGACACGGCCCCCGCGGTCAGCGTGGACGGCGAAGGCGTGGTCGTCGGCCATCGCGCTCGTCTTCGGCGTGTACGGCGTGAATCGTCCGGTCTGCGGATCGAAGCGGCTGACGCCGCCCGCCCACGTCGCGATCCAGATCTTGCCGAAACGGTCCTCCGTGAGCGACAGCACGGCGTCGGAGTTCAGGTTGCTCGTCGCCTTGCTGAAACGCTGGAACTTTCCGGTGGTGCGGTCGAAGCGATTCAGCCCTCCCCCGTCGGTCGCGACCCAGGTGCCACCACGCGAGTCGTCGAGGAACGCCATGACGGAGTTGAAGCTCAGGCTCGTCGCGTCACCGGCGACGGAGCGAAAGCGGCGGATCGCGTTGCCGTTCTGCAGCGAGATGTTGACGCCGCCGGCGAAGGTCCCGAGCCAGAGCGTGCCGGATTGATCACGATGGATGGCCCAGATCGAATTGCTGTTCAGCCCCGTGGGGTTGTTGGGGTCGAACTGGTTGTGCGAAAAGCGCCGAGTGGCGAAGTCGAGGTAGTCGAGTCCACCGTTCTCCGTGCCGATCCAGAGTCCGCGCCTGCCGTCGAGGAGGAGCGAGTACACCGCATTGATCGCGATGCTATAGGGATCATCGGCGTCGTGCTGAAACAGCGTGACACCGCCACTCGCGCGATTGATCTTCGCGAGACCGCCGTCCGCGAACGCCATGTAGATGGCACCGTCCGCATCCTCGACGAACACGCGCGCGTCCTTCGCCTTGTAGAGCGTGGGCGAGTCGGAGCTCTCGGGGTCGACGACCCAGGCCTTCAGCGTGCCGGCTCGCGGATCGAGCTCCCAGGCGCCGTTGCCCTTCGTGCCGATCCAGAGATGCTTGCCCGAGTCCTCGAACAGCCCCTGGACATCGAAGCCGGCCAGCTGCCCGCCGTATGAGCTCGCCTTGCCGGTCGCCCGATCGAACTTGTAGAGTCCCCGCGCGGTCCCGAGCCACAGCGTGCCTTCCGCTTCGAGGATGGCGCTGACCTGGACGGTGTCGCCCGCGACGACGCTGAAATTCTGGAATGCGTCGCGTTCGCGGTCGTAGCGACTGAGGCCGGCGGGCGTACCGATCCAGAGGGTCTTCTGCGCGTCCTCGTAGATCGTGAGCGCCTCGTTGCCAGCGAGCGACGCTTCCTCGCCGGCGCGATGGCGGTAGACCGCGAAGCCGTAGCCATCATACCGGTTCAGGCCCTTCGTCGTGCCGAACCACATGAAGCCACGGCTGTCCTGCACGATGGACTGAACGCGCGAGCTGGAGAGGCCGTCGTCGGGGGTGAGCGCCCGGAACTGCAGCTTCTGAGCACCCGCCTGGGCAGCCGTGAGGACGGTCGCGCCGATGAGGAGCGACATGCGCCCGAGTCGCGAACTGAAACGCCGGAGGGCCGGCGGCGCGTCGGCATCGACGCGAGAGGCGGAGCTGCGAGGCAACATTTGAAAGGGTGAGCGTCGAATAACGACGCGCGCAGGCGGGTTCTGCAACAGCGGTCAG
>Ga0066652_100002520_pt1 | contig 10085 bp, 9 predicted proteins | sample GraSoiAngelo_101_FD_71413 | JGI IMG/M metagenome (GOLD analysis project Ga0066652, IMG submission 71413) | Grasslands soil microbial communities from the Angelo Coastal Reserve, California, USA - 14_0903_02_30cm | ecosystem: Environmental > Terrestrial > Soil > Grasslands | place: USA... | reverse complement strand
GCATGGCGATCGCGGCGTCGTACGTGCCGGCCTTCCGCGCCACGCGCATCGACCCGGCGCGCGCTCTACGAAGTGACTAAACAATGCCTTGCGCGGAGACTAACGCTGGTCTTCCGCCTGAAGGCGGAAGCCACATGGGGGAGGAGCGCTCTAAGTAATAATGTCCGCTGATGCGGACGCGCGTGCTGCTCGGGGTCCTGGCGATCGTGTCGCTCGTGGCGGTGTTCACCACGCGCGTGTCGCGCAAGATGCCCGACTTCGACGTGTATCGCACCGCCGCCGCGCGCGCGCTCGCCGCCGAACCGCTCTACCGCGCCGACGACGGCCATTACCAGTTCAAGTACCTGCCGGCCTTCGCGGTCCTCGCCGCGCCGGCGGCGATGGTGCCGGCGCCCGCGGCCAAGGGCGCGTGGTTCGCGATTTCCGCGATCCTGATGCTGCTCCTGCTCGGCCTCAGCCTGCGGGCCATGCCGCAGGTCCATCGCCCGCCGGCCCTCCTGGTCGTGATCACCTTCCTGGCGATGGCGAAGTTCTACGCGCACGAGCTCGTCCTCGGGCAGGTGAACCTGCTGTTCGCCGTCCTGGTCGTGCTGGCGATCGTCTGGCTGCGGCAGGGATTCGAGGCGGCCGCGGGCGTGCTCCTGGCGCTCGCGGTGGTCGTCAAGCCTTACGGGATCATCTTCGCGCCGTGGCTGGGGACGCGCCGCAATCGCACCGCCTTCCTGGCGATGATCGGCGGACTCGCCGTCCTGCTGCTGGTGCCGGTGGCGCGGTACGGCTGGGACGGCAACCTGCGGCTGCTGGCCGACTGGTGGCAGACGGTGACCACGACCACGGCGCCGAACCTGGCCAATCCCGACAACGTGTCGCTGAGCGCGATGTTCGCGAAGTGGCTCGGACCGGGAGGGCCGGCGCCGATGCTGGCGGCGATCACCGGGGCGATCCTCCTGGCGCTGACCGGAGTGGTGATCGCGGGGCGAGGGCAGCTGCCATTTCCCGAGGCGCTCGAGGGATCGCTGCTGCTGTTGCTGATCCCGCTGCTGTCGCCGCAGGGATGGGATTACGTGTTTCTGATCGGGACGCCTGGCGTGATGCTGCTGGTCAACGAGTTCCCGGCACTCCCGGGCGGGCTGCGCATCGCGACCGGCATCGCGATCGCCGCGGTGGCGCTGAGCATCTTCGACCTGATGGGGCGGGCCGCGTATTCAACCTTCATGCAGCTGTCCCTGATCACCGTGCTGGTCGTGATCGAAATCGCCGCGCTGGTGACGCTCAGGTTCCGCCGGGCCGCGTGAGATGATGACGGCCATGCTCACGGTCCTGCTCGCGGCCTGGGCGCTTGCAAGCCAGTCCATGGCAAAGTCCGACCCCAACCTCGGCATCAGCGACGTGCTCGCGCGCGAGCGCGCGGCGCGGGTGTCGAACCTGCGCTACGACCTCGCGTTCACCATCCCGTCGGAAAAAGCGCAGCCGGTGCGCGGCCGCGCGCTGATCCGTTTCACGCTTTCCTCCGCCGCCGAACCGCTGGTGCTCGACTACCTGCCCGACCGCGCCGGGATCCTGCGCAGCGTCGAGGCCAACGGCGTCCCGACGCCGATCCGGCAGGTCAACGGGCATGTCATCGTTCCCGCCGCGGCCCTGACGAGCGGGGAGAACAGCCTCGCGCTCGATTTCAACGCCGGCGATGTGTCGTTGAACCGCAACGACGACTTCCTCTACACGATCTTCGTCCCCGCCCGCGCGCACCTGGCGTTCCCGTGTTTCGATCAGCCGGATCTGAAGGCGCGCTGGTCGCTGGCGCTCGACGTGCCCGAGGGCTGGCAAGTACTCGGCAACGGCGCCGAGCTGGATCGCGGGTCCGGCGAAGGCCGCACGCGCGTCCGGTTCGCGGCGACGCAGCCGATCTCGACGTACCTGTTCGCGTTCGCGGCTGGGAAGTTCAGCGTCGAGCAGGCCGAACGCAACGGCCGCGCGTTCCGGATGTTCCACCGCGAGACCGATGCCGTGAAGGTGGCGCGCAACCGCGACACGATCTTCGATCTGCATGCCGCGGCGCTGGCCTGGCTCGAGAAATACACGGCGATCCCGTATCCGTTCGGCAAGTTCGATTTCCTGCTCGTCCCCGCGTTCCAGTTCGGCGGCATGGAGCATCCGGGGGCGATCTTCTACAACGCCAATGGCCTGCTGCTCGACGAGAGCGCGACGCAGGACCAGATGCTCGGGCGCGCCAGCGTCATTGCCCACGAGACCGCCCACATGTGGTTCGGCGATCTGGTGACGATGCAGTGGTTCAGCGACGTGTGGATGAAGGAGGTCTTCGCCAACCACATGGCCGCGAAGATCGTGAACCCGGCGTTCCCGGCGCTCAACCACGAGCTGCGCTACCTCGTCGACTACTACCCCTCGGCCTACGGCGTCGACCGCACCGCCGGGACCAACGAGATCCGCCAGCCGCTCGCCAACCTCAACGAGGCCGGCACGCTCTACGGCGCGATCATTTACCAGAAGGCGCCGATCGTCATGCGGCAGCTCGAGACGCTGGTCGGCGCGGACGGATTCCGCGACGGGCTGCAGGAATACCTGAAGGCGCACGCCTTCGCGAATGCGACCTGGCCCGATCTGATCGCGCTGCTCGACCGGCGAACGCCCGAGGATCTCGCGGCGTGGAGCCGGGCCTGGGTCGAGGAGCGCGGGCGGCCGTCGATCCGGACCGAGCTGTCGCTCTCGAACGGCAAGGTCCGCAAGCTGGCATTCACGCAGCGCGATCCGTATCCGAAGCGGGGTCTCGTGTGGAACCAGCGCATCACCGTCGCGATCGGCGGGCCCGAGGTGAAGCTGATCCCGGTGCAGCTCAACGCCGCGCGCGTCGACGTGCCCTCCGCGCGAGGACTGCCGGCGCAATTCGTCCTGACCAACGGCGGCGGGATCGCCTACGGCGACATCCACCTCGACACCGCCAGCCTCGCGTGGCTGACCGCGAACCTGCCGTCGATCGGCGACGAACTGACCCGCGGCAGTGCCTGGGTCACGCTCTACGACGCGATGCTGAACGCGGAGGTCACGCCCGACGCCTTCCTCGCGCTGGCGCTGCGCGCGCTGCCGCTCGAGAGCAACGAGCTGAACGTCAGCCGGATCCTGTCGTACGTGCGCGAGGCCTACTGGCGCTACTCGCCGGCTGCGACTCGCACACGGCTGGCGCCGCAACTCGAGCCGGTGCTGCGCGCCGGGCTGGATGCCGCGGCCGCACCCAGCCTGAAGTCCACCTGGTTCTCGGCGCTGCGCGACGTCGCGCAGACACCCGCGACGATCGAGTGGCTGAAACGGGTGTGGGCCGAGGAGGAGAAGATCCCGGGCCTGACGCTGTCCGAGATCGACTTCATCCGGCTGGCGGAAGACCTGGCGGTGCGCGAGGTTCCCGGCACGCCCGCGATCCTCGATCGGCAGTACGAGCGCACGAAGAACCCGGATCGCAAGGCGCAGTTCGCGTTCGTCAGGCCCGCGCTCTCGGCCGATCCACGCGAGCGCGAGGCCTGGTTCGCGGCGCTGGCGGGCGTCGCCAACCGCCGGCGCGAGCCGTGGGTACTCGAAGGGCTGCGTTACCTGCATCACCCGCTGCGCGCCGCCGCCTCGGAGAAGTTCATCGAGCCGAGCCTGCTGCTCCTGCGCGAGATCCAGCGCACCGGCGACATCTTCTTCCCCAAGCGCTGGATGGATGCATCCTTGAGCGGCCATCAGTCCGGCACCGCCGCCGCAACCGTCCGGGCGTTCCTCGAACACGTGCCGCCCGACTATCCCGAGCGCCTGCGGCGGGTGATCCTGTCGTCCGCCGACGATCTCTTTAGAGCGAGCAGACAGTGATCAGCGCCGACGGCTCAGCACAAAGGCCACGAAGATCACGAAGATCACCAAGACATTTGGTTAGTCTTGGTGGTCTTTGTGACCTTTGTGATCTTTGTGATGAGATCGTGGAACGTCTCAGCGAGACACGCGAATGATCCAGATACGGATACTCGTCACCGGCGGCACCTTCGACAAGGAGTACGACGAGCTGTCGGGCAAGCTGTTCTTCAAGGACACTCACGTCCAGGAGATGCTGCGGAGAGGGCGGTCGCGGCTGGATCTGACGATCGAAACGGTGATGATGGTCGACAGCCTCGACATGGACGACGCCGGGCGCGCGGTGATCGTGGCGCGCTGCCGCGACGCCGCCGAGCCCGCGATCGTCGTGACGCACGGCACCGACACCATGGTCGACACCGCGCGCGCCCTGGCGGGTGCCGGAATCGAGGGTAAGACGATCGTTCTTACGGGCGCGATGGTGCCGTATGCGTTCGGCAGCTCCGACGGGCTCTTCAACCTGGGGAGCGCGCTCTCCTTCGTCCAGGTCTTGCCGCCGGGCGTCTACGTCGCCATGAACGGCCGCCACTTTCCCTGGAACGCCGTCCGGAAAAACAGGGAAACGGGTGTCTTTGAACGAACCTCAGAACTGTAAACTCTGCCGGACTGTAAACTCTGCTGGACTATGAACTTCGCAAACTGTGAACCAGACTGTTAACTGTGAACTGTAAACTGTGAACTTCACTTCCAAGCTGCCGTCGGTGGGGACCACCATCTTCACCGTGATGTCGAAGCTGGCGGCGGACGTCGGCGCCATCAACCTGTCGCAGGGCTTTCCCGATTTCGACTGCGACCCGGCGCTGGTCGACGCCGTCACCCGGCACATGCGCGAGGGGCGCAACCAGTACGCGCCGATGCAGGGGGTGCCGGTGCTGCGCCAGGCGATCGCGGCGAAGTTCGCGTCGCTCTACGGCGCCGCCTACGATCCCGAGACCGAAGTGACCGTCACGTCCGGCGCCACGGAAGCGATCTTCGACGCGGTCGCCGCGGTGGTGCATCCCGGCGACGAAGTCATCGTGTTCGAGCCGTGCTACGACTCCTACGTCCCGGCCATCGAAGTCAGCGGCGGCACGGCGGTCGTCGTGTCGCTGCGCTACCCGGATTACGCGGTGCCGTGGGACGAGGTGCGCGCCGCGATCTCGCCGCGGACGCGCATGATCATGGTCAACACGCCGCACAATCCCGCGGCCGTGGTGTTCGGGCCTGACGACATCGCCGAGCTCGCGCGCATCGTCGAGGGCACGTCGATTTTGCTGCTCAGCGACGAGGTCTACGAGCACATCATTTTCGACGGCGTGCGCCACGAGAGCATGGCGTGGCACAAGGAACTGCGCGCGCGCAGCTTCATCGTCGGATCGTTCGGCAAGACCTATCACGTCACCGGGTGGAAGGTCGGCTACGTCGTCGCGCCGGCGGCGCTGACCACCGAGTTCCGGAAGATGCACCAGTTCGTCACCTTCTCGACCAACACGCCGACGCAGCACGCGCTCGCGGAGTTCATCGCGGAGAAGCGCGGCTACCCGGAGCTGTCCGCGTTCTACCAGCGCAAGCGGGACCTGTTCCTGGAGTTGATCGCGGGATCGCGCTGGCGGGCGCTGCCGTCACGCGGCACCTATTTCCAGCTGCTCGACTACTCGGCGATCACCGACGAGAAGGACATGGCGTTCGCGCTGCGCCTGACGAAGGAACACGGCGTCGCGTCGATCCCGACGTCGGCGTTCCTCTACAAGCAGGCGGCGCCGCCGGTGCTGCGGTTCTGTTTCGCGAAGAAGGACGAGACGCTCAGGGCTGCCGCTGAACGGCTGACTCTGGTTTCGGCATGACGATCCAGAGCGTGACGTAGACCAGGATTCCGGGAAAGGCGACCGACAGGATCGACACGAGGACGAACACGATCCGGAAGAGGGTCGTCTCCCAGCCGAAGTACTCGGCGATCCCGGCGCACACACCGGCAATCATCTTGTCGGGGGAGCGCGTCAGCCGCTGGCTGGTGGCCATGGCTGATTCTACGCTGCCGGCCCGGACGCCGTTCCATCCCAGCGGCTCGCGAACCACGCCACGTAACCGCCGAGACAGATCAGAATGAGCGCCGCACCGCCGGCCAGGCCGTTGCGCAGCCGTCGCCTGCCGGTGCTGTCGATGACCGCGTCCTGCGGGTGGTCGGGGTGGTAGAGGACCTTCACCGGGCCGGTGACATACGCGGGCGCGTTCCGGTTCGGCGGCGCGGTGAAGCTGATCCGATCGCCGGCCGAGGTGGTGAAGGCGATGAGCGGCACTTGCACGTCGCCGTCGATCGTCCGCCGCTTGAGCAGCTCGACGACTGTGCCGTCGGCGCGAAGCCAGCCCTGGAGCAGCAGACCTTCCTGGCGCGCGACCTGCCAGACGCCTCCGGCCATCGCCAGCCCTGTCACGAAGAGAAGGACACCGGCGAACGCGGCGCGGAGCGGATACGCCGGCATCCGCCTCTTATGCGACGCTGACGCCGACGGGGCACGATACGCCGGTGCCGCCGAGCCCGCAATAGCCGTCGGGATTCTTCGACAGGTACTGCTGGTGATAGTCCTCGGCGAAGTAGAACTCGGGCGCCGGGATGATCTCCGTCGTGATGGCGCCGTGGCCCGCCTTGGCCAGGGCGCGCTGGTAGTCGTCGCGGCTGCGCTCGGCGGCGGCGCGCTGCGCCTCGTCGTAGTAGTAGATGCCCGAGCGATACTGCGTCCCGACGTCGTTCCCCTGCCGCATGCCCTGCGTCGGGTTGTGGCTCTCCCAGAACGCTTTGAGCAGCGCGTCGTAGGAGATTTTCTTCGGATCGAACACGACGAGGACGACCTCGTTGTGACCGGTCAGACCGCTGCAGACTTCACGATAGGTGGGATTCGGGGTCAGGCCGGCGGCGTAGCCGACGGCGGTCGTGTAGACGCCGGGCAGCTGCCAGAACTTCTTCTCGGCGCCCCAGAAACAGCCGAGCCCGAACATCGCCTTCTGCGTGCCGTCCGGGTACGGCCCTTCAATCGTGGCGCCCCTCAGCACGTGGTGCTGCGGCGGTACGGGCATCTTTTCCACCCGGCCTTTGAGGGCGTCGGCCGGTGTCGGCATCTTGGATTTGTTCGAGAACATACGTGAATAGTGTACTACCTCACCGCGAGGTTCCGGGCCGGGACGCTGCGCGCATATAATCCCGCCACACCACCGCGCTCGTCTTGTCGCAATAAACCAGTCCGAAGGAGTGCCCACGTGATTGTCTGTCGGTCGACGCTGGGCTGGCTCCTGCTGGCCATGATGGCGGCTGGTGCGGGCGACCCGTCCGGTCAATGGTCTCAATTCCGCGGGCCGAATGGTTCCGGCGTGGATTCAGCCGCCGGCTATCCCGTCGCATTCTCCCCGACCAACAATGTGGTCTGGAAGGTGGCGATGCCCCACGGGCAGTCGTCACCGGTCGTGGCGGGCGGGCACGTGTATCTGACCGCGAGCGAGGGCACGCGGCGCCTGACCATCTGCCTGGACGCCGCCACGGGACGCGAACTGTGGCGAAGAGAGACGACGCCGGTGCGGCGGCAGGACGTTTTTCACGTCAACGATCCGGCGTCGCCCACCGCGGCGGCCGACCAGGACGGCGTGGTCGTGTTCTTTCCCGATGCCGGACTCACCGCCTACACGCCAGAGGGGAAGGATCGCTGGACGCTGTCGCTGGGCCCATTCAAGAGTTTCTATGGGATGGCCGGCTCGCCGGTCCTCACCGGAGACCTGGTTGTGTTGCTCTGCGACCAGCGCAGCGGCTCCTTCCTGCTCGCGCTCGATCGCAAGACCGGTGCTCGCCGGTGGCGGCGAGAGCGACCGGACGCGGTCGAAGGATGGGCCACACCCATCGTGTTTCAACCCGCAACCGACGCGCGGGACACGGAAATCGTCGTCCTCGGCTCGAGGCGCCTCGAGGCGTACACCCGCGAGACGGGCGAGCCGCGCTGGTGGATGCCCCTCGGATCGAGCGGATCGATGGGGACGCCGGTGGTTCGCGGCGACACGCTCTTCGTCTCGACCCTTGGATCCGCCGAACCCGCACTGCCGGCGTTCGACGGCTATCTGCAGAGACTGGACACGAACAAGGACCGCCGGCTGTCAGCACGCGAGTTCCGTGACGACAAGGAAATGAGCGAGCACTTCGGCTGGATCGACGCGGACGGCGACGACTTCATCACCGAGAAGGAATGGAACGTGACCCGGGATCTCGCCGTCGGAGACTACGGCACCATCGCCGTCCGTCCGGCCGGCGCCCGTGGGAAACTGGCCCCCTCCGCCATCCTCTGGCGGTTCCAGAAGAACCTGCCATACATACCCGCTCCGCTGCTCTACCGGGACGTCCTGTACCTGGTGAAGACCGGAGGGATCATCACGTCCCTCGACCCGACAACGGGCCTGCCGCTGAAGCAAGGACGGAGCCTCGAAGCGCTCGGCGACTACTACGCGTCGCCAGTCGCCGCCGACGGCAAGGTCTACCTGGCCAACGTGGAAGGAAAGATCACCGTCTTGAAGGCGGCCGCGGAGTGGGAGGTCCTGGGGGTCAATGACCTCGGCGACGAAATCCATTCGACGCCGGCGCTGAGCGGCGGCCGGATCTTCGTGCGGACGCGCGGCGCCGTCTACTGCTTCGGCGCCAGGTAACTGCGGCCACTGATGTTCGTCATCGAGCTGATCTACACACGCAGTCTCGCCGAGATCGACGGGGCCATGGCTGCCCACGTGAAGTTCCTGAAGAAGTACACGCCCAGTGGCTCGCTCCTTTGGTTCTGCGCAGAAAGTCAGGCCGGCGTGCCGCTTAGTCGCTGCCCTGCGCGAGAAGAACGATCAGGACCACGATGATGATCGCCAAGACGAGGAAGAACACCTTCCAGAAGCTCTTCGGATACTCCCCCGCCATCCGTCCGGTACCGCCATTGACGAGGACGTGGAACACCTTGGCGCCGTAGGTGTAGGTAAGCAGCCAGATCGGCACGAGGATGTGCTTGAAGGTCCGCGCCGAGAACGTCGGGTGGATCACGAGGTTGCGATAGGTGTCGCCCGGCACCTGGGCCGCGCACATCTCTTCGAGCTTCTGGTGCATGGACGCTTCCGACGCCTGCGCCGCCTCGAGCAGCACCACCTGGTAGTGCTCGACGACGAACCCTGACAGGAACGAGGTGTCGTAGGCGACGAGCTCGTTGGTCATGAACGGCTCAACCTGCTTCAGCAGCGCGTGATCGACGCCGCGCGTGCCCGGAATCGGCTCGTCGTCGAAGAAGTGCTCGAGGACGCCCGACGCCGGCTCCCAGCGCGTATGTTGCACCTGCCGCGTCTGCGTCTGACCCTTGTTGTCGCGATAGGTTTCGGTCGTGTAGTAGTAATGCCCCGCGTCCGCGTCCCACGGACACACGACCTGTGCGTCGAAGGTCCAGTACGGGATGTAGATCCCCTTGACGGTGTCGACGAGCGCGCGCGACTTCAGCGCGTTCGGCGCCAGCCACTTGCTCTTGTACCAGCGGCGGATCTGCTCGCGGACGGCGGTTTCGGCAACCTTGAACGGCAGCAGGCTCTGCGGCCGGATCGGCGACTTGATCTCTTCGTAGGGCACGAGCGCCGGCGAGCCGCAGAACTCGCAGCGCTGCCCGACGCGATCGGGCGCGAACACCGAGACCGCCTTGCAGCTCTGGCACTGCACGGTAATCCGCTCGGTCTGCCAGCCGCGATCGGCTTCAGGGATCTCGCGCAGCGCGCGCACGAGATCGAGTTCCTCGATCGCGCCGGCCTCGGTCACCTTGTAGGGAGACTCGGTGCCGCAGAACGGGCACACCAGCTTCTGCTTGCCGGGATTCCACTCGGCCTGCGCCCCGCAGGCTGGACACGGGTGCTTCTCTAGGGCAGTGACGGCCATCGATTTGGTGATGTCGCGGATTTGGTGATTTGGTGATCCGGCGTTTATCAAACGCACGCGCGGTAGCGCGTGCGATGCTCAATCACCAGATCACCAGATCTCTAAATCACCAGATCACTTCGCGAGGTACTCGTCGAGCGACGAGCGCTTGATCCGCCACGTCGAGCCGATCTTCTTCGCCGCCAGCTCGCCCGACTCGATGATCGCCAGGACGTCGCCCTCAGAAACCTTGAGCGCGTTTGCAATATCTCCGGGTGAGAGCAATTCAGGGAGTCCGCCGCCGCCG
>Ga0066652_100002519_pt1 | contig 10086 bp, 6 predicted proteins | sample GraSoiAngelo_101_FD_71413 | JGI IMG/M metagenome (GOLD analysis project Ga0066652, IMG submission 71413) | Grasslands soil microbial communities from the Angelo Coastal Reserve, California, USA - 14_0903_02_30cm | ecosystem: Environmental > Terrestrial > Soil > Grasslands | place: USA... | reverse complement strand
CCACAAAGGGGGAATCGATCCAGTGCTCTGGCCGCGGCTTGCAGGGTCGTGGCCCGGAGTGACGTTCACCGGGGCGCCGCTCAAGCTGCCCGCCGGACAGTTCGGACTGGGCCACGGCGCCGGTGCTCACGCGCCAGACGAGTACTGGCTGATCGAGTCCGCCAACCCGAAGGTCGCCGGCATGGACGGTGCCGTGCGATCGTATGTGGATCTTTTTTACGAGCTGGCCTGAGCGGCGGGAGCCGGAGGATACGGTCTACATCCGGCTCTAGCGAACGCACGCGAAGTTTGCGGCGTCATTCGGATCGCCCGTCCCCTTATAGCGAGGCACGGTCGGATAGAGACACACCGGACGGGTGTACTGGACGGTCCTCGTCGTGGCCTGGTTGTCGGTGAACTTGGTCCCGATGAATTGCGTCGGCGCGGTGCCGCCTTCAACCCACTTCTCCAGAGCGGTCTGCAGATCGTGCGCCGCGTCGCGCACCGGCGGTATCTGCTGCCCGACGCCGCCAAAATTCGACGCGCCGATCCCGCCGCTGCAGTGATTCATGCCAGGCACCATGAACAGTCGATAGAAGCTCTGCGTGTGCTCGAGGCCGCCGTTCGCCTTCGCGAGTTGCTCGTAGTACGTGGGACTGTATTCCGGCTGCAGCGTCTGATCGTTCCAGCCGTGATACTGGATGATCTTGACGCCGCGTCGAATCGCCGCCGCGTAGTCGGTGGACGTGGCGTTGCCCAGCCGCCCGATCGTCTGGTCGGTATGCTCCATGTCGCTGTCGAAGTTGAACGACCGGAGATCCCATTCCGGGTTCTGGTACACGAGATTGGAGAAGTAGACGAGCAGACCGGGGGCGGCCGTTGTCGGCCGGACCATGCCCGTCCAACCGGCTTCGGAGCCTCTCGCGAAGCCCGGAAAGATCGATTCGCCGGTTCGCGGATTCCTGGGACCGTCGTAGATCTTCTGCAGCGCCGAAACCTGCGCCGGCGTCAGGCAGCTGTTGCCGTCCGCGCCGTTGCACGTGAGTGACCGCGGATCGAACGTGCAGCGTCGCGGATCCGCGATGACGCCGTCGGCGAGGCCGTCGTCCTTGTCGCAGGCCGCGACCACCGCGGCAGTGATCGCGGGCAGCTTCTCGGCGGGAATGGCAGCGCCCGGAGCCGCGAGCGCCTGCGCGTTCCAGATGAAGCCGGCATTCGAATGCGACTGGAGATTCCAGGGTGCGCCGATGATCAAGCCGTCGAAATCGTCCGGATAGCGCTGTGCCTCGATGAGACCTTGGCGGCCGCCGTTCGAGCAGGAGCTGAAATACGAATGCGACGGCGCCTGACCGTAGTACGCCGCGATGATCGCCTTGGCCGCAACCGTCGTCACATGCTTCGCGCGGTAGAGATAGTCGGTCACCTTCTCCGGATGGCCAATCCCCCACCACTGGTCCGTAGACACGTGGCCGGTGTCGGTGGACGCGGTCGCGTAGCCCCGGCGCAGGAGTTCATTCATAGCGCTGTCCAGGCCGTTTCTCTGGTAGTTCAACTGTCCCGCGAAGCCGCCTTCGCCCGTCGACAGGAACTTGCGGTTCCACCCGGCGGGCTGCGGTAGCCAGACCTCGAAGCGAATCTCCGAGTCGGCGGACGGCTTGCTCACCCCCTGCACGCGACAGAATGCCGGAAGGTCGGGGACGGTGACGGCGTCCGAGATTCGGAGCGTGCCGCTTGTGACGAGCGCCGAGTCAACGATGGAGGTGGTGTGGTCGAAGGTCCGTCCCTTCAACGCCGAACACTCCGCCGATGGTCCGGAAGCCGGCGGCTTCCGTTCAGGTGGTTGTGCCGCGATCGCGACGACACACCCGAGGATCGCCGCGCTCACAACAAAGGACGCGTACTTCAGCATCATGGCGCGCTCCATTCGTCAACCGAGCTGCCGGGTCAATCCTGAATCCGATCGTCGAGCCTTCGCCGCAGACCGGCGAAGCGCTCGACGAGTGATGATACGTGCGGCCGTCCGTGAATGCCAGGGAGCACGACCGTGTCGCCTGATTTCTCCAGGCCGCGCCTTCGACCATCCTTCGCGGTAGCGCCGGTCTGCCGCTCGCACGGCGCACGGGGACTCACCGGGAGTGGTAAGCTGCACCTTTCAAAAGGAGGTGCGGGCATGCGACCGGAGAATCCGACGGTTGCGCTGTTCACCGTCGTTGGCCTGATGGCCACCGCGGCGAGTGCGCAGGTTGTGAGGCAGGAGGTCCCTGGCATCCGGAACTTCGCCAAGGTCGAATCGACCGTTGCGTGCGCAGGCGCCATTACGCCCGCCGCGATCCAGGAAATCAAAAAGATGGGTTACGCGTCGATCATCAACCTTCGCCTCGCGACCGAGCAGGGGGCTGACATCGACGCGAACACCGCCGCTGCGAAGGTGACCGGTATTCCCTATTACCATATCCCGTTCAGTGCGTCGGCGCCGGATCCCGCGGTCGTCGACACGTTTCTGAAGACGATCACCGCGCCGGGCGTCCAGCCGGCGTTCATCCATTGAGCTGGCGGTGGAAGAGCCGCCGGGATGTGGCTCATGAAACGCGCGATCGTCGATGGTTGGGACACGAACAAGGCGCTGGAAGAAGCGACGGCACTCGGGCTCACGAACGAAACGCTGAAGCAGTTCTTCCTCGCGCAGATTCAGCAGCGAAAGCGCTGACGGAGCACACGCGGAACCCGACCGCGGCACCTGGTCGTCGTGACAAAGGAGGAGACCCGATGCGCCGGCACACCGCTCGACCCCTTTTCCGTCTGCCTCGCTCGAAGAACAGGAGGTCGGCATGAGACGCTGGTCCACCGCGGCGATTCTGGCAACGATCGTGGCGGCCATGTCGCCGGCGTTATCCGCGCAGTGGCCGCTGCACCCGCTAAAGGGCGTTCCGAGAGCGCCTGACGGCAAGCCGAATCTCGCCGCTCCGGCGCCGCGGACAGCCGACGGCAAGCCCGACTTCTCCGGTCTCTGGATGCGATCCGACGATCCCGAGCCGAACGGCGCCGCAGCCGGCCGGCCGCCGCTTGTCAGAGGCGGCAACGCGGGGGCTGGATTCAAGGACGGACTGCCCTTCCAGCCCTGGGCGGCGCAGCTTCAGAAGAAGCGCTTCGCCGAAGAGGGACTGAACGATCCGGATGGCTTGTGCCTGCCGCAAGGGCCGCTTCAGTACCACATCGATCCGCAGCCGTTCGAGATCATCCAGACGCCGCGGCAGCTCGTCTACATCTCCGAGTCGAATTACGGCCTGCGAAAGATCTATCTGGACGGCCGCTCGCTTCCGCCGCCGGGACAGGTCGTGCCGTACTGGCACGGATACTCCGTTGGACGATGGGACGGCGATACGCTGGTGGTTGAGTCGAACAATTTCCACGGCGTCGACCCGAACAACGTGAATGCCGCCGGCCTGCCCAGCAGCTACCTCGGGGCGGGATGGCTCGATCATCGAGGCAGCCCGTACACGGAGGCGATGAAGCTCACCGAGCGATTCCGGCGTGTGAACTACGGCCTGCTGGATATCGAACTCACGGTCGACGACCCGAAGGCGTACACCGAGCCGTTTACCGTCAGAGTCGTGGAGCGGATTGTGGCTGACGGCTCGGAGATGATCGAATTCGTCTGCCACGAGAACCAGACGTTCCTGAAGCTCACGGGCCGGGAGCGCAAGTAGAGGGTCGCGCAGCCGCGCAGCGCGACGAGCGCGCCACCCACGAACCCGCCCAGGTGGCTGCCCGAGCACTCTGTCGGAGAGTTTTCTGATCCATCGAAGGCCGCACGTAGTCCAATGCTCGGCCTCCGATGTCGACTCGCAGTCGGCCACCGCCGCTGCTACGCAGATCCCTGAATACGGCTGATCGGTACCGTTCGGCACGAGTGCCTGGACCGTACCCTCTTCTGGACGGCCGCGGATCTGGAGGTGAGGCTCCTCGATTTCCAGCGCTACTGCAACGGTCAACGCGCGCACGCACTCACTTCCTTTTGTAGTTGACGCTCCCCGAGGGCTGCTGTTAGCCTCCGGCCGGTGCCGTCTGTGGGACGGGTGGCGAACAAGGAGGAGTCATGACGCGTTCAGTCGCTCGCGCGCGATTCGGGCTGGTGCTTCTTGCAGTGCTGCTCGCACCCTCGGTCGGCTATGCGCAGAGCGCCATCAGCGGGCTCGTTCGGGATACAACGGGCGGGGTGCTGCCGGGCGTGGCGGTCGAAGCGGCAAGCCCGGTTCTGATCGAAAAGGTGCGAAGCGCCGTCACGGACGATCAGGGGCGCTACACGATCGTCGATCTGCGGCCCGGCACTTACATAGTGACCTTCTCATTGAACGGCTTCAACACGTTGAAGCGTGAAGGGATTGATCTACCCGGCAACTTCACGGCGACGATCAACGCCGAGCTGCGGGTCGGCGCGCTCGAAGAGTCGGTGACGGTGACCGGCGACTCGCCGCTCGTCGACGTGCAGAACACGCAGCGAACGCACGTCATCTCGCGCGAGCAGCTCGACTCGCTGCCGACGGCGCGCAACTACTCGGGCGTGGCGGCGCTGCTGCCCGGCGTGCGGATGACCAACACCGACGTCGGCGGCAACCAGCAGATCGAGCAGATCTACATGATCTCGCATGGTTCGCGCCGCACCGACACGGCGCTGCAGGTTGACGGCATGTCAATCAACAGCCTGATGAACGACGGCGAAGTGCAGGCGTATTTCAGCGACGCCGCGAACTCCGAAGTGACGTACCAGACGAGCGGCGCCGGCGCCGACGTCGCGACCGGCGGCGTCCGGATCAACATGATTCCGCGGGAGGGGGGCAACCGGTTCAGCGGGTCGCTCTTCGCCGGCGGCAGTTCCGGGAAGTGGCAGGCGGACAACGTCACCGACGAACTGCGCGCGCGCGGACTCGTCAACGGCAACCGCGTGGACCTGATCGCCGACTTCAACGTCGGCCTCGGCGGGCCGATCAAGAAGGACAAGCTGTGGTTCTTCGCGACCTGGCGGCGGATTGCGTCGAACGACTTCGTGGCGAACACGAAGTTCAAGGATGGATCGCAGGGCCGGCAGGAACAGTGGGTCCAGAACCAGATGGTCCGGCTCACCTGGCAAATTTCGCCCCGCAACAAATTCACCGTGTATCACGACCGCTATCCGAAGTGGAAAAGCTACGAGATGGGGTCGAACTACGAGCCGGAAACCGCTGCGTACCGCCGCGATCCGCACCACGCGCTCTACTACACCGGGCAGGCCAAGTGGACGTCGCCGGTGACGAGCCGCCTGCTGTTCGAAGCGGGCTATTCAACCAACGTCGAGTACGTCACGATTCTGTACCAACCGGGCGTCGGCAAGGATCGCGGCACGCCGGCGTGGTTCACGACGGTTGGCAAGCAGGACCTGCTGCGCGGCACGATCTATGACGGCGTTCCGGCACCGACGCAGGGAATCGACCCCAAGAAATACAACGCGACCGCCACCGCCTCGTACGTGACCGGCAGCCACGCCTTGAGGGCGGGCCTCCAATGGGGATTCGGCGACTACGTCATCGATCGCGACATCAACGCCGATATTGTGCAGCTGTATCGGAACGGCGTACCGGATTCCGTGCGCGTCTACAACACACCAGTCCAATCGCACGAGCATCTGAACGCGGACCTCGGCCTGTACGCGCAGGACGCGTGGACGCTGAAGCACGTCACGCTGAACCTCGGCGTCCGCTTCGACTACTTCAATGGCGAGATTTCGCAGCAGGATCTGTCCGCCGGCCGGTTCGTCCCTGCACGCTCGTTCCCCCAGACCGGCGGGATGCCGAATTGGCGAGACATCTCGCCGCGGCTGGGATTCTCCTACGATCCATTTGGCAACGCCACCACGGCGATCAAAGCGACATTCAACAAGTACGTGGCGGGCCAGACGCTTGGCTTCGCACAGCGCTACAACCCGCTGCAGCTGCAGTCGGACACGCGGACCTGGAGCGATTTGAACAGCAACAATCTCGCCGAAGACAACGAAATCGGCGCGAGCAACAACGTCGCGTTCGGCCAGCCGCTGCTGCAGCGGCGGCCCGATCCGGACATCAAGCGCGAATACGATCTCGAGTACAGCGCGTCGGTGCAGCACCAGTTGCTGCGCGGCGTCTCGGTGAACGCCGCGTACTATCGCCGGGGCGTTCACAACATGGTCGCGACCACCCCGACGCAGTTCTCGCGCAGCGACTACACGGTCGTCAACATCGTCAGCCCAGTCGATGGCTCGGTGATTCCGGTGTACAACCTCAGCTCAGCCAAGAACGGCCTGCTCGATCGCGTGGACACGAACTCGACGAATGCGGATCTGCGGCGCCAGACCTACAACGGCGTTGAGATCGGCGCCACGGCGCGGTTCGGCAGGGGCTCCGCGTTCGGCGGATGGACGTTCGACCGGCGCATTCTCGTCCATTGCGACGAGCTCGAGAACTGGTCGAATCTTCCTAACACGCTGTACACCAGCCTCGGCCAGAACGCGGCCCAGCCGAAGTCGGATTATCACTTCTGCGATCAGAGCGCGCTCGACATTCCGTTCCTGCACGAGCTGAAGGCGGCGGGCAGCTACACGCTGCCGTGGTCTGACGTGCAGTTGAACGCGGCGTTCCAGAGCTACCCGGGCGCGCCGCTGCCGACCCGCTGGAACATCAGCAGGACGACGAGGTACGCGGCCGACTGCCAAGGGCCGTGCACGCCTGGCGCGCTGGTCATTCCGAGCCTGACGCCGGCCAGCTACCTTGTCGATCTCGTCGCGCCCGGCACGGCTTACTACGCGCGCCAGAACCAGCTCGATTTCGGCGTGCGAAAGATTTTCCGGATCCGGAAAGTGCAGTACTCCGGGCAGTTCGATCTGTTCAACCTCACCAATTCGAGCTACATCAAGAGCCAGAACAACACGATTGGACCGTCGCTCGGACAGCCGACGTCGATCCTGCAGCCCCGGCTCCTGCGAATCGCGATCCAGGCCCGGTTCTGAACCGAACACGGACACCAACGGAACGGAGGCACGAACCAGCGATCGGGCAAGGAGGGCGCAGATGTGTCGACTCCTCTCCAGGACTCTCGTCATCGGCTTCGCCGTCGTCGCCTTACCTAGACTCGCGGCTGCGCAGGCCAGCATCTCGGGACTGGTACAGGACACATCGGGAGGCGTGCTGCCCGGCGTGACCGTGGAAGTGTCGAGCCCGGCCCTGATCGAGAGGACCCGCTCCGTCATCACCGACAGCGCGGGTCGCTACAGCATTGTCGACCTGCGGCCCGGCCCGTATGCGGTGACCTTCTCGCTGACGGGCTTTGCAACCGTCCGGCGCGACGGCATCGTCCTGGGCGGTACGTTTGACGCGCAGGTCAACGCCGACCTGAAAGTCGGCAACCTCCAGGAGACCGTGACGGTCTCCGGCGCGTCACCGGTCGTGGACGTCAAGAACACGGTCAGGGAAGCGGTGCTCACCAAGGAGCAGATCGAGATCCTGCCGGGCTCGCGAACCGTCAAGGGTCGGGCCGCACTGATCCCCGGCGTGGTGATTCCCGGCGGCAACACCGGGGCGGTCGCCCATGGTTCCGATTCCCAGGACAGCCACACGATGGTCGACGGGTTCAAGTCGGGTCAGCATCTGGTGGGGCGCGGCACCGGACAGCTCGGCGTCGGCAGCGTCACCCAGACGCAGGAAGCAGCGATCGAGGAACTCGTCTACAGCACCGATTCGCAGGGCGCCGAGTACGAGTTCAGCGGCGTGCGGATGAACCTGATCCCCAAGGAAGGCGGCAACCAGGTTCACGTCGAGGGGATCGCATACGGCAGCAATCAGCACTTCGAGCGGAACAACCTTGGCGATCTGCAGAATCCGCCGACGAACCTGAAATATGCGCCGCAGTTGTTCTTCTTCGACTTCAATCCCGTCATCGGCGGCCCGATCAAGGAGAACAAGCTCTGGTACTTCGGGTCGGTGAGCGGAAACAGGAGCAACAGTCAGATCCTTGATGTCTATTTCAAGCCGGACGAGCCCTCGACGCCGGAGAATTGCCGCAACCGTGCCCCCGACAACCTGTGCCAGGCCGACACAGGGGCGGTGCTGAACTGGTCCGAGACGATCCGCGTGACGCATCAGCTGAGCAGCAAGCAGAAGCTGCGATACAGCTTCGACAACACGCGGTCGCTCGGTCTGCGCGGCAACTACATTACGTCGGGCGCGAAAGCGTCCCCGGAAGCCTCGTGGCGTCTTCCGCTGTATCCCGCCTGGCTTGCGCAGGTGAAGTACACCGCGCCGATCACGAATCGCCTGCTGATCGAGGGTGGCTACTCGTACCAGCGCGGCGACTTCCAGGTCCTGTTCCAGCCGGAGAATACGCCGTACGCGATGGCCAAATGGGATCTTCTGCGGGGAACCATCGAGGAGAACCACTATTTGAGCTATAGCAACACGGAGAAGAAGCAGGAAGCGAAGGCGGCGGTCGCGTACGTCACCGGTTCGCACAGCCTCAAGGTCGGGTTCACGGATCGCTGGGCCACGGCCTTACAGGCGAACCCGTTCAACGGCGACATGTCGATTCGCTACACGCTGAACGGCGCTCCGTATCTCGTCACCGTCACGAATGGTCCGTCGAGCAATCTCCAGGCAATCCATTTCGACGGCGGCGTGTTTGCGCAGGACCAGTGGCGGCTCGGGCGATTTACGATCAATCTCGGCGTCCGCTGGGATCACTTCAACGCCGGCGTTCCGGCGCAGACGAATCCCGCTTCTTACTTCACCCCCGCGGTCTCGATCGACGAGATGAAGGACACGCCCAACTGGAACGATTGGGCAACCCGGACCGGCGTCGCCTGGGACGTCTTCGGCACCGGCAAAACGGCCGTCAAGGCGTTCGCCGGCCGGTTCGTCGCCGGACACGCCCTCTCTCGTACTTCGCAGTTCAACCCGATCTTCCAGCAGACCGATACGCGATCCTGGACCGACTTGAATCGCGACGGACGCGTGATCAACACCGATGGAACGCCGCAGTACGCGGAGATCGGACCGCCGACCAACGCAAGGTTCGGGACGCTCGAGGGGATCGACCGGCTGGATCCGAACCTCGTTCGCGACAAGAACTGGACCTACGAGCTGACCGGGCAGCACGAGCTCTTCCCGCGCGTATCGGTGAGCGCGGGTTATTACCACCGCCGGTATTTCGATCTGGCGTACACGGACAATCTGGCGACGACGGCCGCCGACTGGATCCCGTTCACCTTTATCGGACCGGCGGACCCACGGTTGGCCAACGGCGGCGGCGAGGCGATCACTCTCTACAATCTGACCCCGGCCAAGGTTGGCGTGAAGCAGAACATGCTCATCCAGGCACCGAACAATTTCCGGACGTACGACGGGTTCGAGGAATCGGTCAACTTCCAGCTGCCGAAGCGTGGGTTTGCGATGGTCAGCCTGACCTCGGGAAAGCAGCATACCAACGACTGCGATCAGGAAAACCCGAACAACCTGCGCTTCTGTGACACGACGACTCCGTTCCGCCACATCTTCAAGCTGTCGGGCGGGGTGCCGCTGCCGTACGAAGTGATGATCAGCGGCAACTTCCAGCTCTACGACGCACCGGGCGCCGGCCTGTTCGTCGTTCCGCCCTACTTCGCCGCGAACTACGTGGTGAACGCCGCCAATGCCGGCCGGACGATCACGGGCGGGCAGACCAGCACGGGATCGATCAACGTGAACCTGCTCGAACCGAACAAGATCTTCCAGCAGTACTACAAGATCGTCGACGTTCGATTCTCCAAGACGATGACCGTCGCAAAACTGCGGACGACGGCGCTGGCGGAGTTCGAGAACCTGTTCAACATCAGGAGCATCAACGCGGTCACTCAGAATTACGGCGCAAACTGGCTGAGGCCTGCGTCGATCCAGCGCGGGCTGAACGTGCGGTTTGGTCTTCAGATGCGCTTCTGAGCCGGGCCTCGGAGGCTCATGACATGTTCGCGGGCGGCCCGTCGATCGTTTGAGGCGACACATGATTCGAAAGATGCGAGTGCCGATCGTGGGCTTCGTGGCCTGCGCATTCGCAGCCTTGGGTATTTCGACG
>Ga0066652_100002518_pt1 | contig 10088 bp, 7 predicted proteins | sample GraSoiAngelo_101_FD_71413 | JGI IMG/M metagenome (GOLD analysis project Ga0066652, IMG submission 71413) | Grasslands soil microbial communities from the Angelo Coastal Reserve, California, USA - 14_0903_02_30cm | ecosystem: Environmental > Terrestrial > Soil > Grasslands | place: USA... | reverse complement strand
CCAACTGTCAATACATTCTTCGCTACCTGGTAACTACCTAAAACCGTTTTGAATCCGGTAGGATACGGGGGGCAATTGTCAAGTCCGCTGTTGCCCGAAGCAAAGACATGTTGCAGGTACGGAAAATCAAATGCCTGTTGATCTAAAACGGCAGAGTACAGATCATAAAGACCGTTGTAAGAGCAATCGCCCGCAATCGCGCCGTAAGAATTATTTGTCAAGACCATTCCGTAGTCCTGGACATAACTAGCAGCGTTTAGCCAAATACCGGCGAAATATTGAGTGATGATCGTGGCCTTAGGAGCATAGCCTTTATACAATTCGTTCATAATTCCGGCACCTGCTGCGATGCCGGCGACGTGCTTGCCATGTTCCGCGGAGGGCGAAGCATAAGTTCTACCAATAAGTCGATTGGTAAAATCTACGTGGAATTGCGGATCGGCGTTATCACCAATTCCAATTACAACACCTTCTCCTTTCAAATTCCGGCCACCAAAAGAAGTTGGTGCATTCAAAACATTAGCTCGCCCATTGGAACGATCAACATTATTCAGTGGCTGATCTTCGTGTGGTGCTGGCTGCACATATTCAACAAAAGGTAGCGAAGCAAGTTCATTCAATCTTTGTAATGGGATCCGCAAAGCAATCACATGATAGTTTTCTAAAACAGTGGACGTAACATCAAAGTTTCTTTGTCGTAGTTCATTTATCACAGACTGTGCGGAGACGATTTTTAAAAAGCTAATCCATACATCAAGAGTGCCCGGAATTTTGGTTGACCATGAAGGAACGATACCTTTCGCAAGGAGCGACGGCATTTTTTGTTCAGGAGTCAACTCAATAATAGCTCTTGCCTTCACTTGCTCCAATGCATATGAATTGACCGCTCCATTTATGCTGGCAGTGTACGCATTGTTAGGGATATAATTTATCAGTGTGATCCCTGACTTGAGCAAGCGCTGCCTCTCATCAGCGGTAGGTATGTGTTCAAATTGGATGATAGCAAAAGATTGCCCATTTACCCGGAAAGCCTTGCGATTAATTTGCTGTGCGGTGCTTGAATCAATATTTTTTTGAGGAATGAATGAGCCGTTTCTTAGAAATAAACGATAGGCTGAATCTTGTTGGGATAAAGCAGGCAATGAAAATAGCAGAGCAGTAGCAATCAAAGGAAGCGGATAGGCTTTCATAGCTTGTAGTCTACCGATAAAAATACCATAAAAAGCTGGCAAATGCTAAACGGAGGGATAAGGGGAATATTGTGTCACCTGCTTTCAGAATTCTATTAGATTTCTCGTCTCGACACTTGTGCGTTCTTATCGCTATGCTGCAATGCCACCTGTACTGCCGTCGTTGGTCCGCGACGTGTTAACGTTCACCAATGACCAGATGTAAAGCGCCAACAACACCGGCGTTACGGCAAACATCAAGCGTTCGCATGAACTGCCTCATGCACATATGCACTCATTCTCTTGAGAAAAGAGTGCATGTCTTTCATCGTTCTTACATCATCCACAATGAGCAGAAACAATTTTCCGACCTGCTTAAGTCTTGCTTTATTCGTTTGTGTTTGAATAAAAGAAAGAATGCGCTTGAAAGTCTCCGATTCGAAATAAGGCGAGTACGGTTTGTTGATGAAGTAACATTTCAATGAATCATTCTTCAGCAGCATTCGCTCGAAACCTAATTCCACTCCTAACTTTCTGCAACGCACCGTAACAAAGAGATCCTCCACCTGGTGAGGAATAGGGCCAAATCTATCTACCAACTCAACCCGCATTTGCTGCAGTTCATCTTCTGTTTCGGAATTGTCCAGTCTTGTATACAACGATAGACGTTCGGTTATGCTTTCAACATATTCATCCGGAATCAATATCTCAAGATCGGTGTCGATGGTGCAATCCTGGACAAAATCATCTTGCTTTGAAATTTCCTCCTTGAATAATTCTTTGAACTCTGTTCGTTTTAACTCCTTGATAGCTTCGTTCAAAATCTTTTGATACATTTCAAAACCAATGTCCGCCATAAATCCGCTCTGTTCTCCTCCTAACAAGTTCCCTGCTCCACGAATATCAAGGTCTCTCATGGCAATTTGGAAACCACTGCCCAAATCGCTGTGCTGCTCCAGCGTTTGCAGTCTTTTCCTTGAGTCGGCAGGCAACGTGCTCATCGGCGGCGCCAGCAAATAACAAAAAGCTTTCTTATTGCTACGTCCTACGCGTCCGCGCAACTGGTGAAGGTCGCTCAAACCAAATTGATGAGCATTATTTACAACGATCGTGTTTACGTTGGCGATGTCTACTCCGCTCTCAACAATATTGGTGCAAACAAGCACATCGTATTTGCGGTCAATGAAATCAAGAATTCTCTTTTCGAGGTCGTGGCCCTCCATCTGGCCATGCGCATAGCCTATGCTGAGATCGGGACAAAGCCCCTGGATCATATTTACAATTTCAGGCAAACTACTGATTCGATTGTACACGAAAAAAACCTGCCCGCCTCTTTCAGCCTCGAAATAGATCGCGTCGCGAATGATGTCTTCATTGTATACCTGCACTTCGGTTTCTATCGGTTGCCTGTTAGGTGGTGGAGTGTTGATGATGCTCAGGTCCCTTGCACCCATTAATGAGAATTGCAGCGTTCTCGGTATTGGCGTCGCAGTCAATGTCAGACAATCGACCGTAGTCTTAAGTGTTTTTATTTTTTCCTTATGACCCACACCAAATTTTTGTTCCTCGTCCACAACCAGCAATCCCAGGTCTTTGAACTTAACATCTTTACCAAGCAATGCATGTGTTCCAATGATGATGTCGATCTTTCCTTCCTCTAATCTTTTCAGCGTTTCTTTTTTCTCTTTTGATGATTTGAAACGATTGATGTAGTCAACGGTAACAGGAAAATCCCGAAGTCGTTCACCGAAAGTCTGGTAATGCTGGAACGCGAGAATAGTGGTAGGCACCAATATCGCAGCCTGCTTACCGTCAACACACGTCTTAAAAGCCGCCCGGATCGCGACTTCCGTTTTTCCAAAACCTACATCGCCGCACACTAACCGATCCATGGGCGCGGGGGATTCCATATCCTTTTTTACATCAGCCGTTGATTTGCTTTGATCAGGAGTATCTTCATAAATAAAGCTGGCCTCTAATTCTGTTTGCAGGTAGGTATCAGCTGAATGTTTGAATCCTTGCTGAGTCTTTCTTTTCGCGTATAGTTTTATAAGATCAAATGCAATCTCTTTAACCTTGGACTTTGTCTTTTCCTTCAACCGATTCCAAACATCACTACCTAGTTTGTTTATTTTTGGAATGCTACCGTCCTTTCCTGTGTACTTTGCGATCTTGTGCAGCGAATTTATGTTGACATAAAGAATGTCATTGTCTTTGTAAATGATACGGACTGCTTCCTGCAACTTTCCGTTCGCTTCAATTTTTTGCAAGCCACTGTATACTCCCACTCCATGATCAATATGAGTTACGTAGTCGCCAGGTTGTAACTCACGAAGTGTGCGAAGGGTTAGCGCCTTGTTTTTATTATACGCCTGCTTGACCCGGTACTTATGATACCGTTGAAAGATCTCGTGGTCCGTGTAGCAAACGATCTTGAGATCCTCATCAATGAAACCCTCATGGATCGCTTTGGCAATCGGATTAAAGTTTATCGCCGCCTTGAGATCAGTGAAGATGCTGTAAAGTCTTTCCAGTTGTTTCGGATTTTCCGCAAACAGGTACAGCTGAAATCCCTGTTTTTCCCAATGTCTCAAATCCCTGATGAGCATGTCAAACTGCCGGTTAAAGGCAGGTTGCTGCTTTGTGTGAAATTCAATTTCATACTGATGTCCTATAGCCGACGGTTGATAGCTGAACTCGACAAGATGCCGATGCACGATCTTCTGCTCAAACTCATTGGTCGTTACGAAATCGTCTTCGTTGATCTGTTTTCTGATTAACTTTTCATCCGCATTCTCAAACATCGGAAGCTTTTCACCTGTCATTTGCATGAACAGGCGCAAATCCTCTTCACAGTCCATTAATCTTTCCTTACACCAATCATAATCCTGGACCCAAACAACCGTGTTTTCAGGAAGGAAATCAAAAAGAGAAATTCTTTCTTCATCCTGGAACTGTGTGTCCACATTGGGTATGATGCTCACTTGCAGCAGCCGTCGTTCACTTAATTGCGTTTCCGGATCAATAATGCGGAGGGAGTCGACATCATTACCAAACAATTCAATTCGATAAGGCTTGTCATTACCAAACGAGTAAATGTCAATGATACCGCCACGAATAGCAAACTGGCCAGGTTCGTACACGAAGTCTGTCCTTTCAAAACCATAATCAGAAAGTTTCAAAAGAAGTTGTTCTGTATCCAGGACATCGCCTGATTTAATGTAAATGATGTTCGAGGATAGTTTTCCCGGCACTATCACTTTTTCAAACAGCGCTTCCGGATAAGAGATAAACACCTTTTTATTAATAATCCCTTGCGCTGATGCAATTTTTGTCAACGCTTCCGTACGAAGCATAACGTGACTGCTGTTGAGCAGGCTGTAATTCTTTTTATTCTTAAACGACGAAGGAAAATAAAATATGTCCAACGCGTCCGTAAGACTTTCCAACGAATTATGAAAATAAGCTGCCTCTTCGGCGTCGTTCAATATGATCAAATGATTTAATTGCGAGCAGGCAGGATGCAGAAAAATGGAGCCTACTACGAATTGCGACGAACTGCCCTGGAGGTTTTTAAGATATATTTTTTCAGGTTGGGAAAAAGAAAGCCTGTCCGCCAATTGGAAAAGACGGGGAGTGTTTTGATACTGCAACAACAAATCCTGTACACTCATGGAGCCTGCAAAGATAAGTCAAACCGCTTATTTCATCGGTATTTTACAAACTGTCTAACAAAATTTTCTCTATTGTTACCCACCATTTTTATAATGTAGGTCCCCTTGCTCCATATAGAAATGGGAATGGTAAGATTTTGATAAGGGTGAACGTGGTCATACAACAATTTACCTGCTGCATCATATATCCGAACTTGCATCTTTACCGTGTTCAAATCACCTTTAACAATCAGCAATTGGTTCGCATCAGCCGAAATGTATTTTATAAAATCCTTTGTGATCACGTTATTCGAAACACCGGTAACAACGCCAGTCAAAGGCGCCGTAAATAACCCTCGTCCATGAGTAGCCACTACTAAAGATGTATTTGCCTGGCGATACTTTATCATGTACACCGGAACATTTGCCAGCCCGTTGTTGTTAACTATCCATTGCGTGGTATTTCCGCTAATGGTTGAGGCTGTCCAAACTCCAAGAGCAGTCCCGAGGATAATTCCTCCGCCGGTTGTCCCACTCAGTTGGGCTCCGGGCGGCGCAAAGATTCCGCAGAATACTGGCATGTCCGGCAGGTTAACGCCGTTATTGTCGAGGGAATTCCATGTTGTTCCCCCGTCAGTGCTTTCCCAAACGCTCTGCACGCCGAAATTAGAAAGAGTGAGCAGAACATTACTTCCGTTTGACGCGTCAACATCAATGGATGAAATATATGCTTGTGAACCTGAGGGGTCTGTTCCGGCTGAGATAGTTCTCGAAAGCGCTACCGTGGGTGCTGCATTAGCGTTGGTGATCTTTAACACCATCGGAACGAGGTTGGCAGTTGTTTGATCCACAACAGAGCATCCTAGCCAAATTGTATTGGGGGAAATTGGATCTATTTTTACTGCCGTCACACCGCGTGTTCCCATATTGGTAATGCGCAAGCTGTTACCAACTGGTGCACCTGCCAGGTTAGATATCCGATAATAATGCGTGGTATCATCACCCGCATACAAAATGTTTTGTGCATTGTCGAGATCGGTGGGGTTGATGAACTGCCCGTTATCATTATTAACCGCGCCGAGGTTAGAAAAACTTGCACCGCCATTCAAAGAACGGTAATAATTGTTGTTGAGAGTTGCGGCGATTTGAAGTTGTCCGTCAGTTTGACGAATGTGAGGAATACCGCCATCACCACCTATCACAGGTGTTGTTGAATTGATGCCCGGCGATGTGAACTTTTGGGTGTTATTATCCTGCGCACCAGCCAGGAAATAGTTGTCATCGGTCGGGTGAAAGTCGCAACCATAAAACTGTGTGGCATTAAACCCGTTATTCTTCGAAACGAACGTTGGGTTAGAAAAGGTAAAGTCCGATGACGCATAAATTCCCCCATCATTTCCAATCAACAAAGTCGACGAATTGAGAAACACCAATGCGTGCTGATCCACATGCACACCCGGGGACGAACTTATATTAGACCATGAAGCGCCGCCGTCAATTGATTTTGCCAATTGGATTCCTCCTACCACGACATTATCAGCATTCGCGGAATCAACTGCCATAATGAGATCATACCACGTTTGAGAATTGCTCCCGTTGTTGAGCGCAGATGGAGCGGTGAATGACCCCCAGGTTGCACCTCCATCATTCGACCTATAAAAATCTTGCACCTGGTCAGTCGCGCTATCCTGCATCATCACGTAAACTCTTTGGGAATTGGAGGGAGCAACTGCAACTTCAGCCCGGAACGTTGTATTGGCATGAGGGGGCGTGATTTCCTGCCAATTACATTTTGCCCCGGTATTTGCGCCGTACGTGGCAAAGCTGGATTTAAAAATTTGGGTGGGCGTAAAAATTCCCAGTGCGGCGTAAACGTCTCCATTTGTTGCCACTTCCAAATCGCACGCCCGGCCGGTTGTAAATGTTACTCCCGGACAAGGCGATGGATCTGATTGTTGCAGCCCAAGTATCTGGGTCCAGCTATTGCCGTTGTCTGTTGACCTCATCACTCCACGATTGTTAGAGGTTAGATTTCGTAAAGCAACATAAAGATTTCCGTTATTGTCAATCACAAAATCCTGGACGAACTCAAATCCTGACGTTGAGGCAATTTGATTCCATGTTACTCCGCCGTCAATAGTCTTAAAAATTCCCGCACCTCGCACCGCATCGAGATTGAACCAGCCTTCGCCAGTTCCGGCGTACATGATATTAAAGTTATTTCTGTCTTGCACGAGGACGGTAACTGCCAGGTTGGCCATCAGGTCGTTGACAACCGTCCAACTTGGTGTCGCCGAGAGAAAATTGCTTGTTTTGAATATCCCACCACTGACCGATGCGGCAAAAACCGTGTTGCCAGTCGGATCGTTTTTGTCGATCATGACCGCCCGCGACCTGCCCCCAATATTATTCGGTCCTCTTTCGGTCCATGTAAGGTCGCTGATCTGCGTGGTACGTGCATTAGCCATAAACCGCATCGCGTCTAATAATCTTTCAGTGGGAACCCGGTTTAATGCAGGATCTCTCGTCATCAAAAATTGCTGCCTCATTGCCTTTTCCATTCCATCCATTTCGAGCTTTTCCTCTGAATCGGAGGAAAGGTTTTTGCAACTAACTAAGACGCCTGAAACCAATATGCCAGCAAGTAAAAAAGGAAGGAAGAAAGTTTTAAATGGGGTAAAGACCATTTTCTCGTCAAAAAACATGCATTTATTTTTAAGAATACTTTTGTAAACTACAAAATCTAAGATAAATCTAATTCAATAAAGTATTTATGAAAAAAATTCTACTATTTTCTGCATTATTTATTGTTGGATTGAACCTTTTTAGCCAGCCCACGGTAAAGATCTTCGCTTATGAACAGGATAATTTACCCGGGACCCGCCCCGCTGGTGTAGTAGATGAAAACGGAAAACCCATCAAAAAGGCTGCTCCGAAAAAAAATTACTTCATTTATTTATCCTTGAAACAAAAGTACAGCATCAAACCTGTGCAAATATTCATCAAAGGACAATCTTATGAAGTGGGGTCATCGACCGTTAGAAAGGCTCCTGTTGAGTATACCGATAATATCGTTCCTAATAACCCCGAGAAAACGGTTTTGGTGCCGGCAACAGATAATAAAGTGCTTGAGCTGCCCGTAGCAGAACTGTCGCTGTCACAAAAAAAGACTTCGTACATCCAAACTCTTACTGCCAAAAATGACGTCATCGTTGCTTATATCTGGAACGGGAAGAAATATTTTGTTTCGCTGAAACAAATCAAAAAACTAGCGCCACAGGTTAATGAGTAACACCGCCTGGCGAAATTTCTTTTGAAAATAGTTTGCCGGAGAAAAAAATCTACTATTTTTAACAAATCGATTGCTTGCCACTCACTAAAAAGAAAAAAAGCGGTATACAACTACCGCTTTTTTATTAAGGTGCGTTGAAGCATTATTTCACCCACGTCAACTGTTTGTCCCTCTTTTACACTGATGTTTTCCAGCACGGCGTCTTTATAAGGTTCGATGCCATCAACCACTACTTTGTAAATGCCTGGCTTTAGAGAAAAACTGAAATTGCCGTTTACAATATTCGATGTTGCCGAATCCCTGCCACCAATAGCCCACGCAGAGTTTGCTCCGTCAACAGGGTTGACTCTTCCTGTTATAGCCGTTTGTTCCCAGTTGTTCCATGCAAAAATGCTCAACATCGCCAACAAGAAAATTCCGAACAGCAAGAGAAAACGTTTCATAACCAAAAAATTTAAGAATTAATAAACCTGTTCCACCAGCAAGCGCCAATCACCATGCCACAGTGAATGATTTGGAGATTAGCCCACTGTGTTTTACATTACTAAAAAATTTTACGAATGGCTTTACAACCCTGGCGAAAAGGAATTGTGACGCGTATTGAGGACGAAACATATAATACCAAAAGGTTTTGGGTTGCCGTTCCTGAATTAGAATCATTTGAATTTAAAGCCGGGCAGTTTGTAACTCTTGACCTACCTATTAATGAAAAACCAAATAAGCGATGGCGCAGTTATTCGATCGCTTCATGGCCAAATGGAACGAATGAGTTTGAACTTGTCATTGTGTTAATGGAAGGCGGAGTAGGTACTCGTTACCTATTTAACGAAACGAATGTGGGAAGTGAATTGACACTTCGCGGACCGCAAGGCGTCTTCGTTTTGCCTGATCCTATTGAAAAAGATTTGTTTTTCATTTGTACTGGAACCGGCATTGCCCCGTTTCGAAGTATGTTGCACTACATTTCGGAACACAATATTCCGCATAAAAAGATATATCTCATTTTCGGCACCCGAACCAAAGCGAACATTTTATATTACGATGAAATGAGAAACCTCGCGGAGATTATTGAAGATTTTCATTATATACCTACACTTTCAAGGGAAGAATGGGAAGGAAGAAAAGGTTACGTGCACGAAATCTATGAAGAATTCGCCCATGAGAAGCAGCCGGCAGAGTTTATGCTTTGTGGCTGGAAGAATATGATCGACGAAGCAAAGAAAAGGATACAGGAGTTGGGATATGAAAGGAAATCCATCCACCAGGAATTATATGGCTGACCGGTGTTGTTTGTGATTTGTAACATGAACGTCATTGACAACTATCATGTCTTTTTTTAGACGAGGACTTGGTATATTCGCAGAAATCAATTTTGTATGGGTGCCTCCTCACTCATTGTGCTGATGATTGCAGCCGTAGCCTTTTCCGGAATAGCTATTCTTATCTCCAAATTCGTTTTAAAAGCAACTACAAACAAGCAAAAAGGTGAGCCTTATGAATGTGGTATTCCGACGCAAGGTCCCAGCTGGATTCAATTTAACGTGGGTTACTACCTCTTTGCCTTGATTTTCTTAATTTTTGATGTGGAGCTGATCTTTTTGTTCCCCTGGGCTGTTGTAGTTAAACAGGTTGGCTGGTTGGCGCTAGTTGAAATTTTGGTTTTCTTTTTTATCCTTTTCATGGGATTTTTATATGCTCATAAAAAAGGCGCTCTTAAATGGATGTAAAACCCGAAGCCCCCTCTAACTCCCCCGATAGGGGAGAACCCAGTACACAGCCCTCGCGAAAACGAGATGCTGCACATAATACAAGCATTCCGAAAAGCGAGAAGGATTTGGTGATGGTGCGATTAGTCAGTTTGGCTGAAAAACAAGTAGAGGATTTGAGCAAGTGTCGTGTAAATCCGTAAACGAATGACAAACGAAAAAGATATAGACAAAGAATTTTCGAAAGGCGAGGTTAGTGAGCGGACCC
>Ga0066652_100002512_pt1 | contig 10095 bp, 13 predicted proteins | sample GraSoiAngelo_101_FD_71413 | JGI IMG/M metagenome (GOLD analysis project Ga0066652, IMG submission 71413) | Grasslands soil microbial communities from the Angelo Coastal Reserve, California, USA - 14_0903_02_30cm | ecosystem: Environmental > Terrestrial > Soil > Grasslands | place: USA... | reverse complement strand
GAGATCTTCATCAAGCCCGGCCCGCAGCACGCCACGCTCGAGCAGTTCGAGCGCGCGATGGAGAACAACGACGAGGAGATCGCCCCGTCGATGCTGTACGCGTACGCGGCGATCATGGAGGGCGTGCCGTTCTGCAATGGGGCGCCGAACCTTTCCGTCGACATTCCTGCGCTCGTGCAGCTCGCGAACGAACGCGGCGTGCCGATCTCCGGCAAGGATTTCAAGACCGGGCAGACGTGGATGAAGACCGTCATCGCGCCGGGCCTCAAGGCGCGCATGCTCGGGCTCGCGGGCTGGTACTCGACCAACATCCTCGGCAATCGGGATGGTGAGGTGCTCGACGACCCCGCCTCGTTCAAGACCAAGGAGGAGTCCAAGCTCTCGGTGCTGCACACGATCCTGCAGCCCGAGATCTATCCCGACCTCTACAAGGGCTTCTCGCACGTCGTGCGGATCAACTACTACCCGCCGCGCGGCGACAACAAGGAAGGCTGGGACAACATCGACATCGTCGGGTGGATGGGTTACCCGATGCAGATCAAGGTCAACTTCCTCTGCCGAGACTCGATCCTCGCCGCGCCGATCGTGCTCGACCTTGCCCTGTTCAGTGACTTCGCGCAGCGGGCGGGACTCAAGGGGATTCAGGAATGGCTCTCCTTTTACTACAAGAGCCCGATGACCGCGCCCGGGCTGCAGCCGGAGCACGACCTCTTCATCCAGCAGACGAAGCTCAAGAACACTCTGCGGCATCTGATGGGCGAGGAGCAGATCACCCACCTCGGGCTGGAGTACTACCAGTCGTGAGCATTCGGGCGCGCGGTGTGCTGCTCGCCTGCGCGTCGGGCCTCGTCGTGATGGGGGCCGACTGCGGTCCGCCGCGTCGCCCGGAGATCCGACAGGGCAGCAAGTCGTACCTGTTCAACATCACCTCCGATCCGATTCCGCCCCACGCGCGCGAGCCCGTCATCTACACGGTGACGGTCCGCGATCGTGAGAGCGGGCAACCGATCGAGACGGGCGAGGGACGGATCTTCGCCAACACGCTCGAGGGTGCACGCACCTACGACGGCTTCACGAAGGCGCCGGCGGTCGGGACGTACACCGCGAAGCTCCACTTCGTGGCCGCGGGGCAGTGGGCGATCGGTATCCAGTTCCACAGCGATTCGACCAAGCCGCTCGAGAAGACCGAGTGGATGCAGGACGTGCTGCAAGAGCGTCCGGGGACTCCCTGATCATGCGCCATTTCTATCGCAGTCATACGCCGCCAGCCGACGTGCTCGTTGCCGCGGATGCCTTCTTCGCCGAGCTCGGTCTCGCACTCGTCACCACTACGGCACGCACGCGAAGCTATTCCGGGGCCCTGGGTGCCCTGAAGCTGGGCGCGCGGGCCGAGGGCGGGCACTACACCTTTGTCGAAGCGACGACGGATCAGATGGGCGAGAGTCGGATGGATCGCAACGTGAAGCGATTCTTCGTCCATCTGCACCGCGAGGAGGATCCGACCCACACGCTGCAAGCGTCGTATTGATGGCTCGCACGGGCACTGTGGCGGGCGGGGGGCGCGGCGCGCGGGGAAGCGCGGCTGCGCCCCCCGCGGCCGTTCCGGCGGACGACGTCGAGCTCACCCAGCTGCAGCGCCTGGAGCTCTACTACTGGATGCGGCTCACGCGCTCGCTCGAGGAGCGCCTCGTCAACCTGTATCGGCAGACGAAGGTCGTCGGCGGACTCTTTCGCTCGCTCGGTCAGGAGGCCGACGCGGTCGGCAGCGCGTACGCGCTCGAGCGCAGCGACGTCCTCTCTCCCCTGATTCGGAATCTCGGCTCGATGCTCGTGAAGGGCGCCACGCCGGTCGAGATCCTGAAGCAGTACATGGCGAAGGGGGACTCGCCGACCCGGGGCCGCGAGTTGAACATCCACTTCGGCGATACGGCGCGTGGATTCATCGGGCAGATCTCGCCCCTCGGCGACATGGTGCCCGTCATGGCGGGGGTGACGCTCAGCTTCAAGATGCGTCGTGACCCCCGCGTTGGACTCGTGTACGTCGGTGATGGCGCGACGTCCACCGGCGCGTTCCACGAAGGGATCAACTTCGCTGCCGTGCAGCGGTGTCCGCTCGTCGTCGTCGTCGAAAACAACGGCTACGCGTACTCGACGCCGACGCGAAAGCAGACGCTCGCCGCACAGTTCATCGACAAGGCGATCGGGTACGGCATCGCCGCCGAGCAGGCCGACGGGAACGACGTGATCGCGACGTACGCGGCGACCAGGCGCGCTGTGGACCGCGCGAGGCGGGGCGACGGGGTCACCCTCGTCGAGCTGATCACCTATCGTCGAAAGGGGCACGCCGAACACGACAACCAGTCGTACGTGCCCGCCGGTGAGATCGACCGGTGGGAGCGTGAGAACGACCCGATCACGCGATATCTCGCGCGACTTCGCAGTGAGGGCGTGACGGACGACGCGCTGGCGGCGATCGACGCGCGGGTCGCCCGCGAGATCGACGAGGCCACCGACCTCGCCGAACAGTCGGGCGTCCCCGAGGCACTCGATGCCCTCGTCGGTGTGTACGCCGATCCACCGTCGGAGCGACCGCTCTGGTACCGCGCAGGGCAGGGCGGGGTCGTGGACCAGCATGAGCGCCCCGAGGGGTGGGGCACGTACGACGCCGCCGCGCGAGGCGCGGACTGATGGCCGAAATCACCTACCTCGAGGCGATTCGCGAGGCGCTGTTCGAGGAGATGGAGCGCGACGCCGACGTCTTCTGCCTCGGCGAGGACATCGGCGCGTACGGGGGCGCCTTCAAGGTGACCGAGGGACTGATGGCGAAGTACGGGGAGTCGCGTGTGATCGACACGCCGATCTCCGAAATCGCCATCGTCGGCGCGGCGGCGGGAGCGGCGCACATGGGCATGCGCCCCGTCGTCGAGATGCAGTTCATCGACTTCATCGCCAACGCGTACGACATGTTGACGAACTACGTGGCGACGGCGCGCTATCGCGCTTTTCTGCCCTGTCCGATGGTGGTGCGCGGGCCGAGCGGCGGGTACGTCCGCGGTGGGCCGTTTCATTCGCAGAATCCCGAGGCGGGGTTCGTCCACACCCCTGGGCTGAAGGTGGTCTATCCAAGCACCGCGGCGGACGCGAAGGGATTGCTCAAGGCCGCGATCCGCGACGAGGACTGCGTGCTGTTCTTCGAGCACAAGTACCTGTATCGCCGGATCAAGGGCGAAATGCCGGCCGGCGACCACGTCGTCCCCATCGGCAAGGCACGGGTGGCGCGCGATGGCCGGGACCTTTCGATCATCACCTACGCGGCTACCGTCTACAAGGCGCTCGAGGCGGCGCAGCAGCTCGAACGGGAAGACGGACTCTCCGTCGAGGTGCTCGATCTTCGCTCGCTCGCACCGCTGGACGACGATGCGATCGACGCCACGGTCAGGAAGACGAACCGGGTGCTGATCGTGCACGAAGACACCCGAACGGGGGGACTGGCCGGCGAGATCACGGCGCGAATCAACGAGCGCTGCTTCGAGTGGCTCGATGCGCCGGTCCTCCGCGTGACGGCGCACGACGTGCCGCTGCCGTACGCGCCGTCGCTCGAGGACTTCGTCCTTCCGCAGACGGCCGACATCGTGCTCGCGGCGCGCCGGCTCGCGGCCTACTAGCATGCGCGACACCGACAATCTCGGCCCCGCTGGGACGGGGCAGACGAGCGAGGGCGTTTGGCCTTATCTTGGGGTAGGCTGCCTGACGGCCGTGAGCGGGGCGATGGCGTTCGGGATGATCGCCGTGCTCATCGCGAAGGCCGTGGGCTGGGCCAGCAAGTGCGCGCCCGAGGTAGAAACAGGCGCGCCATGCAACTGGCTCACCTTCTGGCTTCGAGGCGCGATCCTGGGCCTGTTTGTCGTGCCGACGATCGTCATCTGGCGAATGCGAAAGGCGCGGGCGAGCCGCAAAACCGAATGAGAGGACCGCGACGTGTCACGCGTTGACGTCATCATGCCCCAGATGGGCGAATCGATCGCCGAGGGGACCTTGTCGAAGTGGTTGAAGAAGGTCGGCGACGAGGTGAAGCGCGACGAGCCGATCTTCGAGATCTCGACGGACAAGGTCGACGCGGAGATTCCCTCGCCGGTCGCCGGCGTGCTGGCCGAGGTGATCGTGACGGAGGGCCAGACCGTCGCCGTGCAGACGGTCGTCGCGCGGATCGAGACGGAGAAGGGCGCGGCGATCGCCGCCGCGCCGTCGCCATCCGTGCCCGCGGCGGGCGAGCGGGGGGCCCCCCCCAAACCGCAAGGTACACCCGAAGCCGTCGCCGTTTCGCACCGTTCCCCTGCACCCGCCATCGCCACGACAGGTGGCAATGGGCTCGAGGAGCGCCTCCGCACCAAGTCGTCGCCACTCGTTCGCAAGATCGCCGCCGAGCACGGTATCGAGATCGCGCAGATGCAGGGCACGGGCATCGCCGGCCGCGTCACGAAGCGTGACATCGAATCGTACCTCGCCTCCGGCGCCACGGCGGCGCCCGGCCGCTCGATGCACGCCCCACTCGGCGTCGAGCAGTACGGGCCGGCACCGGAGCCATGGGCCGGTGATCGCGTCGAGCCGATGACGAAGATTCGCGCGCTGACCAGCGACCACATGGTCGCCGCGCGGCGGAGCGCGGCCCACGTCACGTCGTTCTTCGAGATCGACCTCACGCGCGTTGGCCGACTGCGACAGAAGGCACGTGCGCAGTTCGAGGCCGAGACCGGGCAGAAGCTCACCTATCTGCCGTACATCATCAGCGCCGTCGTCGACAGCCTGAAGCAGTTCCCCGTGCTGAACGCGGCGGTGTCGGGTACGTCCATCATTTATCGCAAGCCGTATAACATCGGCATCGCCGTCGCACTCGATTGGGGTCTCATCGTCCCCGTCATCAAGAACGCGAACGATCTGTCGCTCAGCGGGCTGACCAAGACGCTCAACGACCTCGCCGAGCGCGCGCGCACCAAGCGGCTCAAGCCGGAAGAGGTGCAGGGCGCAACGTTCACGATCACCAATCCAGGAGTCTTCGGCTCGCTCGCCGGCACGCCGATCATTCCGCTCGGTACGTCGGCGATCCTCGGGCTCGGCGCGATCGAGAAACGGCCGAAGGTCATCACCGGGGCCGATGGCGAGGACACGATCGCCATCCGGACCTGCGCCTATTTCTCACTCTCGTTCGACCACCGCATCGTGGACGGCGCCGATGCGGACAAATTCCTCGCGTCGCTGAAGAAGGGACTCGAGAGCTTCCCCGACGCTGCCCGCTGACCGATGCCGCGCGCCCTGACCGTCCAACGCACCCTCGTCACGCCACCCGAGCGGAAGAAGTTCGCCGAGAAGCTGAAGCGGAACCGTGCGCACTACGCACAGGCGAACTGCCGGTACTGGGTCTTCGAGGAGGCGGGACTGCCAGGCGCCTTTCTCGAATTCTGCGAGGCACCGGACGCCGTGACACTGGCGCGCGCTCACGCCTCCGCCCCGGAGCGCGTCCTCGATCCGGCGCGTATCTACCTCGAAGTGGAGCTTCCATAAGCGATGCCGACACGCTCGATCACGCTCGCGGGACGAAGCTGGCAGGTCATGCCGTCCGGCCGCGTCACGCAGTACGACCGCGACGAGTTCGCGCTGCTCTTCATCTCCGGCACCGGCGCCGATCGCGAGATCCGCGTCACTCGCTACTCGCCGCACGGCACGCGCTGGCGCGAGCAGTCGCTGGTGGAGATGACCGACGACGAGGTTGCGCGACTCTTCGAGCTCTCCCAGCCGAGCGACACCTCGCCCGAGGCAGGCTACGTCTCGTGACGGAGCCGGCGGGCATCACCCCGGTCGTCGATCTGCACATGCATTCGACGGCGTCGGACGGGTCCCGCGCGCCCGCCGAAGTCGTGCGCGCCGCCAAGCGCGCTGCGCTCGCCGCGATCGCGCTCACTGATCACGACACGGTAGCCGGTCTCGCCGAAGCCCGGGCGGTCGGCGCCGAGCTCGGAGTTCGAGTCGTGAACGGCGTCGAGCTGAGCGCCGTCGAAGGGGAGACGGAGACACATCTGCTCGGTCTGCATCTCCGCGATACGGCAGTGCTCGAGCGCGGGTTGGGCGCGCTTCGCGAGATGCGTGGCCGGCGTGCCGCGCGTATCGTCGAGCTGCTGCAGTCGCAGGGCGTGCAAGTCACGCTCGATGACGTGCTCCTGCAGGCGGGGACCGGCGCCATCGGCCGTCCGCACGTGGCGCGTGCGCTCGTCGCCGACGGCTGGGCGACCGACGTGCGCGATGCGTTCGATCGGTATCTGGGCGCGGGCCGGCCCGCGTACGTCGCCAAGGATCAGTTGGGCATGCGCGAAGCGATCGCGATGGTCCATGACGCCGGTGGCCTGGCGATCCTCGCGCATCCCGGTGCCGGCGGCACGCGGGAGCGCGTGGAGGCGCTCGTCGCGCTCGGGCTCGACGGCGTCGAGGTGAAGCATCCGAGCCACTCGCCACAGGACGTCGCGCGCCTTCGGACCTTCGTCGATCAGATGGGTCTGATCCCGAGCGGTGGCTCCGACTGGCACGGTGCCGCCGACGGTCCTCGCACCATCGGCATGATGCGCGTGCCGATCGAGTGGTTGCGGCGGCAGGATGAGCGGCTCGAGGCGCTCGGACGTGCCCCAGCCGCCTGACGTCGCCGATCCGCTCACCGGGCGCGTCGCACTCGTCACGGGGGCCGGCCGCAGGGTCGGACGCGCCATCGCGCTGGCGCTCGGCGCGCGCGGCATGCAGGTCGTCGTGCACTTCAACGGCTCGAGCGATGGCGCCGACGAGACGGCGCGCATGATCACCGACGCGGGTGGTCGGGCGCGCGTCGAGCAGGCCGACCTGACGCGACTGGAGTCGGCGCATGCGCTCGTCGACCGCGCGGTCCAGTGGCGTGGCACGCTCGCCGCGCTCGTGAACTCCGCGGCGATCATGCTGCGCACTCCTGTCGGCGAGACGACCGAGTCGGATTGGGACACGATGTTCGCCATCAACGTCCGCGCCCCGTACTTCCTGTCGCAGCGCGCGGCGCAGGCGCTCGCAGACTCTGGCGGCGCGATCGTCAACATCGCCGACCTCGCGGCGTTCGAGAGCTGGCCGGCGTACGTCCCGCATGGGATGACCAAAGCGGCCGTCGTGCAGATGACGCGCGCGATGGCTCGTGCGCTCGCCCCGAAGGTGCGCGTCAACGCCGTCGCGCCCGGAGTCGTGCTCCTGCCCGAAGGATGGAGCGCTGAGGGCGCCGAGCATCTTCGCTCGACGACTCCACTGCAACGGCTCGGGTCTCCCGAGGACGTGGCGCAGGCCGTGGTCTTCCTGCTCGAGGCCCAATACGTGACGGGCGAGGTCATACGTGTCGACGGTGGGCGCCACATCCGCTCCTGACGCGATGCACGACGTCCGGCGTCCGCAGCAGCGGTTCGGTCGGATCGTCGTCATCGGCGGAGGATGCTACGGGAGCTACTACGTCCGGCAGCTCGGCCGCGCCCGGCGGGCGGAAGCGGTGACGTGGGAGGAGCTCGTCGTCGTGGACCGCGACACGACGTGCGCCGTCTCGACGCTGGAGCCGACGGAGCGGCCGCCGCGGATGCGGCTCGTCGGTGCCCACTGGCAGGAGTACCTGGCCGAGTATCTGCCAGTGGCGGTCGGCGACTCGGCACGCCACGGCGACGCGATCGTCCCCTCGCCGCTCATGCCGCATCTCCTGGCTGATTGGCTCGTCGCCCGCGCCCGCGGCCGATGGCCCGGCCGGACGCTGCGCATCGAACCGATCGCCACGCTGCCGTCGATCCCGTGGCAGCGTTCCGGAGACGACGGGACCCGCTACGTGAGCTTCGCCGAGTGGATCTGTCCGATCAATTGCATCGAGCCGGCACGCTGCCCGGAGACGCGCGGCGCGCGCAGCTGGTCGCTGCCGGTAGCGCTCACATCCTCCCCGCTCGCTGGCAGTCAGGAGGAGCCCGCGGCCGTGCCACTGCTCTTCCACTGCACGCACCGCGCGTACGGCGTGGGGATGATCGACGTGCGCGGCGTCGTCGACGCGGATGCGACGATCGCGCTTCGTGCGGCGAGCAGTCGGGCCGCGTTCCTTCTCGGCACCGTGTCGCATTGTCACGGCGCGCTGCGGCGCATCACGATCGAAGCGCCGTGACGGGAACGTCCTGGTTCCATCACGGACTTCTCCTGGTGAGATTTGTGGTTCTCGCGCGCCGTCCGGCGCGCCCGATCGATTGAGGAGCTCTTGGCGACAACGCACGAGTACGACGTGGTGATCGTCGGCGCGGGACCGGCCGGGATGTGCGCGGCGCTCTATACGGGGCGGTCGATGCTGCGCACCCTCGTGCTGGAGCGCGGGATGCCGGGCGGAGAGCTCCTGAACACGGAGAAGCTCGACGACTGGATCGGCGAGAAGTCGATCCTCGGTTGGGAGCTCGCGCAGAAGTTCGAGGAACATTCGCGGCTGTTCGGCGCCGAATACGTCACCGCGAACGTGACCACCGTGCGACGCACCGACGAGGGCACGTTCGAGACCATCACCGATACGGACGACGTCTACAAGTCACCGGCGGTGATCGTCACGGCGGGCGGCACACCGATCAAGCTCGGCATCCCGGGCGAGGTGGAATACGCCGGCAAGGGCGTGTCGTACTGTGCGATCTGCGATGGTGCGTTCTTCCGCAATCAGCGGATCGCCGTGGTCGGCGGCGGCGACGCCGCCGTCGAGGAAGCCGACTTTCTCACGCGCTATGCCGAGAAGGTGTACGTCGTCCATCGTCGCGACACGTTCCGCGCCTCGAGAATTCTTCAGGAGCGCCTGTTCGCCAATCCGAAGGTCGAGGTCGTGTGGAATACGGTCGCCGAGGAGGTCGTCGGCGACGAGCAGGGGCTGATGAAGGCCCTCCGCGTCCGCAACGTCGACACCGGCCTCGTCGGCACGCTGGACGTCAACGGTTGCTTCGTGTTCATCGGCTTCCGGCCGAACACCGGCATCATCGACGGCCATTTCGAGCACGACGCGATGGGCTACATCGTCACCGACAGCATGATGCAGACCTCGATTCCCGGGCTGTTTGCCGCCGGTGACCTGCGGTCGCAGCTCACGCGGCAGGTGACGACGGCCGTCGGCGACGCCACCACCGCGGCGATCGCCGTCGAGAAGTATCTGAAGGCTCGAAGCGAGGGAGGTCACGCCGTCGATCCACTCGGCAGCGGTGGATACGCCGTGTGAAGATCGATCACCGCACCGTGGGCGTGTTCGAGGAGAACTGTTATCTCCTCACCGACGACGCGACGAACCGCGCCGTGCTGATCGATCCCGGGGACGAGGGCGACCGCATCGTCGAGATGGTCGCGGAGGCAGGTGTCGCGCTGGACGCGATCTGGCTCACGCATGCGCACATCGATCACATCGGCGCGGTCGCCGCGGTGCAGCGAAGGTTCGACGTGCCGGTCCATCTGCATCCGCTCGATCTGCCGTATTACACGCGACTGTCGGCGCAAGCCGCCGAGATCTACGGGATCGAGTTCGAGCAGCCTGAAGGTCCCGACGCCGAGCTGGCCGACGGTCAGGAGTTGAGCTGTGGCACGCTCCGCTTCCGTGTGATGCACGTGCCGGGACACGCGCCCGGGCTCGTCGCGTTCACCGGACACGGCGTCTCGTTCGGTGGAGACCTGCTCTTCGCCGGCTCGATCGGGCGCACGGATCTTCCGCTCGGCAATCCGGCCGACATGACGGCTTCGCTGGCCCGTTATACTGGCGAGCTCGCGGACGACGTCGTCGTGTATCCAGGGCATGGTCCGTCGACCAGCATCGGCCGCGAGAAGCGGACGAACCCGTTCCTGCTCGGCGCGGCCCGCCTCATCCGACGATGATCGGCGACCGGACGATGACGTCGGACGCGATCGCCGTGGTCGCCCTGTCGGCGTGGCTCGGTGCAGCCATCCTCGTCGCCGCGGTCGTCGCACCCGCCGCCTTTGCCGTGCTGCCGACGCGCGCGCTCGCTGGCGCGCTCGTTGGGCGCGTCCTGCCCGTGCTCTTCTATGCGGGCGCCGCGGCGG
>Ga0066652_100002511_pt1 | contig 10095 bp, 10 predicted proteins | sample GraSoiAngelo_101_FD_71413 | JGI IMG/M metagenome (GOLD analysis project Ga0066652, IMG submission 71413) | Grasslands soil microbial communities from the Angelo Coastal Reserve, California, USA - 14_0903_02_30cm | ecosystem: Environmental > Terrestrial > Soil > Grasslands | place: USA... | reverse complement strand
GGCGCGCGCGAGCTTCCACGCCGACTCGAAGTCCTTCGCATCCTTCGCAAGCCGCTCGGCCCAGATCTTCCCGGCGCGCTCGGCAGTCGCGATGTTCGCGCGCTGCTTGTAGAGGGCATCTGGATCTTCCGCTTGTCCGGGCGCTGCGTAGAGCGTCGTGGCTTCCACCTTCAGGTGGAAGGCCGACATCCCCAGGGTGATCGCAAGGAGCGCGTTGGCGGCATGCCCCGTCCAGCAGATGCGGCACTGCAGTCCGCGGGTGAGCAGGCCATACCCGAGGACGACGCTCATCGCCACCGCGGGGAGGGTCATCACGAACAGCATCCAGGCCGGCCAGCCGGCGACGAGGCCAATCGCCAGCAGGGCATAGAGGACCACGCCGAGCAGCGCGTTGGGCACGCCGATCAGCCGCGAACGGGGACTGCGGAAGAGCACGGCGCACCCGCCATCTTCCATGAGGCAGACCTCGGGGCCGGTGAGCCATGCCGGCAGCACGCGGTAGTGTCCGTATAACGCCGCCGCCGCGGCGGCCGCGCCGGCGGCGAGCGCGATCCAGGTCAGATAGAATGTGGTCATGCAGGAATTAATCCGCCAGCTGCTCGCGGAGCTGGGGGAAGATCCGTCGCGCGAAGGGTTGGTCGATACGCCGAAACGCGTGGAGAAGGCGATGCGGTTCCTGACGAGCGGCTACACCGCCGACGTCGATACCGTCCTCAACAACGCCTTGTTCACCGTGGATTATAACGAGATGGTGATCGTCAAGGACATCGACTTCTACAGTCTTTGCGAGCATCACCTCCTGCCGTTCTTCGGGCGCTGCCACATCGCCTACATCCCGAACGGCAAGGTCATCGGCTTGAGCAAGATCCCCAGGCTGGTCGAGATCTTCGCGCGCCGTCTTCAGATCCAGGAGCGGATGACCAGCGAGATCGCCGAGACCATCCGCCAGAAGATCAAGCCGCTCGGTGTCGCGGTGGTGCTCGAAGCGACGCACCTGTGCATGGCGATGCGCGGCGTCGAGAAGCAGAACTCCTTCGCGATCACCAGCTCGATGCTCGGCGGGTTCCAGAACGACGCGCGCACACGCATGGAGTTCCTCGAGCTGATCCGCCGTCCCGATCTGCAGTCGCGCGGCTCCCAGTGTCACAGTTCCCCTCCCGCATCGTCTGTCTGACCGAGGAGACGACCGAGACCCTGTACCTCCTCGGCGAGGGGGACCGGATCGTCGGCGTGTCGGGCTACACCTGCCGGCCGCCCGAGGCGCGGCAGAAGCCGAAGGTATCGGCGTTCATCAACGCGCGGTTCGACAAGATCGACGCGCTGAAGCCGGACCTGGTGCTCGCCTTCTCGGACCTGCAGGCCGACATCGCCCGCGAGCTGATCCGCCGCGGCTATCCGGTCTACACCTTCAACCAACGCAGCGTCGCCGAGATCCTCCAGATGATCCGCATCGTCGGCGCGCTGGTCGGACGCGCCGAGGCGGGGAACGCGCTCGCATCGCAGATGGAAGCGGGGCTCGACGAGATCCGCGCCAGCGCCGACGCGCTCCTCTCACGCCCCTGGCCCGCCGAAGCGCCGAAGGCGCGAAGGCGGCGACCCCGCGTTTTCTTCGAGGAGTGGGACGCGCCGCTCATCTCCGGCATCCGCTGGGTCGAGGAGCTTGTCGAGATTGCCGGCGGCGATCCGATCTTCCCGGAGCTTCGCGACAAGGCGCTCGGCAAGGACCGGATCGTCGATCCGGCGCTGGTCGTCGAGCGCAATCCCGACGTGATCGTCGCGTCGTGGTGCGGCAAGGCGATGAAGAAGCGGACGATCGTCGAGCGTCCGGGCTGGGATCGCATCGCCGCGGTGCGCGACGATCGCATCCACGAGATCAAGTCGACCTACATTCTTCAGCCCGGACCCGCCGCGCTGACCGAAGGCGTGCAGCGGCTGCACGCTATACTCAGGGAATGCAACGTGTCCTGACGACGCTGCTCGTGGCCGCGGTGCTGACCGGCGTGCCGGTGTCGGCGCAATCGAAGAAGGCGCCGCCGAAGAAGGCGCCGGCCAAGGAGGTCAAGGCCGCGCCTGCCGCGCCGCTCAAGACGGCCACCCCCGAGGTCAAGTGCCCGTCGCTCATCGGCATGGGCGTCAAGACCGTCCGCAGTTTCTGCGACGTCCCCGCCGGGCGCGAGCCGGCGCAGGGGATCATCGTCACGCTTCCGCCGCACACCGGCCCCGGCACGCTGACCTTCGATCTGCACGCCCGTCATCTCTACTCGGAGGACGAGATGAAGCGCGGCAAGGCTTACGCGCGCTATCGTGCCGTGATCGGCGCGTTGACCATGAAGGGGGACCTGCTCGATCGCGGCGCCGTGGAAGCCGAGTTCCGCACCGCGGCCGATCTGTTCGATCGGATCGGCGGCGGTGCCGGCCCCGGCAGCCTGAAAGCCGTGGCGCCTGCGGGCCGCGAGCAGGTCATCATCACCGTGCCGGCCGGCGTGGACGAGGTCAGCCTGCTCGGCGAGACGCTCGACGCGATCACTCCCGCCGGCCACGAGACGGTGGTGATGCCGGGGCGCCCGGTCGCGATCGTCAGCAACCTGTTGTTTGAGTACCGTCCCGCGCCCGTGAAGCGCTGATCTTCCGCCATCAGGGGGTGACCCCTGTCGGGCATTGCGTCTCGAAACGGCCGCGAAACAGTGAACCGGGATCTGTAACCGTAAACTGTGAACTGTCGACTGTGAACTGTCGACTGTGAACTGTCGACTGTGAACTGCTCTTAGTGGCTGCCGTCGCGGTCCCAGCTGTGGCGCGCCGCGAGCACTTTCATCTCCAGCAGCTCGATCAGCGAACGGCAGCGATCCAGCACGCCGTCGCGCTCGAGCAGCGCCTGCTTCTCGACCGAATCGAACTCGAGGTACTGCGCCAGCGCGTTGACGAGATCCTCGTCCGCCATCGAGGAGGGGACCTGGCGATCGCGCTGCGGCCCTTCGGGCTGCGGCACCAGGAGCGTCTCCAGCCGCCGCCGCTCGATGCGCATCTCGTCCCGCACGCCCGTCGCCGGCGGCTCGGGGACGGGGACGACGTTGGCGATGCGATAGAGCTGGCCGGTGTCCTCGCTCTCGACCCGGAACTTCTCCATGCCGCGGAGGACGATGTTGAAGCGGCCGTCGGCGAGGCGCTCGGCGTGGGTGACGACGCCGGCGCAGCCGATCGGGTAGATCGGCGGCCGCCCTTCGTAATCCCCCTCCCATCCCTGGCGGAGCAGGACCATCCCGATGATCCGGTCGCCGCTCAACGCCGCCTCCACCATGTGCCGGTAGCGCGTCTCGAAAATGTGCAGCGGCAGAAACACGTTCGGGAACAGCACGACGTTCGGCAGCGGGAAGATGGGAATCGTCGGCGGCAGCATGGTCAGTGAACCGTGCGGGTCTTCTTGTCCATGTAGTCCATGAGGACGTAGCGGCCGAGGGTGCGCGGGGTCGTGAAGTAGGCCTTGCCGTGGCAGATCTCCGCCACCTTGCGCACGAAGCTGACCAGGTCGTAGTCGCGCGCGAGCATGAAGGTGTTGATGAGGATGCCGGCCTTGCGGCACGCGGCGACCTCGGCGAAGGTCTCGGACACGATGAACGGGTCGAGGCCGAAGGCGTTGCGGTAGATGCGGCCGTCGGGCCGGGTCAGTGCCGACGGCTTGCCGTCGGTGATCATGATGATCTGCCGCATGTCCTTCTGCTGCTTCTGCAGGATGCGGCGCGCCAGCCTCAGACCCTCGCGGGTGTTGGTGTAGTACGGGCCCACCTTCGACCGCGCGAGCTGGCTGATCGGGATCTCCTCGGCGGAGTCGTGGAACAGTACGACCTTGAGCGCGTCGCCGGGATACTGCAGGCGAATCAGGTTGGCGAGCGCCAGCGCCACGCGCTTGGCCGGCGTGAAGCGGTCCTCGCCGTAGAGGATCATGCTGTGGCTGCAGTCGAGCATCAGCACCGTCGCGCACGAGCTCTGATACTCGCCCTGGGCCACCATCAGATCCTGGTAGTCGACGGCAATGCCGCTGGTTCTTCCGCCTGAAGGCGGAAGCCACGGGGTTTGCGATGGGGGCTGCGACGGGATCTGAGAGTTAATCTCGTGGCTTCCGCCTTCAGGCGGAAGGGCCGGTGAAGGCGGAAGATCCCCGGCCTCGCGGCGAGCCCTGAGCACGGCGTTCATGATCGTCCCGCTCGCGTCGAGGTTCATCGTGTCGCCGAACTCGTACGGCTTCGACGTGCCGCTGGCCTCGATCCCCGTGGCCATCTCGCGCGTGTCGTGGCGGCCGAGGCTGCTCTTGCCGAGCGAGCCGAGCAGGTCGCGCAGGGCGCGATAGCCGAGAAAGTCGAGGCTCTTGTCGGTGATCTCGAAGCGGTACTGCTCGGGATTGTCGAGGCCGCCGCCGCCCCCCTGGCCCTCGCGGCGCTCGCGTTCCTTCTCCAGGTCCGGCGGACCGCTCAGGTAGCCCTGGGCCTGCAGCTTCTCGATGATCTTCTCGATCAGCGCGTCGAGCCGCTGCTCCGCGTCATCGGCGTCACGCCAGTCCTTGCCGAGCAGCCGCTCGAGCGTCTCGTCCGACATCATGCCGCCGTTGAGGATCGCTTCCATGATCGCGTCGTGCAGCGACTGCCGCGAGTGCCCGGATTCCTCGTCGCCGTACACGCCGTGCGGATCCTCGAAGCCGCTGCCGAGCAGCATGTCCGACAGCTTCGACAGGAGCTCCTCGAGATCGAGCTCGTCGAGATCGTCGCCGGTGAACTTCGTGTAGCGGTATTTCACTCGACCTCGGTCAATGGCAAATGGCAAATGCGAAATGCCAAAAAAGATTTGTCATTCGTCATTTGTCATTCGACATTTAGTTGTAATACTTCTTCTTGCCGCCGGTGAGCGGCAGCTCCCGCTCCGTGAGCGGATCCATCGTCCGCTGCGGCCGCTTGGCCTGCTCGCCGGCGGTGAACTGTCCTTCGAGGGAGCGGCTGATCTTGCGCTGGGCGTACATCCCCTCGAGCACGAAGTCGATCGCCGAGGCGAGCTGCGGATCGCCGGGGCGCTTGGCCGGCGAGGCGGCGCGCGCCGCGTCGTGCAGGCCCTGGACGCCCGCCGTCCGGCTCACGAGCTCCGCCGCCGACAGCGCGTCGTCGACCTGCAGATTGCCACCGAGGTCGAACCATTCGGTGACCTGGCGCAGGTCGGCGTTCGGGAACCAGCCGTCGAAGACGATGGCGACGCCGCTGCGGATCATCTCGCGCGCGACGTTGTCCGCGCCTTTGAGCTCACCCTCGTACTCGAGCTCGAACTTGCCGGTGATCGCCGGGATCGCCGCGTAGATGTCGGTGATCCTCGGCACGGCGACCTTCTCTCCGGTCGCGAGCGCGCGCCGCTCGGCGTTCGAGACGACGTTCTCGAGCAGCGAGATCGGCAGGCGCTGGCTGACGCCGGAGCGCTTGTCGACCTTCTGGTCCTGGCGCGCCTGGAAAGCGACTTCTTCGACCACTTCGCGCACGTACTCCGGGATCGCCAGCTCGATCTGGCCCGCGTCGCGGTCGGTCCAGGCTTCCTGCTGCGTGATCTGCATCGCCTGCTGGCGGCTGGCGGGATAGTGCGTGCGGATCTCCGAGCCGATGCGGTCCTTGAGCGGCGTGATGATCTTGCCCCGCGCCGTGTAGTCCTCGGGGTTGGCGCTGAAGACCACCATCAGATCGAGCGGCAGCCTGACGGGGTAGCCCTTAATCTGGACGTCCCCTTCCTGCAGGATGTTGAACAAGCCGACCTGGATCTTGCCGGCGAGGTCCGGCAGCTCGTTGATCGCGAAGATGCCGCGATTGGCGCGCGGCACCAGCCCGTAGTGCATCGTCAGCTCGTCGGACAGTTCGAGGCTGGCGCGCGCCGCCTTGATCGGATCGAGATCGCCGATCATGTCGGCAATCGTGACGTCCGGCGTCGCGAGCTTCTCGACGTAGCGCTGGTCGGGGTTGAGCCACGCGACCGGCAGATCGTCGCCCGCCTCGCGCACGCGCGCGCGGCACGACGCGCACAGCGGCGCCAGCGGATCGTCGTGGATCTCGCAGCCGGGGACGACGGGGAGCGCGGGATCGAGGAGGGAAGTCAGCGCGCGCAGCAGGCGGGTCTTCGCCTGGCCGCGCAGGCCGAGCAGGATGAAATTGTGGCGCGAGAGCACGGCGTTCACGACCTGCGGCACGACCGAATCGTCGTAGCCGATGATGCCGGGAAAAAGGGGGTCGCCCGCGCGCAGCTTGCGAATGAGGTTGTCGCGCACTTCGGACTTCACGGAGCGCCGCGCGACGCGGCCCGCTTCGACATCTTTCCGAAGGGCGCCGAGGGTTGTTGCCTTGGAGGTCATTGGATCGATATTAACAGAGGTGCTCGGGGTGCTCGGGTGCTGGGTGCTACGGGTGCTGGTGCTACGGGTGCTGGTGCTACAGGTGCTGGTGCTACAGGTGCTGGTGCTACAGGTGCTGGTGCAGCGGTGCTGCTAACATCGCGCGAGTGGCTCGTCCGCACCCGGCGCTCTCGTTCGGCAGGCCGCAAGTGTTCGCGCATCGCGGCGGGGCGGCGCTCCGCCCCGAGAACACGCTGCTCGCGTTCGATCACGGCCTGTCCCTGGGCGCCGACGGCCTCGAGCTCGACGTGCACCTGTCACGCGACGGGGTCGTGGTGGTGCATCACGACCCGACACTCGATCGAACGACGAGCGGACGCGGGCCGCTGGCCGCGCTGACCGCGGGCGAGCTCGCCCGGCTCGACGCCGGCTACCACTTCGGTCCGCCTATGCCGCCGGAGCCCGCCGCGGCTACGGCGACGCAGCCCACGCGGCATCCATGGCGCGGGCTGGCCGGCGGCGTGCCCACGCTCGCCGACGTGCTGCAGCGCTACCCGTCCGCCCTTTTCATCATCGAACTGAAGGTCAACGAGCCGATCCTCGCGCACAGGACGATCGACGTCGTGCGCGCCGCGGACGCGCTCGATCGCGTCGCCGTCGGGTCGTTCGGCACGCGCGTGCTGCGCGCGGCGCGCGCGTATGAGCCGCGCCTGGTTACCGGCGCGTCGCGCGAGGAAACGCGCCTCGCGCTCTATCGCTCGTGGGTACGCTGGCCGGTACGGCGTCCGCCGAACCACGCCTTCCAGGTACCCGAGCAGTCGGGCTCGACCCGTGTCGTGTCGCCGCGCTTCGTCCGTTACGCGCACGAGGCCGGCGTCGCGGTGCAGGTCTGGACCGTCGACGAGACCGCCGACATGCAGCGGCTGCTCGACTGGGGCGTCGACGGGCTGATCAGCGATCGCCCGGATCGTGCGGTCGAGGTGGTCAGGGCACGAACTTTGTAGGCATTGTTCGTTCGCGGCCGGAACGGAGTTGGCGGCGAAGCGATCTAATAAAGGAGGCTCAATGGATTTACGCGCGAAATACGAACAGGCGATTCAGACGGCGAAACGGCTCGGATTCCAGGGCGGGGCGACGCAGGAAGGGGACAAGCTGCATTTCAAGGGCACGGTCCATTCCGAGGATGAGAAGAACCAGATCTGGAACGCGATCAAGACCGTCGCCGACTGGAAGAACGACATCAACGCCGACATCACGGTCGTGGCCGCGCCCGCGGGCGCCGCGGTCGGCACCTCGGGCAAGACCTACACCGTGAAGGCCGGCGACACGCTGAGCAAGATCGCCCGCGAGCACCTGGGCGACGCGAATGCCTACATGAAGATCTTCAACGAGAACAAGGATCAGCTGACCGATCCCGACAAGATCAAGCCGGGCCAGGTGCTGAAGCTGCCGATGTAGCTCAGCGCCGCCGAATCTTCTCCGGACGCGGGCGCATGACGCGCTTGCGTCCGGATGATTACGCGGACGACTAACCGAGGCGCAGGTCGCGCCGCATGAAGAACAGGCAGCCGGCGAGGAAGTACACCGACGCGTAGCCGAGGTTGGTGTAGAGCCGCGTGCGGGCGACGGGGTAGTCGACGACCGGCCGCTGCCGCCCGCGCGGGTTCGCGCGGGGATTGGCCGGAAGAGGCGGGTCGGCCCAGGCGATGCCCTGGTAGTCGCTCGAGTATCCAGGCGGCAGCAAATAGTCCAGCGCGACTCCGGGATAGTGCTGCCACGGCCGCGGATCCTTCGCGAGCAGCGACACGACCGGTGGCAGGAAAATCATCAGCACGGTCACGGCCGCGGCGAAGGCCACCGAGGTGTTGGCGCCGAGGGCGACTCCGAGTCCCGCGAACAGCATCGCACCGGCGACCGTTTGCGCGATCGCGATCGCGGCACGGCCGCGGTCGATCTCGATGCCGAGATACCAGGCGAGGCCGCTCGCCAGCACCAACCCGATCCCGAGTGAGCACAGCGAAAACAGCGTCACGCCGAGCCAGTGGCCGACCATGAACTCCCAGCGCCGGATCGGCCGCGCGAGCACGGTCGAGATCGTCTTCCTGGTCAGCTCGTTGCCGACCGACGCGGCGCTGAGAAAGATCGCGGCGGCCAGCGCGAGCAGGGCCCACGCATCGAGCGCGGCGGAGATGGCATTGGCGCGGATGAAGGCCGTGAATTGCGGGTTCTGATCGCTGAAGAAAATCGCCGGACCCGACCGCAGCAGCATCAGGACGATCGCCGCGGCCCAGACGTAGAGCGCCCGCCGGCTGAGGATGCCGCGAAACACGTTGGCCGCGACCAGGCCGATGCGCACCATCAGGCCTTCCCCACGTGCTCGAGATACAGGTCCTCGAGCGACGCGCCGCGGCGGCGCTGCACCGTGCCGACGTCCAGCGGCAGCGACGTCAGCCGGCGCAGCAGCACCTGTTTCTGCGCGGCGGCGCACACGAGCAGGGCCGAGTGATGCCTCTCGCTCGCGACGGTGAACGCGACGTCGCCGAGCATCTCGCGATGCGCGGCGGTCCAGCCCGCCACCTCGATTTCCCAGTCGTCGCCCTCCGGCTGGAACGCGGCCATCCCGCGTGAGAAGGCGACCTCGCCGTGGTTGACCATCACCACCTCGTCGCACGTGCGCTCCACGTCCGACAGGATGTGGCTGCTGAGAAACACCGTGCGCCCCCTGGCCCGTTCCTCGCCGATGATGTCGAGGACCAGGCGCCGCCCCTCGGGATCGAGGCCGCTGGTCGGCTCGTCGAGAATCAGCAGCTCGGGGTCGTGCAGCAGCGCCTGTGCGAGACCAAGGCGCTGCGTCATGCCTTTTGAGAACGTCGACACCGTGCGATTCGCCGCGCTCTCGAGCCCCATGCGCGCCAGCAGCGGCGGGACGGCCGCGTCAATCGCCTGGCGGTCCATGCCGGACAGCCGCCCGTAATAGCGCAGGGCTTCGCGCGCTTTGTAGAACGGGTAGGTGTGAAAGATCTCCGGCTGGTAGCCGACGCGCCGCAGCGCCGCTGGGCCCGGCGGCAGCCCGAACAGCCGCACGCGTCCGGCGTCCGGCGTGAGGAATCCAAGAATGGTGTGGATGGTGGTCGTCTTGCCTGCGCCGTTGGGGCCGACGAAGGCGACCACGGCGCCGCGCGGCACGGTCAGGGCAAGGTTCTTGACGGCGTGGACGGGCGTGCGCCGCACGCCTGTCCGATAGATCTTGGTGAGGCCGTGAATGTCGATGATCGCCTCGGACACTGCGCCGCTTCCTCCCGGACGCGGAGTGTATCCCACCTGCCGTCTCAGTCGGTCGCCGCATTCAGACGTAGAATCCTGTGGTCACCGCTGAGGATCGGACCATGAGAGCTGTCACGTGTGTACTCGCGGGCCTCGCGGCCCTGTCCATGTCCGGCCGCGCGTCACAACAGGCCGCGCAGCCTCCGGCGACGTTTCGGGCAGGCGTCGATCTTGTCGAAGTGGACGTCTCGGTCCTGGACAAGGACCGCCGGCCGGTGCGCGGCCTGACCAGGGAAGACTTCACCATCCTCGAGGACGGCAAGCCGCGGCCGGCCGTCGCCTTCGCGGCCGTCGATCTTGCGGAACGCACGGCCTCACCGGCGCGCGCGTCCTGGGTGCGCGACGTCGCGCCGGACGTCGCGACCAACACCATCCGGCCCGAGGGCCGGCTCGTCGTCATCATGCTCGACTGGTCGATCAGG
>Ga0066652_100002510_pt1 | contig 10100 bp, 11 predicted proteins | sample GraSoiAngelo_101_FD_71413 | JGI IMG/M metagenome (GOLD analysis project Ga0066652, IMG submission 71413) | Grasslands soil microbial communities from the Angelo Coastal Reserve, California, USA - 14_0903_02_30cm | ecosystem: Environmental > Terrestrial > Soil > Grasslands | place: USA... | reverse complement strand
GTGCTTGACATGTCAGTCATATCATGCTGACATATCAGCATGATCTTCGAATTCGCCCTCGCCTCCCTCATCCTCATCGCCCTCCCGGGCCCAGACCAGGCGCTGATCATGCGCAACGCGCTCGTCGGCGGGCGCAGCGCCGGCGTGCGCACCATGCTCGGAGGCGTGACCGGGCTGACGCTGCACGCCACCGCCGCCGCGCTCGGCGTCTCGGCCCTGCTGGCCACCTCGGCCGCCGCCTACGCCACGCTCAAGCTGGTCGGCGTCGCCTATCTCATCTACCTCGGCGCCAAGATGCTGCTCTCCGCCCGCAAGCCAGCCGAGCCCGAGCAGGGAGCGCGCGGCGGCCGGCCGTACCTGCAGGGCTTCGTCTCCAACGCCCTGAACCCCAAGGTGGCGCTGTTCTTCCTGACCTTCGTGCCCCAGTTCCTGCCCGACCATGGCTCGACCCTGCCGCTCGCGCTTGCCCTGTCGGCCACCTTCGGCGCCATCTACCTGGCATGGTTTACCGGCCTGATCCGCCTCGTCGCTCTCGCGAGCGACGCCCTCCGCCGGCCGCGTGTCAAGGCCTGGATCGAGCGGGTCACCGGCGGCGCGCTTGTCGCCTTCGCCGTCCGCCTCGCCGCCGCGGCACGGCCCTGAGCGCAGCGGCGCATCAAGAGGAGTCAGCTTGCGCGAGTGCGGGGGAGTCGCGCGCAGTAGGTCGCAAAGCTGGTGACCACGGTGCGGAGCTGGTCCCGAGTCGCCTCGTCGATCAGACGGCTCTCCTGGTCGAACCGCTCCGCGGAGCGGTCGACGAAGAGCCAGTGCTCGAGCCACGGCCGCATCTTCAGGTAGCGGAAGACCGATATCCAAGCCGTCTGCGCGTTGCGCGTGCCCGACCCGCCGCCGGCTCCGATAACCGCGACCGGCAGGTCGCCGAACACGTGCCGTATGTCGGAGGCCGGGCGCGACGCCCAGTCAATCGCGTTCTTCAGGAAGCCGGGGATTCCCCAGTTGTACTCCGGTGTAGCGATCAGCAGCCCATCCGCCGCTCGCAACGCATCCTTGAGCTCTACGGCCTGGGGTGGGAGGCCGTCGCACTCGAGGACGTCTTGGTTGAAGTGCGGAAGCGAACCGATGACCGGCAACGCGCTGAGGTCCAGGTCGGTACCCGGCGGAACCAGTACGGCCGCTTCCTCGAGAAGCGCCCGGTTCCGCGAGCGTTCACGGAGGCTTCCGCCGAGGGCGAGTATGCGCATCGGTTTGTCCCCTTCATGCATCCGTCGGGTGCCCGGATCGGCCGCTCGTGACGACGCGACTCTACGGCGTGGGCGGGGTATTGCGGGTGGACGCGAGGGGCAGGGGGCCGGCTGCCTTCAACGAAGGGGAGGCCGAGCGAACGCGCACCTGGCGTCAGGGGGTTTGGATGGTTCGAAGGGTGATCGGGGGGTCGTTTCTGTGCTCGATCGGTGCGGTCCTGCTGGCGAGCTCAACCGGGCTGGCTGCAGCCCCCCACACCGTCATGCCGGGCGAGAGCCTGTGGTCGATCGCTTATGCCAACAATCTGACGACCAGGACCGTTGCGGTCTACAACGGCCTGCCGGAGAGCTCAGCGCTCGTGGTGGGGACCACGGTCTACGTTCCGACGGTCGAGGAGGGCGCGGCGGCGCTTGCTTCAGGCGCGCCGGGCATCCCCTCGCCCGCCCCGGCCGGCGGAGGTGAGGCGGCCACGCCCTCCGGGATGGGTGACATCCCGTCTCCCTACGGTGAGCTGCACCTCGTCTCCGCCGCGGCCGATGCCTGGAACGCCATGCGCGCGGAGTCCCTGCGCAGGTACGACATCGACATCTACCCCGGGGGACCCCTATCTGCATACCGCACCTACCGACAGCAATCCCGGCTCTACGACGCATTCCTCGCCGGTCGTGGCGCCCCGGCAAACCCGCCCGGGACCTCCTCACACGAGGACGGAACCGCCGTCGACCTCGAAACTCCGTTGATGCGCCGGGTGATCGACCAGATCGGATGGAAATACGGCTGGTCGAAGGTGCACGCCCCCGGGGAGTGGTGGCACGTGGACTACGTCGGCCGGTGAGCCAGCCCCGATCTGACTTTCACCCCTCTTCGCCTCCGTACCCCTCGAACGGCTCGGTCAGCAAACGAGCCTCGTGAGGCCCGTACTCGAAGAGGTGAACGAGGCGGATGGTGGAATCGGTGCGCTCGACACGGGTCTCGACGAGCGTGAGATCGCCGGCGTCACCGAGCCCGAGCTGGTTGAGCCGCTCGGCCTCGGCCCGGCAGACATCGCCCGGGGTGGGGCGGCTCGCCGGATACGCATCCTCATGATGTCGAATGAGGGCCTGCCAGTGTGCGTCTCCCGCGCGCTCCACGGCTTCCCGAACTTGCTCCCTGGTGTAGCCCATGTGCTCCTTTCTCGAGCCTACGCCAAATCGATGCTCTCGGCACCGTGCATGCGCAGCTGATCGAGCGCGGTGCCGCTCGCTTCGCGCAGGCGTAGCCGCTCCACAAGCGGTGCGTAGCGCCCCCCGGCCAGGCCGTCCGCCAGCAGGGCCGCGCCCTGCGCCGCGGTCTTGGCGCGTGTGCCAAGTCCGGTGGCCATCCGGACCGCTGCGACGCCGGAGAGCCCTGCGGTCAGTGCGTCGAGCAGTCCGGGAGCGCGCGCCAGGCGCCCGGCGACGAGGATCTCGCGCGGCGCGGGAGCCGAGACCGTCAGGGCGAGCGCGGCCTTTACCGCGCCCTCCTCCAGCGCGAGCCATCCCTCGCGGTGGCGGGGATCGGCGCGCAGCGCCTCGAGCGCCCCGGGGGGCGACAGGTCGAGCTCCCCGTGCGGGTCCAAGGCGCCGCCGCTGTAGACGGTCTCCTTGGAGAGCGCGGCGCCCAGCAGGTAGGCCACCTCGGCGTCGAGCGCACCACATGAGCGAGCCCCGATGGGCGCGCAGGAGCCGCCGACCCCGTCGACGATCTGCCCGCGGTCGATCGCGAGGGCCGCGGTGAAGGCGCCGCCAAGCTCCATCATGATGAACGAAGCCTCCTCATACGGCAGGCCGAGCCGGCTCGTCTGGTCGGCGATGCACAGCGCCGCGCTGGCGACCTTGTCCGCCGTCCCGATGTCGATGCGGTTCCACTTGCGGTGCTCCGGGACCGTTGGCAGGTGGATCGCTCCGGGGGCGAAGACCAATGGCAGGCCGGCCCCGATGAGCGCCCGGATCAGCGCACGCAATCCGCCGATTCCGGCGCGCGTCCCCCGCTGGTCGCTGCGCACCAGCAGCATCAGGGCCAGCTCGCGCGCACCGATGCGCTCGCCCGGCACAAGCGGCAGCCCGTAGCCGGCAGGGCCGAGCACGAGCTCGAAGGGTTGGTGGGCCATGAGCGCATCCACGAGCGGCGCCGGGTCGCGCGCGAGATCGGCGGACCGAAAGCTCAGGTCGAGAAGCACCTCTCCGCCGTCGAGCGCGCACACGTCGATCGACACCGTTCCCGGGTCGATGCCGGCGACGCGCGGGCCGGTCGGCGACCTAGACGATCTCTCGGGCCACGGCGTAGACACCATCGGCGTCGAGGACGAGGTCGTTGCGCTCGAAGAGCCGGCGCACGCAGGCCTTGTGCGTCTTCATCTTCGCGCCGCCGACCGCCAGCGCGCCGAGAACCACCTTTCCGTGGCGCTCGACGAGGTCATCCCCGGCCTTGACTCCCTCGATCCCCAGGGGCTCTGCGGCGTTGTAGTCGGCCAGCAGCTCGATCGTGGGATTGGCGCTCCACACCGCCTCACGCAGCATTTGCACGCCCGCCGGGCCCGCGGCCAGGACGATGTTGGCCCCCTCCAGCGCGGCCTCCATCTCGGCTTGATCGGCCGGCTCGACCGCGTCGATTCCCAGCCGCTCGGCCACCGCCAGCCCGCGCGGCGTGCGGTAGGAATCGGTGCCCAGGACATCGGCCGGGATCGTCACGGCGAAGACCTCGCAGCCCTCCTGGCGCAGCAACGTCGCGGAGCGGAGGCCGACAGGGCCGACACCGACGATCACCGCGCGACGCCCGTGCAGGTCGCGATCCTTGGCGATGAGCGCGATGGCGGTGGCGGCCGTCGTGTTGCAGCCATCGGAGTCGTGCATCGCCGAAATGCGAAACGGCCCGAAGTAGGTGGCCTGCACCTCGTCGAGCACCTTCTCGCCCATCGCCACGTCAGAGCCGCCGACCCAGACGGCCATCGAGGAGAGATCGTCGGGGCCGCGCGTGAAGAACGCCCCCTGCACCAGCTCCCGCACCGCCTCCGGCGTCACGTCGCCGTAGCTGAGCAGGACGTCAACCCCCGCATCATGCGCCACGATGGCGTCGAACGGGCTGGGATGCTGATCGGTGTCGAGCTGAACGAGGACCTTCTTCACGTTTCCTCCCTAAGGCAACGTGCTCGGTCCCGGCATCCGCCTCGAGCGCTCGATGCACCGCACCGCGGTCAGCCCGGCGCTCGAGGCGGCTGGATGGTCGGCTAGGCCTCCGCGCCGGCGGCGAACGGATGGCGCGCTGCGGCCTCCTGCTCGATCACGGCGCTCGCCTTCGGCTCGCCGGCCATGGCCCGCGCGATCGCCTCCTTGGTCGCCTCGTAGTTCCAGTCGAAGATCTTCTTGTCGTCCTCGGCCAGCCAATGGATGAAGACGCCCACGATGATGCAGAGGTCCTCGGCCTCGGCTTCCGAGATCACCCCATCACGCACCGAGTCGACGACAGCTCGTGCCACTGCGGCCTGGGCGGGTCCAAACATCTGCCCCACTTGCGCCTCGCCCTTGATCGTCACCTTGTTGGCCATGATCGTGTCGGGCTTTGCAGGGAGGTTGGGGGCAACGATCGCGAGGAGATTCGTGTGACCCTCCTTCTGATTGAGAAGGGCGCCCGCGAACGCCTCCCCGACCGGCCCATCCTTGGAGCCGACGAGCACGTCGACGTGCGCGACCTCGTTGCCCTCGCCCACGAGAGACTCTCCAACCGACAAGGTTCTGGCCATATGCCTACCTCTCTTTGGTTCGCCGTGATCCCCGACGTCCTCGCGGAACCACACGCCGGCTCGCCTCGCTGCCGCGACGGCCAAGTCGCACGCGGTGTTCCACCGGCGCGAGTCTAGCGCCGCGACGTGTCGCGCGGATGCCGGCTCGTGTGCCCGGCTCGGGGGTATGCTCTGGCTCGCTGGCATGAACGCGCGCACCCTCGCCGTGGAGGTCCAAGCGCATCCCTGACCGCGCCGCGACCTGTGCCGGCTGCGGATGTGGATGCGACGACATCGAGGTCGCGCTATCCGCCGAGGCGCTCGAGCGCGTGACCGGTACCTGCCGGCTTGGCGACGCGTGGTTCGCCGAGCGGACGGCCGTCGCGCCCCCGCCGGCCCGCGTCGACGGCCGCGAGGTGGCCATCGCCGAGGCGATCGACGTTGCCGCCGCCATCCTGACGGAGGCCCGGCTTCCGCTTGTGTGCGGGCTGGGACAGACGGACTGCGAGAGCCAGCGCGCGGCCGTCGCCTTGGCGGAGGCGATCGGTGCCGTGCTCGATCCCACCGGCCCGCCCGGCGACGGCGTCGCCGGTGCCGCCTCGCAGGCCGTGGGCACGAGCACCGCCACGTTCGGTGAGGTCCGGGACCGTGCCGAGATCGTCGTGGCGTGGCGCGCGGACCCGGTTGCGTCCCATCCCCGCCTGCTGCCCCGCCTGCGCCTCGATCGTCCCGGACGCGCCGCCGGCGACCGTGACCGCATGCTGGTCGTCATCGACGCCGAGCGCACGGCGACCGCGGAGGAGGCGGACGCGTTCATCCAGCTGCCTGCGGAGCTTGATTTCGAGGCGCTGTGGGCGACGCGCGCGCTGGTGCGCGGCGTCTCGTTCGATCGCGATCGCGCGGCCCGGCTGCCGCTGGACGCCCTGGGGCAGCTCGCCGCCCGCTTGCGAGCGTGTCGCTACGGGGCGGTGCTCCACGGCTCCGGGCTCGCCGCCACCGGGGCCGGATACGTGAATGCGCTGGCCCTGCTCGTGCTCGTGCGCGACCTGGCCCGCATCGCCCACGTGGTGGCGCTGCCACTGCGCCACGACGGCAACGCGCGGGGCGCCGAGGACGTGCTCACCTGGCAGACCGGCTACCCGTCGGCCGTCAGCTTCGCGCGCGGGCATCCGCGCGCCCAGCCGGGGGAGTTCAGCGCCGCGGGCGTGCTGGAGCGTGGCGAGACCGACGCGGCGCTCGTCGTGGGCTTCGACGCGCTCGCCCACCTCCCGCCGGCGGCCGCCGACCACATGCGGCGGATCCCGACGATCGTCGTCGCGCCGATCGCCACCGAGACCGCCGCGGCCGCCCGCGTCGCGTTCGGAACGGCCGCCGGCGGCGTGTACCGCGAGGGCACCGCCCACCGCATGGACGGGGTGCCCGTCCCCCTCCGGGCGCCGCTGACATCACCTCGGGCCGGGGACGCCGAGGTGCTCGCCGGGATCACCGCGCGCATCGCGCGAGAAGGCGGGAGCTAGCGCGCCATGCTGCGGATCGCCCAGGGACGCGTCTACGACCCCGCCAACGGCATCGACGGCGAGGTCCGGGACGTCTGCCTCGACGACGGCAAGGTGGTCGCGGAGCTGCCCGCGCACGCCCGACGCATCGATGCCCGCGGAATGGTCGTGATGCCGGGCGGGGTGGATATCCACTCCCATATCGCCGGACCGGCGGTCAACGCGGCCCGCAAGCTCGCGCCGGAGGAGCACCGCGCGGACGTGCTCGACCGCACGGCGATCCTGCGCTCGGGGACGGGCGGGACGGTGCCGTCGACCTTCGCAACGGGCTACCGCTACGCGCTGCTCGGCTACACGACGGTCGTCGACGCGGCCACCCCGCCGCTGGCGGCGCGCCACACCCTGGCCGAGCTGCGCGACACGCCGATCATCGACGCGGCGTTCCTCGTGCTGATGGGCAACAACCTCTCCCTGTTCGAGCTCATTCGCGACGTGCGGGGCGACGGCCCGGGCCGGGTGACCGAGGCCGTCGCGTGGTGGCTGGAGGCGACCGGCGGCTACGGGGTCAAGCTGGTCAACCCCGGTGGGGTCGAGATGTGGAAGCACGGCAACCGCAACGTGACGTCGCTCGACGACGAGGTGGAGGGGTTGGGCGTCACGCCGCGCCGCGTGCTGGCGACGATCGCCGGCGCGGTGGACGAGCTCGGCCTCCCGCATCCCGTCCACGTCCACTGCAACAACCTCGGCGTGGCGGGAAACTGGCGCACGACGCTGGACACGCTCGACACCCTGCAGGGCCGGCGTGCGCACCTTGCCCATCTGCAGTTCCACGCGTACGGCGGGACCCCGGGAAAGCGGCCCCGCTCGCGCGCGCCGGAGCTCGCCGAGCATCTCGACACCCATCCGGAGCACAGTGCCGACGTCGGCCAAGTGATGTTCGGGCCGGCGACGACGATGACGGCCGACGCCCCGGTCTCCGCCGTGCTGCGCGAGATCACCGGGGGCAAGTGGGTCAACGCCGACGTCGAGGCCGAAACCGGCTGCGGGATCGTGCCCTTCGCCTACCGCGAGCGCAACTACGTGCACGCGCTGCAGTGGGGCATCGGCCTCGAGCTGTTCCTGCTCAGCCGCGACCCGTGGCGCGTCGTGCTCTCCACCGACCACCCCAACGGTGGCTCGTTCCTGAGCTATCCGCGACTGATCCGCCTGCTGATGGACCGCGAGTTCCGCAACGAGCAGATCGCACGCGTCAACCAGAAGGCGATCGGGCGCACGGTGCTACGCGACGACCTCGAGCGCGAGTACACCCTTGGAGAGATCGCGATCGTCACGCGCGCCGGACCGGCGAGGCTGCTGGGCCTGGCCGACAAGGGCCACCTGGGGGTCGGGGCCGACGCCGATGTGACGGTCTACAGCGAGTGCGAGGACCGCGAGCAGATGTTCGCCACGCCCCGCTACGTGATCAAGGGCGGGGAAGTGATCGTCGAGGAGGGCGAGCTTCGGGCGGCGCCGGCCGGGGACCTCCTGCGCGTGGCCGCCGACTACGACGAGGAGATCGAGCGGACGCTGGAGCCGCTGTTCGAGGATCGCTACAGCGTGCGGCTCTCCAATTATCCCGTTCGCGAGCCGTGGCTGCTGGAGCCCGCCCGCAGGGTCCCTGCCCGGCGCGGCGGGAGCGAGCGATGAGGCTGTCCGGCGCCGAGATCGTCGACACGTTCGCCGAGGCCTTCCCGATGTGGGGAGCGCGGATCGTGGTCACCGCCGAAACCCCCGGGTGGGCGCACGAAGCCGCCCGCTCGCTGACGGGCTTCGCGACGTCGGTGATCGGATGCAAGTGCGAGGCGGGGATCGAGCGCGAGCTCGATCCCGACGAGACGCCCGACGGCCGGCCCGGGGTCAGCGCGCTGCTGTTCGCCCCCGATCGCGACGGGCTGGCCAAGCGGCTGGTGGAGCGCGTCGGCCAATGCGTGCTCACCTGCCCCACGACGGCGTGCTTCAACGGGCTCGAGGGGGAGGAGACGGTCAACGTCGGCGGCCAGCTGCGCTTCTTCGGCGACGGCTATCAGGCCAGCAAGGTGCTCGACGGGCGTCGGTACTGGCGGGTGCCGGTGATGGAGGGCGAGTTCCTGGTGCAGGAGCGCTTCGTCGTCGCCGAAGGCGTGGCCGGCGGCAACATCATCATGCTCGGCCGTGACGGCGCCAGCGCGCTGCGCGCGGCCGAGGCGGCCGCTGCGGCGATGCGCACCGTGCGCGAGGTGATCCTGCCTTTCCCCGGCGGCATCGCGCGCAGCGGCAGCAAGGTCGGCTCCCGCTACAGCGGGCTGATGGCCTCGACCAACGATGCCCTGTGCCCGACGCTGCGGGCGCAGGTGTCCAACACCGAGGTGCCGCCGGGTGTCGGCTCGGTGTTCGAGATCGTCATCGACGGGCTGACCCTCGAGGCAGTGAGCGACGCGATGGCACGGGGCCTCGAGGCCGCCGCCCGGTCGGGGGCCAGCCACGTGACGGCCGGCAACTACGGCGGCGACCTCGGGCCGTACCACATCGCCCTCAAAGACCTCGTCCGGGGCGCGGGGAGGGCCTAGTGCTCACGCTCACGCTGCGCGAGCAGCCGACCGTGCCGCTCGAGGCAGACGGCCTCACCCCCGACCGGCTCGCAACGTGCAGCCGCGGCGAGGTCGAGGCGCTCGCGGTCTGGCACGGCAACCGGCGGTCGCAGGTCGGGGACTTCTTCGCGGTGTCGGGCAGCGCCGGCGAGGAGCTGCGCGTCGAGGGCGACCTGCGCCGCGTCAAGTTCCTGGGGGCGGGCATGACCGCCGGCCGGCTGACCGTCGCAGGCGACGCGGGGATGCACACGGGCGCGGGCATGCGCGGGGGCGAGCTGGTCGTCGCGGGTGCCGTCGGGGACTTCGCCGGTGTGGGCATGCGCGGCGGCCGGCTCGTCGTCGAGGGCTCGGCCGGTCACCATCTCGGCGGGCACCAGCCGGGCGAGCGCGCCGGGATGCGCGGCGGGGAGATCCTCGTCCACGGGGACGCGGGGGAGCAGGTCGGCGCCGGCCTTCGGCGCGGCCTGATCGCCGTCGCGGGTCGCGTGGGCGACGCCGCCGGGCTGCGCATGCTGGCGGGCACGATCGTCGCCTTGGGCGGGTTCGGCGCCCGGCCGGGGGCAGCGATGCGGCGGGGCACGATCGTTGCCATGTCGCAGGTGACGTTGCTGCCGACCTTCGGCTTCGCCTGCTTCTATCGCCCGCCGTTCCTCCGCGTCTACCTGCGCCACCTGCGCGCGCTGGGGCTGCCGTTGACCGACGAGCAGATCGACGGCCGCTATGCACGCTGGTGCGGCGACGGCCTCGAGCTACGGCGGGGCGAGATCCTGATGCTCGAGTCCCGCCCATGAGCGGCGAGAGGTGGCCCGACGTGCAGGCCTCGCCGCCGGCAGTGCCGGTGTCGCTGTCGCTCGTGGGGGTGTCCGCGGTGGAGAAGGTCATCCGTGTCGGCGGGCCCGGCGCCGGTGACTCCCGGCTGTTCTCCGCACGCCTCGACTGCTTCGTCGACCTCGGCCCCGAGCAGAAGGGCGCGCACATGTCGCGCTTCGAGGAGGCCGTAAACGACGTCATCGGGGAGGT
>Ga0066652_100002509_pt1 | contig 10100 bp, 6 predicted proteins | sample GraSoiAngelo_101_FD_71413 | JGI IMG/M metagenome (GOLD analysis project Ga0066652, IMG submission 71413) | Grasslands soil microbial communities from the Angelo Coastal Reserve, California, USA - 14_0903_02_30cm | ecosystem: Environmental > Terrestrial > Soil > Grasslands | place: USA... | reverse complement strand
GCTTCCTGTCATCACCAGGTTGCTGTATTTGGCACTTACGATCATGACCTGAGTCACGGCTATAATAACCAGCATTCAAACAGGAATGCAACACCTCTTTTTAATCTTGCATGGAAAGATGCATTTCATACAGATGGAAAATTTAAAACATTGGAAGATGAATGTTTGGATCCGATCCAGGCACCCAATCAAATGGCAGAAGAGATCGGGAATGTATTGACTAAACTTCGGAAGGACCCGCATACTTTGCAAATGTTCAAAGCCGCATTTGGCACAGAAGAAATAACGATTAAAAGAATGCAAAAAGCATTGGCTCAATTTACCGTGTCAATGATCACTGCCAATTCAAAATATGACCAGGTGAAAAGAGGTGAGAATAGTTACACCGATTTTGAGCTAAGAGGTTACCAGCTTTATAAAACCAACTGTGCTTCTTGTCACCCTGAACCTATGTTCACTGATTATTCATACAGGAATAACGGTCTCTCGGTTAGTCCTTACTTAAATGATTATGGAAGGTTCCTGGTTACAGGTAAAAAAGAAGATTCATTAAAATTCAAAGTGCCATCGCTGAGAAATGTTTCTATAACATTCCCGTACATGCATGATGGCCGTTACCAAAGTTTGAAAGCATGTATTGAACATTATGGAAATAATATTCAACAAAGTTCTACGCTTGATCCACTATTAAAGAATGGGATCCATTTTAACAGCAATGAGATCATTGACCTGGTTGCTTTTTTAAGAGCACTGACCGATTCTACCCTTACAAAAGATCTGCGTTTTTATCAAACTCATTAATTAAGCAGAGGTTTTTCTTCTTCCTTTTAAAGCATCAAGTGACTTATTCTGGTTTTCAATTTCCTTTTTTTGTAATTCCTGGTCTTTTATATTTTTTTCAAGCGCCTCCTGTAATTTTTTATTCTCATCCTGGAGAGTTTTTAATTTTTTATCTGCTTTCTCTAGTGAAAGAATTTGTGCACCGATCAGGATCTCAAGATTTGAAGCTTCCACTTCGGGCAAGAGGTTATTTAAAAAAGATTTTACTTTCTCAAGCTCCTCGCTACTCAACTTGGATAATGCATTAGCGTCATCTTTGAATATAACAAGGCTTACAATAGTTTCATCAGCCTCTTTATGGCTTTTCCGTTCTATATTAATTGCATAATCATATTTGTTTGCACTTATTTCCCCTACTGTCGTTTCCTTGTAAACCCTGAATCCTTTGTCTTTATTAAACATTCCCTTTTCTTCCTTGCCTCCATAACCTAATTTTAAAAGTTTTGCTCTCATAGCATTCTCAACTGCTTCCGGCGGATAATTATATTCCATTACAATGCAGGCTTGTTTTCCTTTGTTGTATTCAATAGTTCCTTCGTGGGCCTGTGCTTTTAAAAGAAATGATATAGGTAAAAAGATAGTTAAGAGGATCAACTTTCTCATAGCAGTTGTTTTGGCTAAAGATAAGATAAAGAAAAAAATGAACACGGCTTTCACCTCAGGCAATTGCTTAATCAGGAGTCAAAGAGTACATTTGCTGAAATATCCCAAATCCTTTGAGTGGTATAAAAAAACTAGCCGGGCAAACTATATGGTATGGTGTGCCCACAATTGCCAGTCGTTTTCTCGGTTACCTGATGAATCTGAGCCTGCCCTTTATTTTTTCGCATGCAGGAACTACGGCAGATCTTACCCAGGTCTATGCGATCATTCCTTTTTTAAATGTGCTGTTCACTTATGGGATGGAGACTGCTTATTTTCGATTTTCACAATCAGAGGATAAGAAAAAACTTTACAGTACACTTACACTTTCAATTTTCTTAACGACCATTTTATTTACAGTTATTCTTCTTTTTTTCCGTCCTTCTATTGCCGATGCTGCAGGACTTGAAAAGCATCCGCAATATGTAACATGGATGTGCTGGATCATTTTTTTTGATACACTGGCAACACTACCATTTGCAAAACTGAGACAAGAGGGTCGTCCAAGAAAATATGCATTTGTCAGGGTAGCGGGTATCGTGTTAAATATTTTGGTAGTGATACTTGCTCTCGGTTTGTTGCCGGAATATTTGAAAAAAAATCCTGACAGCTTTCTCGGTTTCATTTTTGATAAGACGGACCCGATAAGTTTTTATTTATTAGGAAATGTTTGCGGAAGCATCTTTACTTTTTTATTGCTGTGGAAAGAATTCAAAGATCTTGAGTTCAACTTCAATACAAAGCTTTGGAAAAAAGTAATGGATTATAGTTATCCATTGATCATTGTTGGCCTGGGTGGAATGATCAATGACATGCTAAGTCGTTTAGTTTACAGGCATGTTGTTGAAGTATCGCCTGCGGAGGCGGATAAAGAATTGGGAATTTTTGGAAATCTTTATCGTCTTGCAGTTTTGGTAACGGTTATGATACAGGCATTCCGAATGGCAGCGGAACCTTTTTTCTTTAACCGGTCAACCGAAGAAAATCCGCAACGTGTTTATGCAAGGGTGATGAAATTTTTTGTGATCGCCTGTTGCTTTATGTTTCTATTCATCGGGCTTTACCGGGATGTGCTCGAATGGGTGATCACACGGAAATCAAAAGAATGGGGTGAAGGAATCTATATTGTACCGATCCTTGCTCTTGGAAATATTTTTCTCGGCATTTATTATAATTTGAGCATTTGGTATAAACTCACAAATAAAAACATGACCGGTGCTATGATCACTTTTATTGGCGCCGTGATCACCGTTGGGTTAAACATTATACTTATTCCAAAACTTCATTATCTCGGCGCGGCAATTGCCACTTTCTCTTGTTATTTATTTATGATGCTTATCAGTTATATGCTGGGACAGAAACATTACCCGGTACCTTATGCAAAGAAAAAACTCATCTCCTATCTTGTTTTGGTTGTGTTAATCTATTTAGTTCATCGCGGTTTGCTGATAGTTTATAATAATATGTGGTTTAGCATCGGCTCCGCTACAATCTTATTACTGTTATTTGCTTTTTTTGTTTCCAGAATTGAGAGAAAAGAGTTGGCGAGATTGCCGGTGATTGGTAAATATTTCATGGCTAAATCGACAGGCATATAACAAACTGTCTTACCAGATTATGTTTTTGCAAAAAAATCATTGGTTATATCTGAAAAAGTAAACTATGCTGAGGCCAGTAATTGATTATTTTAATAGCATTACTCCTTTGTCAACTAAACTTGTTGATGAGATAGTGAACTATGCTATAATCAAGGAGTACAAAAAAGGCGACTTTATTTTGAAAGATGGTAAAGTGTCCAACTATGCTTCCTGGATATTAAAAGGATTGGTTCGTACCTATTATGTCAGAAACGGAGAAGAGATTACCACTAAGTTCTTATGGGATGGCGCATCCGTTACTTCCGTTTATTCTTATTTTAGCCGAAAACCGGGCAACGAAAACATTGTACCATTAGAAGACACTATTTTAGCAAGCATGCACTATGATCACATGCAATATTTGTATAAAACCTATCCCGAATTTAATGTCATCGGAAGAGTAATAACCGAACGTTATTTATATATGTGGGAAATAGAAGTATACAATCTTAGAAAGCAAAAAGCGGAAGACCGCTATAAATTTATTGTCAAACATTTTCCTCAACTTTTACAACGAGTCCCCCTGAAATATTTAGCTACTTACTTAGGTGTGAATCTGGAAACACTAAGCCGCATCAGGGCTAAAATCAGGTAATTTCTTTAGGAGATTAAGTTCAGATGCGTTTTTATTTTGACTTTTGTCAACATTTTTTCGATTAAAGAAAGATTTCTTTGAGTCATTAAATTTTTCTAGATCATGAAAATTTATTTTATGCGAAAGAAATGGCTGTTGGCGATACCGGTCATCTTGATCGGCATTTATTTATTAGGCCCCAAACCTGCAACTCCTCTTTATAAAACTGAAATGCCGGTTGTTCCGACAGATGCCTGGCAATTGGAATTGTACATAAAAAATAATGAAGCCCAGCATAAAATAAAACCTGATAATGAAGCGAGGATTATTTGGGCAAATGATTCTTTGAAGCAAAAAACGGAATATGCCATTGTATACTTACATGGGTTTTCTGCATCACAGGCAGAGGGTGATCCTATTCATAAAAACATAGCCAAAGAATTTGGCTGCAATTTATATTTATCAAGACTGGCAGAACATGGCATTGATACGGTTGATGCCCTGATAAACCTTACAGCTGATAAATATTGGGAATCCGCAAAACAAGCGTTAGCAATTGGCAAGCAGCTTGGGAAAAAAGTGGTATTGATGGGAACCTCCACCGGTGGAACAATTGCATTGAACCTTGCTGCAACCTATCCGAATGATGTAGAAGCTTTGATAATGATGTCGCCCAATATCGCCATCAATGATCCTAATGCCTGGCTGGTCAATGATCATTGGGGATTGCAGATGCTGCGCCTCATAAAGAAATCAGATTATATTACTGACAAAGACAACCGGCCCCTTAACAAGCAATACTGGAATTGGCAATATCGCCTGGAAGCGGCGGTGGCATTGGAAGAAATCGTGGAAACAACCATGAACAAAGAAACGTTTGAAAAAGTAAAGCAGCCTGTGGAGCTTTTATATTTTTATAAAGATGAGCTGCACCAGGATAGCAGGGTAAAGGTTTCTGCTATGCTTGATATGTATAATGCGCTTGGCGTTGCCGACAGCTTAAAAAGAAAACAAGCAATGCCCAATGTTGATTCGCACATTATCGGTTCTTACATTCAATCACACGACGTAGAAGGTGTGCAGAAAGAAATTGAAAAATTTATGGCGGGAGTGTTAAAGATAAAAGTGGTCAAAAATTAATTTTAAAATACAAGTTCTTGCTTTTTAGTGTCCCGGAAGAGAATATAGAAACAACATAACAAAATGACCTGCCAAAATTTTCGAAATAGTTTTGATTGTGACTTTTGTCAATGGAATGACTGTTAAAGAAATATTCCTTAAGTCATTATATTTTAAACCCACACACAATGAAGTTCAGTAAAAAACAAATGCCTTTTCATATCGACACCACTAATCAATGGGAAACCGGAAAAACCATCACAAAAGAAACCATACCGGTATTAGCTGAAGCAAATCAAAATAGGTTGATCTCTTCAACCACAAAGTTCATTTTAGCTATTGCATCAGAATCTGACCGAAAAGAAATATACAAGATCCGCTACCAGGTTTATGCGAAAGAGCTGAAACAGCATTCTCATAATTTTTATGAAGAACTAAGAGATGATCTCGACTTATGTAATCATTATGTTGTTGCAAAGCAAAAAGGCAATATCATTGGCTTTGTCAGCATTACATCACCTGGTTCTCCAACCTATTCGGTTGATAAATATTTTACACGTCCATCCATTCCATATCACTTTAATGATTATCTGTATGAAATACGATTATTAACCATTGTTGAATCAAAACGTAAAAGCTTATTGGCACTTGCATTAATGTTTGCCGCTTTTCGTTGGGTGCAATCTCACGGTGGAAAACAAATCGTTTCTATTTGTAGGTCAGATATTATTGATATGTATATAAAAGCCGGGCTTCAACCGCTTAATAAAAAAACAGTATCAGGACAGGTAAGCTACGATCTATGTGTTGCGGAAATAGAGAAGCTGGATCAGACGGTAAAGCAAAACTTCCAGCAATATGACATTCTGCAAAATAAAATAGATTGGCAACTTCCTTTTTCATTTTTTGTTCCTTCAGCATGCTATCACGGTGGTTCTTTTTTCAAAGCAATTGGTGAAGATTTGCAGAATCCTCAGAAAGCAAAAAGCATTATTAACGCAGATGTATTGGATGCATGGTTTCCACCTTCTCCGGATGTTTTAAAAATATTCCATGAGCATTTACCATGGCTGCTGCAAACCTCTCCTCCCACGCATGCAGATGGACTCATCAATGTTATCGCTGAGAGGCGGGGAATAAAAAGCAGTTGTATCTTACCTGGTGCCGGGTCATCTGATCTGATATTTCTTGCGTTCGGGGCATATCTCAATAAAACCTCAAAGGTTCTCATCATTGATCCTTGTTATGGTGAATATGTACATGTTCTTGAAAATATTGTTCAATGCCATGTAAGCCGCTTTACTCTTAGTCGTGAAAATGGTTTTGTTATTGACACATTGTCTCTGCTGAATGAATTGCAAAACGGTTACGACATGGTGGTCCTGGTTAACCCTAACAGTCCAACCGGAATATATATTCAGAAAGAAGAAATGGAAGAGTTGCTCCGTAATATCCCTCTATCAACAATTGCATGGATCGACGAAACATACATAGAATATGCGGGTAAAAACGAATCACTGGAACAATTCGCATCCCGAACTGAAAATGTGATCGTTTGCAAATCCATGAGTAAAGTATATGCGTTAAGTGGTGTAAGATCTGCGTATCTATCCTGCTCACCACACTTTATAGAAACACTAAAATCGCTGACACCACCATGGGCCATTAGCTTACCTGCACAAGCAGCTGCCATCGCTGCATTAAAAGATGAAAATTATTATACAACAAAATATTCCGAAACACATCTACTTCGTAAAAAGCTGAAAGAGGATTTGATAAGTATTGGTATTTTAGAGATAATAGAAGGCGTAGGCAACTTTCTGTTGTTTTATTTGCCTGCTTGTTATTCTTCGAAACTTTTTTTACGCTTTTGTCAGGATGAAAATTTATTTCTAAGAGATGTTGGCAACATGGGAAAAAGTTTAGGAGCTAATGCCATTCGAATTGCTATAAAAGATGGGGAAACGAATAACAAAATGATACGGACAATGAAAAATGCAATGAGAAAAATAAAAGAAAATAAATGAAAGACCTGAATTCTTTAATACAACTTCACAAAGGGATTATTCATTTTCTCAATTCCCACCGTAGTCATTGGACCATGACCAGAATAAACTTTTGTTTCATCTGGTAAAGTGAATAGCTGGGTTTGAATACTATTAAATAAAGTTTTGAAATCGCCGCCGGGCAAATCGGTACGACCAATGCTGCCATTAAATAAAACATCACCGCCGATAACAAAACCACCGGGTTCATGATAAAAACAAACACTGCCTGGTGAGTGACCCGGCGTAAAACGGATCTCCAGTTCATCATTTCCAAGTTTGATGTTTGTTCCTTCTTTTAAATAGATCAGCTCTCCATCATAATTTTCAAAAGGCATTTGCCACATTTCCCCGCTTTGCGGAGCAAAATCAAGCACCGGCTTTTCCTTTTCATGAATATGAAGTGTAAGATCCCATTTTTTGGCAGCCCATTTGTTGCCAAATACATGATCGAGGTGACAATGTGTATTAAGCAGCAATCGTGGTTGAAGAGCCTTTTCCTCAATAAAGTTCTTTAGTTCATCCTGTTCCTGCGGAAAATAACAACCCGGATCAATAATGCAGCATAGCTTTGCTTCGTTATATAAAACGTAGGTATTTTCCTGAACGGGATTAAATGTAAATGCCTTAACGCTTAACATCGTGGGTTTTCCGTACTTTAGAACCGCAATTTCGTGAAAAGTAAGACGTCAGAAGTGAAATTATTTAAACCGCATTTCAGACTGATGTTCAACGGCTCACGAAATGTTGATCAGAATTACCAAAAGTTAAACGGAGCGTGGCACCAGAAGTCTCATCAAGGCTCAAATGCTGATCTCCCAACAAAACAATAAGTCTATTGCAGCAACTATACTTTATTTAAATCCGATTTTTAATTTTTAGACGAAACAGGACAGATCTTATGAAGAAAGAATTCAGACTTATCCTTTTTACAGTGGTTTTCTTCTCCCTGAAAACTAATGCGCAGGTGAACTCGGTGGAATTTGGAAAGAACCGGGTACAATACCAGAAGTTCAATTGGAAATTTTACCAGACAGAGAATTTTAATACTTATTTCAGCCAGGATGGCCTGGCACTGGGCAAGTATGTGGCTCAAGTAGCCGAAGAGCAATTGTCAAGCATTGAAGAATTTGTTGAATATGGTTTGCAGCGGCGTGCTAACATTGTTGTGTATAACAACTTTGATGAGTTTCAACAAAGCAATATTGGATTGGGTATTGACTGGCAAAATACGGGTGGAGTCACCAAGCTGGTGAATAACAAAATCATTTTGTACTTCGATGGCAATCATGAAAACTTAAAAAGACAAATACGACAAGGAATTGCAAAAGTGCTTGTCGATAATGTTTTATTTGGAGATGATCTTGGTGAGTTTGCCGCTAACCAGGCATTGCTTGATCTGCCGCAATGGCTTACTGATGGCTATATTGCCTATGCAGCTGAGAACTGGAGTGCTCAATTAGATGATGATCTGAAATCTGCTTTATTAAGCGGACGCTATAATAATTTCTACCAATTTGCTCATGAAAAACCTTTGCTCGCCGGTCATGCTTTTTGGCGCTGGGTAGGTGATAAGTATGGTAAAAGCAAAACAACTTATATGCTTTACCTGGCCCGCATTTATCGTAATCTAAATGCCGCCTGTAATCGTGTAACAAAAAAGAAAAAATTCAAAACGCTTTTATCGGATTTTATAACTGAAGAAAGTCAGAAATACCTGAAAGATATCCGCGGCAGAAGAGTGGCACCGAAAGGCCAGTTGGCGGTGAGTGAATTTATAAAGAAAAAAGATTACATCCGTTTCAATGCGAATCCAGTTCCGCGGAATTTTAGCTATGCCGTAGTTGAATTCAAACAAGGAAAATATTCAATAGTGCTGAATGAGAATTTTACGAACCGAAAAGTTTTGGTAAAATTCGGTGCTAGATCAAGAGAAGATGAAAAAAATCCTAACTACCCGATAATGGCATGGGATGGAAAAGGATCAAGACTTGCTGTGTTGTATTCGGAAAAAGGAGATCTGAAATTGTTTGTGTATGATCTTGTAAACAGGGTTAAAATATCAAAGACCAAGCTTGAACAATTCAGCCAGGTAGAAGATATGAAATACATGCTGGATGCAAATACTCTTTTATTCAGTGCAGTAAAAAGCGGTCAGACAGATATTTTCGTTTATAAAATTGACAAACAAACAATAGAGCAGGTCACTAATGATGTGTATGATGACCTTGATGCATCGTTTGTAGCTTTTCCAAATAAAACAGGGATCATATTTTCCAGCAACAGGCCATCTGGTACCGCAGCAACTTCTGATGATTCTTTGCCGCATAACCGTTATAATATTTTCCTTGTTGACAATTGGAATAAATCTGAATTCAAACAGATCTCTCAATTAACAGATATGAAGCAGGGCGATGCCCGTCTTCCTTCTCAGTACAATACTTCGCATTTCACTTTTGTAAGCAATGAAAATGGAATAGCCAATCGTTATGCAGGTTTCTTCAGAACAGAAAGAGCGGGGCTTGATACATTGGTATTTATTGGCGGCGATGTATTGCGCAACCCCTCTCTAAAAGATGTGGATTCCTTATTAAAAGAATGGGATAAGCCAGATATTGATTCTGTAGGTTTTGTTTCTGTAACGCAGGATTCTACTTATGTATTTCCACTTACCAACTATCAAAGCAGTTTACTGGAAACAAGAACTGCCGGTGATCAGCAGCAGGTAAGTGAAGTAGTAAGACAGGGTGACTATAAATTCCTTTATCGTCTTAAGGTGGATGAAAATGCTTTGCGCCGCCGTAATGTATCAGCGAGGCCAACAGAGTATATGAAGAAGGTAATGGAAGAAGAAAAATTTGAAGAAAGCAAAATTGATCTGACAATACCAGAGGCTGCCGATTCAAGTGGAAAAAAGCAAAATGATTTCTTTGAAAATGAATTTAAGGAAGAGAAAAAAGATTCGAGCCAGATCGGTAACGTAGTGGGATCAGTGGAAGTACCAGGTAAAGAACCGGTGTTAAAGTCAGCGAAATTGTTTGAATATCGTCCGCCGAAATTTTTCAATGATTATGTAGTAGCCGGTTTTAATAATAATGTATTGATCACACGTTATCAAACTTATGCCGGTGGTTCAGGCCCCATTCAGCTTGCCAATGGCGATCCATTTAATGGTATGATAAGAGTCGGAACCTCTGACCTGATGGAAGACTGGAAGTTTGCCGGCGGCTTTCGCCTTAGCAC
>Ga0066652_100002508_pt1 | contig 10102 bp, 6 predicted proteins | sample GraSoiAngelo_101_FD_71413 | JGI IMG/M metagenome (GOLD analysis project Ga0066652, IMG submission 71413) | Grasslands soil microbial communities from the Angelo Coastal Reserve, California, USA - 14_0903_02_30cm | ecosystem: Environmental > Terrestrial > Soil > Grasslands | place: USA... | reverse complement strand
ACCGCGCAGCCGTACGAGTGGCACGAGGCTGACTCACCCGAGGCCGACCTGTTCCTCGACAAGCTCGGCCTGCGTGATGCCACATTGCCGGTGCTCGTCGACGGCGACGAGATCCACACCGACACGAGCGTCCAGAAGATCGCGGTTGCCTGGGGAGGGCTCCAGCCGCCGAAGCGAACGCACTATGACTTCGTCGTGATCGGCGCGGGGCCCGCGGGCCTAGCCGCCGCCGTCTACGCAGCCTCCGACGGCCTGTCGACGATGGTCTCCGATCGGGACGTGCCCGGGGGCCAGGCTTCGTACACGGCGATGATCGAGAACTTCTTCGGCTTCCCGGACGGGATCGGCGGCGCCGAGCTCGCGCGGCTGGCCGGGCGCCAGGCTGAACGCTTCGGTGCCGAGCTCATGTTGCTTCGCGGCGTCCGGGGGAGCCAGATGACGGGACATCACGACGAGCCGATGGAGCTGATCCTCGACGACGGATGCGAGGTGACCGCGTCGGTCGTGCTCGCGGCACCCGGCATGGACTGGCGGCGGCTCAATCTCGAAGGAATCGACGAGCTCATTGGCCACGGCGTGTACTACGGCGCAGGTCGGAGCGAGGCTGCACAGTGCGCCGGGCAGAACGTCGTCGTCGTCGGTGCAGGAAACTCGGCCGGACAGGCCGTCCTGAATTTCGCCAACGCGACTGCCCGCGTCACGATGCTCATACGCGGTGACCGGCTCGAGAAGACGATGTCGGCCTACCTGATCGAGCGGATCAAACAGCACCCGCTGATCGACGTGCAGCTCGAGACGCAGCTGACGCAGCTACATGCGGACGGCGACTCGATCGCGGCGGTGACGTTCGCCGACTCTTCGGGCAAGAGCGAGACGCGCGCCGTCGACGGCGTCTTTCTCTGTATCGGTGGCCTTCCGCATACGGACTGGTGCTCGCGCGAGCACGTCCTGACCGATTCCGCCGGCTACATCCTGACTGGACAGGATCTCCTCGCGAACGGCAAGCCTCCCGGCTGCTGGCCGCTCGAACGGGATCCGTACCCGCTGGAGACGAGCCGGGTCGGCCTCTTCGCCGCCGGTGACGTCCGCCACGGCTCGACAAAGCGTGTCGCCGCTGCGGTCGGCGAAGGCTCGATGGTCGCCTCCCTCGTCTTCAGTCGACTGGCTGAGCTCGGTGTCGCTCTCTGAGCTCGTGGTGGACCGACAGCGCCGGCGATTTCGCGATGCCCTCTGTTCCACGAGTCGAGAGGAGAACTAGATGTCTGCAAGCGGCTCGATCTGTAGCCACCTCGACCAGATCGAGGTGACGGCGTTACCGGAACGCATCGAGGGCTGTGAGGAATGCCTGAAGATGGGCAGCCGTTGGGTCCATCTGCGCATGTGCATGACGTGCGGGAAGATCGGTTGCTGCGACTCGTCGCCGAACAAGCACGCCACGGCGCACGGACGCGAGAGCGGCCATCCGATCATCCGCTCCGCCGAGCCGGGTGAGGACTGGAGTTGGTGCTACGTCGATGAGGTCGCTTTCTCGCTGACCAGGAGCTAGATGGAAATCACGGCGGGCACGTCGGAGGCGCAGACCGCGTTCTCGGCCCGGACGGCGTGGGCGCGGAACCTCGAGACGCCGCTCCGCACGTTCCTCCGGACGGAGACGGGCAGTGCCGCGGTGCTGCTCGCGGGCGTTGTCGCCGCGCTCGTCTGGGCGAATGTCGACATGACGTCGTACGCGCACGTGTGGGAGAAGACGACGCTGTCGATCCACATCGGCGACACGGGTCTCTCGCACAGTCTTCGATACTGGGTCAACTCCGGACTGATGACGCTGTTTTTCTTCGTCACCGGCCTCGAGGCGCGCCGCGAGTTCGACCTCGGGGAGCTGCGCGAGCGTCGGCGCGCAGCGCTGCCGCTTGCCGCAGGCGTCGGTGGGATGGTCGTCCCCGTCGCGATCTTCCTCGCGCTCAACGCGCAGCGCTCGTCGGCGCACGGCTGGGGAACGGCGATGTCGACCGACACCGCATTTGCGCTTGGGCTGCTCGCGCTTCTCGGCAGCCGTTTGCCGTTTCGGCTGCGTGCATTCGTGCTCACCTTCTCCGTCGCCGACGACGTGATCGCGCTGGTCGTGATCGCAACGGCTTACGCCGCGGGCGTTGACGTCGGTGCGCTCTTCGAAGCGGTCGCGATCTTTGCGCTGATCTTCCTTGCCGTCCGCCTCCGCATCGACCGCGGGGCGGTCTACGCGATCATCGGCGTCGCGACGTGGATCGCGCTTTCGAAGTCAGGCATCGACCCCATCGTCGTCGGTCTTACGATGGGACTCCTGACGTACGCCGCGCCTGCGGCTCGGAGCGATCTCGAGCGCGCGAGCGACCTGTTCCGTCTGTTTCGCGAGCAGCCGACGCCGGAGCTCGCGCGCTCCGCGCAGGCCGGTGTCGCAACGGCGATCTCGCCGAACGAGCGGCTGCAGCTTCGCTTCCATCCGTGGACGAGCTACGTGATCGTGCCGCTCTTCGCGCTTGCGAACGCCGGAATCGCGATAAACGCAGGGTTTCTCGGACGTGCGTTTACGTCCCCGATCACGCTCGGGATCCTGATCGGCTACGTGGTCGGAAAGCCGCTCGGCGTGGTCGGCGGCTCGTGGCTCGTCACGAAGCTGAGCCGAGGCCGCCTGCGTCCGCCTGTGGGATGGGTTGCCATCGTCGGCGGCGGCGCGATCGCGGGAATCGGGTTCACCGTCTCGCTGCTCATTGCGGATCTTGCCTTCCGCGGCGACGAGCTCGCCGAGGCGAAGGCGGGAATCCTCAGCGCGGCGCTCTGCGCTTCGATCCTGTCGTGGGCGACGTTTCGCGCCACGGCGCTGCTGCCGTGGCAGCGACGGATCCGCGCGGTGCTCGGCTCGTCGGAGCCGCTCGTCGATCTCGCCGTCACCGTGGATCCTGAACGCGATCACATCCGCGGCCCGCTGGATGCACCGGTGACACTCGTCGAGTACGGCGACTTCGAATGTCCGTACTGTGGTCGCGCGGAGCCAGTCGTCCGCGAGCTCCTACATGACTTCGGCGATCTGCGCTACGTGTGGCGGCATCTGCCTTTGAACGACGTCCACCCGCACACGCAAATGGCAGCGGAGGCCGCCGAAGCGGCGGCGGAGCAAGGCGCCTTTTGGGACATGTACGACCTGCTGCTCGCGGATCAGTCGGCGCTGACCGAGGAAGATCTCGTCGCGCGTGCCGAGCAACTCCGCCTCGATGCCGACCGGTTCAAGGACGACCTCGAGCACCACATCGGAGCGGCGCGGATCGCGGAAGACGTCGACGGAGCGGACTTGAGCAGCGTCTCCGGGACCCCGACGTTCTTCGTCAACGGCCGCCGGCACTACGGCGCGTACGACGTCGAGACGCTGTCCCGCGCAGTCCGCGCGGCGAGAGCGCGGGCCGCTGTAGCGGCGTGAGGATCACGAGAACACGCACCCGCTAACGCGGGTCGCGGGCCGAAGGTCGTCCTCCGCAGCCGTGAACTTCGGCCCGCGTTCCTTTCGAGCTCAGTTCGCCGTCTCGACCGCCTGCCAGAGGTAGATACACGTCCTCGAATCGGGATCTACCGATCCGCCGACAGTGATCGTTGCGGTGGCGCCGTTCGCAGTTAGGATCGCGTGCTGCGTCGTGCCCCCGTTCGTCCCCATCCCCGGGAAGAACGACGCAACCGGGGGCAGAAGAATCGACGACACGCCCGTTGGGCTCGAGTTGAACGGGCCGGGGAAGACGTCCATCGTCTGCCCGCTCGGCGTCTCGATGAACAGGCGTGCACTTGCGCCCTCGCCGCCGAACGGCCCCGAAAACGTCTCGCACCGGCCTGAGAGCGTCACGCCCGTCAGCGGAAGCTGCTTTGCGCCGGCGGTCTCGCCCCAGGGAACGGTGAAGGTGCCCTTCTGTGTCGCCTGCGCGTTCCCGCCGCCGCCACCGATCGTCAGGGGGTGCTCGCCGTCCCGACACCCCTGCGCAACTCGGACAAGCCCGTTCGTGTCGTTGACACAAACGTTCGTGCCGCCCGACGCCGCCGTCTGCGTCGTGGCATAGGCCGCGCCCGCGCCGAGCGCGAGCAGGACGACGACGGTGGCGATGAGTCTGGGACCCATGTGTTCTCCTTTCGCGGGACTACTGCCGCACCGACGGTCGCCGACGTCGCTAACCGCCGGCTAACCGGCGATCACGAGAACATCAGCCTGAGCCGGCGGAGCGGCCCGGCTTCGGCCGTCGACGCCCGTGCGGCGTTTGCGCGCTCGGCGAGATGCCCTTCCAGCCGCCAGAGGTTGTCGAGGTGCTGGCTTGCCCAGAGGAGCACGAGCCCGGCCTTCAGCGTCGGCTCGTCGCGGCCGCTTGCCGCGTTGCGAACACACGCGAGCAGCTCCCGCTTTCCCGCGGAGTCGTGAACGTGGGGCCCCGGAACCGAGCGGCGGTTGACGAGTGCGTAGCCGAGGGAGACGTACCACGCCTGGAGCGCGTTCAGCTCGGCGTCGAGTTTGTGCCCGCACTCCGCGAGGCGCACGCTTGGGTCGACCATGCGCGCGAGGGAGGCGAGCGATTGTCCGGCGCGGCGCACCCGCGCTGCGCCGCCGACGAGAGCACCGACGTCCTCCACGTTCAACGGTGTTGCGGAACGTTCGGCGAGGTACTGGCGGAATGCGTCGTCGAGCCGGTGGAGAGCAGCGTCGGCCGCCCGCTCCGCACGCGCCACCTCGTCCGCGTCGCCGCCGTCCATGACCTGCCGCGCGGTCGCCACGACGTAATCCGTGGCGCGCTCGTACGCGGTCGCGAGATCCTTACGCAGGAGCGCAGCAGCGCCGCGCGGCCAGAAAAGGAGCCCGACGCCGAGGCTGATCGCGAAACCGATCGCGACGTCCTCGACGCGAACGAGCCCCACGCTCCAACCGACCGGCTGGATGATGTTGAAGAGGATGAACAGCACGACGGTGAACGCAGCCTGGCCGGCTGCGAACGAGATGGCCCGCGGCGCGTACGCGGCGAAGAGGATCGCGACGGGCAGGACGGCCCAAAGCACGGGCTCGTGGGTGCCGATCGCGATCACGAGCAGCGCGCCGACGACGATGCCGACGCCGGTTCCCGCAAGTGCGTCGACGATCGAGCGGCCGGTTCCGAGTGCGTTCGAACGCAGAACGGAGAGGGTGCCGAGTACGACCCAGAATCCGTGTTGGAGTCCGGCGCGCTGGGCGATGTACACCGCGACCGCGAGCCCGACTCCTGCGCGGATGCTGTTCTGGAACCAGACGGACCGGATGCTCGCGTGCTCGAGTGCAAGGTATTGCGTGGCTGCCAGGGCGCGGCGTGGCGTTGCCGGCTGAACGAGGTCGAGCTCCTCGAGCTCGGGAGGGTCGCTCCCGGAGGCGACGAGCGCGTACGCGGCGACCTGCCGGGCCGAGTAGGTCACCGCGCGGATGCGGAACGGCGTGTCGAGCGCGTCCGGCACTGCACCGGCGGGAATGTCGGTCGGCAGGTCGGGGAGGCGTCGCATGAGTGCTCGCGTAACTGCGTCTCGCGCGCTCTCGAGCCGTCGGAAGTCGGGCTCTCCATGGCGACCGTCAAGGCGGTCTCCAGCCGCGCGAAGGGCGGCCGCCGCAGCCGCGAGCGCCTCGGCGTCCTCGGCGCACGCGAGCTCGAGCTGCGGCTGCTCGAGCGAAGGCGTGAGGAATGAGAGGAGCCAGTCGAGCTCGTCCGGGAGCGACGCAAGCGCGGCCATCGGGCCCGTGGGGCCGGTTGGACGGTGCTGGGTGCCGAGCAGTCGGCGGCCGAGATCGTCGACTGCCTTGCGAGCGGCACGCGCGCGTTCGGCCGAGTCTTCGGGCTCGGCCTCCATGAGCTCTGCGACTGCGCGCAAGGTTGCGCTCGCGGCGCGTTGCAGGTCGTGGCGACGGCGCGGCGGCCACAGAAACATCACCGCGCAGATGCCGGCCCCGACTGCGAGCCCCCAACCTTCGAGCCGATCGGGAATCGCAGAATTCGGAGCCGGAATCGTCACCGGAAGAACGAACACGAGGATCGCTGCGGTCGCGCCGGCGGCGAAGTAGCCGTTGATCACGCCGGCGAAGAGGACACTGAAGCCGACCACGGCCATCGCTGCTGCGCCGAGCCACGGAGTCCGCGAACAAACGGTGCCGAGGGTGACGAGCACTGCACCAACGCACCCAAGCCCGAGGTAGGCGAACAAGCGCGTCCGCCTGGGCCCGGTGAACTCGACGAGGACGAGGATCGCGAACGATCCGAGTCCCGCGAGCAACGACGTCTGTGGCTGCTGGACGACCTTCTCAGCGAACGCGAAGACCGCCGGAATTACAATGGCGGCGCGCGCCGCAGCCTTCAGCGCTGCAATGTCCCGCACGGCGAGGCGATGATATGTCGATGCCCGACCAGAGCGTTCTCGCCGTGGACGTCGGCGCGTTCCGACTCTGGGATCCGGACATGCCGTCGCCGCCGCGCTGACGCAGCGAGGACTGGCGGTGGAGTTGGCCGCGCCCGAGCTCCGGACGAGCGTAGAGCTCGTCCGGCGGCGTACCCTGGGACGGATGGGGATGTTCTTCCACTCTGCGGACGGAGCGCCGGAGCGCACTGCAGATCCTGCAGTGCGGAGGGCGAACCTGCGACGCATAGGCGGTCTCTTCGCGCCGTACAGGTTCCGGCTCAGCGGGGTCTTGGTGCTGATCGTCGTCTCGGCCGGGCTCGGCGTCATTCCGGCGTTCCTCCTGAAGCGGGTGCTCGAGGCGATCGGCCGGAACGACACGACCGCGCTCTCCTTCAACGCCGGTGCGATGATCGCGATCGCGATCGTGACCGGCGCGCTGGGCGTGATCCAGACCCTGCTCTCGAACCAGGTCGGCCAGCGTGTGATGCACGATCTCCGTGCCGCCGTGTTCCGGCATCTCCAGCGGCTGTCGCTCGCATTCTTCACGCGAACCCGCACCGGTGAGGTGCAGTCGCGGATCTCGAACGACATCGGCGGCGTGCAGAACGTCGTCACGAACACGGCAACGTCGATCGCGTCGAATGTGACCACGGTCGTCGCGACGATGGTCGGCATGCTCCTCCTCAGCTGGGAGCTCGCACTGTTCGCGTTCGCGCTGATCCCGATCTTCGTGCTGCTGACGCGCCGCGTCGGCAACGAGCGGCGCAGGATCGCGAAGACCACTCAGGAGACGCTCGCCGACATCTCCAGCCTCGTGCAGGAGACGCTCTCCGTGTCGGGGATCCTGCTCGGAAAGACGATGGGACGCGGCGACGAGCTGGCCGACCGGTTCGAGTCGGACTCGCGACGGCTTGCCGAGCTCGAAGTTCGCCAGCGGATGGCCGGCCGATGGGTGATGGCGTCGATCCAGACGAGCTTCGCGATCATGCCTGCCGCTGTCTACTGGTTCGGCGGCCTGCTGCTCGCGAGCGGGTCGCATGCCGTCTCGATCCCGTTGCTCGTGTCCTTCACGACGCTGCAGACGCGGCTCTTCTTTCCGGTCGGTTCGCTGCTCGGCGTCGGGCTGGACGTGCAGACATCGCTCGCCCTCTTCGACCGGATCTTCGAGTACCTCGACCAGCCGATCGACCTCGAGGAAAAATCGGATGCGCTCGCCCTCGGGGAGGCGGGTGACGTCGTCTTCGACCACGTCTGGTTCCGATACGGCGACGACTGGACGCTTCAGGACGTGTCCTTCACCGTCAAGGAGGGGACGACGACCGCTCTGGTCGGAGAGACCGGGTCGGGAAAGACCACGCTTGGGTACCTCGCGGCACGGCTCTACGACGTCACGCGCGGCAGCATCAGTATCGACGGCGTCGACGTGCGCAACCTGAGCTTCAAGGCGCTCACGGATCTGGTCGGCGTCGTCTCGCAGGAGACGTACCTCTTCCATGAGTCGGTGCGCGAGAACCTCCGCTTCGCGAAGCCGGACGCAACGGACGAGGAGATCGAGAACGCCGCGAAGGCGGCGCGCATCCACGACATGATTGCAGCGCTTCCGGAGGGATACGACACGATGGTCGGTGAGCGCGGTTACCGCTTTTCGGGCGGCGAGAAGCAGCGCATCGCGATTGCCCGCACGATCCTTCGGAACCCGCCGATCCTCGTCCTCGACGAAGCGACCAGCTCTCTCGACACGGAGACGGAGCGGCTGGTGCAAGAGGCGCTCGACCGCCTCTCGGAAGGACGGACGACGATCGCGATCGCGCACCGCCTCTCGACCGTGCGGGCCGCTGACCAGATCATCGTGCTCGACCGTGGGCGGCTGGTCGAGTCCGGGCGGCACGGCGAACTGGTGCAGGCCGGCGGGCGATACGCGACGCTGGCCGCGCGGGATCTGACGGTGGCGGACGCGGCGGCTGCCGCCGGCGACCGGGCCGCGGCATTCGCCCCGACGGGCTGACTCAGTCTCCCGCGCGCGCGCGAGTAACAGAAGCGACGGGCGGTGCAGGCTCTCGGCGGAGCTTGCGCCGTTCGGCCAGCGCCGGAGAAAGGCTTGCGGCCACGACGATGACGGCTGAGCTGATCGCGATCCAGAAGAAGATCGCCATGATCACGCCCAGACCACCGTAGTCGCGCGCGTACAAGTCGACCCAAAACTGCCCGATGAGTTGGGAGATGCCCGACAAGACACCCAGCCCCACAGCTGTCAGCGCCGCTCCCGGAAGCAGGTCACGCCAGGGCAGTCGCTCGTGCGTCAACACACGCGGCACCCACATGAAGTACGCGGTGAGGAGCGCAATCCAGCCGGGTGCGACGGCAACTCCGATCCACGCGGGCTCGCCTGCCAGCTCCTTGACCTGAAAGAGGAAAAGCAGGATCAGGCCGTACGTGCCAAGCAGCACCGCCGCATACCGCGGCTGGTCCGCCTGCCGTTTCGGCAACGGCAGTCCCCAGGCGCGGGCGTGCACGACTTGCAGGACGCGCCCGAAGCCGAGGCCGAAGAACAAGGCGCCCGCCACCGCGAACAGTGCTGACCCGAGCTCGTGCGTCCGGTTTTCAACGAGCACGCTGCGCACCAGCACGGCCGTGGCCGACGAGAGGTCGTAGTGGTGGATCACATGGTTCGCGAGCGCGGCCGGGTTGGTCTCGAGGTACTCGACCATCACAAGGAGCGCAGGCAGTACCGCGACGAGGATGTAGAGCGCGAGAAGAGCGGTTTGCAGGGGTCCGTCGACCGCGTCGTAGCGACGCCAGGCAGCGACTCCCGCCCCGCGCAGCGTGCGGGGATCCTGCCGGTCGGCCCGGTCGACAGCGCGCTGGTGAAGCTCGGCCCAGCGCTCGCCGACGTACGTGTAGATCCGTGGGGTCACGTAAACGGATGATCCGGCCCAAAAGCCACCGGTGGATCGTCCTGTTCGGGTGATGTTGGCGCCTCCCCGGCCAGCGGAAGATCGCTGCATGGCGGACACCGGCCGGACGGAGACGCCTGCGCCGAGCGGTCACAGTGGGACGACGGCAACAACGTCGTCGCACTTGCACCCGGAGTGATCGTCGCGTACGAACGCAACGAGGCGACGAACGCCAGGCTCGCGAAAGCGGGCATCGAGGTCCTCCCGATCGCGGGTCAGGAGCTCGGCCGCGGCCGAGGTGGTGGACACTGCATGACGTGTCCGGTCATTCGAGAGCCCTGAAAGGAGCGCTGAGGATGAGCACTGTCACCGATCTGCGCGGCCGGCATTTCCTGACGCTGGCCGACTACTCGCCCGAGGAGATCACGTATCTGCTCGAGCTGGCGGCGGAGCTGAAGGCGGCGAAGAAGGAAGGACGCGAGGAGCAGCGCCTCGTCGGCAGGGAGATCGCGCTGATCTTCGAAAAGGACTCGACGCGAACGCGCTGTGCCTTCGAGGTTGCAGCCTATGACCAGGGGGCGCACGTGACGTTCATAGGCCCGGGCGGATCGCACATGGGCCACAAGGAAACGGTCAAGGACACGGCCCGGGTGCTCGGACGCATGTACGACGCGATCGAGTACCGCGGTTTCGCCGAGGACACGGCCGACGAGCTCGCCGAGTGGGCGGGAGTGCCTGTTTACAACGGGTTGACGGACGAGTGGCACCCGACGCAGATCCTCGCCGACTTCCTCACG
>Ga0066652_100002507_pt1 | contig 10105 bp, 9 predicted proteins | sample GraSoiAngelo_101_FD_71413 | JGI IMG/M metagenome (GOLD analysis project Ga0066652, IMG submission 71413) | Grasslands soil microbial communities from the Angelo Coastal Reserve, California, USA - 14_0903_02_30cm | ecosystem: Environmental > Terrestrial > Soil > Grasslands | place: USA... | reverse complement strand
GGGTACGGCCATCGACGTGGCCAAGGTCAACCGGATCAACGTGAAGATCAACGGAAGCATCTCGGCCGAGGTCACGCAGATCGCGAACAACCAGGCCGACTTCATGATCGACAACCCCACCGCCGACCGCGCCGGCGAGGTGCGCGCGAAGTACACCGGAAAGCGCTACCGCGAGTTCCCGACGACCTCCACCTACTACTTCTTCATGAACACCGAGGCCCCGCCGTTCGACAAGCCGGCGGTCCGGCAAGCCGTGAACTGGGCCCTGGATTTCGACGCCATCAACCGCACCCAGGCGGGGTTCCTGTCCAAGACGCACGGGATTCTGCCGCGGCAGATTCCCGGGTATGAGCCCAGCCCGGACCTCTACCCCGGGCCCAACCTCCAGAAGGCCCAGCAACTGATCGCGCAGGCAGGGGCGAAGGGCGCACAGGTGACCGTGTGGAGCGCCAACGAGGACCCCACTCCGCAGACGATGGCCTACTACGCCGACCTGCTCAACAAGATCGGGCTGAAGGCCAAGCTCAAGACGATCGCGGCCGAGACCTACTTCCCGACCGTCGGCGACCGTTCGCTGAAGGCGCAGACCGGCTGGGCGAACTGGACCGAGGACTACCCGCATCCTGCGGACTTCATCGACGTACTGCTCAACCCCGCCAACGTGGTTCCCACGAACAACAACAACCTCTCCTACAACGCCTCCGACACGGGGTACGCCAACCGCATCAACGCGGCGGCCGCCAAGCCGTTGACTTCGCAGACCGAGAAGGAGTGGGCGGCGCTGGACCGCGATGCCCAGCAGCACGCCTACTGGGGCATCTACGGCACGCGCAAGCAGAGCACGTTCTTCTCGGACCGGATGGACTTCCGGAACTGCAAGGGCGACGACTGGCCCCTGGCGACCCACGACTGGGGACGTTTCTGCCTGAAGTAGGGCGGGGCTGAAGCCCTTGGCCCCGGAGCCCTCAGCCGAGTTCGCCTTCGAGCCCAGCCCCGCCGTCCCGGGAGTGGCGGGCAGCGAGGGCAGGCCGATCGAGGCCGTGGGGCCCTGGGGCGCGGCCTGGCGGCGCCTGCGGCGCAACCGGATCGCGATGGCCTCACTGGCCGTACTCGTCGCGATCGTCGCCTGCTGCCTGGCGGCACCGCTGTGGGCGGACCAGGTCGCCCACGTCGGCCCGGACGAGAACAATCTCACCGGCAAATTCGAGCGCGGCGGCAAGCAGCTCTACGTGGTCACGCCGCCGCCGGAGACCAAGCCGGTGGGGCCCGGGTGGAGCGGGCGCTACCTGCTCGGCGCGGACAAGAACGGCCGCGACGAGATGGTGCGGCTGCTCTACGGCGGGCGCAACTCGCTGCTCGTCGGGTTCGTCTCGGCCCTCATCACCACGGTGATCGCGGTGATCCTCGGCCTGGCCGGGGGCTATTTTCGCGGACCCACCGATGTAGTGGTGCGCACCACGTTCGACGTGATCTGGTCCTTCCCCGTGCTGCTGCTCGGCATCGCGCTGGGCACGGCGCTCGCTGTCGGCGGGCTGCATCTCGGCCCGATCGACATCCAGGCCGGCTCGCTGTGGATCCCGATTCTGGTGATCGGGATCATCTACATCCCCTACCTCGGACGTCCGATCCGCGGGCAGGTCCTGTCGCTGCGGGAGAAGGAGTTCGTCGAGGCCGCGGCGGCTCAGGGCAAGGGGCCGCTGCGGATCATGTTCGGGGAGTTGCTCCCCAACCTCGCGTCCACGATCCTGGTGTTCGGCACGCTGATCGTGGCCAACAACATTCTCACCGAAGCCGCGCTCTCGTTTCTCGGCGCCGGCGTGCAGCTGCCGACGCCGTCGTGGGGGAACATGATCGGCGAGGGCGTCAACCTCCTGTCGACGGCTCCGCATTTGACGATAGTGCCGGGCCTGGCGATCACGCTTACCGTGCTGGCGCTCAACGTGTTCGGCGATGGGCTGCGCGACGCCCTCGACCCGCGGGCCAAGGTGCGGGTCCGCTAGGCCATGCTTCGCTTCGCGGTCAGGCGTCTGATCAACATGGCCTTCGTCCTGGCTGCCATCTCGGTCGTCACCTTCCTGATCTTCTACGTCTTCCCTGGCACCAACACCGACGCGCAGGTGGAGCGGATCGCCGGGCGCAGCTCCAACGAGGCCACGCGGGCACAGGTGAAGAGGGACTACGGCTTCGACAAGCCCTTGTCCGTCCAGTACTCCCGGCTCATGGAGAAGTTCGCCGACGGAAGCCTGATCTCCTACAGCAATCAGACGAACGTGCGCGACGAGATCGCGCGCGGCATCCCCGCCACCGCTTCGCTCGTCATCGGAGCCGCTGTCATCTGGACGTTCTTCGGCGTGCTCTTCGGCGTCCTCAGCGCGGTCCATGCCGGCGGCTGGCCGGACCGGCTGCTCACCGCACTCTCGATGATCGGGATATCGCTGCCCGTGTTTTGGGTCGGCGCGCTGCTGCTCTACTACCTGACCGACCGCATCCAGCTGTTCCCGCCTGGGGGCTACGTGAAGCTGACCGAGGACCCATGGGGTTGGTTCACTCACCTGATCCTGCCGTGGTTCACGCTCTCGATCCTGTTCATCGGCTTCTACTCGAGGCTGCTGCGGTCGAACATCCTCGACACGATCGACGAGGACTACGTGCGCACGGCGCGCGCCAAGGGCCTGTCGGAGCGCCGCGTGCTCGTACGCCATGTGCTGCGCAATGCGCTGATTCCGATCGTGACGCTCTTCGGCCTGGACTTCGGCGCGGCCATCGGCGGCGGCGCGATCCTCACGGAGTCGATCTTCAACCTCCAGGGCGTCGGGCAGTACGCGGCCCAGTCGGTGGGCTCTCTCGACCTCCCGCCCGTCATGGGTACGACGCTCTACGCCGCCGCCTTCATCGTGCTGCTCTCGGCGCTGGTGGACATCGTCTACGCCTACCTCGATCCCCGGATCCGCCTCAATGCCTGAGCGCCCATCCTCTGAGCCGCTGCTGACCGTCGAGGATCTCGGGGTGTCCTTCGCCACCGAGGACGGCGTGGTGCGCGCGGTGGACGGCGTGTCCTTCGAGCTGCGCGCCGGCGAGGTGCTGGCCATCGTGGGGGAGTCGGGCTGCGGCAAATCGGTCACTGCGCAGACGATCCTGGGGCTCACCCGCTCGTCCAACGCCGAGTTCTCCGGCTCGATCCACTACGGCGAGACCGAGCTGGTGCGCGCATCCGAGGCGAGGCTGCGCGCGATCCGCGGCGAGGAGATCGCGATGGTCTTTCAGGACTCGATGACCTCGCTGCATCCGGTCTACCGGATTGGTTGGCAGATCGCCGAGCAGATCCGCGCCCACGAGGACGTCTCCGAGACCGCGGCGCGAGACCGCGCCGTGGAGCTGCTGGCTGAGGTGGGCATCCCCGATCCGGCGGAGCGGGCTGACGCCTACCCGCACGAGCTGTCGGGCGGCATGCGCCAGCGGGCGATGATCGCGATGGCGCTCGCGAACCGGCCCAGGATCCTCATCGCCGACGAGCCGACGACGGCGCTCGACGTGACGATCCAGGCGCAGATCATCGCTCTGCTCGGCGACCTGCGGGGCGAGCTGGGATCGGTCCTGCTCATCACGCACGACCTGGGGGTGGTCGCGGAGATCGCCGACCGCGTCCTCGTGATGTACGCCGGGATGCTGATCGAGCAGGGGGAGCGCGACGCGATCTTCTACGACCCCCAGCATCCCTACACGTGGGGACTGCTCGGCTCGATCCCGCGCTTGGACCGAACGTCCGGCGGTCGCCTGCCCTCGATCGCGGGCGCCCCTCCATCGCTGATCCACCGGCCCGAAGGCTGCGCCTTCCGGCCCCGCTGCCCGCACGCGTTCGACCGCTGCGGAGCGCTGCCGGCGCTGGAGCCGCGCGCCGAGCCGGCCCACCTCGATCGCTGCTGGCTCGATGTCGAGGCGAAGCGCTACCGGCGCGACGTGGACGGGCAGATCGGGCTCCGGGCCGACACCGAGGCGGTGTCGTGACCGCCGACGGGGAGCCGCTGGTCGCGGTCGAGCACCTCGAGCACCACTTCCCGATGCGGGGTGGCGTCCTGTTCGACCGCGAGGTGGCGCGCGTGCGCGCGGTCGACGACGTGACGCTGGCCATCGCGGCGGGCGAGACGGTCGGGTTGGTCGGGGAGTCGGGCTGCGGCAAGACCACCCTGTGCCGGAACCTCCTGCGGCTTCTCGAGCCGACCGGCGGGTCGGTCCGCTTCGGCGGGCGCGACATCACGCACCTCGGCCGGCGCGAGCTGCGTCCGCTGCGGCGCGAGATGCAGATGGTCTTCCAGGATCCGTACGCATCGCTGAACCCGCGCCGGCGAGTCGGTCAGATCGTCGGCGACCCCATCCGCTCCCTGGGCGAGGCGAGCGGCCGCGAGCAGGTCAGGGCGCGGGTGCAGGAGCTGCTGGAGCGCGTCGGGCTGAGCCCCGAGCACTACAACCGCTACCCGTACGAGTTCTCCGGCGGCCAGCGCCAGCGCATCGGCTTGGCGCGCGCCCTGGCGCTGCAGCCGAGGCTGATCGTGGCCGACGAGCCCGTATCCGCGCTGGACGTCTCGATCCAGGCGCAGATCATCAACCTCCTCGACGAGCTGCAGGAGGACCTCGGGCTCACCTACCTGTTCGTCGCCCACGACCTCGGCGTGGTCCGCCACGTGTCCGACCGAGTGGCGGTCATGTACCTCGGAAAGCTGATGGAGGTCGCCCCGGCGGCCCAGCTGTACGGCAGGCCCGTCCATCCCTACACGGTCGCGCTGCTGTCGGCGATACCGATCCCCGACCCGCGGGCGAACGCCCGGCGCGAACGGATCGTGCTCGAGGGCGACGTGCCGAGCCCCATCGATCCGCCCTCCGGATGCCGCTTCCACCCGCGGTGCCCGCGGGCGACCGAGGTGTGCGCGTTGGTCGAGCCGCCGCTCGTGGACTACGGCGAGGGGCGGCTCGCCGCCTGCCACCACCCGGTGAACGTGGACGCCGGAGAGATCGCGGCGGCGGCCATCTCGCCGGCTTCGCCCGCGGACGCCGGCGAGGTCATGCCCACGAAATCCTGACATGTCGGGCGCAAGCAGCTGGCGTCCGTTGACCACGACTACGCGCTCGCGTCAACCTCCTCGTCCTCGCCGTCGTCCTCGTACAGCGACTCGCGCGCGACCTCGCGGCCGCGGGTGTCGAACAGCTTCACCTCGAGGGTGTCGGAGCGGTAGTCGTCCGGAGCGATGAGCGTGAAGCGGTCCTCGACGAGCGTGCACTGATCGACGGCCAGGTCGGCCAGCTCGGCGGTGACGATCGCGCCGGCGCCTCGCAGGGGGCGGCCGTACACGAGGGTGACCTGCGCCACGCGCCCCTCCTCGCCGCGCCACGCGCCGATCACGTCGTCAGATAGGTCGAGGGACCAATCCGGGTTGCGCTCGGCGGTCTCGGCGGTGTAGTCCGCGGTGGCCGCGATGTCCGACGGCTCGCCTCCCTCCGCCGCCGGGACGAAGGAGATGTGGCCGAAGAGCTCCAGTCCAGTCGAGGTCGGGGCGGTGGCGGGCACGTACGTGCGCCCCGCGTAGCCGCGGTCCGGATAGAAGGTGATCTCTCCCGGCTCGCCGAGGTCCTCGCCGTCGGCGTCCACCTCGTCGCAGGCGCGGTAGAAGGCGTCGGACAGGCGGTGCGCCCAGCGGCCGTAGGGCAGCCCCTCCTGGGGCGGCTCGGCGGCAAAGCGGGGCACGAAGCGGTCGGTGGGGGCCATCGCAGCGGGAGAGGCTACCTGCGGCTGGCTGTCCTAGGTCTCCAGCATCAGCGTCACCGGCCCGTCGTTGACGAGCTCGACCGCCATCATCGCCCCGAACACGCCGCGCGCCGCGCCCGCCCGTTCGCAGAAGCGCAGGTACAGCGCCTCGGCGTGGGCGGCCGGCGCGGCGGCTACGAAGGAGGGCCGGTTGCCCCGGCTCGCATCGCCGTACAGCGTGAACTGCGAGACGCACAGGATCTCCCGATCGCCGAGGGGCTCGTTCAGGCGGCCCTCGGCATCCGGGAACACGCGCAGGGCGCGGACCTTCTCGGCCAGGCGGTCGGCGTCGTCCTCATCGTCGTCGTGCGTGACGCCGAGGAGGACGAGCAGTCCGGGACCGATGGCGGCGACCTCCTCGCCCTCCACCGCCGCCGACGCGCGGCCGACACGCTGGACCAGCGCCCGCATGGCCGGACTCTCTCAGGTCAGCAGAGCGACCGCGACCCCGGCGGCGACGACGATCGTGGTGCTCCAGGCGATCGCGCCGGCGGCGATGCGCAGGTCCAGGCCGTAGACGTGCGCGACGACCAGGGTGTTGATGCCGGTGGGCATGGCGGCCATCAGCAGGTACGCGTCGGGCAGCCTGACCAGCGGAGCCGCCAGGGCGAGCAGCACGGCGGGGGCGACGAGCAGCCGCAGGACGATCGCGCCGGCCACCGGCGCGGTCAGCGGCGGCGGGAAGGGCAGCGCGCCCTCCTCGGATTCCTGCGCGAGGGTGACCCCGACCGCGAAGAAGCCCAGCGGCACGAAGGCGATCACGGCGACTCGCGAGGCCTCCACCAGGGCGTCGGGGGCGAGGCTGGCCGGCGCGAGGAGCGCGGCGACCGCCGCGATCAGAGGCGGGTTGCGCAGGACGAAGGCCCGCAGACGCTCCGCCGCGCCCTCCCCGGCGCGTTCGCCGAAGGCGGCGCCGACGCCGAACACTCCGAGGAACAGGACCGGGTTGGTCACCAGCGCGTCATAGGCGGCCCCGGCGCCGAGCTGGGACGAGCCGAGCAGCACGAGCGCGAGCGGGAGGCCCACGTAGCCGGTGTTCGCCTGCATCACCGACGCGATCAGCGACCCCTGCTGCGGACGCTCCAGGCGCAGCAGCCGCGCGCCCACGAACCACGCCGTCCCTCCGACGAGCACCAGCATCACGATGCCGAGCGCCAGTCCCCCGGCGATGTTGGCGTCGACGTGCAGCCGCGCCACGTTGAAGAACGTCACGAACGGCGAAAGCGTGTAGAGCGCCCCGACGAGCAGGCGCCGCGAGGTGGTCTGCGCGAACGCCCCCCAGCGCCGCTCCGCCCACACGCCCACGGCCGTCGCGGCGGCGATCGTCGCCGCGACGGCGATCACGCGTCGCGCAGCTCGGCCGCGGCCTGCTCCGGCGCCACGACGTCGAGATACACGCCGGTCCCCAGCTCGAGCCCCGCGAGGTGGCCCAGGCGGGGCAGCACGTCGATGCGCCAGCAGTAGTGCTCGGCCCCGCGCGGCGCCGTCCGCACCCAGAGGTTCAGTGGCGGCGGCGCGCCCAGCCGGCGGCCGAGGCGCTGCAGCGCGTCGTGCAGGAGCGCGGCCCCGGACGGTCCGTCGTCCTCGAACCGCGCGCGCGGCGTCCGCGGCGCCAGGAGCAGCTGGAAGGGCACGCGCGCGCCGTAGGGCGCGATGAGGACGGCCTCGTCGTCGACGGCCACCACGCGTTCGCGCCGGCGCACCTCCTCTTGCACGAGGTCGGCGAGCAGGTTGCCGCCCATCGTGCGCGTGGCGTAGGCGCCGAAGCGCTCGCGCTCACGGGCCAGCTCGGCGGGGACGAAGTCGAGCGCGTACAGCTGGGCGTGCGTGTGCGGCAGCGAGGAGCCGGCCTCGGTGCGCTCGTTGACCATCACGTGCACGTAGGCGGCGTCCTCGTGCGCGCGCAGCCGCGCGCGCCAGGCCTCGACGGCGGCCGCGACCTGCTCGCCCGGCAGCTCGGCGAGCGCGCCGACGGGCTGGGGTCCGTTGACGATCACCTCGTGGGCGCCGGTGGCGGCCCGCGCGGAGAACAGGTCGGGATTGGCGTCCTCCGACGGCGCGGCGGCCGCGGGGGTCAGCGCCGGGTAGAGATTGGGCACCACCCGCACCGTCCAGCCGGGGGTGTCGGCGCCCCCGCCGCCCGGCCGCACCGCGTAGACCTCGGGCGGCGTGCGGTCCTCGTGGCCGTGCACGAACGGGTCCTCGTCCGGGTCGATGGCCGGCGCCGGCTCGACGCGGAAGGCCTGTGCGCCCGGGCGGGTCGCCCGATCGGTGGCGACGATCGTCTTGAAGCCCGTCAACGGGTCGATACGGACCTCAGGCAAGCGGGCGCTCCATGCGGACGTGCTCGATCCTCGCCGACATGAACGTGTCGCCGCCCTCCGTGTAGCCGGCGGCGCGGTAGAGCCCGCGGGCCCGGGTCTGGGCGTTGAGCACGATGCGCTCCGCCCCGGCGGCTCGGGCCTCCTTCTCGCCCAGCTCGAGCAGGCGCCCGCCGATGCCCCGCTGCCGGGCGTCGCGGTCGACGACGAGCCGGCCCAGCCTGCAGGTCGTCCCCTCGAACAGCAGCCGGCAGGTGCCGACGACGGCGCCGCGCTCGAGCGCGACGAGGTGGAGGGCGTCGCCGTCGCGGCCGTCGATCTCCTCCTCCCGCGAGACGCCCTGTTCGTCGCAGAACACGCGAATGCGGAGCTCGATTGCGGCGGAGCGCTCGGCCGCATCGCGGGCGCGGCGAAGCGCGACGGTCGGGGCGGAGGCGCGCACCGGCGCAAGTTACCGCCGCGGGCCACTGGTTCGCCCGCGTACGTGCCCGGCTCGTTTCCCCGGGGACCGTCGTCGCCCGCGTTGGGTGTATGCTGGAGGCCCTACACCGCTTGCGGCCGACAGGCAGAGGGCCGTTCGCAACTTCCGGGTGGTGCCGGAATCTCGGATCGCGCGACGACTTCCGCGGTCCCTTAGCAAAGCAGGAAAGCCGTCATGGCTGACTCAACGTCAGCGGCCGTTTCGGTCGCGTCCGCACCTTCATCCCACGATCTTCAGCGCGCGGAGGAATTCACGCGCGAACCTTTCCTCCACGAGGGCGAGACCCCGGCGGACGCGCTGGCGCCTGGGACCGCGCGCCGCCGCGCCCTCGACGCCGCCCTGGCCGAGCTGGACGCCAGCGCCGACCACCCGTCGGTGCCGTGGCGCCAGGCCTATTCCCTGCTCCTCGGCCTCGAGCGCCTGCTCTCGGAGGAGGAGCCCCACCTGGCCGACGGCACCACCCTCACCGGCCACCAGGTCGATGCGCTGTCGGGCACGCTGATCGCGCTCACGGCTGAGGCGCAGCGCGCCGCGGCGAACGGAAACGGAGCGGGTCCCGGCGGGGCCGAACTCGCCGAGCTGGCCTCCTCGGCCATCCCGGGCGAGGAGGAGATCGACGAGGCCGAAGGCGAGCCCGACGAGGAGCCGCAGGATTGGGACGAGGACGCGCCCGAGGACGAAGCGCTCCAGTGGGCCGAGCAGCCCGAGGACCCCAACGCGGCGCGGCGCTTCTGGTTCGAGCATGCCACCGGCTCGGGCAAGACCGTCGCGGCGCTTGGCTTCGTCGAGGCCTCGCGCACCGGCGGCGTTCTGATCCTGACCCACCGACGCAACCTCGTCGACCAGTTCCACGGTGAGCTGCGCGACCGGGGATACGCCAGTCGCATCTCGCCCGCGCTGCTCGACGGCAAGGACCCCGCCAACGGTCCGGTCACCGTCGAGACCTACCAGTGGTTCGTGCGCAATGCCGGCCGCGTCTCGGACGCCTACACCATCGTCATCTGCGACGAGGCACACACCGCGCTCGGCGAGAAGACCTCGGCCGCGATCCGGCGCTGGTCCGGCCCGGTCTTCATCGGCATGACCGCCACGGGCGCGCTGATCGCCCGCCACGTCACCGATCTCTTCCCGACCCAGACGTCGCGCTTCGACCTCGCCCAGGCCGCGCGGCGCGGCGTGATCGCGCCGCTGCGCTGCATCCGGATCCCGCCCGGACCGGGGGTGCGAACGATCGCCAAGGTGCCGCTGCGCCGCGGCGAGGTCGACACCGAATTCGACCAGGAGATGCTGGCCGAGCTGCTGGACCAGACGCCCTTCAACCTCGCTGTCGCCGATCTCTACAAGACGCGCTTCAACGGAGTGCCGGGCGTGATCTACGCCGCCGGGGTGCGCCACGCCTACAACGTCGCCGAGGCGCTGCGCGACGTGGGGCTCAAGGCGCAGGGCGTGTCGGGCGAGACGCCCAAGCGGGAGCTGACTCGGATCCTTGCCGCCTACGAGCGCGGC
>Ga0066652_100002505_pt1 | contig 10107 bp, 8 predicted proteins | sample GraSoiAngelo_101_FD_71413 | JGI IMG/M metagenome (GOLD analysis project Ga0066652, IMG submission 71413) | Grasslands soil microbial communities from the Angelo Coastal Reserve, California, USA - 14_0903_02_30cm | ecosystem: Environmental > Terrestrial > Soil > Grasslands | place: USA... | reverse complement strand
CACGTAGAAGAGGAAGAGATCGAGCGCCATGAACACGCCGAGCATGCCGGCGGTGAGCAGCAGCATCAGCGCGTAGTAGCCGTGCGTTCGCTTGCGGACGCCCGTCCAGCTGCCGAGCACGGCGAGCACCATGATGAAAGTGGTGAGCAGGATCATCATGAGCGCGATGCCATCGATCCCGATCGTGAAGCGGATGCCCCACCCCGGGATCCAGGGCACATCGACGAGACCCTGCCAGTGCATCGTGCGCGGATCGAACGCCCACCACAATCCCAGCGAGACGACGAACTCGATCAGGAGCACGAGAAAGGCCGTCCAGCGCGGTCCATTCGCGACGCCCTCGAGCACCTCGTCCGCACCGATGGCGAGGCCGCGCCGGCGCGGCGTCGGAGTCGCCCACACTAGGAGCGCGCCGACTGCCGGGATGAGCAGCAGCGCCGGCAGCACCCAGTTCATGTAGCCGATGGAGCTCAGAAAATCGCGCATGGCTCAGCGAAGCGTGATGGCGCCGACGACCGCGAGGACGCCAAGAACGAGAACCCAGGCATACGTGCCGACCTGTCCGGACTGGAGCGCGGATCCCATCCAGCCGAGGCCGCGCGCCAGCCACGCACTGCCGTTGACGAAGAGACCGTCGATCAGGCCGATGTCGATGCCGCGCCACAGCAGGTTGCGCGACGTCGCGTAGGTGGGGCGGACGACCGCGCGGTCATACGCCTCGTCCACGTAATACTTGTGCTCGAGCACGCGCTCGAACCCCTGCTCCGGCGGTGCCTGCGCCTTCGGCACCAGCTTCCCGGGATCCAGTCGGCTCCAGGCGATCCAGATGCCGATCACGGCGATGGCCACCGCGGCACCAATGAGCGCGTACTCCACGGAGTGCGCCACTTCCGGCGCTTCCCCGTGGGTGATGCGCAGGGCGGACTCGCCCACGACGGGCTCGAGCCACCGTTCCAGCGCGCCGATCGGTCCGACCGTCAGGAACTTCGGCAGGTTCAGCCACCCGCCGACCGCGCTCAGGATGCCGAGCACCAGCAGCGGACCGGTCATCACCCACGGCGCTTCCGCAAGATGATCGCGCTCCTTCTCCCCCGTGCGATTCGGGCCGTGGAAGGTGTAGATCATCATGCGCGTCATGTAGATCGCTGTCATCAGCGCCGCCGCGAGGCCGAGCGCGTAACAGACGTACAGGACGATGTTGCCGGGAATTCCGAGCCAGCGGGCATCCGCGAGCGTGCTGTGCTGCGCGCGCATGAATACCGAGCCGAGGATCTCGTCCTTCGAGAAGAACCCGGCGAACGGCGGCACACCCGCGATCGCGAGCGTGGCAATCCACATCAGCGCAAACGTGTACGGCAGGTAGCGGCGCAGGCCACCCATGTTGCGCATATCCTGCGCATCTTCGTGGCTGTGCGTCGCGTGATACGCGCGGTGCATCGCGAAGATGACCGAGCCGGAGCCCAGGAAGAGCAGCGCCTTGAAGAACGCGTGCGTGATGAGGTGGAAGATGCCGGCGCTGTATGCACCGACTCCCACGCCGACGAACATGTAGCCCAGCTGCGAGACGGTGGAATACGCCAGCACCTTCTTGATGTCCCACTGTTTCAGGCCGATGGTCGCGGCGAATACGGCCGTGAGCGCCCCGATGACGACGACCGTCAGCGACGCGACGGGCGCGATGGCGAACAGGAAGTGGCTGCGCGCGATCAGGTACACGCCCGCCGTCACCATCGTCGCGGCGTGGATCAGCGCCGACACCGGCGTGGGGCCGGCCATGGCGTCCGGCAGCCAGACGTACAGGGGGATCTGCGCGCTCTTGCCGGTGCAGCCGAGGAACAGGAACAGGCAGATCGTCGTCACCAGCGCGCCGCCGTAGACGGCGTTCTGGCCCACGGCGACCGACAGCGCGTGGAAGTCGAGCGTTCCGTAGTTGGCGAAGAGCATGAACATCGCGATCATGAACCCGAAGTCACCGATGCGATTCACGATGAACGCCTTCTTGCCGGCGTCCGCGTTCACCTTTTCGCTGAACCAGAATCCGATGAGCAGGTACGAGCAGAGTCCCACGCCCTCCCATCCGACGAAGAGCACGGGATAGTTCGCCCCCAGGACCAGGAGGAGCATGAAGAACACGAACAGGTTCAGGTACGCGAAGTAGCGCGGATAGCTCGGATCGTCGCGCATGTACCCGACGCTGAACACGTGGATCAGCGTGCCGACGCCGGTCACGACCAGCACCATGACCAGCGAGAGCTGGTCCAGCATCAACGCCGCGTCGATGCGCAGATCGCCCGCCGGGATCCACGAGAAGTAGCGCTGCACGTACGGCTGGTGCATGTCGCCCGCGACCGCGCGGAACTGCCAGAAGATCGCCGCGGACAGCAGGAATGCGAGCATGAGCACGGCTGGCCCGATGATGCTCGTGAGCGCGGCGAACCGGTGGCGCGCCACCACGTGGTGATCGTCCCCGTGCGCAGAATCGTGCGCGGTATCGTGCGCGGTATCGTGCGCGCCGGCGGGATGGCCCCCCCCCGCATGCGACGCGTCATCGTGCGGTGCCGCGGACGGATCGGCGGGCCCGAGGTGCGATCCCACGAGCGCGAGGGCGCCATTCAGCACGAAGCCGAGCAGCGGCAGCAGCGGCACGGCCCACAGCCACTGCGCCGCCGTGCGCGAGAGCGCACTCGTGGCCTGCGCCGCCGTCGCCGCTTCCTGTCCGATGAGAAGCATCAGCCCTTCAGCAGATTGATCTGCTGCAGATTCACAGTTTGCTTGTGACGGAACAACGCGATGATGATCGCGAGCCCGACTGCGGCTTCGGCCGCAGCAACGGTCATGACGAAGAAGACGAACACCTGCCCGGCGACGCCATGCACCTGGGCGAACGCCACGAAGGCGAGATTCACGGCGTTGAGCATGAGCTCGACGCACATGAAGATGATGATTGCGTTCCGGCGCGTGAGCACGCCGACGACGCCGATCGTGAACAGCACCGCCGAGAAGAACAGCGACTCATTCAACATCGGCGCGTCTCCGTCCCAGGACTACCGCACCCACGATCGCGGCGAGCAGCAGGATGCTCGTCAGCTCGAATGCGAGCAGATACTCGGTGAACAGCGGCCTGGCGATGGGTGCGATCGCACCGTTCTGCATGATGTCCGCCGCCAACGCGCCTGGCGGCAGCGTCAGCGAATCGGGGACCCGCACGCGCGTGAGCGCGAACACCTCGGCGATGAGCGCGAGGCCGACGAAACCCGCCGCGAGCTTCCACCCGAGGCTGCGCGCATCCGCGAGCTCGGAGGGATGGCCGAGGTTGAGCAGCATGATGACGAACAGGAACACCACCATGATCGCGCCCGCGTACACCAGCACCTGGATCGCACCGATGAACTGCGCATCCAGCAGGATGTAGAGCGCGGCGAGGCAGAACATCGTGTTCACGAGCCAGAGCGCCGCCGCCACGGGAGACTTGCGCGTGACGAACAGCAGCGCCGACACGATGGCGACGATGCCGAACAGGTAGAAGTGAAAGGCGTAGAACAGCGGAAAATCGCCCTGCGGCATCACTCACCCTTGGGGTCGGCGGGATCCCACATCTCGCACACCGGGTGCGTCTGCGCCATCAGGCGCTCGAGGTCGTACACGAACCCTTCGCGCGAATACTCCGAGTTCTCGTAGTGCCGCCCGACGTGGATCGCTTCCTCCGGACACACCTCCTGGCAGTAGCCGCAGAAGATGCAGCGGAATTCGTCGATCTCGAACACCAGCGGATAGCGGTTGCCCTGTTCGTCCTCGCCGGGCACGAGCTTGATGCAGTTGGCCGGGCACACCGTGGGACACAGTCCGCACGCCACGCACTTCGCCTTGCCGTCCTCCGTCGTGAGCATGCGATGCGTGCCGCGCCACCGCGGAGACAGCGACCACTTCTCCTCGGGGTACTGCACCGTGACTTTTTCCTGGAACATGTGCTTGAGCGTGAGTCCCATGCCCTTGATCGCGGCTCGCAGATAGGACGTCTGCTCGATCGGACGCTCGACCACCTTTACACCGATAGCCATTTAGGTACGCGCCTCCGCGCGTGCTGCAGCCTGCGTGCGCGCGGCGGTCACCGCGCGCAGACGCGCCAGATGCCGCGGGTCGAGTCGGGAGTACGCGGGACTCACGATGCGCCCGCGATCGAGCACCCACAGCACGATGGCCACCAGCACCACGTTGAGCGCGAACAGGCCACCGTTGAACTGCCATGATGCCGGGCCGAACCCGGCGATCTGCAGGCCAAGCACGGCACTCGCCATGACCACGATGTAGGTCAGCGCCAGCGGCAGGAGGATCTTCCATCCGAGCGCCATGAGCTGGTCGTACCGGAACCGCGGCAGCGTCCAGCGGATCCACATGTAGAAGAACACGAAGAACAGGATCTTCGCGAGGAAAAACAGCAGCGTGAGGATCGTCTTGAGGCCGGTATGGGGCGCGACGTTGTCCCACGCGGTGAACGGGATGTCCCACCCGCCGAAGAACAGCGTCGCCATCAGGGCGCTCGTCGTTACCAGGTTCGCGTACTCGGCGATGAAAAACAGCGAGAACTTCATCGCGCTGTACTCCGAGTGATAGCCGGCGATCAGCTCGGACTCGGCTTCGGGCAGGTCGAACGGCAACCGGTTTGTTTCCGCGAACGCCGAGATCAGGAAGATCATCCAGGCGATGGTGCATGTCGCGACGTTCCACGATAACGGCGCGACGCGCGCCTGCTGCTCGACGATCTGGTTGAGAGACACGTTCCCGGCCAGGAGGAGTACCGGTATCGTAGCCATCCCCATCGCGATCTCGTACGACACCATCTGCGCGCTCGAACGCAGTCCGCCGAGCAGCGAGTACTTGTTGTTCGACGACCATCCCGCGAGCACGATGCCGTAGATGCCAAGCGACGCGAGCGCGAGGATGAAGAGGAAGCCGATCGGGAGCGGGGCGAGCGCCAGCTCGATCGTGCCCCACGGCGAGTCCCACGGCGCGCCGAACGGGATCACCGCCCAGGTCACGAGCGCGGGGATGAACGCCATCGCGGGCGCGAGCACGAACACCGGAGTGTACGCCGCGTCCGGGTACGTCTCTTCCTTCATGATGTTCTTGAGCCCGTCCGCGGCCGGCTGCAGCCATCCCTTGCCCACGCGATTCGGTCCCAGGCGATCCTGCATCCACGCCGACACCTTGCGCTCGGCGAGCGTGAGGAGCGCAACGCCGACCATGTAGACCGTGAAGACGATCAGCATCTTGATGATCGTCGCCACCAGGAAGACACCAAGGGATTGCGGCGGCGCGGAAAAGGGTCCGTGCTGCACCACGGTGGGCTGCCGGGCTGCTGCCTGGAGCGCCGCAAAGGCCGCCGTCATGCCGTTGCTCCATTGCTGGACGGACGCCCCTTCATGCCCAGGGCGTCGTACGACATGCCGGAGAACGCGGACACTTCCTTCGTCATCGCGGTGAAGACGTCGCTGGCCAGGAAGTACTGCGTCGGCTCGCCCGCCGCCGAGAGCAGATCTGACAGCACCCACCAGCTCGGACGCGCGAACCCGGGCGCCGCCTTCGCCTGCAGGAAGCGCTGCACCCGGCCGCGGACGTTCGTGAAGGTCCCTTCTTCCTCGGCCATGTTGGCGATCGGGAGCACGACGCTGGCCTTGGCTTTCGCCCAAGGCGGCAGCGTTGTGCCGACGACGATGATCGGGCCGGAGATGTCCGGCAGCTTGTCCATGCCGGAGAGCTCTTCGTCGGCGACGATGAGCACGTCGCCGGACTTGTAGTTCGCGAGCGGATTGTCGTTGCGCGTGAAGCCGAAGATACCGGCGCCATTCACATTGGCCGCGCGGTCGCGTCGCAGCGCGAGATCGTCGACGCCCGCAAGCGGCGCCTCATCCCCCTGTGGAACGCGGAAGCTTCCACTGCCGCCGGTCTTCTTCATCAGCCTCGCGAGCAGGTACAGCGCCTCGTTGGAGAGCATGGGCGATGCGAGGACGAACGCACGCTTGCCGCTGAGCACCTTCGCGGCAGCGGCGACCGCGACATCCCAGTCCGTCGGACCCATGCCGGCGCTGCCGCGCACGTGCGGGACGTCCACCCGGTCCTGGCGGTTCAGCCAGCGGTAGTTCAGCCGGCCGTGGTCGCACATGAAGTACTTGTTCACGTCGTCGTTCGGACGCGGGCGCAGACGCACGACGACGTTGTCGCGCGTCTCGATCATCATGTTGCACCCCTGCGTGCAGTTGGGGCACACCGACGCCGAGCGGTCCAACTCCCACGCGCGCGCCTTGTTCAGCGAATCCTTCGAGAGCAGCGCGCCGACGGGGCAGAGATCGATCACGTTGCCCGCCCACGGGTGTGTGAGATCCTCGCCCTCGAACTTGCCGATGACCGCGCGATCGCCGCGCTCACTCACGTTCAGCACCGGATCGTGCGCGACGTCGTCCATGAAGCGCACGCACCGCGTGCAGAGGATGCACCGGTTCGCCACGTACACCACGTCACCGCCGAAATCCTCGACCGGATTGAAGCGCTTCGGCTCGCGGTAGCGGCCTTCGCCGCGGCCTTCGTGGTAGGTGTAGTCCTGCAGCTCGCACTCGCCCGCCTGATCGCAGATCGGGCAGTCGAGCGGGTGGTTGATGAGCAGCATCTCGAGCACGCCCTTGCGCGCCTCGAGCGCCTTGTCCGAATGGACGTGGACCACCTGGCCCTCCGCGACCGCGGTCGCGCACGACGGCGCGAGCTTCGGCGCCTTTTCCACCTCCACGAGGCACATGCGACACACGCCGGCGACCGGGAGGCCGGGGTGGTAGCAGTAGTGCGGGATCAGCACCCCGGCGGCCTTCGCTGCTTCGAGGATGGTAGTCCCGGCGGGCACCGTGATCTGCCGTCCCTCGACCGTCAGCGTGACCGTCGATGGAGGAGCGACTGCCGTCATGTCATTCTGAGGGAGCGTAGCGACCGAAGAATCTGCACGGCAGGTGCAGATCCCTCGCTTCGCTCGGGATGACAGGAAATCATGCGGGATGACAGGAAATCATGCGGGATGACAGGAAATCATGCGACCGCCGGAACAGGATGTATCGTGCGCTTCTTGATGAGTACCTCGAAGTCGCCGCGGAACTTGTTGATGCCGCTCACCACGGGTGTCGCGCAGGAGTCGCTCAACACGCAGATCGTCTTGCCGGTCATGTTGTCGGCGATGCTGAGCAGCGTGTCGAGATCTTCCGTGCTTCCCTCGCCTGCGGCGATACGCTCGAGAATCTTCGTGGTCCACGCGGTGCCTTCGCGGCACTGCGTACACTGGGCGCAGCTCTCGTGCGCGAAGAAGCGAGCCGCGCGCGCGATGAACTTCACGAGGTTCTGGGCATCGTCCACGATGATCACGCCGCCGGAGCCGAGCATGGTCCCCTGCGCCACGAACCCCTCGTAGTCCATGAGCGACGCTTCGGCCTCCGCCACGGTCTGGATCGGCACCGAGATGCCGCCCGGGATGATGGCCCGGAACCGCCGTCCAGGGAGCGGCCCGCCGCACAGGTCGTGGAGAAAATCCTTGAACGGGAAACCCATCGGCACTTCATAGTTCCCCGGCCGGACGACGTTGCCGCAGACGGAGTAGAGCTTGGTACCGGTGCTCTTCGGATTGTCCGCGCGCGAGAACTTCTTGTACCATGCCGCGCCCTGGTTGATGATGTGCGGCACGGCCACGAGCGTTTCGACGTTGTTGATCGTGGTGGGCTGCGCGAACACGCCCGCGACGGCCGGGAATGGCGGCTTGATCCGCGGGTTGCCGCGTCGCCCCTCGATCGAGTTCATCATCGCGGTCTCTTCGCCGCAGATGTACGCGCCCGCACCCTTGTGCACCCAGATGTTGACGGTCTTTCCGGACCCCATCGCGTTCCGCCCGATGATCCCGGCCGCGCGCGCCTCGCGCAGCGCCGCCTCCATCCGTTCGAGCGGCTCGGTGAACTCGCCGCGGATGTAGATGTAGCACGTCTCCGCGCCGATGGCGTATGAGCCGATCGCGCACCCCTCGATCAGCGCGTGCGGCGTCCATCGCATGATCTCGCGATCCTTGAACGTCCCGGGCTCGGATTCGTCCGCGTTGCAGATGAGATAATGCGGTTTGCCGTCGCCGGGCTTCATGAATGACCACTTCATGCCCGTCGGGAAGCCCGCCCCGCCGCGCCCCCGCAGTCCGGACTCCTTGATCATGGTGACGATGTCGGCCGGCGTCATGCCCAGCGCCTGATCGAGCGCCTTGTAGCCGCCGACCTTCTTCCAGCCGTCGAGTGAGATGGCGTCGCGGTTGCCGAAGTGCTTCGAGAGCACCGTCGCTTCGCGTGCGTGCGGTTTGTGTGGATAGCCCATTACTTGAGTCCAGCCAGAATCTCGGGGACCTTGGCCGGCGTCACGGATTCAATGAAGGCTTCGTTGATCATCACGGGGGTCGGGAAACCGCAGGCGCCGAGGCATTCCACCTCGATCACCGTGTACTTGCCGTCCGCGGAGGTGACGCCCAGCTCCTCGCAGCCGGTATGTCGCAGCAACGCGTCGCGCACGTCGTCCGACCCGCAGATCTGACAGGGCGATGTTGTGCACACCTGAATGAAATGCCGGCCCACCGGATGCTGGTGATACAGCGTGTAGAAGGTGAGCACGCCCTTCACGTACGCGGGCGTCAGCTCGAGCGCCTGAGCAACTTCGGCCATCGCTGCTTCGCTGACCCAACCGCGCGCGTTCTGCACGATCCAGAGCGCCGGGAGCAGCGCGGCCATCTTCGTCGGGTAGCGCGACAGGATATCGTCCAGCTCTTTGCGCCGGTCGCCGACGAGGACTGGCTCGTGCTTGTCCTCCGCGTGTCCGTGCGTGTGCGACGCATGCGCTGGAGCGTGAAGCTCGCCCATCTCCTTCATCGGTCGATCTCTCCCATCACGATATCGATCGATGCATTGATCGCGATGACGTCCGACAGGAGATGGCCTTCGACCATCTTCGGGATCGCCGACAGGTTCACGAACGACGGCGGACGGATGCGCCAGCGCACCGGCTTCGACGTCCCGTCCGATACCATATAGTAGCCCTTCTCGCCCTTCGGGCTCTCGACGGCGACATAGCACTCGCCGATCGGCGGACGCGGACCCTCCATCACCTGCTTGAAGTGGTGGATCATCGACTCCATGTCGCTCGTGGCCCTGCTCTTCGGCGGCAGGATCACGCGGTGATCGTCCACGTTCACCGGTCCATCCGGCAGCCGCGCGATCGCCTGCTCCAGGATGCGCACCGACTGCCGCATCTCTTCCATGCGCACCAGGTACCGATCGTACACGTCGCCGTTGGTGCCGATCGGCACATCGAAGTCATACGTCTCGTAGTCCAGGTACGGGAAATCCTTGCGGACGTCGTACGCGACGCCGCTCGCGCGCAACATCGGACCGGTGAGACCGTAGTTCACCGCTTCCTCGGGGCTCATCACTCCCAGGCCAATCGTGCGGCCCACCCAGATGCCGTTGCGCGTGACGACGCGATCCACTTCGCTCATCGTCTTCGGGAACGTGCGCACGAAGTGCTGGAGCTGGTCGATCCAGCCGTCGGGGATATCCGCGGCCAGGCCGCCGACACGCGTCAACGTGACGGTGAGGCGCGCGCCGACCCAGTCCTCCAGCAGCTTGTAGATCGCCTCGCGCTGATAGAACATCCAGAGGAACGGCGTGAATGCGCCGATGTCGATGCACGTCGTGCCAGCCCACACCAGGTGCGACATGATCCGCGACAGCTCCGCGGCGATCACACGCAACACCTTGCAGCGCTCCGTGATCTCGATGCCGAACAGACGCTCCGCGCCGAGCGCGAACGCGACGTTGTTGCCCGGCGAGTTGAGGTAGTCCTCGCGGTCGGTATACGGGATGATCTGGTTGTACTGGCGATACTCGCCCGTCTTCTCGAATCCGCAGTGCAGATAACCGATGTGCGGGATGCAGCGCACCACCGTCTCGCCGTCGAGCTCCAGCACCAGACGCAACACGCCGTGTGTCGCCGGGTGCTGGGGCCCGATGTTGATGAGCATGTGCTCGCCGATCAGGTCCGGCTCACGCG
>Ga0066652_100002503_pt1 | contig 10110 bp, 8 predicted proteins | sample GraSoiAngelo_101_FD_71413 | JGI IMG/M metagenome (GOLD analysis project Ga0066652, IMG submission 71413) | Grasslands soil microbial communities from the Angelo Coastal Reserve, California, USA - 14_0903_02_30cm | ecosystem: Environmental > Terrestrial > Soil > Grasslands | place: USA... | reverse complement strand
CATCGAGACGATCAGTGTGCGCGTGATTGACTTTGGCGGCGCGCAGCGGACAACTTTCCGCCCCGCCGCGGCCCGCCGCCACGCCTCTCCCCGCTGGATGCCTCCTCGCACACTCGCCACGCTCGCCCACGCGCTCAGCGTCGCGCCCGACGTGGACGCGGCGCTCCTCGCGCTCGCCGACGCGCTGGCCGAGGTCGACCGCTTCGCGCAGATCGCGCTCGTGCGCTACGACGCCCGACGCGAGATGCTCGTGGACCGGCTCACGCCCAGCGGCGACGTGGTCGTGCGCCAGCGCCTCGAGACGACGTTCGATCATCTCCCGACTCGCGAGCGCATCGCCGTGTCGGCCGGCAGCACCTTCGTGGACTTCGCTGACCACTCGGACGAGTTCGCCCCGCTGTTCGCGCTCAAGCGGTACAACGACGTCGGCTGGCTCGCGCTCCGGGGACTGCGGTTCGAGGGTCAGTTGTCCGGCGTGATCGTGCTCTACGAGACGCGCAAATTCTTCGGGACGCGCACGTCGGAGCGGCTCGCCCCTGCGGTCGCGCTCTTCGAGCTCGCCTACCTGCGATTCCTCGAGCGCGAGGCGCGAGAGGAGGCGGTGCGCACGCTGGAAGACGTCACGCAGCGAGTGCACGGCGAGTACGATCGGAAGCTCGCGACGCTCGAGCAGCAGCTGCTCAAAGCGAGCGGCCCGCAGCTGACGCACGCCGATCCCGAGCGGCTCGTCGCGCTCGAGCGCGAGGCGGCCCGCGCGATGGAGGATGCGCGCCAGGCCGGCCGCCGCGCCGCGGCGGTCGAGGCCCAGGTGACGGCCGCCGTCGAACAGCTCGAGAAGGCACACATCGAGCTGCATCGGCGGAGCGAGTCGCTGCGGCAGAAGACGCGCACGCTCTATCTGATCGATCGCGTGCTGTCGCTCGACGCCACGACGGACGATCCGCGCGAGATGGTGAGCGGACTTCTCACCCTCGTCGGCGACGACATGGGGGCCCAGCGGTGCTCGCTCCTGCTGCACGCGCCGGAGGAACATGCGCTGTATCTCGCCGCAGCGCGGGGCATCGCGCCAAACGTGCCGCCGGGATACCGCATCCAGTTCGGCGAAGGGGTCGCGGGAAAGGTCGCGGCGACGCGACAGCCACTCCTCGTGCAGGACGTCGCCGAGGCCAAATCGCATCCGCTCCTGCGTGACGAGTACTTCACGACGGGCTCGTTCATCAGCTTCCCGCTCGTCTACCATGGCTCACTCGTCGGCGTCGTGAACCTCACGAACCGCACGATGCAGGGAATCTTCGTGGAGGAAGACGTCGAGCGCGTGCGGCTCCTCGCCCTGGTGATCGGGCTCGTCGCGACGCAGTCGCGGCTCGCGGAGCGCATGCTCGAGTCGCTGAGTGTCGGCTAACCCGGCGCCGCCGCTTCAGCACGCGATACGACGCCTCGCTGCGGGGGCATCGCTCTCCGCGGAGGAATCGCGCTCCGCATTCGACGCCGTGATGTCCGGCGAGGCCACCGTCGCGCAGATCGCTTCACTGCTCGTCGGACTGCGCGTGAAGGGCGAGACCGCCGAGGAAGTCGCCGGAGCGGCCGCCGCGCTTCGCGGCGCGATGGTCCAGCTGCCCGCCGAGCGCCCCGAGGAGCTCGTCGATACGTGTGGTACGGGCGGTGGAGCGATCGGCACGTTCAACATCTCGACGGCGGCAGCGCTCCTCGCCGCCGGCGCGGGCGTACGTGTCGCCAAGCACGGCAACCGGTCGTTCACGTCGCAGTGCGGAAGCGCCGATGTGCTCGAGGCGCTGGGCGTGCCGATCGAGGTGTCGATCGACGTGATGGAGCGAGCGCTCCGCGACGCCGGGATCGTCTTCATGTTCGCTCCGTTGATGCATCCGGCGATGCGTCACGTCGGCCCGGTGCGGCGAGAGCTTGGCATCCCGACCGTCATGAACATCGTCGGTCCACTCGCCAATCCGGCCCGCGCCGGACGCCAGGTGGTGGGCGTCGCCGATGCCCGCCGGGTCCCGCTGATCGCCGGCGCGCTGCTGGCCCTCGGCACGGAGCACGCCCTCGTCGTGCACGGGGAGCCGGGAATGGACGAGATCTCGCCGCTCGGACCGACGCAGGTCATCGAGATCCGCGATGGCCGAATGCGGGAGTGGTCGATCGAGCCGGCCCAATTCGGCCTCGGCACCGGTCGCGCCGAAGAGCTCGCCGGTGGACCGCCAGCCGACAACGCTGCCGCGGTGCGCGCCGTGCTCGCGGGAAATGCGCCCCCGACGGCGACGGCCGCCGTGCTGCTGAATGCCGCCGCCGCGCTGTTCGTCTCGACCAGCGGGACCGGGAGCTTCGAGGACGCGGTCGAGATGGCGCGCTCGGCGTTGGACGCGGGCGCAGGCCTCGCGGCGCTCGAGCGATTGCGCCGCGCATTCGCCCCCACCACGCGCTGAAGGGGCGGCGCGGACACGAAAAAGGCGCCCGATCGGGCGCCTCTCCGCTATCGCATCGGCCTCGCCTAGTAGCGTCGCATCACGCCGACGACGATGCCCTGTATGGTGATGTCGTTCTCGTGAACGTACATCGGCGCCATGGTCTCGTTCGCGGGCTGGAGCCGAATGCGGCCGTCACGCTCGCGGAAGAACTTCTTCACCGTGGCCGAGTTGCCGTGGAGCATCGCGATGACCATCTCGCCATTGTCGGCGCGCTGGCGCTCGTTCACGATCACGAAGTCCCCGTCGCGGATGTGCTCCTCGATCATGGAGTTGCCGCGGACCTTGAGCACGTAGTGATTTCCGCCGCGCTGCACGAACGAGTCCGGCACCGCGAGCGTCTCCTGGTGCGCGATCGCCTCGATCGGCACACCTGCGGCAACCGCGCCGAGGAGGGGAAGCTCGATGGCGCGCGCCACCATCTCGTTCGGCAGGATCTCGATCGCGCGGCTCTCGTTGTACGACCGCTTGATGTAGCCCTTCCGCTCGAGATTGCTCAGGTGCTCGTGCACCGTCGCCAGCGAGTTGTAATTGAAGTTGTCGGCGATCTCCTCGAAGCTCGGGGCGTAGCCCTTCTGTTCGGAGTAGAGCGTCAGATAGTTTAGAATCTCGCGTTGGCGCTTGGTCAGCGGCATGGCGGCTCCTGCGAAGGTGTGATTCGCGACCGCTCGCGCGGCGGGCGGCTGTCTCGCCGCCCCGAACAACTCCCGAAAAGGATATCCGAAGAGGTCCCGAAGTGCAAGCATTTCTTCGCTGGACCCCACCGGGGGGCACGCTAGGGACGATTTGCCGGGAGGCGGAGGCACGCGCCGCGCGACTCGACGCACACGCGGCCCAGCTCGAAGCGGAGGCAGCGAGCGCTCCCGCGGCCCCATCGCTGGACGCAGCGCTCCGCGCATCCGACGTCCGGCTCATTGCCGAGGTGAAGCGTCGGTCGCCGTCGAAGGGAGCGATCGCGCCGGCGCTGGATGCGGCGACGCAGGCGTCGGCGTACGTAGCGGGCGGTGCCGCGGCGATCAGCGTGCTCACCGAGCCGGCGCACTTCGGCGGCAGCCCAGAAGATCTTCGGGCCGTGCGGGCGGTCGTCGCCGTACCCGCCCTCAAGAAGGACTTCCACGTCCGTCCGATCCAGCTCGTGGAAGCGCGCGCGCTCGGCGCGTCGGCCGCGCTACTCATCGCGCGAGCGCTGGCTCCCGACCGACTCCATGAGATGATCGATGCGGCGCGACGTCTGGACCTCGAAGTGCTGGTCGAAGTGCGCGACGAGGCGGAGCTCGACCGCGCGCTCGAGTGCGGCGCGACGATGATCGGGGTCAACAATCGCGATCTCGAGACCCTCGTCATCGATCCATCGACGGCGGAACGGCTCATCCCGCGAATCCCCGCCGGCCTGCTGGCCATCGCCGAGAGCGGGGTGAGCGTTCGACAAGACGTGGAACGCTATGCGGCCTCGGGCGCCGATGCGGTGCTGGTCGGATCGAGCATCTCGGCCGCTGCGGATCCCGTCGAGGCGACGCGCGCGCTCGCCGGGGTGTCGAGGCGCTCGCGTGGCGACTGACATCAAGATCTGCGGTCTCACGCGGTCCGTGGATGCCGAGTACGCCGACGCCGCGGGAGTGGAATATCTCGGGGTGATCTTCGCGGGAGGCCCGCGAGAGCGGACGCCGGCGCACGCCCGCGACACGTTGGCGGGGCGTCGCGCGAGGAAGGTCGGGGTCATCGCCGATCAAGAAGACGAGGCCATCGGCGAGCTGGTGGAGACGGTCGGCCTCCAGGTCATCCAGCTACACGGCGGCGCGGATGCCGAGCGGGTGGAACGCGTGCGCGCGGCTACGGGCACGGAGGTGTGGGCGGTCGTCCGCACGGCCGATGGCACCTTGCCCGACGACGTCGACGAGCTGTGCGAGACGGCGGACGCGTTGCTGATCGACGCGCACGTTCCCGGTCGGCTCGGCGGCTCGGGGGTGCAGGTCCCGTGGGACCGGCTGGGGGAATCGCTGGACGCGCTCGACTATCATCCAAGGATCATCCTCGCCGGCGGACTCACTCCCGAGAACGTGGCGGAGGCGATCGACCTGGTGGCGCCGAACGTCGTGGACGTGTCGTCGGGAGTCGAGTCGTCGCCGGGAATCAAGGATCACGCACGCATTCGCGCCTTCGTGGCAGCGGTGCGCTCAGCCGGAGTCAAGGAATGACCAGCACGCAGCCGACCGACCGATTCGGTGCCTTCGGCGGGCGCTACGTACCCGAGACGCTCATCCCCGCGCTCGACCAGCTGGAAGCGGAATACGCCGCGGCACAGCAGGACGAGAGCTTTCGCCGCGAGCTCTCGACGATGCTCTCCACGTACGTCGGCCGACCGTCGCCGTTGAGCGACGCGCCGCGGCTCTCGGAGCGCGTCGGCGCGCAGGTCTTCCTCAAGCGGGAGGACCTCAACCATACGGGCGCGCACAAGATCAACAACACGGTGGGACAGGTGCTCCTGGCGCGACGTATGGGAAAGCGCCGGATCATCGCCGAGACGGGGGCTGGCCAGCATGGCGTCGCGACCGCGACCGTTTGTGCCCGATACGGGCTGCAATGCGTCGTGTACATGGGTGAGGAAGACATGCGCCGCCAGGCGCTCAACGTCTTCCGGATGCGTCTCATGGGGGCGGAGGTCGTGCCGGTGCGAAGCGGAACGCGGACGTTGAAGGACGCGACCACGGAAGCCATTCGCGACTGGGTGACCACCGTCACCGATACACACTACATCATCGGATCCGTCGTGGGCCCTGCGCCGTACCCTCGGATGGTGCGTGACTTCCAGGCAATCATAGGCGTCGAGGCCCGTGCGCAGGTGTTGGAGCGCACCGGCCGATTGCCCCGGTCGGTGGTCGCTTGCGTGGGGGGCGGTTCGAACGCGATGGGGGTGTTCCACGCTTTCGTGCCGGACGCCGACGTGGAGCTGATCGGGGTCGAGGCAGCGGGCGAAGGACTCGAGAGCGATCGGCACTCCGCGTCGCTCACACGCGGAGCGCCCGGCGTGCTGCACGGAGCGTTGAGCTATCTGTTACAGGACGAGACCGGCCAGGTGCATCCCGCACATTCCATCTCCGCGGGCCTCGACTACCCGGGGGTCGGACCGGAGCACTCATTCCTCAAGGACAGCGGTCGCGCGAGCTACGTGGCGGTGCGCGACGATGAAGCCATGGAAGGATTCCAGCTCCTGAGCAGACTCGAAGGGATCATCCCTGCGCTCGAAACGGCCCACGCCGTGGCCTGGGTGGCGCGCGAGCACGCGCGCTGGACCCCCGACGACGTCGTGCTGCTCTGCATCAGCGGCCGCGGAGACAAGGACGTCGCGCAGGTGATGGACATGGGTATCCTGGACACGTGACGATCCCGATCACCGCGCCCCCGGCGGGAGAGCTGGATCGCCCGCCGCCCTACGAGCCCGCACTCGTCGAGGAGCTGCTTCGACTCTTCGGCAAAGCTGCCCGCGCCCACCAGCTGTACCTCCCCAACAATCCGATCTACAAGAGCGCGCACGATGCGCTTCGCGCCGGTTTCGTCCCCCTCTGGGAGGAGACCGACGAGCTCGTGCTCGCGTTCACGGAGAACGAGGTTCGGTGGGAAGGGCGAACGGTGCTGTCGGAAGTCTCGCGCGGAAGCGACAGCCTGCCGTGGCTCTTCTACAAGGATGGACTGCGCGAGCTGCGGCTCCTGCGCGGGTTCGAGTCCGAGGAGCTCGACAAGCTGCTCGGGATCATGCAGCGAGTGCGCAAGGCGTCGCCGGACGAGGACGACCTCCTCACGCTGCTGTGGGAAGGAGACTTCGTCTTCCTGCGCTACCGGTACGTCGACCTGACGCTGGAAACGGCGCCGGTGCTCGCCGAGGGGGAACGGATCCGGAGCGACGACGAGGACGCGACGCAGGCGGAGCCCGACGAGGAGCCGCCGACGCGCGCCGGCGTCATCAACATGTCGGACTTCGATGGCACGCTCTACTTTCTCGACGAGCGCGAGATCGAGTATCTGCAGAGCGAGGTCGACCGCGAGTACGGCGCGGACCTGCGACAGAACGTCATCGCGATCCTGCTCGACATCTTCGAGCAGCAATCGGCCACCGCGGTGCGCGACGAGGTGATCGAGCTGCTCGACGTGCTGATGGTCCACATGCTGTCGGCTGGGCAATTCCAGAACGTGGCGTGTCTGATCCGCGAATCGCAGCTCTCGGCCACGCGCGCGCCGGAGCTCACGCCCGCGCACGCCGCGCGCCTGACGCAGATCCCGTCGCGGATCAGCGCACCCGAGGCCGTCGCGCAGCTGCTGCAGTCGATGGACGAGGCCGAATCGCTGCCACCGGCCGCTGATCTGCTGCAGCTCTTCGAGCAGCTGCGTGGCCCGGCGCTGTCGACGGTGCTGGAGTGGCTTTCCCGACTGCAGAACGTGAAGGTGCGTCCGCTTCTCGAGCAGGCCGCGGCACGACTCGCATCGCAGAACACGGCGGAGCTCGTGAAGCTGATCGGCTCACCGGTCCCCGGTGTGGCGCTCGAGGCAGCTCGGCGGGCTGGCGCGCTCAAGACGCCGGCCGCCGTCGGTCCGCTGACCAAGTCGCTCGCCGAGGGCGACGTCCCCCTGCGGATCGCGGCGGTGCAGGCGCTGGGAGAGATCGGGTCGCCCGGCGCATTGCAGTCGCTCGAGCGGGGACTGGACGACGCCGAGCGCGACGTGCGAGTGGCGGCGATCCGCGGGCTCGCGGCGCGGAGCTATCGTCCGGTACTGTCCAAGCTCGACGCGATCGTGAAGGGCAGGGCTTTGCGCGACGCGAACCTGACGGAGAAGATGGCGGTGTTCGAGGCGTATGGCGGCCTGTGTGGGGACGAAGGGGTCGCGACACTGGACGCGATGCTCAACGGCAAGTCGATGTTCGGCCGGCGTGAGGACTCCGAGTTGCGCGCCTGCGCCGCGGTCGCCCTCGGTCGGGTGAACACGCCCCGAGCGCAGGACGTGCTGCGGCGCGCATCGAGCGAGAAGGACGTGATCGTTCGGAATGCCGTCAACCGCGCGCTCCGTGGAGGCACCGCGTGACCGCGCCGGACCGCGAGAACGGCGCGACTGCCGCGACGCACGACCGTTCCGCGATGCGCGCGTCGTCGACGTTTTCCGACCCCGGTGGCGACGCCTACATCCGCCGCTCCGGTCGAGGGCTGATCATCTCCCTCTACGCCGCGCTCCGCGCGATCAGGCTGTATCCGCTGGAGAATGCCGCGGTGGAGAACGCGGTGGAGGATCTGGCCGACGTGGCGGGCGCGCTGATCGAGCACGAGCACGAGCTCGAGATTCGAGTCTCGGGTGAGTTCGTGTTCATCAACACGGTGCGTCTGCGGCTCGATCTCGACAACTACGCCAGCTTCAGCCAACTGCTCTCGCTCTTCCGGTCGTCGGGGATCGGCTCGTTCTACCTGCAGTCGCGGCCGCAGATCAAGGAGTGGCAGCGGTTCCTCGCGCTCGTGCTCGTTCCGTCGCAGGATCCGCCGGCGACGCGCTTCCACCAGCTCGTGGGCCGGCTGGAGCAGCAGGGCCTCACCATCTTCCAGCTGGGCGAGCCGCACGACTCGGCCGACGACGACGAGCGCGCGAAGTCGAAGGAGATCGCCAAGAAGACGTACTCGCAGTCGGTCGCGGTGACGAAGGACCTGATGACGTCGGTGCGGATGGGTCGCAGCCCGAACATCAAGAAGGTCAAGCGCGTCGTGCAGGGGATCGTCGACCAGATCCTCAACGAAGAGACGTCGCTGATCGGCCTGACGACGATCCGGGACTACGACGAGTACACGTTCACCCACAGCGTCAACGTCTGCATCTTCGCCGTTGCCCTCGGGAAGCGCCTTGGCTTCAACAAGCTGCAGCTCTACGATCTGGGGATGGCGGCGCTCTTTCACGACATCGGCAAGTCGCGCGTCCCGTCGGAGGTCATCAACAAATCCGACGGACTGAACGAGGACGAGTGGCGGCTGATCGCCGCGCATCCGTGGATGGGCGTGCTCGCGCTCTTCCAGCTCCGCGGCCAGCAGGAGCTCCCCTACCGCGCGATGGTCGTGGCCCACGAGCATCACATGAAGCTCGACATGACCGGCTATCCGCGGCCGATCCGCTCGCGAGCGCTGAGCATGTTCAGCAAGATCGTCGCGGTCGCCGACGGCTTCGACGCGGCGACGTCGCGCCGGTCGTATCAGACGACGCCGCTCAACCCCGCGCAGGTGATGCAGGAGATGCGGGACAACCCGCGGCGCGGCATGGATCCCGTCGTGGTGAAGGCATTCATCAACCTGACCGGGATCTACCCGGTGGGCACGCTCGTCGTGCTCGACACGTTCGAGCTGGGGATCGTGCACGCGGTCAATCCGATCCCGGAAATGTTGTCCCGGCCGATCGTGCGCGTCATCAGTGACACGCAGGGCAACCTGCTGCATCCCGGGACGCTCGTGGACCTCGCCGAGCAGCTCGAGGATGGCATGTACCTGCGAACCATCATCAAGACGGAGAACCCCGATCGCTATGGCGTCCGGGTCGGTGACTATTTCCTCTGACCGCATCGCGCAGCGCTTCGCCGAGCTCCGGCGGGCGAATCGCCGGGCGTTCGTACCGTATGTGACGGCCGGGCACCCGGACGTCGCGCGCAGCGTCGCACTGCTCCAGGGTCTCGAGTCCGCGGGCGCGGACGTGGTCGAAGTGGGCGTGCCGTTCTCCGATCCGATGGCGGATGGCGCCGTGATTCAGGCGAGCTCGCAAAAGGCGCTGGAGCAGGGCGTGCGGTTCGATCAGGTGCTCGAGATCATCTCGCGTGCCTCGCTCGCGATTCCCGTCGTGCTGTTCAGCTACCTGAACCCGCTGCTGCGCGGCGGCGCCGATGCGCTGCAGCGGGCCGCCGACGCGGGCGCGCACGGCGTTCTCGTCATCGACCTCCCGCTGGGCGCCGATCCCGAGCGGGAAGCCTGGTTCGGCGACGGACCGCTGGCCTTCATCAGACTCGTCGCGCCGACGACGCCGCAGGAGCGCATGCGCGCCATCGCGAAGACGGGGAGCGGGTTCGTCTATCTGGTCAGCCGACTCGGTGTCACGGGCGTGCGCGACGAGCTGCCACCGGACCTGCCCGAGACGGTCGCGCGCGTACGCGCGGCGACGACGTTGCCGCTGTGCGTCGGCTTCGGGATCTCGCGGCCCGAGCAAGCGCGCGCGGTGGGACGGCTGGCCGATGGCGTCGTGGTCGGCAGCGCCATCGTGCGCGCCGCGGACGAGAGCGTGGAAGCAGCCGTATCGCTGGCGACGGCGCTGCGACGCGGGATCGACGGCGAGTAGGATGCGCACGTTCCTCACGGCGTACGCCCGGATCGTCGGGGGAATCGGGCTCGCGCTGCTGGTCGCGGTCCTGTTTCTCGATACGCGGTGGATGGGCCAGACGTGGGGGATCGCGGCGATGCTCGCGACGATCGTCTTCCTGCGTGCGCGCCAGATCCCGCTCACCAAGTACGGCGCGCTGAATCTGCTCGCGCTGCCGGTCGTCTCGGGGGCGCTCATCCTCGGCGCTCCGGCCACGGCACTGGCGCTGTACGTCGGCATTGCGTTCGCCGACGTGGCGTTCCTG
>Ga0066652_100002501_pt1 | contig 10115 bp, 7 predicted proteins | sample GraSoiAngelo_101_FD_71413 | JGI IMG/M metagenome (GOLD analysis project Ga0066652, IMG submission 71413) | Grasslands soil microbial communities from the Angelo Coastal Reserve, California, USA - 14_0903_02_30cm | ecosystem: Environmental > Terrestrial > Soil > Grasslands | place: USA... | reverse complement strand
CGGTCGATCGGGGTGATGAAGCTCTTGTCGATCCGCGTGTTGATCGAGAGCGTGAGGACGTCGGCCTGGTGCTCGATGTCCTTGATCTGCCGCACGAGGTCGGTGGTGTTGTGCGGCTCCGCGAAGAGTCGATCGAGGAGCGCCGCCGCCGTCTTGAGATGTTCCGCCAACTGGTTGAAGAGATCGAAGAACTGCTCGTCGCGCGGGATGAGGCGGTTCAGCATGGCGGCGTCAGGCGGGTTGGGATGCGAGCGAAGTTACCCGGCCGCTACTCGACGGGCAAACCGCGAGGGGCGGCCGTTACAATCGCGGCAGGTCCAGCCGCCGATGCGGGTGCTCGATCTCCCGGATCTCGTCGCGCTTGGCGACGAGCCGGCGGTTCTCGAACACCTTGATCAGGATGACCCCGGCCAGAAATCCTCCCACGTGCGCCCAGACCGCGACTCCTCCCGACACTTCCGGGCGCATCGGCGTCAACTGTGGCAGTCCGGTGAGGATCTGCACCGCAAACCACCAGAGGAGTACCAGCCAGGCGGGGATGGCGATGACCTTGAAGAAGATGATGAAGATGAAGAGCATGTTGACCCGAACCTGCGGGTACAACACGAGGTATGCCCCCATGATGCCGGAGATCGCCCCCGACGCGCCGACCGTGGGCACGGGTGAGGAGGGATCCACCAGCACATGGGCACCCGCCGCGACGAGGCCGCAGAGGAGATAGAACACCAGGAAACGACCCGGACCCATGCTGTCCTCGATGTTGTTTCCGAACACCCAGAAGAACAGCATGTTGCCGAGCAGGTGCCCCCAGCTTCCGTGCAGAAACATGGAGAGCAGCGGAGTGAACCGGTTGATCGGGTCCCGGTCCACCATGCAGAACGCGCCGTCCCCGAGCGGCACCGTGAGCCCGATCGCTGCCCGATGGGTCAGCTCGCCGGGCACCAACCCGAGATTGCACACCGAGGTCGCGAGCGGCACGTCGCTCCCCGCCCCCTGGACGATCATCCACACGGCCACCGTGGTGCCGATCAACAGCCAGGTCATCCACGGCGTGTGAAGGGTAGGGTTTTCGTCGCTGAGTGGGATCATGTCGGTTCGGGGGCGCCAGTGCACAACATGGTCCAGCCGTGCCGAGGCATTCGCAACCCCCGCAGCGATGGGACCGCCCTGAGAACGAGTTCGCTCGCCACCAGTTCAGGCACCGCTCCAGGTGTTGGACGAAGGGCCCGGTGATGGCGGATGGGGGCCCCTATTCAGCGTGCTGGCTCGCCACCTGCCGGAAGGGCACTGCTCCGGCACGATCGGTCACCGTGTCACACGGCTTCCTCCGATAGCGGAGAAATCTCTGTCACTTTGACGCGCCGAATCGGGTCCCGGACTTGCCCCTTCAAGACGCAGATCGCGGCAGCGCAACTGCCGCGCCCGACATCAATCAACGAGGGAAGCAATGGCGGACAAAGTCATCGGCATCGACCTGGGGACCACCAATTCGGTCGTCGCCGTCATGGAGGGAGGCGATCCAGTCGTCATCCCGAACGCCGAGGGAGGCAGGACGACCCCATCCGTCGTCGGTTTCACCAAGGACGGCGAGCGACTAGTCGGTCAGGTCGCCAAGCGTCAGGCCGTCACGAACCCACAGAACACCGTCTTCTCGATCAAGCGCTTCATGGGCCGCAAGATGAACGAGGTCCAGGAAGAGCAGAAGCGCGTTCCATACAAGGTTCTTGGCGGGCAGAACGACGTCGCCACCGTCGAGGTGCAGGGGAAGCGGTATACCGCGCCCGAAGTCTCGGCGATGATCCTGCAGAAGATGAAGCAGACCGCGGAGGACTACCTCGGCCAGCCGGTCTCGAAGGCGGTCGTCACGGTTCCGGCGTACTTCAACGACGCCCAGCGCCAGGCGACGAAGGACGCCGGCAAGATTGCCGGCCTCGACGTGCTGCGCATCATCAATGAGCCCACCGCGGCGGCGCTCGCGTACGGACTCGACAAGAAGAAGGATGAAAAGGTCGCCGTATTCGACCTTGGCGGTGGTACGTATGACATCTCGGTGCTCGAGCTCTACGACGTCGACGGCTCGCGCCAGTTCGAGGTGAAGTCGACCAACGGCGATACGCATCTCGGGGGCGACGACTTCGATCAGCGCGTCATCGACTGGATCGTCGGCGAATTCAAGCGCGACCAGGGGATCGACCTCTCGAAGGACCCGATGGCGTTGCAGCGGCTCAAGGAGGCGGCGGAGAAGGCGAAGATGGAGCTGTCGAGCACGAACTCGACGGACATCAACCTGCCCTTCATCACGGCGGACCAGAGCGGCCCCAAGCACCTGAACTACCAGCTCACCCGCGCGAAGTTCGAGCAGCTCGTCGACGACCTCATCACGCGCACGATCGAGCCGATGCGCAAGGCGTTGAAGGACGCCGGGCTCGAGCCGAAGGACATCGACGAGGTCCTCCTCGTCGGCGGCTCGACGCGCATTCCGAAGATCCAGGAGGAGGTCAAGAAGTTCTTCGGCAAGGAGCCGAACAAGGGTGTGAACCCGGACGAGGTGGTGGCGATCGGCGCCGCCGTCCAGGGAGCGGTGCTCACGGGCGAGCAGAAGGACGTGCTCCTGCTCGACGTCACCCCGCTCTCGCTCGGCATCGAGACGCTCGGTGGGGTCACTACGGTTCTGATTCCCCGTAATACGACGATCCCGACCAAGAAGTCCGAGACGTTCAGCACCGCGGACGACAACCAGACGACGGTGGAGATTCACGTGCTGCAGGGAGAGCGGGAGCTCGCCCGGGACAATCGCACGATCGGCAAGTTCCAGCTCACGGGGATCCCGCCCGCTCCGCGCGGCATGCCGCAGGTCGAGGTCACGTTCGACATCGACGCGAACGGCATTCTGCATGTCGGCGCGAAGGACAAGGCGACGAACAAGGAGCAGAAGATCCGCATCGAGGCCTCGAGCGGGCTCTCCGACGCCGAGATCGACCGGATGGTCAAGGACGCGGAGAAGAACGCCGAAGAGGACAAGAAGCGGCGCGACGAGATCGATACGCGCAACCGGCTCGACAGCATGACGTACGAGGTGGAGAAGAACGCCAAGGAGTGGTCGGACAAGCTTCCGGGCGACCTCAAGACCCGCCTCGAGGCGTCGGTCGAGCGTGCGAGGAAGGCGCTCCGTGGCGACGACATGAACGAGATTCGCGCTGCGCAGGAGGAGCTGAGCAAGACCTTCGGCGAAGCCGGACAGTCGTTCTACGCTCAGAGCCAGAGCACCCCCGACGCGGGTCAGGCGGGAGCGGAGGCGGGTGCGGCACAGGGGGACGGCGCGTCCGGCAAGCCGGCGGACGATGTCGTGGAGGCGGACTACGAGATCGTGGACGAGGCCAAGAAGTAAACGCGGCGGCCTGGGCCGATCTCAGCAGGAAACGAAGCGGGCGCTCGTCGTGTCTCACTAAGGGAACACAGGGCGCCCGCTTTCGTGTATAGTAGGAAGAGTGGGTCGCAGTACTTTCTCTGGAGCGGACAACTCAGTATGGCTACCAGCCTTTCCCGTGTGCGCTTGGGCGCCGCGGTCGCGACCGCGTTCGTCTGCGGTCTCCTCTTCGCATCCGGGTTCGACCTCACACGCTTCGGATTCGCGCAGGATGGCGGCAAGACCGGCAAGGTCGCGTCATCGCAGGTGCAATCGCTCGCCGAGACGGGCAGCGCGTTCGAAGCGATCGCCGATCACGTGACGCCGAGCGTCGTCTCGATCCAGACGACGCGTGTCGTGAACTCGCGCCAGCGGGGCGGACGCCCGGACATCGAGGAATTCTTCCGCAACTTCCAGCCGGCACCGCAGGATCGCACGCCGCAGGAGGCGAGCGGCACCGGCTTCATCGTCTCGAAAGATGGCTACATCCTGACGAACAATCACGTCGTCGCCGACGCGGACAAGGTCACCGTCACACTGCTCGACAAGCGCGTGTTCGAGGCGAAGGTGATCGGCCGCGATCCGACGACCGACGTCGCCGTGATCAAGATCGACGGCACCAACCTCCCGGTGACATCACTGGGAGACGACACCAACGCGCGCGTCGGCCAGTGGGTGGTCGCGATCGGCAATCCGCTCGGCCTCGACTTCACCGTGACGGCGGGGATCATCAGCGCGAAGGGTCGCCCGCTCACGGGGCTCCTCGGCACACGCGGCTACGAGATCACCGACTACATCCAGACGGACGCGGCGATCAATCCCGGCAACTCCGGCGGGCCGCTCGTGAACATCCGCGGCGAGGTGATCGGGATCAACAGCGCGATCGCGAGCAGCACCGGGTTCTACGCTGGCTACGGGTTCGCGATTCCGGTGACGCTGGCGAAGCAGGTGATGGACGACCTGATTCGATACGGCAAGGTGCGCCGCGCGGTGATGGGCGTGGCGATCGCGAACGCGACGGCGGTGGACGCGAAGGCGGCGGGGATGAAGGAGGTCACCGGGGTGTACGTGCGTGCGTTCAGCTCCGAGACCGAGAGCCCGGCGAAGGACGCCGGCATCCAGCCGGGCGACGTGATCGTCGCCGCGGACGGCAAGGCGGCGGATCGTGTCAGCACGCTGCAGCGCATCATCCGCACGCACAAACCTGGCGAGACGGTGACGCTCGACGTCATGCGCTTCGGTGAGAAAAAGTCGTTCAAGGTGAAGCTCATCGAGGCGACGGACGTACCACAGGTCGCATCGGATGACGAGCCGGCGTCGGTACTGCCGGCGAGCAGCGGTCGGCGGTTCGACAAGCTCGGGATCACGGTCGAACCAGTGTCGCCGGCGCTCGTGTCGCGGGCGCGCGTGGCCGAGCCGTACCGCAACGGGTTGATGGTGAGCGAGGTGAACGTCACCGGACCGGCGTACCGCCGGGTCGACGCGGACAACACGATTCTTCTCCAGGTGTTGAACCCGGGCCCGCGGCGCGATCTGCACACGCCGGCCGATCTCGAGTCCGTCCTCTCGGGCCTCAAGCGCGGCGACGTCGTGACGTTCCTCGTGTACCTCGTACCTCGGGGCGAGGGCGACAAAGGCGTGACGCAGGCGCTGTCGCTGGAGGTCGGGGGCTGAGAGGCGCGCGGCCTACGGCCGCGCCCCGTTCATCGGTTTCACGGATCGACGGTTCACGGCCGGCCTCGGGAATCGCCCGCAGGCCGGCCGTCTTGCGGTTCAACGGTCAAACCGTCGAACCGACGTGACCGCCTAACCTGCTCCGATCGGCGGATGTAGCTTTCTCGTCATCGCGGGAGTGGCGGAACTGGTAGACGCAGCAGACTTAGGATCTGCCGCCTCACGGCGTCCGGGTTCGAGTCCCGGCTCTCGCATGCTCGACTTGCGCCGACTTGGCGCCACGCGACCGCGACGGTCCGGGCGCAGACCACGACGCGTAAATGTCCCTCGTCTCGCCCCGCTCGAGGGCGCGCGGCCGGTCGGACGATCGGAGACGTCTCAGCGTTGCTGGGCATGCAGGGTGATCGTCTCCCATCGCACGGGCCCAGCGCGCGCCGGAGAGGTCGAGCCCCTTCCCTCTCGAAGCGCGCCGATCTCCACCGACCTCCCGACTTCACACATGCGTCGCTTCGCCGCCCTCCTGGCCGTGGTTCTCGTCGCGGCATGCACCAATGAGATTGACACGAGCACCCGGGCCAGCTCCGTCGTCGGCTCCTACCAACTTCGCAGCTATGGCGGGCGAACCCTCCCGGTGCTCGTCACCTCGGACGAGAACGGGACCACGGAGGTGCTCAGCGGCAAGCTGGTGCTCGCGTCGGACAAGTCGTGGACGGAGTCGCGTGTCTATCGCTACACGTACACGCAGGGCGGCACCGTGCAGCAGATCGAGTTCAGCTCCAGCGGGAGCTGGACCTTTCTGCGCGACGGCGCGGACATGCAGTTCAACGACAAGGTGCTCGGCTACCAGTTCACGGGCACGGCCGCCGGCGGCAGCGTGACGCTGAACCTGAATGACGGCGCCACCGTGATCTACTCGCACTAGCGATTCAGACGGCGGCCCGGTTCCTGCCACCCTCGCCTCTGGAAGCCTCGGGCGGGAACGAACGTCGTCCGTAGGCGGATAGCTGTCGAAGCGAGCGCTTGGTCTCACGCCAACCTGCTCTCGACACCGATACCGAGCGGACGAGCGTGGACGACACAGCAAGGTGCCGACAGTCCTGGCCATGAGCGAGACAGCCGTCGTCGAGAAGCGGCGGGAAGCACGTATCGCGTGGGTCGCGCTCGTCGGGCACGTCGTCCTGCTCGTGTTCTCCGGGATCGCATTCGCCACCGTCCTCGCGCCGCCGGCGCCCGCGTGGCTGCAAACCCCGGAGAATCCGCGCGTCGCCGCGTTCATGTTCATGTTCGGCGGTCAGACGACAGTGGTGCTGGGCGCCATCGCCGGCTGGCTCCTCACGGGCCTCGTCGTCGCGCGAGCGATGCTCGCCATCGCGCCCGCAAATCGATGGGCGACGCGAGTGGCACGCGCGGCGGGTGCTCCAGCGAGCGGCTGACCGCGTGCGCGTCGTCGTCATCGGCAGCGGGTTCGGCGGTCTAGCGGCGGCGATCCGCCTCCAGCAGCAGGGTCACGAGGTCACGATCCTCGAGAAGCGGGACAAGCCCGGCGGACGCGCCTACGTCTACCAGCAGGATGGGTTCACCTTCGACGGCGGCCCGACGATCATCACCGCGCCGTGGCTGATTCACGAGCTGTTCGAGCGCAGCGGACGACGTACGAGCGACTACGTGCGCCTGGTGCCGATCGATCCGTACTACAACATCCGGTTCGAGGACGGCTCGGTGTTCCGCTACACGGGCGACCGGGCGCAGGTCGTCGAGCAGATCCGGCGGTTCTCGCCCGGCGACGTCGACGGCTACGCGCGGTTCGCCGCCGCGACCGAGCGCATCTTCGAGGCGGGGATGGCGCTCATCGACACACCGTTCGATCGATTGAGCGACATGCTCAAGGTGGTGCCCGACCTGGTGCGGCTGCAATCGCACAAGTCGGTCGCGCAGCTCGTCAATGGCTACTTCAAGGACGAGCGCCTGCGGCAGGTGTTCAGCTTCCATCCGCTGCTCGTGGGCGGGAACCCGTTCCAGAGCACGTCCATATACGCCCTCATCCACACGCTCGAGCAGCAGTGGGGGGTGTGGTTCGCGATGGGTGGCACTGGCGCGCTCGTTCGTGCTCTCGTGCGCCTGTTCGAGGAGCTCGGCGGGACGCTGCGGCTGGAGTGCGAAGTCGCGGAGATCGAGATCGATCCGCGCACGCGACGCGCGACGGGAGTGCGACTCGCCGACGGGCTGGTGGTGCCTGCCGACGCGGTGGTGAGCAACGGCGACGTCGCGACGACGTACATGTCGCTCGTGCCGGGTGCGTATCGGAGGCGGAACACCGATGCCCGCTTCCGGCGCATGCGCTACTCGATGTCGCTGTTCGTGATGTACTTCGGCACTGACCGCCGATACGAGGAGGTGGCGCATCACGAGATCCTGATGGGCCCGCGGTATCGCGCCCTGCTCGACGACATCTTCACCCGGAAGACGCTCTCGGACGACTTCTCGCTCTACCTGCACCGTCCCACGGCGACGGATCCGTCGCTCGCTCCGGCCGGATGCGACAGCTGGTACGTGCTCTCGCCCGTACCCAACCTCGCGGGCGCGACCGACTGGCGCACCGCGGCGCGACCCTACCGAGACCGCATCGTCGACTACCTCGAGCGACGCTATCTCCCAGGGCTGTCGCGTCACATCGTCGCGGAGCGCACGATCGACCCACTGCACTTCCGCGACACGCTCAACAGCTACCTCGGGAGCGCGTTCTCGGTGGAGCCGATCCTGACGCAATCGGCGTGGTTCCGCCCGCACAACCGCAGTGAGGACATCGAGAACCTGTACTTCGCCGGCGCGGGCACGCATCCCGGTGCGGGTCTTCCCGGCGTATTGAGCTCGGGCAAGATCGTGGCCGAGATGATTGGCGCCGGTGAGCCGGCTGGCGAAATCGCGAAGGTCTGAATCGCGTGGTCGGCCACGGGCGCTGCGTCAGTGACGGATCCCTGGTGGACCGACGGAACGCGGATCTGGAACCGCGATGACGCGGAAAGGGCCGGATCCTCGGCGCTGCGGCGGAGAGGAAGGCTGCGTTCCGTCGCGGCTGCTGACAGGAACTTCCAAGCCGATTCGGGTCTTCCCGTGCCATCTTCAACCCTGCAAGCAGCCCTGCGGAAGGGTTAGCTTTCGAGATCACCGCGCCGGCCGCCGGGACGTGCAAGCGAGCGGAGCCGTCGCCTGTTCAGGGCTTCAGCGAACGACATGGACATCCAGATCACCACCAAGAAGAGCGAGGGAGTCGAGCGGCTGCTCGAAGTCTCCGTACCGCTCGCGACGGTCAACGCAGAAGAAGAGAAGACCGCGCGGCGCTATGCGAGCTCGGTGCGCCTCCCCGGATTCCGTCCCGGCAAGGCGCCGCCAGCGATGGTGCGCAAGCGCTTCAAGGACGCCATCCGCCAGCAGGTCCTCGAGACGCTCGTGCAGGAGGCGTTCAAGGAGGTGATGGAGCGCGAGAAGCTGGATGTCGCCGCGCAACCACACGTGCACGACGTGAAGTTCGACGAAGGACAGCCGTTGACGTTCGAGCTCCATCTCGAGGTGCGGCCGAAGCTCGAGCTCGCGCGGACGGAAGGGTTCCGGATCGCGCGCGTCGAGACGCCGGTGACGGACGACACCGTCGCGGAGCAGATCGAGACGATGCGCGATCAGAAGGCGACCTGGGCGCCGGTGGAAGAGCAGCCGCGCGAAGGTGACATGGTGAAGGTGCTGCTCGCGACGCCCGAGACGTCGGGTGGTGAGATGCCGGAGGGGAGCCCCTACAACATCGTGCTCGGCGGCGGCCAGGCGATTCCCGGCGTCGAGGAGCTGATCATGGAGCTCGCGCCCGGGGAGACGAAGGAGCGCGTCGTGAAGTGGCCGGACGACTTCCCCGACGAGGCGCAGCGCGCCCAGACGAAGAACGTCCGCGTCACGCTGCAGGAAGTGAAGCGGAAGACGTCTCCCGCGCTCGACGACGCGTTCGCGCGCGAGGTCGGCGACTTCGACGGGATCGATGCGCTGCGCGCGGCGATTCGGGTCGACCTGGACGAGCAGGCGCGCCGCGAGGCCGACGCGCTCGTACGGCAGCAGCTCGTCGACGAGATCGCGCAGGCGAATCCGTTCGCCGTGCCGCCGAGCTGGGTCAATCGGATGATCGACGCGTACATGCAGGCCTACAAGATCCCCGACGAGCAGCGGCAGACGTTCGCCGCCGAGTTCGCGACGGTCGCGGAGCGGCAGGTGCGACGCGACATGATCATCGACGCGATCGCCGAGCAGCAGCAGCTGACGGCGACGGAGAAGGACGTCGACGACCGCGTCGCGAAGGTCGCCGAGCAGCGCGGCACCGATCCGGGCCAGGTCTATACATCACTACAGAAAGCGGGACGGCTGCCAGAGATCGAGCGCAGCATAACCGAGGACAAGGTGTTCGAGTGGTTGATCGCTCGAAACGAAATCACCAGCGGAGCCAACGCGTGAGGGATCCCATGGCCACACTGTACCCACCATATGTCATCGAGCGCTCCAGCCGCGGCGAGCGCAGCTACGACATCTTCTCGCGGCTCCTCATGGACCGCATCGTCTTCCTTGGCACGCCGATCAACGACGATGTGGCGAACATCATCATCGCCCAGCTGCTGTTCCTCGAAGCGGACAACCAGGATCGCGACATCTTCGTGTACATCAACTCGCCAGGTGGCAGCGTCTCGGCCGGCCTCGCGATCTACGACACGATGCAGTACCTGAAGGCGCCGGTGAACACGATCTGCATGGGACTCGCGGCGAGCATGGGATCGTTCCTGCTGGCGGCGGGTCGCAAGGGCAAGCGCAGCGCGCTGCCACACTCCCGGATCATGATCCACCAGCCGTCCGGCGGCGCGCAGGGCACCGCGGCCGACATCGAGATCCAGGCGAAGGAGATCCTCTTCCTGCGCCATCAGCTCAATACGATCTACAGCCGTCACACTGGCCGTCCGGTCGAGCAGATCGAACGCGACATGATCCGCGACTTCTTCATGTCCGCCGA
>Ga0066652_100002497_pt1 | contig 10119 bp, 6 predicted proteins | sample GraSoiAngelo_101_FD_71413 | JGI IMG/M metagenome (GOLD analysis project Ga0066652, IMG submission 71413) | Grasslands soil microbial communities from the Angelo Coastal Reserve, California, USA - 14_0903_02_30cm | ecosystem: Environmental > Terrestrial > Soil > Grasslands | place: USA... | reverse complement strand
TCGATCCATATGCCCGTACCTCTGCTGGACCTCAAGGCGCAACACGGCACCATCCGCGACGACGTCGTCGCGGCGGTGATGGGCGTCGTCGACTCGCAGCTGTTCATCCTCGGCGACGCCGTGGCGACACTCGAGCGATCCGTCGCCGAGCTTTCGCACACGCGCCATGCGATTGGATGCGCGAGCGGTACCGACGCACTGCTGCTCGCGCTGCGCGCGTTGAACGTCGGCCGCGGCGACGACGTCGTCACGACGCCGTTCACCTTCTTCGCCACGGCGGGCACGATCCACAACGTCGGCGCGACGCCCGTGTTCGTCGACATCGAGCCGGACACGTTCAACATTCTCCCGGACGCCGTCGCCGCCGCGCGCACGAGCCGAACCAAGGCGGTCGTGCCGGTCGACCTGTTCGGCCAGATGGCGGCGCTCGAGGCCGTGACCGCGGCGGTTCCCGGCCTGCCGATCATCGAGGATGCCGCGCAGTCGATCGGGGCGCGTCGCATGATCGACGGCGAGTGGCGCATGGCCGGCGAGGTGCCGACGATCGGCACGTTCAGCTTCTTCCCATCGAAGAATCTCGGTGGGTACGGCGACGGTGGCATGCTGGTGACGCAGGACGAGCGGCTCGCCGAGCGATTGCGTCGGCTGCGCATGCACGGCGGTTCCAAGATGTACTTCCACGACGAGGTGGGCTACAACAGCCGCCTGGATGCGCTGCAGGCGGCCGTGCTCTCGGCGAAGCTGCCGCATCTCGCGGGATGGAGCGCCAGGCGGCGGCAGAACGCCGCGTACTACGACGCGGCGTTGAAGGACCTCGCCGACGTGCGTACGCCGGTCGTCCGTCCGGAGAACGAATCGATCTTCAACCAGTACACGATCCGTGTGCCGCGCCGCGATGCACTCCAGGCGTTCCTGAAGGAGCGAGGAATCGGCACCGCCATCTACTATCCACTGCCGCTGCATCTGCAGCCCTGCTTCGCGTACCTGGGGTACCGCGAAGGGCAGTGTCCGGAGAGCGAGCGCGCGGCGACGGAAGTGCTGTCGCTGCCGATCTATCCGGAGCTGACCGAGTCGCAGCTCGACGAGGTCGTCGCAGGAGTTCGCGCGTACTTCGGGCGCTAGACCTGGCGCGACGCTCCCGGTATCGAATCACCGCCACGCATCGTCCTGAGACGATGGTCGGCCCGACTCTCGATCAACCCAACCAGATACTCACGCCGTGAACATCACCGTCATCGGCACCGGCTACGTCGGTCTCGTGGTCGGCGCCTGCCTCGCCGAAACCGGAAACCCCGTCGTCTGCGCAGACCTCGACCAGAAGAAGATCGAGGGACTGAAGCAGAACATCCTTCCGATCTACGAGCCCGGCCTCGACGACTACGTCGAGCGCAACCAGAGTCAGGGCCGGCTGACGTTCACGACCGACGTCGCTGCGGCGATCTCGACCGCCGACGTGGTCTTCATCGCGGTCGGTACGCCACCGGACGAGGATGGGTCGGCCGACCTGCGCCACGTCCTCGCCGTGGCCGAGCAGATCGGCAAGCACATGCGGCGCGAGCTCGTGATCGTCACCAAGTCCACGGTGCCGGTCGGCACCGCGGCCAAGGTCGCCGCGGCGGTGGGCAAGCATGCGACGCTGCCCTTTCACATGTGCAGCAACCCCGAGTTCCTGAAGGAGGGCGCGGCGATCGACGACTTCATGAAGCCCGATCGCGTCGTCATCGGTGTCGACAGCGATCATGCGCGCAGTGTGATGGCCGAACTGTACGCGCCGTTCGTCCGGACGGGAAAGCCGATCATCTTTATGGACATCCCGTCCGCCGAGATGACGAAGTACGCCGCGAACGCGATGCTCGCCACGCGCATCTCCTTCATGAATGAGATCGCGAACCTCTGTGAGCGCGTCGGCGCGGACGTGGACAACGTGCGCAAGGGAATCGGGTCGGATGGTCGCATCGGCCCCGCGTTCCTCTTCCCTGGTCCGGGCTACGGTGGCTCGTGCTTTCCCAAGGACGTGAAGGCCCTGGTGCGCACGGCCAGCGAATGCGGCGTACCGCTTCGCGTGCTCGAATCGGTGGAGGAGGCCAACGATGCGCAGAAGCATCGGCTGTTCGGGAAGCTGCGCGAAATGCTCGGCACCGTGAGCGGCCGCCGCATCGCCATCTGGGGGCTCGCGTTCAAGCCGAACACCGACGACATGCGCGAGGCCCCCTCGCTCGTGTTGATCGACGAGCTGGTCGAGGCCGGCGCGAAGGTCGTGGCGCACGATCCCGTGGCCATGCACGAGACGAAGCGGAAGCTTGGCGACCGCATCGAGTTCGCCGACACCAGCTACGACGCGGTGGCCGGCGCCGATGCACTCGTCATCGTCACCGACTGGAACGAGTATCGTCACCCGGACTTCGCGCGCATCAAGGAGGCGCTCAAGACGCCGGTCGTCGTCGACGGCCGCAACCTCTACGACCGGCGGAAGATGAAGAGTCTCGGCTTCACCTATGCGTCGATCGGACGCGGAGGCCAGTCGTGAAGGTACTGATCACCGGCGCGGCCGGATTCCTCGGGTCGCATCTCTGCGATCGGTTCCTTTCGGAGGGTCACGACGTCGTCGGTCTCGACAACTTCGTCACCGGACACCCGGAGAATCTCGCGCATCTGATGGGGAACGACCGCTTCCGGTTCCTGCGTCACGACATCTCGACGTACACGTACGTGGACGGTCCGCTGGACGGCGTGCTGCACTTCGCGTCGCCCGCGAGCCCGATCGACTACCTCGAGCTGCCGATCGAGACGCTGAAGGTCGGCTCACTCGGCACGCACAACGCTCTCGGTCTCGCCAAGGCGAAGGGCGCCCGATTCTTCCTCGCGTCGACGTCGGAGGTCTACGGGGATCCGCTCGTGCATCCCCAGACGGAGGAGTACTGGGGGAACGTAAACCCGGTGGGCCCCCGCAGTGTCTATGACGAGGCGAAGCGGTTCGCCGAGGCGATCACGATGGCCTATCACACGTACCATGGGCTCGACACGCGGATCGTGCGCATCTTCAACACCTACGGTCCGCGCATGCGGCCGCGGGACGGCCGAGTGGTCTCCAACTTCGTCGTTCAGGCACTCAACAACGAGCCGCTCACGGTCTACGGCGACGGCTCGCAGACGCGCAGCTTCTGCTATGCCACCGACGAGGTGGACGGGATCTACAAGCTGTTCATGAATGGCGACCACAATCCGACGAACGTCGGCAATCCCGACGAGTACACAGTCAAGCAACTGGCCGAGCTCGTCGTCGAGCTCACCGGCACGAAGTCGCCGATCGTGTACGAGCCGCTGCCGAAGGACGATCCGAAGGTACGGAAACCGGACATCACTCGGGCTCGCCGGATGCTCGGCTGGGAGCCGAAGGTGCACGTGCGCGACGGGCTCGCGCGCACGATCGAGTACTTCAAGAGCAAGTTCGGCACGCAGATGATGGCCCCTCGAGCGCCACGACCGCGACCGGCCCAGACCGCTGCCGGATGATCGAGTCGCCAGCCCGCGCGCGCCGGCCGTATTCGCAAGGTGGGCTGGCAGGGTCGAGCGGTGTATCTTTCCCAGGCTCGTCTCGAACCGATCGGTCTCTCGCGGGTACCTGCTCTGATATGTTGAGCTCTTCTCGGATGCTGTTCGCCGTGATGCTGTTGTCGATCGCGGCCTGTCATTCCGATTTCAAGATTGGAAGCTTCACGACCAACGAGGCGCTGTACCGCGCCGGGTTGGCCGAGTTTCAGCGCGGAAAGTGGGACAACGCGATCTCGGCCTTCGACAAGCTGACGGCGGACCTGCCCGCTCGCGACACCCTGCTGCCGCGCTCGCACTGGTATCTCGCCCGTGCCCATCAGCAGAATCGTGAATGGGTGCTCGCGGGTACGAGCTTCACGCGCCTCGTCGAGAGCTTCCCTGACGACACGCTCGCCGACGATGCCGCGCTCGAGTCGGCGCGATCGTACAAGAAGCTGTGGCGTCGACCGCAGCTCGACCCGACGTACGGCGAGAGCGCCGACGCGGCGTACACGACCCTGTTCGGCCTGTTTCCGAGCTCGCCCCTGATCCCGCAGGCGAAGCTGGAGTACGCCGAGCTGCAGGAGATGTTCGCGCAGAAGAACTACCTGTCGGGGATGTACTACCTCCGACGGAAGGCGCACGACTCGGCGATCATCTACTTCAAGGACGTCGTGTCGAAGTATCCGGCGGCGCCGACGTCTCGCCTCGCCCAGCTTCGCCTGGTGGACGCCTACAAGGCGATCCACTACAAGGACGACGCCGCCGACCAGTGCGCAGAGCTTCGACGCAGCTTCCCCGACGACGCCGAGGTTCGCCAGACGTGCAGCGACGTTGGACCGCCGGCGGCATCGACGGCCGACTCGACGAAGGCGACTCCCCCGGCGACCGGCCCGCCCACGCGCTGAGGCGTGCGCCTCGGCATCTACGGCGGGAGCTTCGACCCGCCGCACCTTGGTCACCTGCTTCCCGTGCTCGACGCGGCGGAGCAGCTCGGACTCGACGGCGTGCGATTCGTGCCCGCCGCGATCCAGCCCCTCAAGGTGGGAGCAGCGTCGGCCAGCCCGGCCGATCGGCTCGCGATGACGAAGCGCCTGGTGCAGGGCATCCCTGGCTTCTCGGTCGATCCCGCAGAAGTCGACCGGCCAGGGTTATCTTATACGGTTGACACTCTGGCAGCGGTGTCGGCGGAAGTCCCCGGAGCGGAGTTGTTCCTGTTCCTCGGCGCCGATGCCTACGCGCTCTTCGACAAGTGGCGTGACCCCGACCGGGTCCGCGCGCTGGCGACGATCGTGGTGCTGGTCCGGGGCGACGGCGCAGCGGTGCCGCGCGAATGGCCAGGGGTGCAGGTGCTGCAGTCGCGGCGTGTGGACATCTCGTCCACCGAGCTGCGAGCCCGGGTGCGGGACGGGCGAACCATTCGTGGGTTCGTGCCGGATGCCGTGGCGGACTACATCGCCGAGCACCGGCTGTATCGGTAGAGGACTGCATGCTCAAGCGAGTATTCACGGCGTTCCTAGGCACTCGCCACGAACGCGAAAAGAAGCGGCTGATGCCGATCGTCGATGCGATTCATTCGCACGAGGAGCGGCTCGGCGCGGTCTCGGAGGAGGAGCTCCGTGGCCAGACGGAGAAGTTCCGCGCGCTGCTCCGGGAGCGCACCACCGCGCTCGAGACGCGGATCGCCGAATTGAAGGAGCAGAAGCGCGTCGTCACCGACTCCGTCGAACGCGAGCGGCTCGACAACGAGCTGAGCGGCGCGGACGGGTCTGGCGGCGCCGAGGGCGAACTGCGCCGCACGATCGCCGAATCGCTCGATGAGATTCTTCCCGAGGCGTTCGCGACGATCCGCGAGGCGTCACGACGATTGGTCGGCTCGACCGTGAGCGTCACCGGGCGCGACCTCGAGTGGAACATGGTGCCCTACGACGTGCAGTTGATGGGCGGCATCCAGCTCCACTTCGGCAAGATCGCGGAGATGGCGACCGGCGAAGGCAAGACCCTCGTCGCCACCCTGCCGCTGTACCTCAATGCGCTGCCGGGCCGGGGCGCGCACCTCGTGACGGTGAACTCCTACCTTGCCCGTCGCGACTCGCAGTGGATGGGTCACCTGTTCCGCTTCCTCGGGCTGACCGTCGGCTGCCTCGACGACACCGAGCCCGGCACGTTCGAGCGGAAGTCGGCCTACCAGTCCGACATCACGTACGGCACGAACAACGAGTTCGGCTTCGACTACCTGCGCGACAACATGGTCACCTCGCTCGAGCAGCGAGTGCAGCGTAGCCACGTCTTCGCGATCGTCGACGAGGTCGACTCGGTGCTCATCGACGAGGCGCGGACGCCGCTCATCATCTCCGGCCCGGTCGGCAACGAGTCCGACGCGCAGTACTTCGACCACAACGCGGCCGTGTCGCGGCTCGTGCGCAAGCAGACGGAGCTCGTGAACGTGCTCGTCGCCGAAGGCGAGCGGCTGCTGGAAGCGGGCAACACCAACGACGCGGCACTCAAGCTCTACCAGGCGCAGCTCGGTCATCCGAAGAACAGGCGGCTCCTCAAGCTGCTGAATGAGCAAGGCAACAAGCAGCTCGTGCAGAAGATGGAGCTCGAGCACATCGCGGACCGCAAGCTGCCGCCGTCGAAGCAGTCGTTCCGCGACATCGAGGAAGATCTGCTCTTCGTGCTCGACGAGCGCGGGCACTCCGTGCATCTCACCGACCGCGGTGTCGAGTTCATGTCACCGGCAGATCACGAGGCGTTCGTGCTCCCGGATCTGAGCGAGGCGGTCCACCGGATCGACCATGATCACGAGCTCACGGCCGAGGGGAAGATCACCGCGCGCCGCGACCTGGAGATCGACTACGCCGCGAAGAGCGAGCGGCTGAACATCGTGCACCAGCTGTTGCGCGCGCACGCCCTGTACGAGAAGGACGTGAACTACGTCGTGCAGGAGGGCGAGGTGCTGATCGTCGACGAGTTCACGGGCCGCACGATGCCGGGCCGGCGCTGGTCGGAAGGGCTGCATCAGGCCGTCGAGGCGAAGGAAGGCGTCCGCGTGAAGGGCGAGACGCAGACGATGGCCACGATCACGATCCAGAACTACTTCCGCATGTACGAGAAGCTCGCCGGGATGACGGGCACGGCGGAGACGGAAGAGTCGGAGTTCTACCAGATCTACAAGCTCGACGTCGCAGTCATCCCGACGAACAAGGACGTGATCCGTGACGATCGGCAGGATCTCGTCTACAAGACGCGTCGCGAGAAGTACAACGCGATCGTCGAGGAGACGCGCCGGCTGCACGGGCTCGGGTATCCGGTGCTGATCGGCACGACGAGCGTCGACGCGTCGGAAACGCTGTCGAAGCTCATGCAGCGGGCCGGCCTGCCGCACAACGTGCTCAATGCCAAGTACCACCAGCGTGAGGCGGAGATCGTCGCCAACGCGGGCCAGCCCGGCGCCGTCACGATCGCGACGAACATGGCCGGCCGCGGAACCGACATCAAACTCGGCGACGGGGTCACGGAGTCGAAGCCGTCGGTCGTGAAGGATCTGGACGGCAAGGACGTCGAGGTGCAGGAGACGGGCGGTCTGCACATCATCGGCTCCGAGCGCCACGAGTCGCGGCGCATCGACCGGCAGCTTCGCGGACGCGCGGGGCGTCAGGGAGATCCTGGCGCGAGTCAGTTCTTCCTCTCGCTCGAGGACGACCTGATGCGCCTGTTCGGCAGCGATCGCATCGCGCGCCTGATGGATCGCATGGGAGCACAGGAGGGCGAGGTGCTCACGCATCCGCTCATCACGCGATCGATCGAGCAGGCCCAGAAGCGCGTCGAGCTGCAGAACTTCCAGAGCCGCAAGCGGCTGCTGGAGTACGACGACGTGATGAACCAGCAGCGCGAGGTGATCTACTCGCTTCGTGCCTTCGCGCTCGAGGGCGGCGAGGAGCTCAAGGGCGAGGCGCTCAAGATGGTCGAGAAGGCGCTCGGCCGGCGCGTCGAGACCGTGCTCGCCGAGTACGAGACGGTGGAGGAGTGGGACCTCGACCTGCTTCGGCAGGAGCTGCTCATCCACTACATGATCCAGCTCGACTCACTCGCCGATCCGGAGCGGCGCCCCACCGATCTCGTGGCGGCGCAGGACCAGGCGATCGAGTCGGGACGAGCGGCGTTCGCCGCCAAGCTCGAATCGCTCGATGGCATTCGCGACGACGAGGGCGGGTACGGTGACCGCCTGCTGCGCTACGTCATGCTCAACGTGCTGGACGAGAAGTGGAAGGACCACCTCTACGATCTCGACCAGCTGCGCAACGCCATCCACTACCGCTCGTGGGGACAGAAGGACCCGTTGCTGGAGTACAAGCAGGAGGCCTACACGATGTTCGTCGACCTGATGAACGACATCGCGGAAACCTTCACCGACCGGTTCCTCAAGGTCCAGCTCGTGATCGAGCAGGGCCCGCCTGGAGATGGACAGGGAGGCTTGCCCAGCGAGCCGCCCCCTCCCGCGCCTCCAACGCGCCGGTACAACGCCCTCGGCGTGCTCGAGGACGTCGTGCCCGACGAGCCGGCACCGACCGGCGTCGAGGAAGTGATGGACGTCGGCCCGGCGGAGACTCCTGCGCCCGAGCGCGCCGCGGCCGCGCGGCGGGATCCCGTGATCGTCGGAGCGGGTCGCGCGCGCAGCCTCAGCGACGCGACGGCCGGCGCCCCGGCGGCGGTCGACTGGTCGAGTGTCGGACGCAACGACCCGTGTCCGTGCGGGTCCGGGAAGAAGTTCAAGAAGTGCCACGGCGCGACGCTCTGAGTCGCCGAGTGGAACGAGAGAGCCGGCCCGCGAGGGCCGGCTCTCTCGTGTTCGGCACCGAAGCGATGCGCCTGCGGTGAATCGATGCCGTCCCCCGCGCGACGTCGACGATGATTCCGGGAACGTCCATCTCGTTTCAGGATCATATCATAGGGGACCCGATGTCGACTCAACTGTCTAGCCAGTCGTCGATCACGACACTATCTATCAGAGAGCTCCCTCCGTCGGAGCGGCCGCGTGAGCGGCTCGTTGCCCTCGGCGCGTGTGCGCTCAGCTCCGTGGAGCTGCTCGCGCTCGTGGTCGGGGCGGGGAGTACCGGCGGCTCGGCACTGCAGGTCGGGCAGGCGTTGCTCGCGGGGGCCGGCGGCTCGCTGCGGCGGATGGCGACGCAGCCCGTGGCAGCGCTGACCGCGACCGCCGGGATCGGAATGGCACGGGCGGTCACCGTACACGCCGCGCTCGAGCTCGGCCGGCGGCTGGCGGCGGAGACGCGCGAGGATGGGGCACCAGTTCGATCTCCGCGAGACGTGGCTCGGCTGTTCGCGCCACGACTCGAGGATCTGCCGGTAGAGGAGTTTCACGTCGCGGTGCTGGATGCGCAGCATCGGTTGGAGCGGGACGTCACCGTCACGCGTGGCATTCTCACCTCGTCCCTCGTGCATCCGCGCGAGGTCTTCCGGGAAGCGATCGCCGAGCGCGCGGCGGCGGTCATCCTGGTGCACAACCATCCGAGCGGGGATCCCACCCCGTCGCCGGACGATCGGATCGTGACGGAGCAGCTTGTCGCGGCGGGAAAGCTGCTCGACATTCCGGTACACGACCACGTGATCATCGGTCGTGGGCGATACACGAGCTTTGCGGAGGCAGGTCTGCTGTGACGACGTCGCTGCTGCACGAGATCATCCCGGGTTGGAGCTTCCGCGAAGGGGCGAATGCGCGCCTCGACGAGGAGCTGCTCGTGCGCGCGTACAAGTTCAGCGAGGAGGCACACCGCGGTCAGACGCGCAACTCGGGCGAGCCGTACGTCATCCACTGCATCGAGGTCGCCAAGATCCTCGCCGACCTCCAGCTGGACAGCACGACGGTCGCGAGCGGCTTGATCCACGACGTCGTCGAGGACACGGCCGTCGAGCTGGCCGACGTCGAGCGCGAGTTCGGCAAGGAGATCGCCGCGATCGTCGACGGACTGACGAAGATCGCGAAGCTGCCCAACAGCGGCTCGAACCAGGACCGCCAGGTCGAGAGCTACCGCAAGCTGCTGCTCTCGATCGCGAAGGACGCCCGCGTGATCATCGTGAAGCTCGCGGACCGGCTGCACAACATGCGCACGCTCGAGTTCCTGCCGGAGGAGAAGCGCAGGCGCATCGCGCTCGAGACGCGCGACCTGTACGCGCCGCTCGCGCACCGCTTCGGAATGGCAAAGATGCGCTGGGAGCTCGAGGATCTCGCGTTCAAGCACCTCGAGTCGGAGGAGTACAAGGCGCTGGCGAAGCAGGTCGCGCAGAAGCGTGGCGAGCGCGAGGAGCTCATCGCCGCGCTGAAGGAGCCACTCGTCCGCGAGCTGACGAAAGCCGGGATCAAGAACGTCGAGGTCACCGGCCGCCCGAAGCACCTGTGGTCGATCTACAAGAAGATGAAGCAGCGGGACAAGCCGTACGAGGAGATCTACGACCTCCTGGCGATCCGCGTGCTCGTCAATTCGGTCCCGGAGTGCTATCACGCGCTCGGCATCATCCACGACGGGTGGACGCCGGTGCAGGAGCGCATCAAGGATTACATCGCGCAGC
>Ga0066652_100002496_pt1 | contig 10120 bp, 9 predicted proteins | sample GraSoiAngelo_101_FD_71413 | JGI IMG/M metagenome (GOLD analysis project Ga0066652, IMG submission 71413) | Grasslands soil microbial communities from the Angelo Coastal Reserve, California, USA - 14_0903_02_30cm | ecosystem: Environmental > Terrestrial > Soil > Grasslands | place: USA... | reverse complement strand
GGGTCGAGCTTCTCAGCTTCGTTGAAGTACGCCTCGCTTTTGTCCCACTGGCCTCGCCTCCGTTCGACATAGGCTAGGGCCTGAGGAATCCGGCTGTTATTGGGTAGGAGGCGATATGCTTGCTCAAGATAATTCACCGCAGTGTCGTAGTCCTTCAGGCAGGCGTAGTGATAGAAACCCTTGGCAAATACGGCCTCGCCAAGATTGGGCTGCAGAGTAAGAGCGGTTTCGGCCGCCGCCCGCGCTTCTTCGCGGAGGGCGACGGTTGGTTGAAGACTCTGTGTGAGATAACCACTCGCGTTGACGTAAGAGAGCAGCGCCCAACCGAGGGCGAACTTAGGATCCAACCGCACTGCTTCTTTGACGTATTTCTGCGCGCCAAGGGAGTTCGCCGGTGTGAATGCAGTTCTCAGCGTGTAAGCAAGGCCGCGCAGGTAGGCATCGTAGGCTTCAGGATTGTTGGTCGGTTTGGCGGCGATGACTTGCTCTTCCCGTCCCGTGAGTTTGGCTCGTAATTGATCGGCGATGGCTTTGGCCACTTCACTTTCGACTGAAAAGATGTCGGTCAGCTTGCGATCAAACGTGTCCGACCAAAGGTGGGAATCATTGGCCGCCTTGATCAGCTGCACGTTCACGCGCACCGCGTCGGCGCTCTTTTGCACACTTCCTTCCAAAATGTGGGCAACGCCGAGTTGCTTTGCGATCTCGGGCAGGTTTTCCGGAGCGCTTTTATAATGCTGTGTTGAAGTGCGCGAGATCACCTTCAGATCGGCGATCTTGGATAAGCGTGTCAGGATTTCGTCCTGTATTCCCTCGACAAAATAAGCGTTCTCCTTATCACTGCTTAAGTTTTCGAAGGGCAATACCGCGATCGATCGTTCCATCGGGGTGAAGGACCGCGTGCGTTGGTATAACCAAGCCCCAAGCGCAAGCGCTGCGATTACCAACGTCAATGCCGCGCCGGCCAACGCAACTCGTCTGCGTCGTGAGCGCGCTTCCGGGTTAAATCGTGTGTAGCAGTGGTGGACAGCAGAAAGTAACTCGCGTGCCGCTTGCGGTCTGTCCTTCGGATCCGGGGCGAGCATCGATTTCAGCAGCGTAATGACCTGTCCGGGGAGGTGCAGTCCCCTGAGCTGTTCCAAGGGCAACTCACTGGTTTGTCTCGCCCGGATTTCTTCCATCGTACGTCCGACAAAAGGCGTCCGACCGCAAAGCAGATACCAAAGGGTAACCCCTAGTGAATAGATGTCGGAACGCGTATCGATCCGCGATTGCCCAGCGGCAGCGAACTGCTCTGGACTGGCAAAAGCCGGCGTGCCAATGAAGCCAGCCTGGGTTTGCTCGGCGCCAGGCTCTGCCTGAGGCCCCATTACTTTGGCCACTCCATAATCAATCACTTTTACCGTCAGCGCCTCGCTCGCGTCGGATTCGAGCATGAGGTTGGATGGTTTGATGTCGCGATGCACCACACCGCACGCTTCCGCGGCAGCCAACGCGCGCGCGGCTTGCTCGATTACTTCCAAGGCGAGGGCGAGCGGCATTGGCCCATCGCGGCGTACACGGGCTTCCAGCGTTTCTCCCTCGACCAGTTCCATGACATAGAAACACTCGCCCTCTTGCTCTCCATAGTAAGTCACCCGGGCAACATTTGGATGATGAATGTTCGCAGCCGCGCGCGCTTCGCGCAGAAAACGCGACCGCGCGCCGGGATTCTGCGCCACCCTACGGTCGATGACCTTGAGGGCAACAGTCGAGTTCAAAACTGTATCGCGAGCGCGATAAGTTATGGCCATAGCTCCCGCACCGAGCTCGACCGGAAAACCATCCGCACCTACCTCCACTTCGAAGTGGGCGTATCTCAATGGTCCGGGCGTCAGCCGACCCCGCGCCGCTGGTCTTTCCGCCTCTTGGCCCTCCGCCAGAAAGCCAAGGCTAACCAGACAACGCAGGCATTCCCCTTTCGGACCGCATTGAGTCAGCGGTCGCCCACATGTCGCGCAGGTCCCCGCAGCTTGAGGCTCCGATTTCGCAGTTCCGAGACCAATGCTTTTGTCGTCCATGCGGAAAAGTCAGAGTAGGCCGCCAACGGTCAAGTCACGTCATCAGTATTCGATAGAGGTGGTGTAGCTCCTCGTCGACATCTGCCGGATCAGAGACGGTACTGGCCACTTCCATTCTCAGCGATTCGCGGTAGCGCTGGCGAAGACGCGAAAGCCAGGTGCGCAGAGTCGCGATTGGCACTCCGAGTCGAGCCGCGGCTTCCTCTTGATTCGGCGGCGTGACGCTCCCGCCCGCGACGAACGGTCTCAGTTCTTCAAGCCACTCAGCTTTGCCTTCTGCCACAAATGCATTTTGCAAATGCTGCCAGGCCCGCTTAACGATATTCGACGCCCAGACAAGATCGTAGCAAGCGGCGTCGCCGAGATGAGCGGTCGCCAGCATCGCTGCCTCGGCCTCCGGCAGATGCTCCTCGATCGACACGATCTGACGGCCGCCACCTCTCTTGAGCGCTCGGGCGCGGTCATACTCATTGAACAAGAAATTCTGCAGAGATCCCAACAGGAACGTGCGAAGCCGACCCTTTTCCTGATCCGCGCGGCTCAACGTGTTTTGCTCAAGCAGATGGGCAAAGAACGCTTGTACGAGATCCTGTGCATCAGCTGAGGCATGACCGCGATGGCGCAGGAAAGCATAGAGCGGTGGCCAATAAGCTTCGCAAAAAGTCGAGAGCGCCTGGTGCGCCGACTCTGCTGACTCGCTCTGCCGAGCGCGCAAAACAACGGTCCAGTGCGTCGTTTCAAACGAAGCACCCCCCTCTTGCAACGTTCCCGGGACCGGTTTCGTGATCGACATTATCGTGAACCGGTTCGGCTTTGCGATACAAATTTCAGTGACGATTACGTGACGACCCTTCCGCTAGGTCATCTCCAATTAAGGTGCGTGGTTGTGGTAGCGGCGCTTGCAAATCCGGCGCGATCCGCTTCGATGAAGTCATGTTTCCCTACGTCGCGTTGAGCAAAGACAAAGCCTGGCAGCCCGGTCCGTATGAAGGAGTTGAGCTGATGATTTTGCACAAGCACGAAAGCAGCGGCGGAGTGGTGGTGCTGCGCAAGTTCAAGGCCGGATACACAATCCCAGCGCACACGCATCCGGATGCGAACGAATGGGCTTACGTCCTGTCCGGCGAATGGGAGGAATCCGACATCACCTACACCTCGGGCGCGCTGTTCTTTGCGCCCAAAGGCGTCCGTCACGGCCCGCACGTTGCGCGCACGGAAGTCATCAGTCTGACAATTTTCGACGGGCCGCTGACCGTCGCCTGAAACCGAGTGTTACGGCTCTCGCCGCGGACGATCTGACCAAGACTCGATCACTGATTGCCGATCTTGAGCTGAACTTTGGAAGCAAGCAACCGGCTATGCATCTATCGTAAGCGGCTTACGATGCATGAGCGAGCATGCTGTAGTGGCGGCTGTGTCAGCCGCAGAATTTGCGGCGCGTGGATTCAAGCGGGCGCGAATATGGCCGGAGCGGGTCCCGGTCCCACCGCTCCACATGTGAGGACCGAAACCACGCGTAGCTGCCGATGTAGGCGTACCGGATACAGCGACTTGCATCAAACGTGTTGCTGGTTAGGTTCGTCCCGATGATCCCGCGTTTTGCATCGTACGCCGTTTCGCTTTTAGCGATCGCATTCCTGATCTCGGGTTGTGCCTCGCGCGACGAATCAGTCGTCGAGGAGTCCACTTCGCAAAGCGGAGCCACAGTGCAAGTTCGCGATAGGCCAACCTTTACCCCAGGTTCATCCTCCAGGTCGGAACACGGTTTTTAGTTGGACGCGGACGCGATTTCCTTTTCATGTCCGATCAGCTGCCCGCAGCACGCGCGTGAACGGCAGTAAATGCGATCGTCTGGGTCCACCAGTTCGGGTCGGCGCATTGAGCGAGGAACGCGTCGATGCATCGGATCAAGTAATTGCGACATCAAGGCGAGTCGCTTTTTCTCGCCTTCTAAATGGTGATCCAAAACGTATCGAGACATCGAGTTTAGACGCGACCTCCGTTTTTCTTCATCCAATTGGATAGGTGGCCGGAGTTTTCGTCAGATTGCGAGCAAGCTAATATCCATTTGATAAAACTTGAAGGTATTTTCTTCCCCGCTGCCATCGGCGGCTACTGCTCGGTAGCGATCCAGAACATCGTTGATGAATTCCGGCCGTTCGGCTTCGGGCAAACGGCGCGTCCATTCGACGCAGCCTACCGCAGAGAAACCGGAAAATGCCGCACGTGACCCAAAATCCCACGCATGATCCTTGGTATGAACACGCAGCACCCGGAAGCCATTACGCTCTGCCGTGGCTGCGTACTCGTCTGATGTCAGGTGCAGATAAGGATCGTGAAAATCCCGGAAGTAAGCGCTCCATTTTGACGTTCGACGTGTCTCTTCCACGACATTTTCCAAGCTCTTGCGCGCACCTGCCGCGACAATCCGAAGCTGCGCTTTGCCACCGGAAATCAAGGCGGAGTGGATGGAAGTAAGAGCCGCATCCTGCTCGGGAATCCAGTGCAGCGCATTAAAAGAAACCACGAGATCAAACTCGTTCTTGAAGGGCAGGCAACGAGCGTCCGCCACCTCAAATCGAAGATTGGACCGCGTTGTCGGACCGAAGTGGCTCTGAGCGAAGCTAATCATGTCACGTGACGGATCGACCCCGACTACCGAACCTTGCGGGGCGCGAGAGGCGATTTCCGCGGTGATCTTTCCATCGCCGCATCCGACATCAAGGATTCGCTCCAAACCCTTAAGATCGAGTAGAGCGAGTACTTCCTGAGCCATGGCTTCCTGCAGCGACGAGCGGCGATAGTACTCGGCAGCATTCCATTCTGTCATGTGCGGTAACAAGGAATGCCGTACCTTATTCCGCCTCTGCCTGCGCTTCCAGTAATCTCACGGTTCTAATCGCCGAGAGGCTCACCGAGCGGACGCGGCGAAATCTTCTTTGGTAACGCTTCAACGATTCAACGGTTCACGTCACCGAAGGTTAAATGTTAAAAGTGAGGACCGACCCTTTCCGATCTCGACACAATGGAGATCGCGGGAGCGGACGACATGGACGGGAAGCCGGAGGTGAGGGTTGGGAAAACGCGAAACCGGGGCGATGTTGCACGTCTATTGTTTGGTAATTGTTGGTATATGGGACAAACGACTCAGCGTATATGGGGCCAAAAACTTGGCCGTACATTTGGTTGGTTAGCGGCCTGGGCGTGGACAATCATCGCAGGTGGCGGCGGTTTAGGGCTTCTGATAAAACTCGGGCCACTACCGCTGACAAACGGTTGGTTCGCCCTTTTCTCGGGTATTTCAGCGTGTCCGCTCACAGCGTCGCTCTTGAAGAGATACACCGGTATTGCACTCTCGGGCTGGGCCCGTTTCGCCATCGCCTTTCTCATTATTGTGGTGGGGCGCCTGGTTTTGAAAATAGAAGGGCGCGGCACATTCCTGATTGACCTCTCACGATGCTGGAAGGAAGGCTGCTTTTAATTTTATCAATTCACAATCCGTGAAGGGAAGCGCATGCGCCTCGCGTGCTGGTGATCGCGAGGCGGGATCACGACCTCTTCTCTTCTGATTATTCTTTCCGCAATCAGTCCTCCCTCTGTTGAAAAAAATAAGTGACGGACGTGGCCAATCTCTGCTTCAATAACGTGATCACGATCTGATGTACGGGGGCCGAATCACCAGCGAGGAAAGATCGGCCCTCAGCACGTACGTCGGTGTCGGCATCGCGATCGTGCTCATCGCCGGTGGGCTCTACTTCTTCTTTCTCGCGCAGAAAGAGAAAAGGGAGACCACAGGTTTCGATCCGAACCGGCCCGTCCCAAGCGACGCCGTCTTGAAACGCCGATTAAAAGCCGAGGAATATTTTGTCGTGCGGGAAGGTGGCACCCAAAGGGCTTTCCAAAATCAGTTTTGGAACAACGAGCGCACCGGCATCTACGTCGATGTCATTACCGGCGAACCACTCTTCACTTCGCTCGACAAATTCGACGGTGGCATCGGCATGCCCACATTCAGCAAACCGATCTCGAAAGATCTGCTCGTCGAGAACGTGGACACTTCGCACGATATGCAGCGCACCGAGGTGCGCGCCAAACGAAGCAATGCCCACCTTGGCCATCTCTTTCCCGACCCAAAATCGCCCACCGGACAAAGTTACGCCGTCAACTCGGCCGCCTTCCATTTCATTCCAATCGAACAAATGAAAAGCGAAGGTTACGAAGCGTTCCTGTCGCTTGTGGAGAAAAAGTAGCGCCCGAACTGGCGCACTGTAGTGGCGGCTGTGTCAGCCGCAGTTGTAGCCGCTGTCGTTGACTGCGGCCAACCTGCCACAAAGCCTGCTCAGAGTTTACTCGCCGCGGAGGGTCGCGGTGCGGAGCTGGGCAAGCGGAGCGTCAATACAGCGCGAGGGCAGCTTGAAGGTCTTCGACAATTTGAAAGCCCAGCCTCGTCTTCCAAGCTGCGTTACGACGGCGGCGATGATGTCGGGATCGGGCGCTGGCCGCGCGCATATAGCGGCTGCCGGCTTTACGGCGGGAGGCACCGAGACTTTGAGCGTGTCTAGGGAAGCCGGGTACGTTCGAAAACGGATCGAACGTTTGTCGCGCTTCCTCAGCTCTTGGTAGCTGAAGCGTCCAAAGCGTCCTCCACAATTCGCCACGGTCTCACGTGCTTGCCGCGAGCTTGTAGAATCGTTGCGGCCATTTCTTGCAATTTCATCACCGCGCGCACCTTCTCCGGAAACGGAAGGCGCGCGAGATCCTGCCGGCGTTGTTCTTTCGCCGCGAATATTCTGGCTACCTCGGCGTTTACTCCGTCCACAGCTTACATTTGTCCTCAAGCTGGTGCCGCCTTAACACGTCAGCAAGAAAGTTCTGATCGAGCTTGGCCTGTTCGCGCAAAATCCGGACACGCTCGCGATCCTTGCTGCGTCCTGCTTGCAAACAAATGGCGAGCAGGTGCTCGCTTCGCAGCACGCGAGCTGGCACATCTTCATACATAATCTCTTGCGCCTCTTTAAGAGCTTCCTCGAGCAAAGCATTGTAGGCGGGGAGAAACTGCACCGGCACGCCTTCGATCCTGATACATTCGTTCTCTTGCTCGGAATAGCCGCGGGCGCGCAACGCATCATACAGGGGAGCGAGCGTGAGCAAACCACCCGGAGTCTGCGGCAGAACAACAAAGACATCGAGATCGAAGGTCAACAACGGTTCAACATAGAAAGTTGCAGCCATCGCGCCGGCGATGGCGTAACGGGTGAAGACGCCATCACGTTCCATCTCATTGAGCACCTGTAAAGTGCGCTTCACAGCGGAACGCTACGGATTTACTTCTTCAAGTCATTCGCAATTGCAGCGAACTGCTGAAGCGCAGCTTCTAAATCTTCGACAATTTCGGCGACGATGATGTCGGGATCGGGAAGGTTGGCACTGTCTTCGAGGCTTTCGTCTTTAAGCCAGAAGATGTCGAGGTTAGCCATCGAGTATGCTGCGCTTAGCGGGAGTCTCCGCAATTTATGTCGAGAGCGATCAGTTTGCGCCTGGCGCACCTGGCCTCAAATAACCCACCAAGCAGCAACAACAAATTGCAAGACCCAGGAAGGGATATTTCAAGGCGACGAGCGATGCGATTCCGAAAAGGCACAAAGTCGCGATGGAGCAGTATCGCATGTTCCGGCGGACTTTCGAAGCAAGGTCGGCGCGAGGCTCGATTAGCTCCCAAATCAACAAGATGTAGGTCACATTGACGAAGAAAAAGACGGCCGCATAGAATGCGACCGGTTGAGCGAAAGCCTGCTCACCGCCATCCACGCGGTCGACAGGGGAAGCAGGGAAACGGGAAAGAGATGGGCGAAATTGAACCACATCAGCCGAGGCGTGGCTTCCGTGGCGTAGCGCAGTAGATAATGATGATTGGCCCACACGATGGCGATGAACAAGTAACTGACTGCGTAGCTTAACCATGTCGGCCACCGCTCCAGGAGAGCTTCGAAGGTGGGTCGCTCAGGTGGACGCAGTTCCAAGACCAGCACCGTGATAAGGACCGCGAATATCGCGTCGGAGAAAAAACTCAGTCGTTCCGGCGTGGTCTTACGAATCATCTCCGCTTTCTAGCAATGTGTTACCTACATGAAACCTGCGCCGCCGCGAGCTTTCTTCTACTTCTTTAAATCAGCGGCAATCTTGGCGAAAAGCGCCGAAAATAGCATAAGTTTAGCTCTGTGAGGGAGAAAAAATTAAGAAGGAAGAATTAAGATTTAAGGATCATGGTGCTTCTTTCGAGCGCTTTAGAATCGTAACAAAAATGGCGATGACAGTCTCTTCAAGCTCGCGCAGCGAATCGCCGCACTTCGCGATGAACTCGGCTTTACTGCGGGCGCGATACGCTTCCCGGTAATTCGCTCCGACCGATGTACCATATCGCAGGACCTGTTTACCCGGCACTTACTCTTCTGTCGTTTTCGGCAACTCGGAAAAACACACGAGTAATCTGCAATGCGAATTCCTTCGTGCGTTGCCTAAGATCTTTTTCTTCCGGCTGCATCCCTCCTAATTCAACCTTCTTAAGTCTTAATTCCCGCTGGGTAAGTTGGAAGACCAAAAAGCGGAGGTGAATAATTGATCCGCCCACATAACGAGCCGTCGTCCGCGGTACGAAATTGAGTGATCGACGGGACCAAAATTTTTGGGAGATACGAATTACAGGGGAAGGGAGGAATTCTATGAAGATCCTGATGATTACAGCGATAATGGCGTTACCGCTCATGGCGTTAGGCCAGACGGAGCCACAACAGCCCACGCAGGGGCAGACGAAAGAAACGCAGGCGACAACGCCGGCGAAAGGAAAGAAGAAGCACGCCGCTCAGGAGCAGAGCAAACCGGAGGCAAAACCTGAGACGGGCACAGAGGTCCGTGGAAAGACGAACGTTAAGGGTCGCCCTCAGGACGTAAACAGGAATGAACCTGGCGCACGTTCGAGCACGAGCCAGACAAACGTGAATCAATCGACGAAGGTGAACGTGCAAGAGTTCAAGTCGCGTCACAGCGAAGTGTTCAGTCTTGGGCGGCATCCGAAAGAGTTCTTCGTCCAACGATTCGGGGCCAACCATTTCCGATTGATCGGCAACACGTACTTCGTGTTCGTGGATGGCTGTTGGGTCGCGGTTGACGTGGACGGCTTCGTGTATACGGAGCGGGTGATCTGCTTGGGCGATCCGGACTTTGTTGAGGTTGACTAGCGCATTCTCTGCGCTACACAAAAGCGCTCCGCTGGAAATGCGGGGCGCTTTTTTTTGGCATCGACCGGATCCCTGCACTTTTTCCGAGGCAATTGTACGACGCGCATCGACGTCAGCCGCCCGAGCGGCGCACGATTACACCTCGCGGCTGACACTCCGAGAGAATTCCACTACAAGATCGTGTATTGCTCAGCCGTTTGGAATTGAGAATTAGAAAGGAGAAATTCCAGAGCGCAAAGATTAGAGTTCGGAGCGTGGACATTTTGACATTCGAGTCCCGTTGGCAGACGAAGAAGACGTTATGTTTTCTACGAAAGGTTATGCCACGCATGGCGCGCACGAGCCACTAAAGCCGTTTTCATTCGAACGTCGTGATCCGACGCCGGTCGATGCGCAGATTGAAATTCTTTTTTGCGGGGTCTGCCACTCGGACCTGCATATTGCCCGAAATGAGTGGGGCTTCAGCACGTATCCGTGTGTGCCCGGACACGAGATCGTCGGTCGCGTGGTGAAAACCGGTCGCGAGGTGAAGAAATTCAAAGAAGGCGATCTGGTCGCGGTCGGCTGCATGATCGACTCGTGCCGGACGTGTCCGGATTGCGAAGAAGGGCTGGAGCAGTTCTGTGACGGAATGGTTCTGACTTATGGCAGCGAGGATAAACACACCGGAGGCGTCACTTACGGTGGATATTCGAAGAGCATCGTGGTCGATCAGGATTTCGTGCTGCGGATTTCGGACAAACTGGATCCGGCGGCAGCGGCTCCGCTGTTATGCGCCGGCATTACAACTTACTCGCCAATGCGGCATTGGAAGGTCGGCAAAGG
>Ga0066652_100002494_pt1 | contig 10129 bp, 11 predicted proteins | sample GraSoiAngelo_101_FD_71413 | JGI IMG/M metagenome (GOLD analysis project Ga0066652, IMG submission 71413) | Grasslands soil microbial communities from the Angelo Coastal Reserve, California, USA - 14_0903_02_30cm | ecosystem: Environmental > Terrestrial > Soil > Grasslands | place: USA... | reverse complement strand
TATGACGCGCACGAGGACGGCAAGCTGTCGCTGCGCTCGTCGGTCGACGAGATCTCCGATCGCCTGCGGACGGAGATCCAGAGCCGGCTGTCGAAGGCCGGGATCGAGGTGATCGAGTCACGGATCAGCCACCTCGCCTACGCGCCGGAGATCGCCGGCGCGATGCTAAGGCGTCAGCAGGCGTCCGCCGTCATCGCGGCGCGGCAGCGCATCGTCGAAGGCGCGGTCGGGATGGTGGAGATGGCGCTCACCGAGATCAGCCGCAAGGGAGTCGTCCAGCTCGACGAGGAGCGCAAGGCGGCGATGGTCAGCAACCTGCTCGTGGTGCTGTGCAGCGAGAAGGGCGTCGAGCCGGTCGTGAACACGGGCACGCTGTATCAATAGAGAGCCGGGGAATGGCGGAGCGCAAGAACATCCCGCTGCGGCTCGACCCGGCGGTCTTCGACGCGATTCAGCGCTGGGCGGCCGCGGATCTGCGCAGCGTGAACGCGCAGATTGAGTTTCTGCTGCGGCGGGCGCTCCGCGACGCGGGGCGCCTGCCGGACGAAAAGGACGAAGCGTCGGCGCGGAGGTCGTGAACCATGATTCCCGTCCATCTGTTCGGAGCCATGCCGCGGAAGCGCCCTGCTCAGGCGACCGCCGGACCCATGACGATTCCGCCCGAGCTGACCGGGACGATTCCACGCAACGTGGCGTTGACGGGCGGCGGTGTTGCGCTGACGGTCCTGGCGACAATCATGGCCGTGGGCGCCATCGTCGCCGCGATTGCGTTGTCCACGGCGAATCGGCGGTCCGTCGCGGACGCGCGGCTGCGCGAGCGCGATGGCGTCGGCGCGGCGGCGGACGTCGTCGCCGTGCGCAAGACCCGCGGCGACAATCCGAGGAGAGTGTTCACCTACCGCTACGACGTCGACAGCCGACCGTATGGGGGCGAGGCGCGTGTGCGCGAGGGTGAGGGTCGATCGATCGCGGTCGGCGACCGAATCGGGATTCGGTACCTGCGTTCGGCACCCGAACGAAGCTGGCTCGCCGGTACCGGGCAGTCGGCCGAGCCGCCGATCTTCCTGATTCCGCTGATTTCGCTCTCGATGCTGGGCGGGGCGGCGGCGATGGCGTGGGCCGTCCGGCGCCAGTGGCTGCTGCTCGTCGACGGACGGCCGGCGCTCGCGCGCGTCACGGCGAGCAAGCGCTTCGCGCGGCAGCACCATCATGGTTATCGTGTGAGCTACGAGTTCCAGACGATAAGCGGCGCGACGGTGTCGGCGCGCTCGGAATCGAGCAAAGCGGCGCCGCCAATCGGCTCGACGGTGCCGATCGTGTACCATCGCGAGTCGCCGAAATGGAGCGCGGTGTATCCGCTGCAGCTCGTGACGCCTCGCCGGTGAATCACCGAAGTCGTCCGAAATTGGCAGGAGGAGCTGAACGCCTCTCCAGCCGGTAGTAGAATCCACGCGTTGGCGAGCGCCCCCCGGATCGAACATCGAGCTGCTCTGCCGTACGTCGCGGTTCGCGACAGACTGCACCGCGATCACCTCAGTACGGTTGTGCCGAAGGCCCTCGCCGAGGTCGGCGCCGCGCTGCAGCAGGCGCTCGTGACGCCGTCGGGCCCGCCGCTCGTCCGCTACTTCATCGTGGATGACAACACCGGCGACGTCGACGTCCACATCGGCTTCCCGGTCGAGACCGCGAAGCTGCCGGCGAGCCTGGAAACGATGCGCATCGGCGACCTGCCGCCGGGACGGTATGCGGTCGTCGCGCATGCGGGTCCGTACGAAATGCTGGTGGATACCACCCGCGCTCTCCTCGAATGGGCGAAGACCGGGCACATCGAGTGGGCGTATGCCGAGGACAACAAGACGACGCGCTGGGTCAGCCGCGTCGAGCATTACGTCGTCGCGCCTCCGGAAGAAACGGACCCGGCGAAATGGCGGACGGATGTGGCCATTCTGATCCGCTGACCGCGGCGCTTCAGCGAAGCTTTCCGTCGAGCTCGTCGTAGACCTTCCGGATCGCGATCGGTCCCTGCGACGAAGCGAGCGTCCACGACGCGTACTCGCCCCAGTTCGCCTGCTTCGCCGCCTGGTCCACCGGCACTCCGGCATTGTGAAGGCGCGTCGCTTCGTCGATCACGGCTTTAAGCGCGCGATGATACGCGACGAGCTCCTCGCGCGACACTGGCCCGGCTTCGGTGAACCCGTGTCCGGCAATATAGATGTCCGCCTTCAGCGCTTCGGCTTTGTCGATCGCGCGCAGCCACTCCGTCGGGTACGCAGACCGCATCGCCGGAAACACGCGGTTCAAGAACGTCTCGCTGAGAAACAGAATCTTCTGGCGAGGCACCGCGACGCTGAGGTCGCCGCCGGTGTGCGCGCGGCCGAGGAACATCACGTCGAAGGTCTCGGCGCCGAGCGTGAACGAATGGCGATCGTTTACGAGGATCGCGTCCGCCGGCGGCTTCCAGCCGTTCGCCGATCGCTCGAGGATCGCCTTCGAGGTCGGATGGATGATGTATTTCACGTCCGGCGGGAACGACGCGTTGCCGGCGGTGTGATCGCCGTGGTCCGAGCAGATGACGACGTATTTGATCGGCTGCGGCGTGACCCTCGCAATCGCGTCGACCAGACCTTTCGTCTCCGCGCGTCCGCCCTGCCCGTCCGCGACGACGACCCCCTCGCTCGTGACGACGAACATGTTCGTCGTCGTGAATTTCTCCTCGCCGCTGTGGAAGTCCTCGTAGGTGTAGACGTTGTCGGTCACTTTGACCGTGCGCGGGAAGTCGGACAGCTTGAACCCGCGTTTGATCGGGTCGGCGGTGCGCACGACCGGCGATTGAACCGCGGCGATTCCCGCGAGCATCAGACTGGCGATCAGCGTTTTCATGAACGCTCCCGTTGCTGACCTGCCGGCACAATTCGACCGCGGCGTCAGACCAACGCGGATATTGGAACACGAAGCCGCGCTCGAGCAAACGGCGCGGCACGACGCAACCTTCCTGTATAGTTGCGCGGATGAACGCGCGCGTGCTCGTGATCGACGACGACGAGAACGTGCGCATGCTCTTTGCGCGCGCGCTCAAGCTCGAGGGCTACGACGTCGGGACCGCGGCGACCGCCGAGGAGGCGTTGAGCCTGGTGCGCGAGGCGCGGCCGTCGGCGATCTTTCTCGATCTCGGGATGCCCTACGTCAACGGAGCGGGATTCCTCTTCCGCCTTCGCGGGGATCCGGCAATCCGCGACATTCCGGTCGCGGTGATCACGGGCATCACCAACCTCGATCAGGCGACGGTCGCCGACCTCGCGGCGCTCGGCGCGCGCGTGTGGTTCAAGCCGCTCTCGATTCAGGAAATCGGCGACGTCGCCAAGGCGCTGTTGGCGGAGGCGTAGGTGCTCACGGCGCGTCTGCTGCTCGGCGAAGTTCATCCCGCCGCGATTTTTCTCGATCTGAAGATGCCATTCGTCAGCGGCGCCGGATTCCTGTTCCGCCTGCGGGAACAGCCCGAGGGACGCAGGATCCCGGTCGCGATCGTCACCGGCGCGAGCCTCGACGAAGCGACGGTGAACGATTTCCAGCAGCTCGGCGCGCGCGTCTGGTACAAGCCGCTGTCGCCGGACGAAATCGGTCAGGTCGCGAAGGCGCTGCTGTCGACGAAGGGGAGCACCTGACCTTCGCGCTCCTTCTGACTCCTGCTGTCCGTCAAATGCCGTTCACTCTGCCGCATCAAGTCGCACGCGACTGATTCTGCGAAAGGCGCCGCACGGGCAACCGATCGCTGTGGGATACTCCTGCTTCCCCCGGTCCGGATCGGAGAACGTCAGATGGGAATCTGCGCTCAGTGCCAGCACTTCCGGCGCGCCAGGCCCGTCAGCCAGCTGCTGGCGGCCGTCTTTACGAACAGGCATTCCGACATTTCGCAGGCGCTCAACAAGCTCGTCGAAGACGAGCGGAAGCTGCGCGATTCGGAGGCTGAGTACATGCGCGCGCAGGCGTCGAACGGCAAGTCCGAGTTTCTCGGGCGCCCGATGATGACCGACTTCTGCGCCCTCGAAGAGTCGAACGGCACTTACATCATCGCGCCGGTGCGCAACGCCGGCGGCCGATGCGCCGACTTCGTATCCGGACAGCGCGCGCGCCAATCATGCAGCGAGTGCGGCCATCGCGTGCCTGCGACGGGACGCGCACGCGACGAGAAGATGGATCGCATCCTGTCCGACGTCTCGCGTTCGAGTGTCTCAGCCGGCCTCAAAGGCGGGCAGGGCGACGCGATGGTGACCAACGAGCGCAAGGACGCGATTTCCCGACAGGTGTTCGAGCTGTCCGGCGTCGCGCTGGCGGGCGGCGAAATGAGCACGCAGCCCGAGTATCTCGACTACTGCGACGCCTTTTCCACGCCGGGAACCTTCGTCGTGTGCGCCCTGAAGAATCCGTACGACAGCTGCGATCACTGGGAACGGGCGGGAGCGGCGAAGTCACCGGACGAACGGGCTGCCGCGCAGGAGCCGGTCGAACAAGAACCGGAAGAGACCGAGGTCGAGGCTCCGCCGGTCATCACGATGCCACCATCCCAGACGCCGGCAGGAGCGGCGATTCGCCCGTCACAAATCACCGAGGCGCTCGTCAGGCGGGTGGCCGAGGCGTTCGCGTGGATCCTGGATGTCGCGATTCCCGCACAGGTAATCGCGCTTATGGCGGGCGCGATGCTCCGGGACGCGGGGCATGACGATCAGGCGTCGCTTGCGAGCCTCATGCAGCTGGTGCAGCTGTACGAGTCGGTGAAGCCGCAGAACAAAGAGACGCGCGACGCGGTCCGCGAGATGCATCAACCGGGCATCGTCGCCGCCTTGCGGCAGGGAGACGAAGACGCCACGCGCGCGCTCCTGGCGCTGTACGACGCGGCCAATGCGCCGATCGCCGCGGGCAATCCGCCGCTGACGCGCGAGATCGCCAACTGTTATCTGGATCTCCTCGGTTTCGTGCAGTCACTGCGTATGAACGTCGACTGGCAACCGCTGCCAGAAGCGATGCGCGGGATGCAGCTGCAGGTGATTGCGTCGCAGTATCCGATGTTGCCGCCGCCGACGCAGGCGTGGTTCGGGAGCCTGCCGCAAGGATGGACGCAGATGCGCGCGGCGTGGATCAACTCGGCGCCCGAAACGCGCGGCCAGCTCCGCGCCCAGATCCTGGCCAGCGTCGGCGTCCCCGCTGCGCCGCAGGCATATCCGCCGAATCCGGGATACGGGTATCCGCCGCCGCCGGCGCAGTACGGGTATGCCGGCTATCCGCAGACGGCGCCATCGCCCTATCCTCAGGCGGCACCGCCGTTTCCGCAGCAGCCGCCGGCGTACGGGAACGCGCAGCCGCAGCCGTCCGGCGACGACACCTCGTCGGAGGCGCTGTTGAATCGCATTTTCGAGGAAGACAAGAAGAAGGTGGCGGAGGCCGCGAAAGACAACCCCGAGCTCGCGAACCAGATTACGCTGCAGAACGCGGCGCGCAACGCGCAGATGCTGTCGGACATGTCGCGGATGCGGTTCGATAGCATGATGACCGTCGCGAGAAACTTCAAATAAGCCTGACGCCATGCCGCCGAAGTTCTGCAAGAGCTGCAAACACATCCGCCTCCCGGCGGCGGTGCAGCTCTTCGACGCAAAGGACTTCAATTCGGTCGGGGTGATGAAGGCGCAAATGGAGCTCGACCAGGAGAACAAACAGCGCGCGCGTCTGGAGCTTCAGCGCATTCAGGAGCAGAAGCCGATCACGTACGAACCGATGTACTACGAGTGGTGCGCCAAGTTCACGCGCCTCGATCTCGTGAACGCCGCGCGCCGCGGCGACAGCCAGGCGCTCGACACGCTGATGGCCGACGGCGGCGCGATGGTCAATCCGGTCACCGGAGAGATCACTCCGCTGTACGTCATGTGCGCCTGGAAGAACACCAGAGGAGACTGCCCCGGCCATGAGCCCGCCTGACGTCAAACCGCCGGCCGCTGCGCTCGGAAGCAACGCGAAGGTCACGGTCGAAGGGTCCGTGTGGCTGGGCCACTCACTCGAACTGCGGCAGCAGACGGCGCCGACCGCGCGCACCGCGTTCCAGTTCTCCGCCGCGCTGCCGGGCAGCGGTCCGCTGCTCGCAGTCGATCAGATTGACGTCGAAACGAGCCCGTCCGCCATGCCGGCAACACAGCTGGGATGGGATCTGGCATCGACCGAGCAGAAGCTGGCAATCGTCGACAAGGGGCTGACCGAGTCCTACATGATTTTCGGCGCGTCGGGATCGGGCAAGACTCATTTCCTGATGTACCTGCTGCGCCAGATGCTCGCGCTGAACGGCGGAGACCCGCAGCGGAAGATGGGAGGACTGATCCTCGATCCCAAAGCCGCGCTCATCGACGACGTACGCAGGATGCTGCGCATCGCGGGACGTCTCGACGACCTCGTCGTCATCAACGCCGACGACCTCGCCGGCCAGCCGGCGGTCAATATCCTCGATTGCTCGCTCGACCCGGTGGAGCTCGGCAAGGTGCTCATCCTCGCCGCACAGTGCGCCGGCGCAGCGGCGTCCGATCCGTTCTGGTTCGGCGCGTGGGCGAATCTCTTCAAGGGCGCCGTCCCGCTGCTCCAGTGGCGCGACGAAGTCCGGCTGTCGATGGCTTCGCTGATGGACGCGGTGCTCTCCGTCGAGGAGCGCGACGACGGCGGTTCGCCGCTCCGGCGGATTCAGCGCATCGCGCGCGAGGCGCGTGCGGCGCTGAAGACGCTTTCCGCCGACCGTCGCGCCGACATGCAGATCGCGATCGAAGCCGTGGAAGGCTTCTACCGTCAGGAGCCGAAGAACGTCGAAACCGTCGAGATGCTGATGCGCGATGCGTTCGGCGATTTCCGCGGATCGAAGTGGCGGTGCTATTCAGGGCTGGCGCCGAACGCGCCGGGCGGGGCCGCATCGGCCTTCTACGACCGCATCATCGACGAGGGCAAGATCGTTCTGCTGAGCGTCTCCAACGAGGAGATGGTGATGGCGAAAGTCATCTGCACCATCGTCAAGGTGCTGTTTCAGCGGGCCGTGCTCTCGCGGCTGCAGCGCGTTCGGCGCGGCGAGTTGAAGAACTTCGAGCGCATGGTGATGCTCGTCGCGGACGAATACGCCCTGGTCGCCACCGAACTGCCCGGCAACCCGATGGGCGACGGCCAGTTTCTCTCGCTGTGCCGGCAATTCGGCTGCATGGCGATTCTCGCGGCGCAATCGGTCAACGTGTTGCAGTCGTCGTCGTTGAAAGAACACTGGAAGGCCGTCGTCAGCCAGTGCGCCGCCAAAGTCTACATGCGGCTGAACGACAACGAGACGGCCGAGGAGGCGACGAAGCTGGCCGGCGAATACGACTGGTACCTGACCGGCCGCGGAACGTCCCAGCAGAAGGACGGCGCCGGATCGAGCACGAATCTCGAAATGCGCGAGCGCAAGGCGCTGCCCGCGGCGATTCTGACGCAGGTGCTGCAGCTGGGACAGGGCGCGATGGTCGGCTCGCTCGACGGCAAGCGCACCCGCGACACGGTCCGTTTCTTCCAGGCCCCTCCGACCTGGGATTGAACCATGCCTGACGTCTCGAACCGGCGATCGGCGGATCAGACGCGCGAGAACTCGGCGCGGCAGGAGCGGTCGAACGAACGGACCGCGCAGGCGGACGCGTCCCCTCGTCAATCCGTTGAGGCGACGGCACGGTCGATCAAAGACGCCTCACGCGATCGGACGAACGGCGCGCAGAGCGAAGCGCCGCGATGGCAGCGCAACGCGCAGTCGTTCGCCGATGCCAATCCCGCGCTGCGCTCGGTCGATTTCACGGCGCGCCAGGATCTGTCGGCCCGGATCGACGCGTTCGTCGCGCAGCAGACCGCGCACGTGGAGGAAAGCGAGAAACGCGCCGTGGCAGCGACCGATCTGATCACGGGCGCCGCCGCAAAGCTCGAGAATCAGCAGCGCGACGCGCTGCGCGCCGCAAGCGCGACGGAACGGCCGGGGCTCGAAGCGCATCATGCCGAGCAGTGGAAGGAGCTGAACGCGCTCGCGTCGAGCGTGAAGTCCGAACTGGCGGACGCGCGCGAGCGGGACACCGAACGCCTGCGCAGCCAGCGCGATGCCGTCGCCACCGCGCTCACCCGGGATGCATCGCCGACGATCACCGAACAGTTGCGCCAGGTCGATCTCGCCGCTCAGCGCGAGCAGGAAAAGAAGGTGGGCTGGCAGAAGCTGTCTCAGCACACCGACATGGACGCGCTCAAGCACGCAGTCGGCCGGCTCACCCGCGACATCGTCGCGAAGGTCAGTCCGGAGGAATCGCGGCAATGGCGGGCTGCGCTCGGCGACGCCGCGAAGACCCTGGACGATGCGGCCATCACGCGCGTCAAAAACGCCGCGCAGAATCCCGGCGACGCGATCAACGCGGTCAAGGGGCAGTTGTTCGAGGAGATCATGGCCGCGAGCCGGGAGGTCGCCCGGATGGTCGCCGATGCGCAACAGGAGCTCGATCGCCGCGGCATCCAGGCGACCGCGCACTTCATCGCCGGCGATCGCGTCCGAGACGCGAGCGGGTATCAGAAAGTGAGCGACGGCCTCATCGGCTGGCGCGATCAGAACGACCGCATCCACGTGATGCAGTTTCTGGAAGCCAAATCGGGACAGGACTTCGCGGCAACGCTGCAGGAGCGGGCGATCACCCAGACCAAACGCGACCAGAAGGAATGGGGGAAGTACGCGGCCGACGTGTTGCGGGAAAACGGATCCGAGGCGCGCGTGCTGCAGACCGAGGACGGCCAGCTGGGGAAGACACGCGAGCGTCTGGACGAACCGAACCGGCTGTACATCGACGGACGGCGCACCGAAATGGCGCTGGACGACATGCGGGCTCCGAAGGCCGCGGCGTTCGTGCCCGGAAACGTCACGCTGACGAACGAGCAGGGCAAGGACGTCACGCGGCAGCTCGCCACGCAGCTGCGAATCACCGACGAGGAAATCGTGGCCGCCGCGACCCGCGCCGTCGCCGTGCGCGAGGAACTCGAACGACGCCGCGCCGAGGACGCCCGGGCCGGGCGCGAAGCCGGCGTTTAGCGGCCCTTCTCCACCACGAGCAGCGAAAACGTATCGCCGACGACCGGCGCGCGGCCGCGGCCGGCCGGCGCCGGCCCGAACTTCGCCGCCGCCAGAAAGAGGCGATGCGTCGTCGGATCGAGCCCCATGTTGCGCGAGCCCTGCTGCGTCTGCACGGTCCCGACGACGTGATACGTGTCGGCCGCGTCCTGATGGATGACGGTCAGCGTACCGTCGGCGTTGGACGCGAACGCATCGGCCGACGCCGGATCGTACGCGGCGCCGTCGACGCCCTGACCGATCGGCAGCGTCGCGACGACCGCTCCGGTCTGATAGTTCGACACCGCCATCACGCCGCTGCGGCAGCCGCTGAACAAACGATGGTGTGCGGTGTCGATCGCCATCGACACCGGGTTCGTGCACGGCGCCGTCGGCCACCGCCGCGACACCGTCAGCGCCTTCGCGTCGATCTCGACGACCTCCGCGGTGTCAGTGAGGTTCGCGTAGACCTTGCCGTCGACCGCCGACGCGCCGTACTCGGGCTTCCCGCCGAGCGGGATGTTGGTCACGAGCTTCCCTGCGGGATCGATCACCGTCGACGAGTGCGCATCGCCGTTGAACGTAAATACGCGGTCGGACGCCGGATCGTAGATGATCGCGTCGGCGTCCTCCGCCGCCGGGATGCGGCCGAGCGTCTTGTAGGTCTTCAGATCGAACATGACGACGTCGCGGCTGTTTCCCGACGTCGCGAAACCGTGTCCGGACTTCGGCGCGATCGCGGTGCCGTGCGCGCCGTCGATGTCCTTCACCTCGCCGAGCAGCTTTCCGTCGCCGGTGTCGACGACCATCACGCGATTCTGCCGTCCGATGAACACGCGATGGTTCGGCGGATCCGGGACGACGTAGTCCCAGCTGCCCTCGCCGCCGAGAACCCAGGTGTGCGTAATGCGATACGCGGACGACGCCTGTGCGAGCGCCAGGACGATCAGCATGATTCGCATCGTCGCTCCTTCCATTGAACGTAGAACCCAGAACGTAGAACGTCAACGCTCC
>Ga0066652_100002492_pt1 | contig 10133 bp, 4 predicted proteins | sample GraSoiAngelo_101_FD_71413 | JGI IMG/M metagenome (GOLD analysis project Ga0066652, IMG submission 71413) | Grasslands soil microbial communities from the Angelo Coastal Reserve, California, USA - 14_0903_02_30cm | ecosystem: Environmental > Terrestrial > Soil > Grasslands | place: USA... | reverse complement strand
AAGACCACGGAGAGCCGCAGAGGATAAGAGAACCCAAAAGATATTTTCTATGTCTTACAATTCATCTCTGCGGTTCGCTGTGTATTCTCTGTGGTCCTCTGTGGGTTAAAGACCACGGAGAGCCGCAGAGGATAAGAGAACCCAAAAGATATTTTCTATGTCTTACAATTCATCTCTGCGGCTCGCTGTGTATTCTCCGTGGTCCTCTGTGGGCTAAAGACCACGGAGAGCCGCAGAGGATAAGAGAACCACAGAGCTATTTTCTATCTGGTGCAACTCACCGCAATCATCCTTTTTCGCCTTAATTATCCACATTTTAAAAATAGTTGTCAAAAACACAGTAGGATCATGCCCATCCGGGGAACATATGGTAGGCAAAACCGCTTTATGAAAGATTTTAGACTGTTCAACATATACGATTTCCTGATGGATGAGGATTTTATCCGGTGGGTAAAGGAGCGCCGTAAGGAAGACAATGATTTCTGGAATAACTGGTTGACCCAGCACCCGGATAAACATATTATCGTAGCGGAAGCCAGGCGAATCCTGGAAGTGCTCGGATCGGGGGAAACTACGGTAAGTGAATCTGAAAAGGACAGGGAAGTAGAAAAACTTCTTCTTACCATAAGTAACCAACCCGCCGCTGAACCTGAATCGCCCGTCATTTCTATAACAAGAAATAGAAAATGGTTGTATGCAGCAGCCGCGATTCTTGTCGCTGTCGCCGCCACCTCTGCCTATTTTCTTTTACATAATAATAGTACACCGCCGGGCAAATTCGATTATGCCTATGTTATCCCTGAAAAACGGCTTATTGAAAATGTAAATACTTCTACCAAACCTGTAAAACTGAGGTTACCCGATGAAAGCATTGTTGAGTTATCGGCAAACAGCCGCATTGCTTACGCCAACAATTTTGATAGCGCGGCGACAAGAGACGTGTATCTTCTCGGCGAAGCGGTATTTACTGTAACAAAGAACCCTGCGCGTCCTTTCCGCGTTTTTGCCAATGAAATTATAACAAAGGTCCTGGGTACAAGCTTTATCGTTCGCTCTTTTGAAAAAGACACGATCATCCAGGTGGTTGTAAAAACCGGCAAGGTCAGTGTATATGCACAGGCAGGATCGGATCCAAAAGAAACAGCTCAACCTGATAAACTGGGCGGAATCATCCTTACACCCAACCAGGAGCTGATCTACAAAAAAACTTTTCAAAAATTTCAAAAAATATTATTGGGAAACCCTGCCATGGTATTGCCTGCCGAGGCAGATAAAACCCTGCTCTATGAAGACGCGTCACTGGAAAAAGTGTTTATTCAACTGGGTAATAACTACGGAATAAACATAGTCTATGATAATGAGGCCCTGAAGAACTGTACAATAACTGCAGACCTGAGAACCGTTCCATTTTATGAAAAACTGGACCTTATTTGTAAAGCCATCGGAGCTCAATATGAAGTGATAGATGGCCAGGTAGTTGTAACTGCCAACGAATGTAAATGAAAATGGTTGGTGTACTTGTTGAAAACTGAATAAATACTTAGTGCTGTCAATTAAATCGCTTTGTCTGTAAAAGTCGAAGCATAGACCAATAACCAATATTTTGATTGCTAAAACAAAACTGCCATTTATGAAAAATTGTAAAGTTGCTTATTTATCGGCCTGTTCGCTACGGAAGGCCGGATTGTCGCAGTTTCTGCTTACTGTTGTTTTCCTGGGGATATTAGGATCGGCTACCGCATATGCGGCAGATGGAGACGGAGTGCTCGATAAGAAAATTACACTCATTGTTGAGCGCCAAGAGGTGAGAGTGGTCTTAAACGAAATCAGCAAGTTGGTGGAAATAAAATTTGTGTATAGTGCACAACGCATCCCGTCAAAAAGGAGGGTAACTATCCAGGTTACTGATACAAGAGTAGGGGACGTCCTGAATACTTTGTTCGGGCCCATGGATGTGTTATATTATGTGTCGGGGAACCAGGTGGTGCTGATGAAAAAAGGAGAAGAAGCGGAAATGCTGGTAAAATTGAAAGACCAGGAGGAGACCAAACCAATCACCCAGGCACTGTTTTATAAGACGATCACTGGTAAAGTAACTAATGAAAAAGGTGAGCCTCTGCAGGGAGCTTCCGTTAGCATTAAAGGTTCAAGCAAAGGTACGACCACCAATAGCAGCGGCGTTTTTTCCATTGATGCGGAAGTGGGGGAAACACTTGATATTTCTATGGTGGGATATGCTCACTATAGCGTAAAGATTGGTAATGACAATGACATCACCATATCGCTTCAACCTGATATTTCCAACCTCGGCGAATTGGTGGTTATAGGATATGGTACGCAAAAACGCCGCTCCGTGACCGGGGCTGTGTCAACCGTAAATAACAAAACCATCACCGAGCTTCCTGTACCAAGTGTGCAACAGGCATTGCAGGGCCGTGTAGCTGGCGTCAATGTAACCAGCAATGGAAGCCCGGGCACAGAGCCAATTGTACGTATCCGCGGTATTGCATCTATCAGCTACGCTTCAGATCCACTCTATGTGGTGGATGGCTTTCCAACAGGCAATCTTGCAGCCCTTGACACAAGAGACATAGAGTCGGTTGACGTGTTGAAAGACGCTTCCGCTGCTGCCATCTATGGTTCAAGAGCCACCAACGGCGTGATAATGATCACTACCAAAAAAGGCAGAAGAGACAATAAATTACATCTCAATCTTGATTCTTACCTGGGTAACCAGGTGGTGACACAGAGACTTAGCCTTTTAAATACTGATCAGTTCAAACAATATGCGTTAGCGTACAGGGGCAGCCAGGTACCAAGGTTGTTGCCTCCAGATATTAACCAGCCAATCTATCCGGGTGCTACACAAACATATGGCCAGACGAATACCGATTGGCAGGATGAATATTTTGAAAAGGGGCCAATGACACAAACCAATATAGGTTTGAGCGGCGGCAACAGTGTATCACGTCTTTATGCTTCTGCTGGTTTTATGTATCAAAAAGGTACTACTCCAAGTGTCGCATTCAAACGTTATAATTTCCGCATCAATTCAGATCATACCATCAGCAAAGTGTTCACGTTTGGAGAGAATTTATATCTTGCTTTCGGCGACCAGGACTTTGATAATAATGAAACCGGCTCCAGGTCAAATTTGGTAAATGTAATCAGGATGATGCCTCACATGCCTGTGTATGACCCAACGTCAAATGGCGGTTACCGGGGCGTAAATAGTGTATTGGATGGAGGCGATCCTACCAATCCCGTGGAAGATGCCTCGTTAAAAAATCCTGCTAACAGGAATTTGGCCAAAATTCTGGGCACTGCGTTCCTCGAAATAAATTTCACGGACTGGCTAAAGTTTCATTCAACATTTGGAGTAGATTATGCAAACGGCTTAACGTACCGGTTTGCGCCTATTTTTAATGATAATGGAACGATTGCCGGGTCAAGCGCTACCCAGGCTACCATTTTCAATAATCGCAGTATCTCTACGGTACTCCTGTACACCGAACGTTTATCATTCGACAAAAATTTTGGCGATCATCATATTACAGCCGATGCTATCTATGAGCTGCAAACCCAAAATGCCAAACAGGAAAATGCAAGTGGCAACCAGCTATCAAATGAACTCAAGACATTAAACAATGCTTCCAATATATCTGCCCAGACACTTGTCGGGGAGAACGCCATTATATCTTATGTCGGCCGGTTAAGATATGAGTTCAGGGGCAGGTATTTTTTGAACGCTGCTATACGCCGTGATGGTCTTTCTGTCTGGGCGCCCGGCAAAAAATGGGCAACCTTCCCTTCTGCATCTATAGGCTGGAGAATTGATGAGGAAGATTTTATGAAGAGCCAGAAAAGCATCTCCGAGTTAAAATTAAGAGCTGGTTATGGAATTACAGGTCTTAATGGAACGGTTTTAGGAAATACTCCGTGGCAGGTAAGCGTCAGTTCCAACAGCGCTTACTATCCTTTCGGTAATTCATTATCCAGTGGTCCTGCTTCCTCGATCCTTGGATTTGGAAATGAAGACCTGGAGTGGGAAACTACCAAGCAATTCAACCTGGGCCTGGATCTCGGGTTGTTAAAAAATAAGATCACGTTATCTGCAGAGTATTATCAACGCCAGACAGATAACCTTATTTTAAATGTCCCGCTTCCTCCATCCATGGGTTATATCAACAGTACCGTGCCGATAAACGTTGGCTCCATGAAAAACAGCGGATTTGAATTGCAGCTGGGTTACAATGACAGGGACGGTGAGCTGAAATGGAATGCAAGCGCCAACATGAGCGTTATAACAAATAAAGTTCTCGCATTGGCTCCCGGCGTTACAAATATAGAAGCCGGAGGCGACCAGGATTTTGGCACCTATAATATTACAAATACAGCAGTGGACCATGCTATTCAATCTTTTTACGGATGGGAAGTCGAAGGTATTTTCCAGAGTGCTGCAGAGGTTGCCGGGCATGCTCTTCAAACTTCGGGAACAGCTGCCGGTGATCTTAAGTTCAAGGACCAAAACAAGGATGGCATAATTGATATAAATGATCGCGTGTTTTTAGGAAGCTTTATTCCCAAAGTTTCTTATGCTTTCACGCTCGGAGCAAACTATAAAGGATTTGATGCTTCTGTCTTCTTCCAGGGTGTAGAGGGCAATAAGATATTTAATGCGACACGGGTAATCACTGAAGGCATGGTACGTTTCTTTAACGCCGGAACAGAGGTATTAAGGGCATGGACACCCACCAACACAAATACTGATATTCCCCGGGCTATTTCTTCTGATCCAAATCAAAACGCCCGTCCTTCTACCCGCTTTGTTGAGGACGGATCGTACCTACGCCTGAAAAACCTGATGCTGGGTTATACTATTAGTCCCGCAGGTCTGCAATCGATGACCCATGGTGTGGTAAGTAGTTTCAGGGTCTATGTTTCAGCGCAGAACCTGCTGACTTTTACCAAATACAAAGGCTATGATCCTGAGGTAGGCAACAGAACGCCGAATATATCATTGACCAATGGTATTGACTTTGCAGTTTATCCCCAGCCAAAGGCTTACCAGTTCGGTATTCAGGTGGGATTTTAAATAAAAAATTGAACTCTTGCTTAATAAAAAAATAAGACTGTATGAAACAACATAATAATAGAATAGCCGTCGTCGTCATCCTGGCACTGATTTTCACGGTTGCCTGTGAAAAAAAATTGAATGTTTTCGATCAAAACAATCCGACGACCGAAAGCTATTTTAAAACAGCCGCAGAGCTGCAGAATGGAGTGAATGCTATCTATTCCACGCTTCGTTCGGCAAACCTCGTTGGCCGCGAATGGTTTTTTACACACGATATGAGAGGCGGGGAAACCTGGGCTGGTGGCCCTCAATTGGAAGCCCCAAGAGCGGAGCTTCTGAAGCAAAACTCACCGGCACCCTCCAACGCCGTTATGACCAGTGTGTGGATAGGTTCCTATCAGATGATCAACCGGGCGAACTTAATTCTTTCCAAAGCTCCCGGAGTCACCGATGACGTGGCTCTCAGAGACATACTGGTTGGCGAATCCAAGTTTTTAAGAGCCTGGGCTTATTTTGAACTGGTATCGCAATGGGGTGATGTCCCGGTTTATACTGCTCCTGTCGCGTCCGCTACCGATTATAAAGGTAAGTCGCCCGCCGCCGACGTTTATACTCTTATTATTTCTGATCTCACCGAAGCGACTCAAAAATTGCCTGCTGTTGCTTCGCAATCGGGAAGAGCGACCAAAGGCGCGGCTTACTCTCTATTGGGAAAAGTGCAAATGCAGAAAGGTGACTATGCAGCCGCAAAAACAGCTTTACTACAGGTATTTGGCAAGTATTCTCTGGTGCCAAATTATTCAGACAATTTCGATGGGGATGTTTATAGCGGTACCTCGAAAGTTACCGACGGTCATGAGTTCAATGCAGAATCAATTTTTGAAGTTGCCTTTGTCGACAAAGGAGATAACAATTTCAATTGGGGATATAACGGCGAAGGGGCTACAAACCCGGTAAGTACAGTACGTAACCAGGAGTATGGAATTGTTTGGGGAAATGTAATTCCTTCAGACCGGCTATTGAATGAATTTGAAGCGAATGATCCACGTTATAAATTTACTATTCTCGAAGTAGGAGATGTGATAATGACCAGGGGCGGTACCCAGCCAGGAAGGACACTTACAGCAGGCGATCTGAATGTCGATCCAAGCATAAGAAATGGCGTTTCGATGAAAAGGGTATTTCGTAAATATTCAATATACGATTGGGATGATAATGGTTTTCATCCGGGAGGCGTTAACCAGCGTGTTATTCGTTATGCCGATGTTCTTCTTATGCTTGCGGAATGCGAAGCTGAAGTCGGAACTCCTGGCCAGGCGGCGACATATATCAACATGGTCCGTGCGCGGCCAAGCGTAAATATGCCTCCGGTTGTGTTAACTACCAAAAACCAGGCGATAGCCGCAGTGATGCATGAAAGGGCCGTGGAACTGTCCGCTGAAGAGGTAAATAGCATTGATATGCTGAGATGGAGAAAAAAAGGATATTATCCATCCATCAGGGTGGACCCTAAACCCACGCAGGTCGACCTGTTCCCGATTCCAGCAGCGGAACTTTCTGCTAATCCGAACATACACTAAAGGCAGCAGTTTTCTTATCATAAGGGCTGTCCCTCTGAATGGGATGGCCTTCTTTTTTTTAGGACAGTTCGCATTTAAGAATAGTATTTTTAAATTGTAAAAAAAACCGCTTGATTCAAAAAGCCCATCGGTCGTTTGTTTCATACATTATCACGCTTGTCGTGTTTGCTGGTTGCAAACAGGAGACAAAAGAAAAGCTGTTTACGCAATTAAGCTCAGAAAGATCAGGTATCCATTTCAGTAATGATATTCACGATAGCGATTCTTCTTATTCATTCATCAATGAGTTCGGCTATATGGGTGGTGGAGTTGGTATCGGTGATTTTAACAACGACGGTTTAAAAGATATTTTCTTTTCAGGTAACCAGGTAAGCTCCAGGCTTTACATCAACAAAGGGAATAATCAATTTGAAGATATAACGGAAAAGGCTGGTATTGCGACAACGGTATGGGCCACGGGTGTGAGCATCGTGGATATTAATAATGACGGATATGACGATATCTATCTCTGTGTATTCGGAAAAGATCTTATCCACCGCTCGAAAAATCTTTTGTTCATCAACCAGCATGATCTCAGTTTTAAAGAAGAAGCATCCGCCTATGGCATTGCAGATACGGGTTATTCTACCCAGGCAGCGTTTTTTGATTATGATCGCGACGGAGATCTCGATATGTACCTTGCCAATTATCTTCTGACAGACCGTAATGCTAATGTTATTTTTTCAAGGGACCAGAGCGGCCGATCACCAGCCAACGACAGGTTATTCCGCAATGATGGAGATAAGACCGGTCTCGGTCATCCTGTATTTACCGATGTAACCTTACAGGCAAATATCAAAGAAGATGGTTTCGGCCTCGCCGTCTCCATTTCCGATTTTAACAACGATGGATGGCCCGACATCTATGTTGCTAATGATTTTTTATCTAACGACGAGTTATGGCTAAATAACCGGAACGGAAGTTTTACCAATACTATCAGTCGTTCATTACAGCACCAGAGCTATTCAAGCATGGGAACCGATGTGGCCGACATTAACAATGACGCATTACCTGATATCGTCGTGCTGGATATGCTTCCCGAATATAATGAAAGGAAAAAGACCTCATTTTCGTTTATGGGTTATGACCGGTACCAGTCGGAGCGACAGGCTGGCTATGAACCGGAATTTATGCGAAACGTGATGCAGCTTAACAATGGTTCTTACACTTCCGGTGACACCAGTCTCCCATTTTTCAGCGAGATAGGTCAGTTGGCCGGTATACAAGCGACAGACTGGAGTTGGAGCGTATTGCTGGCGGATTTTAATAATGATGGCAGGAAGGACATTCATATAACCAACGGGACGGGTCGGGATTTTGTCAATGCCGATTTCCTGGAATTCAGCAACGATATTTTCAGCAGTGGTATGTCAAAGGAGGAGAAGCAACAAGCCATCCGCAAGAAACTGGTTTCACTTAAGCACGTCAATGTCCCCAACTATTTATTTTTAAATCAGGGGAACCTGGGCTTTACCGATTTTTCAGAGGCGGCAGGCATTAATGAACCTTCTATGTCAAATGGCGCTGTTTATGCTGACCTTGACAATGACGGCGATCTCGATATTGTAACAAATAATATTGATAGAGAAGCTTTCGTGTTTATCAATAATACTAATCAAAAAGATAAACCGCGGACCAGTCATTATCTCAGTGTTGAATTGAAGGGAGATAGTGTGAATACGGCAGGCATAGGAGTGAAGATATTTTTGTATAACCACGACAATGTACAGGTGCAGGAAGAATACCCGGTGCGGGGTTATTTTTCCTCGGTAGACCGGCGCCTGCTGTTCGGGTTTGGTGATGAAAAACAGGTAGATTCACTCGTTGCAATATGGCCTGATAATAAAAAACAAATACTCAGGAATGTTAGCGTGGATACACTGATTATTCTTAACTGGAAAAATGCAACAGCCTACAGGCAGGCTACGCCAACAAATGATAATAGACTTTTTGCACCCGCTAATCCGGCTACCGGCATAACTTATCTGCATCATGAAACTTCTTTTGATGATTACGCGGTTCAAAGACTTTTGCCGCAGAAATACTCGCAATTGGGACCGTTCATAACTACCGGTGATATTAACAATGACGGGATAATAGATTTCTTCATCGGGGGAGGGTTCAATTTTTCCGGAAAGATTTTTACCGGGCAAAAGGATGGATCATTTATTGCAAAAAATATTACCGACAGCATAAAGATGGAGGAAGATATGGATTGTATCCTCTTTGATGCCGATAAAGACGGCGATTCTGATTTACTGATCACTGGTGGTGATGTGCAGTATGACGAGAGCTCGGAATTTTATCAGCCCCGGTTTTATACAAACGATGGAAAAGGAAATTTTAACCGGCAAAGAAATGCAATACCTGCTGCAGTAAAGACAATAGCCGGTTGTGTCGCTGCTGGAGATTTTGATGCCGATGGTGACCCGGACCTTTTTATAGGAGGAAGGGTCTCTAAACATTACCCGGTTGCCCCGCGAAGTTTTTTACTAAGAAACAACAATGGAATCTTTTCAGATGTTACGGACGAGGTTTGCCCTGCATTAAAAAATCCTGGTATGATCACTTCAGCGGTATGGGTGGATTTTGATAATGACAAACAGATCGACCTGGTCATAGCCGGTGAGTGGATGTCCCTGAGGTTCTTTAAAAACGATCATGGCAAATTCAAAGAAGTAACGGAGCAGACTGAGCTACCGGCTATCAACGGCATGTGGCGAAGTCTCATAGCCTCGGATATAGATGGGGATGGTGATATGGATCTGGTTGCAGGTAATCTCGGACTGAATTGTGAGTACAAAGTCAACTCGGAGCAGCCAATGGAATTGTTTGCTTCGGATATTGACGGTAACGGCAACATCGACCCGGTACTATTTTATTATATCAAAAATGAAAAAGGCAAAAAAAACTTATATCCTTCGGTTAGCCGCAGCGTATTAGCGACACAGGTGCCTTCGATCAAAAAGAAGTTTTTGCTGAACAGGGACTATGCCCGTGCAACACCAAATGACATTTTCCAGGGAAAAGCGAAAGAAGGATTGCTAAGACTTCACTGCAATGAAACCAGGACCTGTTATTTTGAAAATACCGGTAATTGCAGGTTTGTCAAACATGTTTTGCCTGTCGAAGCGCAATTCGCACCTGTGAATGCAATCATTTGCGAGGACCTGGACAATGACGGGCATAAAGACCTGTTACTTGCCGGTAACGAATACCAGGCTGAAGTGATGACGGGGCGGTATGATGCGTCCTATGGCCTTTTTCTAAAAGGAGATGGTAAAAAATTTATCCCGGTGCCTGCGGTTAAAAGCGGCTTCATAATTAGAGGTGATGTAAAGGATCTTGCCGTTTTGCAATTGCCGGGAAATAAGAAAATAATACTGGGGGCAATCAATAACGACTCACTGCGCGTATTCAGCATTCACAAATAAATT
>Ga0066652_100002491_pt1 | contig 10133 bp, 6 predicted proteins | sample GraSoiAngelo_101_FD_71413 | JGI IMG/M metagenome (GOLD analysis project Ga0066652, IMG submission 71413) | Grasslands soil microbial communities from the Angelo Coastal Reserve, California, USA - 14_0903_02_30cm | ecosystem: Environmental > Terrestrial > Soil > Grasslands | place: USA... | reverse complement strand
GAGCGGTCAAGGGATCGAGCGCATCCGCACCTGGTAGGCGGCGAACGACGGCTGGTAGCTGTCGAACGCGATCCGCTTCGCGGTGCTCGTGAGCGCGATGGACGGTTCATCGTTGATCCGGTAGGGCGCCGTGCTCGCGTCGGTGAGTTGCAGGAACGAGGCCCAGGTCGCGCCGCCGTCCGGTGACCGGCGGAAGACGACGTCGATCCGCGCGTCGATGTCGGTCGGGTCACACGGGTCGGCGAGGTTCCGCCGGCGGCAGCCGGCGAAGGCGACCACGAGACTGCCGGAACGGCTCGGGAGCACGGCGGGCCCGTACCCGCCGTCGTACGTCACGCCGCCGACCGTGATGGGGAACGACGCGACGCCGACGGCCGGGCCGAGTGTGGTGCCGTCCCAGACACGGACCAGCACTTTGTCGGACGTCGTGTACGCGACCGCCACCCGCGGGTCGCCCGGGATCGCCGACCCGGCGGCTCCGGCGTATCGCTGCCCATCGTTCGGACTCGAGCCCACGAGCGAAGTCGTCGGTGTCGAGCTGGTGAGGTCCGTCCCGCCCGCGGACGAGAGCGCCACCCGTTGCGCCCCCTTCCGATCGGCGAACCAGACGACGGCGACGTTCATCCCGCTCACGCCGATGTCGGGGAGCCCCGCGAACCCCTCGCGCCATCCATCGGACGTCGACGAGGTCGTCCCGATCGTTCGCTTCGTCCAGCTCGCACCCAGGTTGGATGACATCGCGAGCCGGATCGCGCCGTTGCTCGCGTTCGTCCAGACCGCGAAGAGCTCGTGTCCCTGGACCGCGAGCCTCGGATAGTCGACCCGCCCGGCGAGAGGCGTCAACCGATGCGGCACCCGCCAGGTCGCCCCGTGATCGGCGCTCACGCGGACCCAGAACGTCCGCCGGGCGCCGGGGTTGTAGTGGAGGTAGCTGGTCTGGGTGACCCACCCGGCCATGGCGACGTTCCCATCCGCCGCGATCGACGGACGTTCCGCTTGGACGTCGCGAGGGCTGAGGCGTTTCGGCTTGCTCCACACGGCGGGCACGGCACTACCGGGGGAGCGCAGGATGAACACGCCCATCCTCGGGCCGCGATCCGTCGCGCAGGCGCCGGAGGGCGGCGGACAGTCGCTCGCCCAGACGGACAGGAGTCGTCCGCCTGCCGTGGCGAGCGACTTCCCCGGGTTCCAGCTGAACGGTGCGGAGGCCCGCTGCAGGCCGAACGCCGAACCGGGCAGGGCGATCCCGGCGAGGACCACGGCGGCGGTGAGGACGCCGAACACGAGTCTGCGGGCACGACCGGACATCGACGGCATCGTACCGGCGGTAGCATCCCGACCTGTGCAGGCCCGGGTGCCGGAACGGTATACGGAGGCGTCTTAAACACGCCGGCCCGAAAGGGCATGTGGGTTCGAATCCCACCCCGGGCACCGAACGTTGACTTGGCGGGCCAGCGACACCCGAGGCCGCAGTGGTGGTGGAGCACCTCGGCGGCCTCGGGTGTCTTCGAGTGGCGGATCCTGGGTCCCTTCGGTACGCCACCTTTCGATCTCAAACCGGTTCGATTCGGATGGACTCCACCATCTGGATGCGGTCGGCGCGGTCTTGCGGTGTCGTGTTCGGTCCGAGCGCGGAATCGATCACCAGTCGGGTGCCGCCGACGTCGACGATCCACAACAGGTCGCGCTGATCGGCCTCGAGGTTCCTCTGTCCGTTGGCGTCGATCCAGGTCCTGAACTCTCCTGCATCGCAGTGTGCGAGGTCGATCCGGGCCGGCGTCGTGAGCTCCATGTACTTGCCGGTGAATCCGGAGAGCGACACCTCGGTCGGCGCCGTCGCGTGTCGGTCCTTCTGGCTCCTCAGGCCGGCGACGAGACCACCGACCGAGGGATCGATCGGTGGGTCGAGCAGCGTGCCGGCCCACTTGCACGGCTCGGCGTACACGTTCTGGACGGTCCACGCGCTCATCCCCTGACCGTCGTCGGTCCCGAAGATCGCCCCCCCTTGTTCACCGGCATAGCCGTCCAGGAGGCGCATCGTGATCCGATACGACGCGTCGAAGTCCGTATCGGTCTTGAAGATGTGCAAGGACGGATCCAGCGTCCGGCTGGATCCGGTGGCGCCCGCCGGCGTGTCATCACCCGCTGAGCTGCACGCCGCAAGGACTTCTGCAGCGATCATCAGTAGGGCGACGAAGACGATCGGCTTCCGGACGGTCGGCGTGATCATGTGGTGGCCCTCCTTATCCGTCCCGCTCTCCGATATCCGCCCGGCGAGCGCGACGCCCCGTGCGTGGGACGTCGCGCTCGGTGACGTCATCAGAGACCTGGACAGGTGCCTGGGTCCGGTTCGTCGGTCCTCGCGGACGCGCCCTGGGGCACACGCGGGAAGGTGACGAACAGGACGTACGGGTCTGTGCCCGCGTTGATGACCTGATTCACTTCGCCCGGTCGCTCGACGAACGCCTGCCCGGCGCTGTACGTCGTGGACTGGCATTGGCTGCCGACCGATCGGTACACCGTGAGCGAGCCGTGCTGGACGACCACGATCGCGCCCCCCGGATGCGAGTGCCAACCCGAGGACCCGCCCGGGCCGACCGTGATCTGCGCCACGGCGACGTCCGATCCTGCCTGAAGCGGGATCGTCCCGTCCGAGGTATTGGTGCCACGCGCCAACCCGATGTTCGTCAGCCCGACCGGCGGCGTGGCCCCGCTCGTCGCGAGGGTCATCGCCGTGATCACGCCGGCGAGCCCGATGCTCATCAATACCCAACCGACTGCTCGTTTCATGCTTCCTCCTTCATGGATCTGTCGATCCGGTTCCGTCGTTCCCAGGAATCCAGGAACACCCCACACTCGACCGGCGGCCGAGGGCCCTCCTCTCGAGCCGCTCTCATGACGGCCGGGGCCGAGGTTGCCGGATGAGGCTTGAGAACGGCTGGAAGCCCTTCCAGGTGTTCTCAAGCGCCTCGCCCGAGGCTGGAGCTCGTGACCAGGTCACAGAACGACGCCGGGACCTGGCGGCCAGGGAGCGGTAGGTCGATACTCGGCCGCATGCGTCAGATCGGTCGGTCTTCCCCCGGAGCTGGCGCGATGCCTGCTCTGGACGCCGAATACGACAGGGCTTCAGACGGGGAGCGGATGCAGTTCCGCGTCCTCGGTCCGCTCGAGGTGGACGCCGGCGGCGGAGCCATCCCGCTCGGCGGGCCGAAGCAGCGCGCGGTCCTGGTCCATCTCCTCCTGAGAGCGAACGAGATCGTGCCTGCCGAGACCCTGGTCGACGAGATCTGGGGCGACGAGTCGCCGCAGCAAGCCCGGAACATCATCCAGACGTATGTCTCGCACCTACGGAAGGCCCTCGGCCACGATCGGATCGAGAGCCATGCACCCGGTTACCGGTTGCGGCTCGACCCTTCCGAGTTGGACGCCACGCGGTTCGACGCGTTGATGAGGAACGCCAGGAGGGCCCTCGCCGTGGACCCGGATACCGCCGTCGCTGCGCTCGACGACGCCCTGGCCATGTGGCGCGGGCCGGCCCTTGCCGACCTCGCCGACCGATCCTCGCTCCTCGTCGAGGCGGCCCGGCTCGATCAGCTTCGGCTCGAAGCCCAAGAGATGCGGATCGAAGGGCTGCTGGCATGCGGCACCCAGGTCCGGGCGATCGGGGAGCTCGAGACCCTCCTTGCCCGACACCCCTGGCGAGAAAGCCTCTGGGGCCTTCTGTTGCTCGCCTACTACCGGGAAGGGCGACAGGCCGAGGCGCTGGGTTCGTTCCAGCGAGCCAGGGAGATCCTGGCGGACGAGCTGGGTATCGATCCCTCCCCTGAGCTCCTGAAGCTTCACGAACGGATCCTGAAGCAAGATCCCGGACTCGATCTGCGCGGAGAGCCCCTTCGCGGCTACCGGCTCCTGGAGAAGATCGACGACGGTCCCACTGGGGTCGTGTTCCGCGCCATCCAGCCTCACGTCGAGCGGGACGTGGCGGTCAAGATCTTCCACGAAGGCGCCGCCAGCGCCCCTGAGTTCGTCCGTCGGTTCGACCCGGATGCCCAGGCGATCGCCGCCCTGGAGCATCCGCACATCGCCCCGATCTACGACTACTGGCGGGAGCCGGGGCGTGCCTACATCGTTTCTCGGTACCTGCGCGGGGGGAGTCTTCGAGCCACCGAGGAGAGAGGGGAGCGCCTGGAGCGAGAGCGGGCCCTTCAGGTCGTCGAGCAGATCTCTTTGGCGCTCGCGTTCGCCCACCGCCAAGGCATCGCGCACGGGAACGTCCGATCGTCCAACATCCTTTTCGACCTGGAAGGGAACGCCTATCTCGGGGACTTCCTGATCGGGAGCGGCCCGCCGCTGGAACCCGCGGAGGACGTCAGGGGGCTCGCCCTCCTCGTCAAGCGCTTGCTGCCGAACGAAACGTCCTTCTCGGAGCTGGCTGAGAGGGCTGCGCTCGGGTCTGGTGAACCGGAGGCGGATGCGTTCGCCGTGGCGGCCCGCGCGGCACTCGAACCCACGGCGTTGGTCCCTCTTCGTCGTGCCGAGGAGCGGAACCCCTACAAGGGGCTCCGGGCGTTCACCGAGGCAGACGCCCTCGACTTCTTCGGGCGCGAGCAGCTCACACGGCGACTCATCACCAGGCTGGAAGAGACGGAGCCCGGATCCCGCTTCCTTGCCGTCGTCGGGCCGAGCGGGGGCGGGAAGTCCTCCGTGGTCCGTGCGGGGCTGGTTCCGGCGATCAGGCACGGGGCCTTGGGAGGCGCGGAAGATCCTTTCATCGCCGAGATGTTCCCGGGAGCACACCCCCTCGAGGAGCTCGAGGCCTCGCTCCTTCGGATCGCGGTGCGGCCTGTGTCCCGCCTGCACGAACGGCTCGATTCCGAATCTCGGGGGCTGCTCGAGGCGGTCGATCTGGTTGCACCGGGCAAGGCAGAGGTCGTGCTCGTCGTCGATCAGTTCGAGGAGGTCTTTACCCTCACGACCGACGAGCGGGAGCGCGGACGGTTCCTGGAGGCGCTTCGTGTCGCCGCCGCCGATCCCGAGAGCCGGCTCCGCGTCATCGTGACCCTCCGAGCAGACTTCTATGACCGCCCCCTCGTCTATCCGCGTTTCGGAGAGCTGCTCGCCGAGCGGACGGAGGCAGTTCCTCCTCTCACCCCGGACGAGCTGGAGCGCGCGATCCGGGGCCCCGCTGAACGGGTCGGTATCCGACCCGAGCCCGGGTTGGTGGCGGAGATGATCGCCGACGTCGCCCATCAACCCGGCGCACTCCCGCTCCTGCAGTACGCACTCACGGAGCTCTTCGAACATCGAGACGAGGATCGATTGACCCTCTCCGCGTACCAGGAGCTCGGCGGGATCACCGGAGCTTTGTCCGCCCGAGCCGAACGCATCTTCGAAGCGATGGACCAGCAGGGCCGACGGGCCACCAAACAGACCTTCCTGCGCTTGGTCACCCTTGGAGAGGGCCGCCAGGACACGCGTCGCCGCGTCGCCCGGAGCGAACTCGACGCCCTCGATGTGGTCCAGGAGGCGATCGACATCGTCGTGGACACCTTCGGGCGCCACAGGCTCCTCACCTTCGACCGAGAGCCCTCCACCCGGGAACCCACGGTCGAGATCGCCCACGAGGCGCTGCTGAGCGCCTGGGGACGGCTGCGAACGTGGATCGACGACGCTCGAGAAGACCTCCGTCAGGAGCGAGGCCTTGCGCGTGCGACCGCCGAGTGGCGAGGCTCCGACGGTGACCCAAGCTTCCTCATCCGGGGCGCCCGGCTGGACCAGCTCGAGACCTGGGCCGCGACCACGGATCTCGCGATCGGGCGATCAGAGCGTGCCTACCTGAAGGCGAGCGTCGATCAGCGCGAGCGGGAGCATGGAGAGGAGGAACGGCGTCGCGAACACGAGCGGCGGATCGAACGGCGATCGGCACGCCGGCTCCGGGGCCTCGTGGCCGTCTTCGCAGCCGCGGCCCTTATCGCCGGATCGCTCACGGTCGTTGCATCGATCGAGGGCAACAGGGCGCAGAGCGAGACCCGGGTCGCGACGGCGAGGGAACTGGCCAGCGCAGCGATCGCGAACCTCGCTGTCGACCCGGAACTGAGCGTCCTCCTCGCGAGCGAAGCCGTCGAGAGGACGCGCTCATCGGACGGGACCGTTCTCCCTGAAGCGGAGGAGGCGCTCCACCGCGCGCTGGTGTCGTCGCGAGTCGAACTCGAGGTGCCCGGGGTGGGGGGAAACCTCGCCTGGAGCTCTGCCGGAGTCTTCGTGACCGAGGGTCCCGAGGGATCGGGCGTCATCGACATCAGGGACGGCGAGACCGGAGACAGCGTCCGCTCGTTCCAGGGGCATGACGGTGACGTCACCGACGTCGCGTTCAGCGCCGACGGCTCGAGGCTCGCCTCCACCGGAGAGGACGGCACGCTGAAAGTCTGGGATCCGTCCACAGGGCGGCTTCTCTCGACCTGGTCGAGGAAGGCGGATGTATGGGCGCCTTCCTTCGACGCCGGCGGTTCGCTCGTCGCCGCGGCCTGGGGCAACGGGACGGTCCGGGTCCTGGACGTGTCCACAGGCCGGGTCGTCTCGACCGTACCGGTGGACGATGTCTACGACACGGCCCTCAGTCCTGACGGGAAACTCCTCGCCGTCACGTCCCACTCGTTCGGAGGTGATGGCGCCGTGTTGGACGTGAACACCGGTGAGGAAGCGTTCCGTCTGCGCGCGCCCGATTGCTGGTGTGGCGCCTCCCTCAGTGCGGTGTCATGGAGTCCCGACGGCGACTATGTGGCGGTGGGGAGCGAGGGCGCCACGCACGTGTGGGACGCGCGAACGGAACGGCTGCTCCCTCCGCTCGTTCAGAACGGATACGTCCCCGGCCTCGCCTGGAGCCCGGATTCCTCTCGCCTGGTCACGGGAGGATCGGACGGCGCCGCGAGGGTGTGGGAGATCCGGGACGCGACCGTCCGAGAGCTGTTGTCGCTCCCGGCTCGAGAGACGAGCAGCTGGATCGTCGGAGTGGCCTTCTCTCCCGATGGGACCCGCGTGATGGCCGGCGACGAGGGGAACTCCGTCGTGAAGATCTGGGACCTGGGACGGACCGGTGACGCCGAGTGGGCGAACCTTCCTGCCCCGGATGCGGTCCAGGTGGAGTTCATGCCGGACGGACGACGCCTCGTGACGAGCGGCATGGTGGACTCCACGGTGACGATGTGGGACCTGCAGACCGGCCGTGTACTTCGAACCGTGGGACCGTCGGACGATGATTTCTGGTTCCAATCCATCGATGTGAGCCCGGACGGTGCCTCGATCGCACTCGGCGGCGGGAGTAAGCCCGTTGGGCCCGGCGGCGCATCAGCCGTAAGGGTCCGGGATACGTCGACCGGCGCGGAACTGTTCCGGATCGGGCACGAGCTCGACGTCAACGAGGTCAACTTCAGTCCGGACGGGACGTATGTGGTCACCGCGAGCTTCGACGGAACCGCGAAGATCGTCGATCACTCAGGCCGCGTGATCCGAGTACTTCAAGAACCCGGGTTCTATCTGTATGCGGCCCGATTCAGCACCGACGGCCGCCAGGTGGCTACGGTGGCCGTGTCGGACGATCCAGACGTCCCCCACGTGACGATCTGGGATTGGGAGCGGAACGAGATCGTGCGTTCTCTCCCCGACACATCCGGAGTGGTCTTCGATCCCAGCGGTCCCCGCATGGCGGTGGTGGGTCAGGGAGGACTCGTAGATATCAAGGATGTGGAGAGCGGCTCGCGCGTGGCTGTTCTTCAAGGGCCTTTAGGCGGCGCCGCCACCGAATGGGGCGGCGGTAGGGTCGCCTTCAGCCCCGACGGATCGCGTGTCGCAGTCGCGCACAGCGATGGCACGGTTCGGCTGTTCGATGCAGGAACGGGCGCGCAGCAGCTCATCCTGCCGAGTCTCGGCTGCACCGCATACAGAGTGGCTTTCAGCCCGGACGGTTCGAAACTCGCCACGACCAGCAAGTGCGGCGGGCTTCGGATCTGGGCCCTCGATATCGACGACCTGCTCGAGATCGCTCACCGTGAGGTCCCGAGGGCGCTCACCGACCAGGAGTGCAGCCAGTATCTCCACGTGGATCAGTGCTTGCAGGCTTAGCCCCGGAGGGTTCGGATCCCATCCCGGGCACGACGAGCGACCGCCGATGGGAGGTGATCCGATGAGCGCCGACCCGGATCGTGAGGGTCTGGACGGCACCCGCCTCGGCCGGGCGGTCCGGACCACGACGGCGGGCGCCGAGCTCTTCGCGGCGCCGCATCGCGAGGAGCACCGCCGGACGAACTGGCTGCGCGATGTGATCCTCGGCGGGCAGGACGGGCTGGTGAACATCCTCGGCATCATCCTCGGCGTGATCGCCGGGGGCGGCTCCAACACGGTCCTGCTCGCCGCCGGGTTCGCCGCCGCGATCACGGAATCGATCTCGATGGGGGCGGTCGGCTACACCTCGTCCGCGTCGCAGCGCGACTACTACCGCGCCGAGCGGGAGCGCGAGGAGACCGAGGTCGACACGATGCCGGAGGCGGAACGCCAGGAGGTCCGCGAGATCTACGCCGCGAAGGGGTTCTCCGGCGATCTGCTCGACCAGGTGGTGGACACGATCACGGCCAACCGCGATCGATGGGTCGCCACGATGATGGACGAGGAACTGCACCTGCAGCCGGTGGAGCGGGCCGACATCCTCCGCAGCGCCATCGTGATCACGGTCGCGACCCTGATCGGTCACCTGATCCCGTTGCTGCCGTTCGTCTGGCTGGACCGGACGCCGGCCCTGGTCCTCGCGATCGTGCTCAGCGCCCTGGTCCTGTTCGGGGTCGGCGTCTATTCGGCCCTCACCCTCACCGGTGACTGGCGGACGATGGGCCTGCGGTTCGTGGTGATCGGTCTCGGTGCGGCCGGGATCGGGTTCCTGATCGGCAACCTCTTCCACTCCACCGGGGCCTAGGCGGATCCCCGGAGGGCCGGCTCAGTCGTGCCCGTGGATCCGGACCCAGTCGTGCCCCTCGTTCGCCGGGGTGCACGCGCCCGGATCGATCCCACCCGTGTTCAGCACCTGCCCGGCATCGGTGAACGTTCGGGTCTTCGGGTTCTTCGATCCGACCACGATGTGCACGAGCGGGATGTCCCCCGACGGCTCGCACGTCGCGATGGCCGGTTCCGACGTGTCGAAGTCGTACTGGACGGTCTGCGTCAGCACCACGCTCGACTTGCCGGCCACCACGATCGGGTACGGGCCCCACAGGTCGTAGGTGGCCGAGCCGATCTCCACGGACACATCGTCGATCGTGAGTGGCCGCTGTGACGGGTTCACGATCCTGATCGCGCCCGCGTCGAAGGCGTCGCCCCCGCCGATGAACTGAACGCCCTCGTCGCCGTCCCACGGGCTCGGCACGGTGGAATCGCCGCGGATGCCGTCCGCGTAGCCGACGAACACCTTCATCGCATGCACGTTGCTCGCGGCGATCGCCGGCGAGCCCGGTACCAACACGAGCGCCGCCAGCATGCCGCACGCCAACAGCGACCTGACACCCTTGCTCATCGAGATCCCCCTCGTGGCATCGGTCCAGACGGCTCCCGCGACTGTGCCCTCGCGACGGATCCCTGCGCATCCCTCCGAAGAGTGGTTCTGCGCGCGGGCTCGAGCTACGCCGTTGGTGGTGAGGTCAACGGGCCGTCGACGCCCGGGGTACCAGCCGTCCGGGCACGACCTCGAGCTGCGGCGCCGAGCGCGTGCCCTCCACGATGTCGATCAGGAGGGACGCGGCCCGGCGTCCGACCTCCCGGTAGTCCCACTCGATCGTCGTGATCGCCGGGTTGGCGGTCAGGGCGCGCCCACGGTCGTGGGTCGTCGCGAGCAGCACATCGTCCGGGATCGCGAGCCGCATGCCGAGCATCGCGCGGTGCGCCTCGACGCCGACGATCTCCAGCGGGACGTAGACCGCGTCCGGCGCCTCGGTGCGGTCGAACAGCCGCTCGACGCTGCGCACCATGGCGCCGGCCTCGTCACGGTCCAGCTCGGCGAGATCGAGCGTCTCGGTCATCGGCTCCTGCCCGTGCTCGGCGCACCAGCTCTCGTACGCGTCGGCCGATGACGCGAGGAAGGCGGTCATGGGCGG